>OBXC01000111.1_pt1 | contig 89983 bp, 73 predicted proteins | sample 1538111 | NCBI WGS metagenome assembly OBXC01 (sample SAMEA2580137, study PRJEB22360) | human gut metagenome | biome: human gut; feature: human-associated habitat; material: faeces | place: Denmark | collected 2008/2010
CGTATCTACATTCTTACCCGCTTTTTACTATTTACACATCTTTTGCTATATTCCCCAGCCTTTCGCTTTTTTTATATTTTATTCAATATCTCCGTTTAATCGGTAGATATTTGATACAATTGTGCGTATTTGTTCTTGAGATATTCGATGTAATACTTCGGATCAAAGGACTCCCCGCATATATCCATCATCAGCTCATCCGCATCCTTGAAGGCACCGTACTGATGAATATTCTCCTTCAGCCAGCCGCTGATTTTTTCAAAGGCACCGCTGCGCAGTGCTTCCTCCACATCCATATCCTGTTCCATCTGATGATAGAACTGAGCCGCAAATGCGCTTCCCAGCGCATAAGTAGGGAAATAGCCCAGCAGAGCACCGCCCCAGTGCATATCCTGTAAAATACCGTCCCGGTCATGCTCTGGACGGATTCCCAGATATTCCTCATATTTATCGTTCCACATCGTATCCAGATTGTCATAATCTGCAGTGCCGTTGAAGATTTCCTTCTCCAGCTCATAGCGGATCAGAATATGGATCGGGTAGGTCAGCTCATCCGCTTCCGTACGAATAAAGGAAGGTCGTGATACATTGATCATCCGCATGAAATCATCCAGAGAAACATCCTGTAGCTGCTTTGGAAAATGCTGTTGGAGCTTTGGATAATTCACTTCCCAGAATGCACGGTTTCTTCCGATGTGATTTTCCATAAAACGTGACTGTGATTCATGCATGGCTGTACCAATTCCGCTGAACAGGGAGGTTCCCTCATATGCTTCCTTTACCTGCAGGCCGTATTGTGCATGCCCGTATTCGTGAATGGTTGAGAAAATCGCAGACATCACATTGTGTTCATGATAATGCGTGGTAATGCGTGCCTCATGCGCTGAGAAGAAGTCCGTGAACGGATGCTCCGTTGTTGTCATATAGCATTCCCTGTCATTAACCTTCATATAGTCCATGAGCTCCTGCATAAAGGCCTCCTGTTCCTTGATATCAAAGGCTGTAAACAGCAGGGAATCGTCAATCGGTGTTCCCTCCTTCAGGAGCATTTGCAGAAACGGAAGCAGTTCCTTTCGAATGGCATCGAAGAAGCGGTCATAATATGCAATATCGGTGTTGATCTGATAGCTGTCCAGCATAAAATCATAATCGCTTTTCTTATCTGTGACATAGGACAGAATCTCCTTCTGCTTTTCTATGACGCTGATCAGATGCGGCTTAAACAGCTGATAATCATCCTGTTCCTTTGCCTCATGCCATGCGGCCTCACTGTCTGCGATGGTTCTGCGATACTCCACGTACACCTCTCTTGGCAGTACACGCAGCTCATTCAGCTCGCGCAACAGCAGCTGCAGCTCTTTCTTACGCTCTGCACTTACATTCTCCTGCCTTGCCAGCTCTTCGATCCTTTGGATACTTTCCTTGTCCGCCATTTGATCGAAGGCTTCTCCCGACAGGATTGCCGTCATGCGGTTGCGGTAGGGAATGCCGTTTTTCGGAGCAATCGTGGCCTGGTCATAATACATTGTGCTCAGTGCCATCTGATAGGCATTCTTTTTTTCTTTATACTCATGAAAAAATGCTTCTAAATCCATGTTATCACCTCTGTTATGTATTGTATCACAGCTGAAGAAGAAACGTAACTGTTCCCGATAAAAAGATGGAAGGGACAAATGTGCAGCTGGATACCATCCGATGGCATCGGGGTGTGTCTGCTTCCCTTCTTACCGGCCTTGCAGAATCCTCATCTGTCAGCCTGCGTTTAGAAAAAACCTTGTCTTCAAACGCGGATGCCTGTTGACGAAAATATATGGAAATGGTATGATGAGCGTGGAAATAAGGGAGCTTGTAGACAGGCTGAGAGGAAGTTGTGAACTTCGACCGATTACCTGATTTGGATAATGCCAACGTAGGGACTGCAGATATAACGCGGGTTATGCATACATGGCATAGCCCTTTTTTCATTATAAAAGGAGGCGCAGCATATGAAGGGGTACATATTTGATCTGGATGGCACGCTGGTGGACTCCATGTGGGTTTGGGAGGATCTGGCAGCGGTCTATCTTCAGACAAAGGGTATCAAAGCAGAGGAAAATCTCAGTAAAGAGCTGCAGCTGATGACGATGACAGATGCTATCCGGTATCTGAAGGAGAAGTATGTGATACAGGATTCCCTGGCACAGGTGCGTACTGAGGTTTATGCAATCGTACGACGACGCTACAGGCAGGAGGTTGCTGCCAAGAAGGGGGCCAGGGCCTGTCTGGAAAGACTGCATTCCCAGGGGATGCGTATAGGCGTTTTGACGGCATGTGAACGGGTTTGCGCGGAAGAGGTCCTGAAACGAAATGGTCTGCTGGAATATATGGACTTTGTCGCAAGCTGTGAGGAGCTCCCCTATGATAAGCAGGACGGACGTCTGTTTGAGCTTATGCCTGCCATGCTGCATACGGATAAGGCAGAAACGATGTTTGTAGAGGATGCACTGCATGCCGTTCAGACATTGAAGACGCATGGCTTTCACGTGACAGCGGTATATGATGCAGCCAGTAAAGCGCACTGGAAAGAAATCTGCATGCAGGCCGATGCAGCCTTCCTGTCGCTGGATGATTTGAAAGGAGAATGAACATGAAAACTGTTGTAACAATTGCCGGCACTGACCCTACAGGGGGAGCCGGTGCACAGGCTGATTTAAAAACCTTTATGGCACATGAGGTATACGGTATGAGTATCCTGACAGCCCTGGTTGCACAGAATACAACCGGTGTGACTTCGATCATGAATGTAACACCGAAGTTTTTAAAGGAACAATTTGACTGTGTCTTTACGGATATCCGTCCGGATGCGGTAAAAATCGGCATGGTTTCCCAACCAGAGCTGATTGCCGTCATTGTGGAAAAGCTGAAGCAGTATGCAGTGGAGAGCATTGTCGTTGATCCGGTTATGGTCAGCACCAGCGGCTCCCGTCTGCTGGAGGATACAGCGCTGGAGCTGTTGCAAACAAAGCTGCTTCCTCTTGCCGATATCATAACACCGAATCTTCCGGAGGCTGAGGCTTTAAGCGGTATACGGATATGCAATCATCAGGATATGAGGAAGGCTGCTGCCATGATTGCGCAGGACTATGACGGATACATTCTGATAAAGGGCGGGCATTCCATGAACCGTGCCGATGATTTGCTGGTACATAAGGATGAGGCTCACTGGCTCTCCAGTGAAAAAATCGATAATCCAAACACCCATGGAACCGGCTGTACGCTGTCCAGCGCCATTGCCGGCAATCTGGCACTGGGATATGATATGATCAGTGCAGTGGAAAGAGCCAAGGCTTTTATCAGCGGTGCATTACGCGATGGTCTTGATCTGGGACAGGGCAGTGGACCATTGAATCACTGCTGGAATATCAAACAGAAGCAGCCGTTATAGAAGGTGCCCTTGAAAAGATGGACATAAAAGCATTTGTTATTTCAATATGTGTGATGCTGGTGTGATATATTTTTTTGGTGAAGTTTCCATATAGTCTAAAAAACCATTCATTTAGGAAAATGATGCAATTTTTTTCATGCAGATGTGGTATGATATAGGGAGAAAGAGCTTCTCAAAAATGCAGGGATTTTGATGCTGCATTCTGTCATTTTAAAGAAGCCTGAAATCAGAAACGGGGTTGTTGTATGAAAAGCGGTAAGGAGATTCTGGCTGAGTTTCAGCTGGATCCATGGATGTTGTATGATACCATAGTCAATAGTACGGATGATTATATTTACCTTGTGAACATGCAGGAGGATCGTGCTTTAATTTCTGAAAATATGCTGCAGGATTTTGACCTTCCCGATCTCATTGTCCCTGGACTGATTCCGTTGTGGGGGGATCTGGTTCATGAACGTGACAGACAGCGATTTGATGATTCCATTACGGCTATGCTGAACGGAGAAACCGATGAGCATAATGTGGAATATCAGGTGCGCAATCGTAAGCATGAATATATCTGGGTTATCTGCAGAGGACTTTTAAAACGCAATGACCGTGGAGAGCCGATTTTTTTCGCCGGAATCGTATCCAATCTGGAGAATAAGGGAAAAATAGATTCCATCACCGGACTGTTTACCCAGACAGCCTGTGAAAATTCTGTAACACAGCTGCTGGAGCATAAGAGAAACGGCGGGATCCTCCTGCTTGGTCTTGATGATTTTTCCCATATCAATGAATTGAACGATCATATTTTCGGGGATGCTGTCCTGCGGCAGTTTTCCCAGACGATGCAGCGTCTTCTTCCCGCGTCGGCACGCATGTATCGATTCGACGGAGATGAATTTGCCATCGTATATGAACAGACAACGCGCAAGCAGGTGCGGGAGTTATATAAAATCATCCACGCATACTGCAACAGACGGCACTTTATTGATGATATCGGCTATTTCTGTACGGTGTCGGGTGGAATTGCGATGTTCTGGGAGGATGGCGACAATTTCCTGGATTTAATCAAGTATGCGGATAATGCTCTGGAAGCCAGTAAATACCGCGGAAAGAATCAGTGTACACAGTTTTCACATGAGCTAGTACAGATCAAACGCCGCCGCTTATCCATTGCGAATCAGCTGCAGAGCAGTGTTTTGCGGGGTATGCAGGATTTCTACCTCGTATATCAGCCCCTGATCAATGCTTCCAGTATGAAGGTGGAGGGGGCAGAGGCTTTGCTGCGCTGGTCCAGCAGTGAATATGGAAATGTTCGCCCGGATGAGTTTATTCCCATTCTGGAATCTGCCGGTCTGATTCATCAGGCAGGGAAATGGGTGTTTCAGGAGGCCGTTCGTACGTGTAAGGAGTGGGTGAAGGAAAATCCGGGTTTTGTGATGAACGTGAACTTTTCCTATATACAGATGCTGAATGAGGATCTTCTGCCCTTTATCCGCAGGACCCTGAAGCAGGCGGATTTATCTGCAAAGCATATCGTCATTGAGCTGACGGAGAGCTGCTTTGTGACCGAGATGGATGCGCTGAAGCGCTCCTTCCAGCAGCTGCGGGAAATGGGGATTCGCATCGCGATCGATGATTTTGGTACCGGCTATTCCTCCCTGGGCATGCTGTCACAGATGCCGGCGGATATCGTTAAAATTGATCGGCTGTTTATATCATCGATTCATGAAAATTCTTTTCATCAAAGCTTTATCAATGCTGTAATTCAGCTGTGCCACAGTGTCGGCATACGGGTTTGTGTTGAGGGTGTTGAGGAACAGGAGGAATTGAAGATTGTACGGGATATTCAGGCAGATAATATACAGGGCTTTTATTTTTCAAGACCTGTGGAAAAGCGTACCTTCCATGATCGATTCCTTGACTTGCAAATGGTATTGTAAGGAAACGTAAATCATCTGGTGTCCATTAGTATGCTGCGTGGCGGCAGTATCTGATGGACCTTTTTGTACAAAGCAGGCAGTTGAAGGATAGAAGCGAAAGGCGTCTATCGCTTACAGGAGGTTTGACATAGGAAGAACAGGTAATGTGAAGGCTGTTTTGATCAATACTGCATAGAGAATCATTTTCCGCTGAAGCATGAGATTTGAAAATGTAAAGTATAAAAAAAAGAACCCTTTCATTTGATAGTCCAAACTTGGGGTTCATTTACGAATCTTCTTTTTAGTATATTTCTGAGCCTTAAAGGAACAATATCATGATCGTAATGAGCACTTGCTTCCTACAGATTCTAACCGAGTATTCCCAAATACGTTAGGCCGATGGATACAATCATAATTCCGAAAATCAGCAATACAGCTTCCGTTCCATTTGTTTTTTTAAGTCTCCAGTAACAGAAAACAGTAACCAGAACCGGAAGAAAACAAGGCATGATTTTATCTATCAGCTCCTGCACAACAATTTTTCCTTCGCCGCTTGCAAATACCAGTGGCACATTTACTTTTACAGTCGTGGATATAAGGCATCCGGCAACGCATAAGCCTAATACGGTAGCTGCACCAGATATTCTTTTAATTACTTCATCACCTGAACCGGAATTGATAATTTCCATACCTTTTGTATACCCGATACGGAAACCGAACCATTTCATTCCTTGATTTAATATATTAAAGACAACAAATGTAAATATAGCTCCGAAAATGTTGCCGGTCACTGCCATTGTCGCTCCAATACTTGCACAAATAGGCCACAGTGTAAACCAGAACAATCCATCACCTAAACCGGCAATAGGGCCCATCAATCCAGTCTTTATAGATGTTATGGAATCCTTTTCATCCTCCGGCGTGTTTACCTCGAGCGCAGCTATTAAACCGAAAAGCAGGGGAGCTAGCGTGGCATGTGTATTGAAAAATTCAAGATGTCTCTTGATAGCACGCTCCTTTGCTTCTACAGGAGCATCCTTGTAAATACGTTTTAGAACAGGTGTCAGCGTGAACAGGCATCCATCCGCCTGCTGTCGTTCATAATTCCATCCCCATTGATATGTTAAATGATTGATAAACATTTCCCTGTAAATCTTATTCGTCATTTCAAATTTTGTATCCGTCATAAATCAATACCTCCTTCTAGTTCCATCGTATTGCTTGTTTCCAACTTCTTTCTTTGTACATAGTTGTAATCATGAATACCGGCAAAAACGATTCCGATGAGAGATACGCCAAGAACAGGCAGGCCGAGATATGCTGCAAAAACAAATCCTCCCACAAGGTACATCCACATATCTTTTTTCAGCATCATTGTCAGCAGCATACTGATACCGACAGCCGGGATGATTCCACTTGCTACATTTAATCCGGTAATGATAAATTTCGGAAGCCATGCAATGAAATCAGATAACACCGTATTTCCGATATATACCGCGATGAAGCAAGGAATGGCACGCGCAAAAAACAGCAGGATACCACTGTATAGATGCCAGCGGTTGGCTTTATCAAAATCTCCGGCAACGGCCGCTGCCTCCGCACGATGAATATGTACAGATAAGTATGTCTGCAGTAAAACGATAAGCTGCAAGATCAGAGTAGCTGCGGGAACTGCAAATGCAACACCGGCAGCACCCCCTCCTCCGCTGATTATACCAACGGTGACACCGATGATTGCTCCACCTGTGATATCCGGAGGTGTATACGCGCCAACAGAATTAACCCCCAGCCACATGAGTTCCAGTGTTCCACCTATGATTAACCCTTGTGTAAGATCCCCCAAAATGAGTCCTGTGATTGTTCCAGCAAGCAGTGGTTTACGTATCTGCAACTGCATACCTCCATCATCAAGTGAACATAAACCGTCCCAGAAGGCCACAAGCAATGCTTTAACTAACATACATTTTCTCCTTTCGTTATTTTGTATTTGTTAAAATTTCTTTCATATCATGAAGCTCGTCCCGAGGCACCATCTGAACTTGAACATCAATTCCCATATGCAGCAGCTGTTCAAATGCTTCTCTTTCCCGTTCAGTTACAGATACTGCCTTCGCTATTTTCACACGGCCGTTTTCATACCGCATACCACCGACATTCAATACTTTAAAATCAACGCCTCTTTTCGCCAGTCGATAAGCATCAATAGAATTTGTCAGTATAATCATTGTTCTGCGCTGAATTGATGTTTTCTTATAAATGTCAAGGAAAGCATCCACACCAAATACTTTCACCTTTACATTAACCGGAGCGGTCATAGAAATAACAGATTGCTGCATCTTATCCGTCAGAATCTGATCGTTTATAATTAATACCTGTTCGATAGAATAATTGTTGATCCAGGTTGTTGCAATCTGTCCGTGGATCAGTCTGTCGTCAATTCTTATCAATTCAATTCCCATGATACCATTCACCTTCCTTTGTCATAATGCGCAGGGATGAAGCAAGTGTATCTTCAATCCCGTTCAGCAGTTCCTGCACCTTCAGGTCTGATGTGTTGCGACGATTTACCAATTCTACCAATATAGCCAGATTATAACCAGTGACTACAGTTATATCCTCCCTTGACATCATCAGACGCACTGCAGCATGATTCGGTGACCCGCAGAGCAAATCCGTAAAAATCAGTACCTCACTGCATTCCTTTTTCAAAAGCTCATAAGCTTCTCTCATTTGCACCTGCACATCCTCATTGTTCATGGATGGTGTTACAGAGACACAAAGAAGATCCGGACAATCTCCAATAATCATTTCCAGACTGTTCTTTGCGCCATGACAATATTCTCCATGACTTGCAAGAAGAATACCGATGTTGCATTCCATCATCATAATTCCACATCCTTTCAGTAATCAATCAGCAATTTCCATGCCAATAAAAGAAAAAGGCTTTATAATCAGCCTTTTCGCATTTTTTGATACACATGAATACATCTCTATATTATGAAAATACAATATGCTCAGCCAGTGTATCATCCTCCATTAAAATCTGTATGATGTAATAGCATTCTTCCTGATTGATGGTAATACTGCAGGCCGAAGCAATTCCCTGTAAATTTTTACTGACAGCAGTGTGCAGCCTCTTCTGAGTTTTCAAATATTCACTGGTGCCGGCATTTTGTTCAAAGCTATATTCATGAAATAACAGGCGCTCAACCATACAGGCCGTGTGTGCGATCAGTCGTGTCAGAGTTCTGTTTGTCAGTGTGCAGTCCAGCTCATTCTCCAATCCTTTGACAAAGTCCATGATGAGAGGGGAAAGCTTTTTTGAGTTTAAATACATCAGATATTTATCTATAGATTCAAAGGCAACATCAACAAATACGTTACGTTCAAAACATTTTATCACGTCCTGATTGTTTACGAATTCAATATTTCCGATACTGTTGAACAGACGTTTTACACCATCGCCCAGCAAAATATCTTCTATGGAAATAAACGGATATTCATGTACACCGGGATCAACATTACCAATTATGCATAAAACCTCTTTGTGCTTTGAGGTTTCTTCAATAATACTTCGTATTTTGATTAAAGAATCATTGCTTAATGCCAGAATTTCAATGTTGAAGATACCAGCCTGTTCCATCATGTCCTTCAGGTATTTTTCCAGATAGTGCGCTGTGCCATCACCTGAATAGCAGATGGTATATATGATTTTATCATTGTATTGACCGATATGACTGCGGATATGATGCTCCAGCGTTTGATCCACCTTCTGATTCATTCGCATAACATCATGTAGGATATTACTTAGCGGATACTGCATGAACATTGCCTTTCTGGCGGCATCTAATACAAGCAGTGTATGAACCGTCGGGATTACGACGATGTTATAGTTACAGCGCTGAAGCAGTGTTTCTTCCAAAGACATGAGAGAACCCATATCTACGAAAAGTACAATATCATTTTGAAGCGGTTCTTTACAGATTTTTTCAATTAATTCTTCGATGATCTGGTTTACGTTTTTCGTAAGCGGCATATCCTGTGCAATTACATAATCAATAGAAAGCAGTTCATTCACAACATCTGCAATATTTGTCGCAAGTGAATTTCCATGTGCAACAACAAACATACTGATGCTGCATATTTCGGATGAATTGCTTTTGAATGTTTTCAAAATACAGGCGAGGGTATGAACCCCTTCGCTTGTTATGCGTAGATTGAACCGCTGTTCAATGGAGCGAATAAGTGAGCGGGCTTTCTCAATATATGCAATTTCACATTCCAAAGTGTATTCATCATGAAGATATGCATTTGTTTGATAATCACGAATGTTTTTTAAATAAAATGCCAGAGCTGCACTTTGCCTTCGCTCAATTAAAATTTGCATATTCTGTAGAATCCATTCATGGATGAAAGTCATGATTTCACGTATTTCATTGTCTATGATAAAAGAAGGAGGCGAATCCTGTTCCAGTGATGCGGCAATCTTATCAACGTATTCTTCAAATGAAGTCTGAATATCAGATTGCGTTGTGTCAAATACAGGAAATTCAAACATTGATGCCGGCATCACAGCAGGTTCTGCACGGAATGGTGTTACCGTGTAAGTATCTCGAATCAGCATTTTCTCTATTTCTTTGCGCTGCTCAATATCCTGATCTATAAGACCATCGCTTACCTGATGTGAAAGTGTGTATTTACGGATATGCAATTCACTTTCTTTATTATTGCGCATTTCAAGATAGCTGCGCGCAATGGAAAGCTTTATATCGTTTTTCAGCTGCCCGATGTTTCCTTTAGGATGATACAGTATCAAAGCTGTCATTGTATCTTTATCTATGATAATATCTGAACAGATGACAGCTGCCTCCAGTGCGTAAAGATATAAGACCATCTGTTCACGCTCCTGCAGTGATTTTTCTTTCAGACTGGGAATTTTAATGACCATCGGAATCCTTCTTAAAAATGTTGTAAGAAGATGGTTATCGGGATTTTCTGTAGTTGCCATCACAAGGGCAACATTCGCTGAATGCTCGCAATTTGCTTCTCCGAGCATACGGTATTTCTTTTTATCTATGAAATAAAACAGCATTTCCTGCCCTTCCGGAGGAAGTCGATGGACTTCGTCCAGAAACAGCATACCTCCATCTGAGCGTTTCAACAGACCTTCTCTTGTACTGTCTGCACCTGTATAGGCGCCTTTTATGCTACCGAAAAGATGAGAGAGCAGCAACTCTGCATTATTTGCATAATCGGCACAGTTGAAAACAACGAACTGCCCATCTTTATTGAAAATTCCATGTTTTTTACCATACATAAAGATTTTCTCTGCGAACAAACTTTTACCGACACCGCTTTCTCCCAACAACAAGGTATGAAGTGCTCCACCCGGATACAATATGCCGGCCTTTGCGGAAAGAATGGCGTTTCGCAGGCTTCCGTCAAAGCCAATCAGCTGTGTAAACGGGTCGTCCTGATCATCGCTTCCCTGCATATCTTCAAGTAATTCCTGCAGATAGTTACAAGTGGTCTGTGGCTGTAGATGTTTTCCCGTTATCTTTGAAAAATGCTGTTGTGAATAAAACCGATAGATTTTATCTCCGCATATCTTAATGACCTTACCTTCCTGAAAAAGCTTATTAACATCTGCATTAACATTGTTTCGCAAGAGCTGCAGGGCTTCCGCAATTTCATATACACTGATTCCATTGGATTCTGTCGGATATCATTTAACCGATCCTTTTGGCAATGCTCATCAATAACCCTCATGATTTTATCTATTCGCATCTTTAGACCTCCTGTATGTATTACCTTCTCTTATTTTACAAGATTTGAAACTGTACGAAAAGCCAGCCTTGCATAATCTAAACAGGAAATTTCTGGAAGAGGTGTGCACATTGCAGAGGTTTCCAGTGATATTACGCCGTCAAATCGTATATCATGAAGTGACTGTGAAAATGCATTCCAGTCAATGGTGCCGTATCCACACAACAGGTGCTGATCCAATGCAGCGTAATTATCATGTACATGCAATACTTTCAAATGCTGATTGAGTACCTTCACCATGTGTGCTGCTGAAATTCCATTGATATTCGCATGTCCGGTATCCAGACAGGCTACAAACACATCACTGTTCAATTCTTCCAGATAGGATACGATTTCCTCTGCTGTTCGGAATACCGTATCGACTGGCATGTGAGTTTGTGGATGATAGGAAAACATATTTTCCAGAGCAATTTGTACATGATGCTTTCTGGCCAGTGCTTCATATTCTCTGAACATCTGAAGATTATAGCTTCTGGCCTTTTCTTTCGCACCGATTTGATCATAAAAACGCATTTTTCTGGGATGCATTACCATATAGTGGCATCCCAGAATTTCAGCTATTTCAAAACCGCGCTTCGTCATTTTTTTAAGAAACTTTTCCTCCTGCTGATCTTCTTTTGTTAACGGCATATCAATACGCCGATGATATAATGGCGCATGCATTTGATGTATCGCTATCCCTGCTTCAACTGCAGCCAGCTTCAGGTTTTTCGCATAATCGAGATAGTCATCTTGATCATATACTGAATTGGGAACAGCGTGAATATCATAACTGTAATCAACTGCATCAAATCCAATTTCTTTATAAACCTTCAAAATTTTCTGTTCGCAATAGCTCCTGCTGAGCTCCTCTGTGGTTATGCCGTATTTCATTGTGTCATCCTTTCATTTTCTACAATACACGTTGATACAGATGCCGTAACCTTGTTTCCACACTGTATCATTTTTTCATGACGCTTCAGCAGCAAATGTAAAAGTTGTGTCTGGAAGTAGGTGAAAACAATTCCAATCAATACAGATTTTCAGCCGTAAGAAGCAAAACCAAGCAAGACCACAATTACATTGATATATCGCATAGTTACAGCAATAGGGAAGGAATCGTTTTTATTGTGCAGGATAATTGCCAGAACATCAAAACCAACCGTGCTGGAATTGGAACTGATACATAAATAATAGCCAAAGCCTACCATTACAGACGCCATTAAAACTGCAAGCGGCATAGGGAGTGGAAAAACGATGTTCAGTGCATAAAAGATACTGAAAAAAAGCATATAACATATACTGCTTAGAAGAGATTTTAAAAGAAAGCTTTTCCCGAGCTGGAAAAAACATAAAATAAGCAGCAGTATTGTTATGGCGTTTGTAAAAAAGCTGATATCCATATTGATGAAATTGTGAAGGATCATAGAAAAAGATGTGATTCCTCCGTTTACAATATGACAAGGAACAGTGATGAATGCATACGCCCCTGTTATACATATGTTCCCTGCTATAATACGTAGTACTTCTCTCATTGTAACACCTCCGTCTATAATGCCAGCAAGTTTCATGCCAATACAGTTTTAGACAGAAATCAGTTACTGAAAAAAATACCATTCGATATCACATATAAGACTGTGATACCGAAAAGCAGTCATATATCTATAATGCGCTCGTAAAAAATGGATGCTAACAGGCTGTGTCATAAAGCCTGACGCATATGGATGAAAATTAAATATTTCTTCAATAAGGCAATTATACTAATGATATACTAAGCAATTAGCTAATATTTATAGACAGGAACTGGGTATTTAAACTCATATGAGAATAGATTGTAGAAGCAGATATCACTTCTCTTTTAGAAGAATATAACGTAATTTCAAAAGTGATATTTAAAGATATCATAAGTTTCCATTATCGTTTTGAAAGCATCCATTCCTATCAGAATGGCTACGGTAGGGTTGGTAGAATGGTCATGTTTAAGGAGTGTTTAAAGCATGATATCGTTCTATTTATTATCGAAGATATGCATAAAAGTTTCTACTATCGTGGCTTGGAAAATTTCAAAACAGATACTGCATATCTGATGGATACTTGTTTAAATGCGTAAGATCGTTACAATGCATATGTTGATAAAATGATTGGCGATCTTTATTAGAAAAAGAATGGCATGGAACGTTAATAAGTTACACAAGATGTTAATAAATTCTATAATTACAAAAAGATCTATGAAAGGCGAAACAGTTGAATGTTTTGCTTTTTTGATATTCCAAGAATTTCGATGCGTCATGGATTAAAAGAAAAAGAGCTTTGGTAATCAAATAAAGTTCTTTTTCCAAAAAAAATGCGCACTAAAAACAAGAGTATGAATGTTAGCTTAATGTTCCTTTTTCAAACATCGTATCATCACATTCTGGACAAATCATCTGATAGGATTTATCATCACTAAATTCATTTAATTCATCAAGAACCCACTGTGGAACATCTTCTTCGTATCCGCAATGCTTGCATTTCATCGATACACTTTTTTCGGTATAATCGCTCATCTGTTACTCCTTCCAAAGGGCTGTATGTATCTTTATATTCAAGATAGTGACCAATCTACATTTTAAAGGGTCTCGATTAAAAGAGTCAATAAGGTGAGTACGATATTTTAACTTATTTAACATCTTTTCTTTTTCCGTGTTTCTTTTGAATAATCTCTACTCTTTTTATCACCTAACAGTTCATGAACGTGATCCAGTTCTTCTCCTGCTTTGTTTGAATAGAATCCATAGTAACAAACAGAGCGAAAATTCTCATCAGGGATATGAATAAGGAGTTTTTTTATAAATGACTTAGAGTCTTCTTTTACAATATGTTTTACTTCATCTTTGTGATCATGGTAAAACCATTCTATGGTATCTTCGGTTTTTGAATATTTGATGATTCTGCTTTCTGCCATAGCCGGGCGACCGACATATCGCATTGCATATGTAATTACTTTTCCCATCTTCAATTTTGATGCATACTCTAACTGTCTTTTGTTAATGTATGCGAAACGTTCATCAAGGATCGGTTTCTGCTCTTTCTGATGTTGTTTTTCGCTTTCTTTATAATCGTATCCTTGTTCCATATATGCTTTCTCATATCAGAACAGTTTTCGGATCTCATCCAAAAAAAATACAAAAAACACTATTCCAAAGATAAAAACGTATACATTGCTTTTTAATCAGCAGCATATACGTTTTTTTATTCTGCTCCCTTATGAAAGTGCTTTTTTCTAAATGGCAGAACGCTTTTCTAACACCCAATAACGATAATGAGGACTTCCGCAATAAGGACATTTTAAAAGGAAAAAAGCAGAACGATATAGGTATCACGTTTTCTATCTGTTTCCAAGTGTGTATTATTTTTCATGCCGCAGAATCATAATCAATAAATTACCTCATCCAGAGCAAAGAGAATAGGATGGTGATGTATACTTATCCTGTGCTTTTGCACTTCGTCGGCGATTGCTGTTTACTAATATATATCTTTGACGTATTTTATATTTTTTCCTTCCTTGTTTTCTTTTTATATATTATCCAGATTCCGGCGATCAACATGAAAGCCGCACCAGTAAACAGCATACTCTGTGTACCTGAATTTCCGGTAATCGGTATTTCACCAAGTCTGTAATTAACCAAAATCAATACACCGTTATGAATTTCAAAAGCTGGTGGTCTATGTATACTGTTTATTTCAAATGCATCTTTTACATAATCAAAATGTAAAATCCACTGTCCGTTCGGTAAAACATAGTCCTCAGGAGCACGATATTCAATCAAACGATATTCCAAACTCTTTTTTAAGTTTTGAAAACTTACATTTCCATGCTCATCCGAGACTTGTTTCTCAACTTGTTTCCAGCAATTCGTTTGTATCTGCCCGCTTAGTTCTCCATCATCGTTTACCTTTAATAATTCATCTGCATGATTGTGAGTTGCATCACTACACGTTAACTGATAGAGAACAAAACCGGCATTTGCTAATACAGTTTTGTCTTTATCCGTTTTCATAAAGGCAAAATCCACCAATTCTGATTTCTTTTCGTGATACGTAATCTCACTTTCTTTTTCATATGCAGCGCCGTTTATATTCGTTATTTTCGCTTGATTTATGAAAACCACTGCATCCTCTGACTCATCAACAGTCGTTGGGATTACAAAATGGACAACATCACCGGCTAATAACGCAAGAATTTTAAATCTTAATGTTTGCTTATCTCTTGTAACACTTACTTCATCTGATTCAGATACCAGCTTCATTTGTGATACGTCATTTCCTGGATACCATTTTATATTTTCAAAATCAATCGTTAAACCTTGTGGTATGGGATCTTCTATACAAACATCCTTCAAAGGTATAGCATTTTCCTTATTTTCGACGCTTACATCATACGTCAATATATCATTATTTTTCACTTGTGTTGGAGCATCAAGCGTTCCTGTTTCTGGATCGCTTTTTTTATGAATTTCTATATCCGGATTCCGTAAGGATACTACAGTTTCTAATGTTTGCAGGGTTTCGCTTTTCTCTACTCCACCGCTGGCTAACAACGTTTGATTACGAACCCATGCAGTATTATAGGCCTTCGCATCTTTCTCTATGTATTCCTTTACATGTTGTGTTGGTGCTTTCATCAATATTTTTATCAATACAGTTTGCTCGCTGTCTAAAATATATTCGTTTCCGCTAGTATCTTTACTCAAATCAACAGCAATTGCCGTTACATCCGCCATATCATTTGGCGGTGTTGTGCTCCAAATGGTGGGATCGTTAATATTGGCGTCATCGATCATCTCGCCATTCATGCTTGACGACAATTTCATGTTATCTTTTGTTGAATAATATACAACAGGTGAAATTCCCTTTAGCTGCGCTTGACTGGTATCCACTCCTACCAGCGTTCCTTGCCAATATTCACGATCTTTAAAATCTGACTCCAAGATATCATAGAATATAAGACCCTTCGTTTTGATATTTTTTTCATTACCTATTCTCAGCTGATAAGAATAGGCTCCTCCACCTATTGTTGAAGTGGTTTTTGAATAAGCGATATCCCCATCGGACTTTACTCGTTTACTGAAAGAAAGCTCTGAATTTACAACGCCGCTTATTTGTACCCGCGCTTCTGCATATAATGTATCCTTAACGAGATCACCGCCAAATTTTCCATCCTCATCAACATCTTTAAGTATATCTTTGTCAGTTATTTTGTCACCGCCATCATCTGCAAAACCTTTAAATATTTCTCCCGCACCTGATTTATATGCTACGCTATTCAATGGTATATTCCCAAAGTCAAGAAGGGATTCCCAAGGATAATATGCGTCATAAGTTATATAAAATCCTGTGCCAAACTTGCCATAAGTTGCCTCGTAGAATAGGTTTTCTATAGTTTCAGGCACTGTGATATGAAGAATCAGCATGGTTCTCCCTGTGCCCTTATAATTATCAATAGTTTCTACTGTATGCTCAAATTGTTCTCCTTTCAGAGTACGACCATAGCTTCCTAATTCTAATGCATAGCTTTTTATACTAGAATAATCAGCATACATACCTAGTGGCAACAAATCATAAAATATCGCACTTCTTTGCTCCTTTACCATATTTGTATTTTTCAGTTCCTCTTTTGTAGCATAAAAAGGATCATTACCAAATTCACGGTCTAAGTACTCGCCGCCGGTTATTGTGTAGTTTATTTTGAATCGAGAATTGGACGGTTCATTAATTACCTTAGAAGCTTCTTTAGTTATATTGTTTTTTAAGATGGGATTTTTTAATGTAACAGCGGCTCTATCATGTTGTCCGTATTGATCGTTATTACCAAAAACTAATTTATCACGCTTCATTACTTCATCTTTTAATGTCCCTCCTATAGACATCTCTGCATAAGGATTTACCCAACTCTGATTGCTGTCTTTAACAACATATGTGCTGATATTCGTTAACGTTAAAGATGTTTTATTTAGTGCAGTTTGTTTGATTTTATCTGTAGCATATAAGCCGATTGTTACATTGAGATCAAGATCACTTTTATGATATTTTGTTTCTCTTTTAGCTCGCACTCCTGTCGTACCTTCTGGTAATTCTTTTACAGATATAGCTCCGTAATCTTTTGTTGTTCCATCCGGGAAACTAAGGTGATATGATTTTCTGCTAATTCGATCAGTAAACGGCTTTCCCGTTACTAATTCCTTCCATTCACCATGAATTCCTTGCTGATATTCTATGGTAATCGGTGTCCATTCATCATAGTTCTTATCTTCCTCTACACCACCACTTCCGTCTTCTTCGTTCATCTTGTAATTATATTGCTCATCAGTTACCTTAATCGATGAAATATAATATTCTCCATCAGTTAATCGCTCATTTTCTAATGCTACAAAATCATCAGTCACCTCTACAGAATATGATTTTTTACCATAATTCTCGATATTATTTCCATCTCCGTCTAATGTTAAAATACCGCCTGTAGCAGTAGAAGTATTTCTAAAATCATTAGTAGCAGGTAATTTTGCATTAACAGCAGCTTGTTCTATGGCGTATAAGTATCCAAGCAATTGACTGCTTGTACCGCCTGAATACTCCTTTTCCAAACCATAGTTGCCTGGGGGATAGCGAAAGTTTATATCCACATAGGTATACATTGCATCATCTTTTACTTCCTTGGAATAGCTGCCATCTTCCGGATACAAATTCTCTAACCGTACCGTGATTTCATTTTTGATTTCTTTCGTGTTTTCTAATTCTGATCTTGGATACTTTATAAGTACATAACCGATATGAAAATCATAGGAGTCAGAATTCTTAATTTTACTAGGTTTAGTTACATCAATTTGAAAGACCGGATGATCACTTTGGTAATATTTAGAATTCATTATCATATCCATTCCCCAACGATAATCTGTCCATCCTACTACCTCTCCTTGATTGCTTAAGGTATCTGTAAAAATCAATTTAAAAGGCATTGTAAATGATGTAGAACGTACGGTTGTGTCTATTTTCCATTCAACGAAAAAATAGTCCTTTGCATCATCGGGTTCTTCTCCCCATTTTTTATTCCATGTTTCATATTTTTTAGATTTAGTTAATTCAACACGATGAATATTTGACTCCGTTTGATATGTTAACGTTAATCGATTTGTTATTTGTTCATAATCAATAGAACTGTCATCATTGAAAATCTTTATATTTGCACTTAACTCTTTCTCATATCCTCTAACTATCTCACTTGGAAGTCCGCTTTTATATAAAATATCAAATTTTACAACCATTGCATCATTGATAACAGATGTATTATAAACGACAAGCTCGCCTGTTTCTTCATCAACACGATAAGCAAAACTTCCATCAGACGCCCCCGAACCAAAACCTATTTCATATTCGCCGCATGCTGCTTGGCTTCTGTTATAAAAAATAGTACTTGGCAATCGTATCTCTAATTGGTTTTCTGAAATATTTGCCGCTTCACTCAAGGACAAATGCACTTCTGCTTGTATTGAGGTTCCTGCAGCATCCCTATCATTAAACTCCGGTTTCAATGTGACAACCGTCCCGGTTTCATCGTAAATAATATTTTTACCATTAGCCTGTGTTTTCCATTCAATCGAAAAGTTTTCAATAGGAGAAGCATTATTGATGCTTGCAACAATTTGAAAAATTCCAAAACCTGTTGATGTAAAGAACATTGCACTTACAACAATACATACTAAAATTCTTTTCCAAAAATCCTTCATTCCTTTACCTCCTATCCTTTATTTATAGCGTCAAACAAACAGGATAAATTGTTCATTATTACTTTTCTATAAGCGAACCCTCTCTTTGATATAGCCTATTCAATGTATAATAAACAGGCAATATTGTAAATCATTATTGAATTATCTTACATCATCGGATGTTTTTGTTGATAATTTGATAATAGCAGCAACACTTAAGTCAAGGCAATATTTGAATCGTGTCTTTTTAAGTGTTTTATATTCAAGATATTTTCTAGGTTACTTACGATATTTCTATCTCTTGTGGACAAAACTATGCTAATAAAACATTGTTGTTTTCCTTGATTCTTTTCTCCCATACGCAATACTAAAATGAAGACAGTACGATTCACATTTTATTCATCCGAATGCTTTCGATTATCAGAATCACGGCAAGCAAGCCGGAAGCAAACAACAGACAATTGTTTAACGTTTTTTCTATCGCAATCTCTTTTCTAGACGATGTATACGTAACCCCTTTTGGTAATTCAATATCGTTGTAAATGCTTTTTCTGCTCGCATAAACAACATAGCGTTGTGTTTCCATCCCATATGGATGACAGGTAAATAAAGTGATCATATCCTGATTGGGTAATATTTTTACTGCTTCAATCTCATTTGGTTCTATTACGATTTTTTTTATTACAAAATATGTCAATGTTTCCCAAGGATTTGTTATCCTTATTTCATCACCAATAGCAAGATTCTCAATATTCTTAAACAATTGCTCGCCATGATAACCACCACGATGACCTGCAATGACGCAATTCGTATTCTCTCCACCAATAGGCATACTTGTTTGCGACATTATGGCTACACCTTTGTTCAAATTATTGTAGTTTGCTCCTATAAATAAGGGGATTTGCACATCCAGCTTTGGTATCTCTATATAACCGATGATATTCATATCCAGATTCAATATACCCAAATCAAATGTGTTTTGCGAATAACTCCATGCGTCTTTCAAATCTTTCTGGTGCTCTTTATATATTTTCTCATTATATTGCTTCATTTGTTGATACAATGCATCCTTATCTGATTGATTTGCAATCGTTTCTTTGAATGACTGTATCTTTTGTTTTTGCTCAATGGTTGTGAAAAAACTATGTATTTTTGGAAATGATAAAATACCTAAACCGAGCAAAAGCAGTAAAACTATGAAACGAAACTCCCACTTTTTCATAAATTCCTCCTCAAATGGGAACGGATGAAAATACTGATTCCTAGGAATATTATAGTTCCAAATAAGAAATATATTTTCATAGAGCCTTTTTTCTCTTGTACGATTTCCTTTCCTTCAGGTATATAATCGTATCTTTCACCGCGTACAAGTAAACGATGTGTATTTACTCCATAAGGAGTACATGTCATCAATGTTACCAAATCTTTATCCTTTTCTAACATCATATAGATGTTAATATGATCGGGAAGAACAGTTTCTACTTGGTCAATCTTATATGCCAGCGTTCGATTCAATACATGAATAAGAAACAGATCGTTTTTCTTCAGTTCATTTAATTTGGAAAATAATTCTGCGCTTGGTAATCCTCTGTGGGCACAAATGATAGAATGACGATTTTTTCCGCCAATCGGTAAAGATGTTCCTTCAATGTGACCTGCGCCTTTCGCTAAGACATCTTCACTCACTCCATGATAGATTGGTAAATTAACATGTATTTTAGGTATTTCTATATACGCCATTACACCATCTTCTAAAATATTTAATGTATGCAAATAATTTTCCGGCAACACATACCCACTATTTAAAACAAATGGATCATGTACAGGATCTCCGGCCAGATTGTCATTATATTCAACTGCTTGCTTCCATATTTGTTTGATTTCTTCCTTTGATTTCTCATTCATTGTTGCCGTGTATGTATGGATAACCTTTGACTGAACATGTAAAGCATATTTATTTGCAATCGATGGATATAGGAAGATGCTTGCACCTATTAAGAAAATCAAAATAGGTGCGTAAGATTTTATTTTTTGTATAAACATTCATGTATTACTTTGCGTTGCTTCTGCATTTCCTATTTCTTGCGTAGAGCAGAACTGCTCCCCCCATTACAACGATACCTCCAAGCGTAAACATCAAAGTTCCTGTCCCTCCGGTAACCGGAAGATTAAAATCCTCCGGTGTTCTGTTCTTAACTATAAATGAAAAACTTCCGGATCCTGTCGTAGCATTGTTGATTATTTCATATGTTCCATTATTGGTAATCTCTATTTTATCTAATTTACCATCAGGAACATTTTTAGAATTTTCATCAATTGTATCTTCCAATGTGATTTCTATATATCCTGTAGGCTTTACATATCCTTCCGGGGCTTTTGTTTCAATCAATCGATATGTACCTGTGTCTAACCCATCAATTTGAATCGAGCTTTCTTTACTGATTTCTATATCTGATACCGGTGTTACAGCAGTATCAAATGCATCTGCGCTCCCATAAAATATATAATGATGTAGATCATTTGTATCCTGTACGAATTGTAAAACATCTCCATCAGCATCTTGTAACTGGAATACGGCACCTGTTAAATACGTTGTTCCGTTTTCGTCTTTTTTATCAAAATTTATTTCATATGTGTATGTTTTCTTTTTTGACTCAATTTCATATGTATCATTTTTATATGGATTTGGGTTATATTTCAGTGAAGCGGTATTTTCAATTTCATCAAGTTCCAACGCCTCTTCAGTTATTCTTTCTTGATACAATACATAGACGACTTCTCCTTGGTGGTTTTCTAAAAAACTCTCTTTTACTACAATTTTAAATGCATTCTCTGTCTTCGTTAACGTATAATCCGTAATTTTACTCATAGAATCGCTGCCATCCGCATGTAAAGAAACTACAATGGAATCAGGAACTAATTTCAGTCCTTTTCCGCCTTGATCAGATATTTCAAATATTTTATAGATAGAGTCAGCTGGATATACAGGTATCTGGGCATTCAAACGATAATTGACAATCTTGCCGATACCGGTTGTTATCTCACTGATATCAGGAATTTCTTTTTCAAAACCAGGTTCTTTGTCTTGTTTCATAACGAGTGTAATGCTTTCCTTTGGATTTTCATAAGATCCGTCTTTCTGTTTGGCTGGCAACACGTTCACGGATGTTGCTTTATACATTATTCCAGTATTATTTGGGTTTTCAGCTAAAACTAAATATCCTCCCCATCCGTTACCATTGATTGTAACATTTTTATTTCCGTCTGCAGTTGCGTCTTTTTTGTCTGCAAAGTTGATCTTTCCTTGATAATATGCAGCTGTCATCTTTTGCCAGAATGTATTTGCCTCTGCACTATTACTTCCCAATTTTTGAAAGGTATCGGTAACTTCCTTTGTACTTTTATCGATATATTGTGGGAATTTGTCTGAAACCCAATTCTTAACTGAATCATTCCATGTCAAAACCGGCATATTGAAATTGCCATCGGAATCCAAATTTAAATCTACTGTTTTCAACACTTCAACATGGGTTCCTTCCGTTAGATTCGTAACCGTAAAAGATTGTGAAAAGGAAGGATTTAAAGATCCTACAGCGATTGCTTCAATACCAGAGAAAATTAACATCGTAAGAATCATACAAAAAGATACTATAAAAGATAAAATTTTTTCTTTTTTCATTGTTCATACTCTCCTTTATGTGTACAATATCTGTACTTAATATTTTTTTTCAAAAATCAACACATCCATAATGCAATGGGAACGATATACTTCATGAAAGAAACCATAACATGAACCATAGCAGGAAAAATAAGTTAAGTTCTGTAGAGAAAGTTAGGTCATACACAAACGCAGTGACAGTGTCATGGTGAAGTTCTCTCATTCCGTTCATGGTCGAAAAACAAGAAAATAAGTATTCCTTCAATCAAATCATATAACCCTCCAATAGCAGAGGACTATAAAGGGGCGCTTAGGTGTATTTGATATTTCATGAAGTACTGAAAGAAAAAATACAATCAATGCCTTCTATATGCTTTTTTCTTTTGTTATCCTCTATTCGTATGAAAAGAGTCATCAAGTTACCTAATAATCGGATTTTAATAAATGTTTCATGATGAAAGAGGTAGTTTTCGTTTATTTATTATGATAATGTAGATTCCATAGAATGCTTGGATGGGGAATGGTTTCAAAATTTCTAACAGATTAAACCTATTTTCCATTGTAGAAGATAGCTACAATTCCTATTATCTGGTATTCTTTTGCGGAATCATTGTTAGCATATTACAGATCATAAACAAATACCTATGCATCACCTTTTCTTATCCCTCCTCTCATCCTAGCTTTTCAAGCTAGGATAACAATTAGTTATTCATAATGTTATACTTAATTAAACAGAGGTGAATAGCAGGTAAAATGTAAAAAAAACAGCGTAAAACACAAAAAAAAGAGACAATATAGCAAAAAAAATGCATGTCTCTAAATGTATAACATTATGAATGTCTTGTTAAAGATTAGTCTACAATCATTAACATATATATAATAGCATATAATAGGAAATTATGTATATTTTATAATAAAATTCTGCAATTCAGACAAAAGGTATAGCGACAAAGGAAAGTAAGGGCTACATTATGAGTCAAGGAATGGTGATACTCTATGTTAGCGAAAAAAGACAAAGATAAAGCAATAGAATTGTTGAAGCAGGGTATAATTACAAATCTTTTAAATTATGTTCAAAATGGGCTGGACGGATTTTCATGACAGCTGGTATTCGGCTTCTGTTGTTATCAACATGTTATATATGCAAATCGCAATGACAAAGAGTATTCCATTTTCCTAGAAAGTTCCAAATGGATTTCAAACACTTGATGAAATGAGTGAAGAATATGTTAATCTCATGATGCAAAAAGGATTAGCTGATGCAAAAGCAGGAAGATCTTGTCCCGTAAATAGTGTGTTCAACGATTTAAGACAGAAAATAAATGATAAATAGATACGTATTTAGTTAACGTTACGAAATCTGCTGAAAATCAATTAAGAGAAATCAGAACTATATTGTAAACGGATTACAAGCACCTGATAGCGTAAACCGCTTCCTTGATTATTTGGAATAAGAGTTTCATTCATTATCACAATTGCCACAGCATATCGTTTAGTTGATGAGGAATCTTGGCATTTTAAGGTATTCATAAAATGGTAGTAAAAATTTTCATTGCATACTTTTGGACTAATGAAGAAAACATGATTGTTCATATAACTGGAATAGTTTATAAAAAAAGGGATCAAATAAAACAGCTTCTAAAAATGAATATGGAATAAGGCAGACAGGCATATCTGTCTTTTTGATACGAGGGGGATAAATTATGGAAGTATTTAAGATTTTTATTATAATTCTGTTTTGTATTTTCATATGAATTTTCATTTGATTCAGAAAAACAACTATGGAAGGGCTTATTGATACTGATAAAAAAGTGTATTAAAATACGTTTAAGCGAAGAACTATTTCATCAACTGAATGAAATGATTTCTCGCACATCTTTATCAAGAGAAAAATATTTGCGATGTTAGATTTCTGGTACCGTGCCAAAAAGAAAGGCCTTAAGAAAATTCTCTCGAAATCATTAAACGAAATAATTTCAATCATTTAGTGATGATTGCTCATAAAACAGGCAGTATAGATATCGTTCGTTATAAGAGAGATTTTGCACTATACGTTACAGCCCTTTTCATGATAAGCCTACTTATCCTGGTCTATCACTACAATCTCTGATTGTCTTATCTAGTCATGTTAGCAAAATACGATTTTTCTTAGCAATTCAACCGAAAAGCGTTTGACTCCATCCAGAAATATTTGTGAAATATCCACAAGATTAAATCTTCTTGAAAGTAAAAAAACACATCGACAGTTTGGTGTCAATGTGCTTAAAACCCTTTAAAATGGCGTCCCTGATTGGACTCGAACCAACTACGTTCCGCTTAGGAGGCGGACCCTCTATCCAGATGAGGTACAGGGACATTTGTGAAATATCTTGGTTTTTGTTTGAAATTGCTAGGAATAAGGCCTAAGGTGAGCGAAGGCTGAAAAGACCTGTAGTATATCCTTTTAACTGCAAGGATAACTGTAAAATATCCCGTATCCAATCAGAAACGTAATTTCTACTTGTTTCTGGCTTGTATACAATCTTATTATGGGATAAAAATAAATGCCGTCTTTAGTATTATACCATAATCTTTTATAATGAAAAGATGATAAACGCAAAAATTAAACGGATATAATTCGAAATAATCAGCTTCTGCATGAGAAAAGCAGAACAGTAAGAGTATACACCGTTCTGCCTGTTTTTAAACATCAGGATAGGGAATGCTGTCTCGCATTGTTTGGCTGAGGACGAAGGCCGGGAATCCACGGCAGTAAAAGCATTAGGATTTGACGTACGAGAATAGCGGATAGCGCCAGTATTGCGGTCAGGATAAGGAGTCGAAAGGATAGTAACGTGATATGAAGCAGATTATGAAATAATAGAATGGCTAATATGAATCCTGCAGTCATGCAAATGCAGATCAGCGTCCGCAAACGATTCAAGGGACGTGAGGAATGGTATACAGCCAGCATGGAAATAACTGCAACACATACATACATCATTGTAACCGCCTCATCATAGCGGATGGAAAAGCCGTCACTCATGAACTCAATAGCCAAAAAGCTGTATACAATGGCAATCGCGTTGGGTAGCGCATTGCGGAGTACGGTGGAAAGAAAATCACCATTCACTTTCCTGTGATCCGGTTCCAGCATGGTAAGGAAGGATGGAAAGGCTTCTATTGCAAGATCAATCAGGGTTATCTGAATCGGGATGAATGGAAAAGGAAGATTCATAACAATACAGAGGACTGATAGCAGGATGGAATATATGGTCTTAATAAAGAACACTCCGGCAACTCTTGTCGCGTTATTCACCACGCGGCGTCCTTCCTTCAGAATCATCGGCAAAGCTGAGAAATCGGAATCCAGCAATACAATTTGTGACATCTGCTTAACAGCATCACTCCCCTGTGCGATTGCAATACTGCAATCCGCTTCCTTCAATGCAAGCATATCATTTACACCATCACCACTCATTGCGACTGCGTGACCCTTTTTCTGCAATGCCTGTACAAGCAGCTTTTTCTGTAACGGAGTTACCCTGCCGAATACAGCATACTGTTCAGCAAGCTGCTCAATAACGAATGGATCATCACCGATTCCACTCATATCCAGACAGGCATTCCAGTTATGAAGTCCTGCCTGCCTGGCGATAGCGGAAACCGCAGTTATATGATCACCGGATATGATTTTGATATTCACATCCTCCTCCCGAAAAAACTGCAGCGTTTTTTCTACATACGGACGTATGGTATCGGTAAAGATGACAGCATACAAGGGTTGGATGATTGGGAGTGGCGCATCCTTGTCGATCACCTGAGCACATCTGCCGATCACAACCATTCGCTTACCTTCTTCCATAATAGCAGAAAAGGAAGTATCCAGCTTCTCCAGCAGCTTTTCCGGCGCTCCCATAACCAGAGAACCATAGCCTTCAAAATATGCGCTGCTCCATTTGCGAAGCGAGGAAAATGGAATCCTCGCTTTCGGCTCATGTACCGCACAGGGACTGATCTGCGCACAAAGCGCCTGATAGGTTGCATTGTTATCGTCGCTGTAGTGTAAAAAGGAGCGAATATATTCCATATCTGTTTCCGCTTCATCGCAAAGGGGAAGCAGCGCTTCCACCTTTAAATCTCCGGTGGTAATGGTTCCTGTCTTATCCAGACACAATGTGTCGACATTGGCCAGTGTTTCCAGTGAATACAGATCCTGTATAAGAACCTTATGCTTTGCCATGCGGCTTACTCCCGCCGCCAGGGATACACTGATCAAAAGAACAAGACCCTTGGGAAGCATTCCCAGCAATGCAGCGGAGCTTGTGATAACACTTTCCTGTATGGAATCTCCCCGAAATCCCCAGGCCTCCAGAAACAACAAAATACCTAAGGGAATAATTGCATAACCACTCAACCTTGTAATACGCTTCATGGCATTTAACAGCCGGGAATTAACTGCACGGACTTCCTTTACCTCACTGGCGATACGATTTGCGTAATTCTCCTCACCGACATGAATAATCCGTGCATAGCATTTTCCGGATATTATGGAGCTTCCGGATAAAAGCTGATCCTTTTTGCGTTTATGAATGGGATCGGATTCACCACTTAATAAGGCTTCATTAACTTCAGCCTCTCCCTGTATAAGAACGGCATCACAGACAATCTGTTCACCGCTGGACAGAACCATGATATCATCCACAACGAGATCCTGAACATCCACACTGCATACTACACCATCCCGCATGACGGAAACCTTTTGCCGCATAAGCAGGGAAAGGTCATCTACCAGCTTCTTCGCATGCAGCTCCTGCAGAATGCCAATTACGATATTGCAGATAATCACAGCTAGAAAAAATAAATTCGACCAGGCATTTACCAGCACCAGTCCCAGTGCAATCAATATATTAAGCAGATTAAATAGGGTGCATATGTTCTCTTTGAAAATCTGCCCGTGAGTCTTCGTAATAGAATGCGATACGCTGTTTCTCTGATGATTTCTTATGCGTTCTTCTACCTGCTTCTGTGTAAGTCCTTTGATGGCTGTGTTCGTAACTTCCATTTCATCACCTAAACTTTCTTTATTGTCTATTATGGCCAATAATCGTTAAGATTCTTTTCGTATCTTCTTAAGAATGTATAAACTTTTTGTTATGTGAGAGGAAATTTGTTGTTTTCTTAAAAAAAACAAAAATTAAAGTGCATAAACACAAAGTCTTTGGCAATTCTGTTATAATAAACTTGTATATATGAGGTGAGTGGAATGAATAATGATAAGAAAGCAAGGCGTCGGCATCAGAGAATCTGTGAAGTGCTCCAGGAGCAGGAGCATATGCAGGTTCTTGAGCTGTGTGAGCTGTTTCATGTCTCACCGGCAACTATTCGAAACGACCTGACAGTACTAGAAAAAAAGCAGCTGCTGAAACGTATTCCCGGTGGTGCGGTAAGTATTGGAAGAATGCCGCAAAATACTATTTTTTCTGCCAGAGAATCGCTCCATATGGATCTGAAGGATAAGATGGCCGACTACGCCGTTGCGCATCTGATCAAAGAAGGGATGAATGTTGCATTGGATGCCGGTACAACCTGTTGTGCTATTGCAAAGAAGCTGGCAGACGCATCCTGCCGCTGTACGGTTATCACCTATTCTCTTCCTGTAGCCAATGCCCTTGTTCATTGTGAGCATATAGAGGTGTTTTTAATGGCCGGACGGCTGGATAAGAAGCACGAATCGTTCCATGATGATGTGGCAGTTGAGGCAATGAAGCGAATGAACAGTGATGTATTTTTTCTTTCACCCAACGGAATCGATCCGATTGCCGGAATCACCAGCTCTGCAACCGATGAAAATATAATGAAGCGCATGATGCATGAGCATGCAGAGGAAACAATAGTTTGTGCAGATCACAGCAAGTTTCTCAAAAAGGCATTTAAAACGATCTGTCAGCTGTCAGATATCAAGGGAATTTTGAGTGACAGTGAGCTGAGCGGAGAGATACAGCAGAAATACAGTGCTATGGGAGTACGCTTGTATCTGGCAGAGAAATAAGATCGATATGAAGCTGTGGCTTCTGATGAAATGCACTGTTTCAGGAAAACAAAAAGGGAATCCGCCAATTGTGTTAACAATAGAATACGGATTCCCTTTTTCATGACACATTCTTAAATGAGAAAGCAGCCGCAAACGTTTGCATTCCTCAGTATTCATAATCAACAGTTGCACTGCCACTTCGCACGGCATGAATATAAGGCTTTACCTTTTCTACATGGTAGGTGTTTTTCTGATAGTCCTCCAATGCCTGCCGATCATCCACCACAAGCTCCAGAACGACATCATAAGAACGCTGGGAATGCAGATAGTCAATTCCGACCTGCACCTCACGCAGAAATGGAATCTGCTCCTTCATGGATAAGAACAATGCCTTCACTTTCTCACATTGCTCGATGGAATTATCCTTCATTTTCACAAACAGTATGTGCTTTACCATAACTTCCTTTTCCTCCTTATGATTTGAATTTTACTTCGATGCTGTACTGCTCTTTGATTTCCGGTATCATATTGAAGAATTTACGGATTGCGGATTGCGATTTTGTCGCCGCCTCACTGAGCAGCCCGTTTTCCACTGCTTCATCCGCTACCTTATCCTTCTGCTGAGTTGCAAATGCCGTATAATCCTCAATGCTGATCGGATTGAAAATATTCTTTGTTTCATCATATACCTCTATGCTCTTCTCATCGATGATATTACTCAGAATTTCAACCTCCGGCAGTAAAACGGTTATCGTTTTTCCTTTTACATCAACCTCGGCCTGATCCATTCTCACACCGGCCTTCAGCTGTCCTGCATACGTAAGCAGAAAGCTTTTTTTTGTCAACGGGATATTCCATCCGTTTAAGGTCAGTGAATTCTCAAATTTCCCCACCTTCGTATAATTATATTCCATGACGGCAAGGTCATTGACCTCCTGCAGCTGCTGTGTCAGTGCTGTTGATGTGATTTTCGGTTCACTTTGTTTTCCTCCGAAAACGGTTCCTGCAAAGAAGATGACCGCAGCCAGTATACAGATGGCCACAACGCCGCCGATAGCTTTCTTTGTTTTCCCAAGGGTATCCAGTATTTTCATTCTCTACCTCCCGCTATAGGTAAAATTATATCATATTTGACAGATGAAGCCTATATGCGATATTCTTACATTTTTCTTTCTGCCGAACCTGTGTTTAGCCCGCAGCTTCATTATGAATGCCGGTGAAAATTTCTTATGTCTTTTTTGCAGTACAAGCTTTCTTTTCCTATCTGTTCGTGATACCATAGGGATACGCATGGAGGGATCGTATGCTTTTTTCTATTAAATATGTACATAGACTAAAATGGAATGGTCTGTATCAATCATTGATGTGGAGCTGCTTTGGTATAATGTTTATGCTTCTGTATCCGGTTAGTCCGGATTTGATGACGTTTATCGGAGGCGTTATGCTGCTGTTTCAGGGTGTACCGCAGCTTATTTTATTTCTGGAGGAGGACGAGCGTTTTCTGATATCACTACTATCCCTGGTAGAGTGTCTGCTGGTCAGCTTTCTGGGGGTGTGGATGCTGACGAATCCGGAGGAGGTTTATGACACACTGCCGGCTGTTCTGGCCTTTGTCACCTTTCTGCATGCTTTCAGCAATTTGATTATTACAGGTAGAATACGGCATCTGGAATATTCAAAATGGTGGATTGCTGCGCTTGTTACAGCTGCGAAGATGACAGCTACAGCTGCACTTGCCGTACGATTTCATTTACATAGTGAATTTATGGTTGTGGGAACCGGAATTTGTATGCTTCTGGATGCTGCTAGTGATATTTGGATGTGGAAAAAGCTGGAGGCATTGATCATTCAGGATATGGGAATATAATGTGCGGAGATCCCGCACTTTTTTTGAATCATTTTCAGAGCGTTAACAACTTCAAATTGTTCAATGCCTTTGTAATGCTGTATTCTAAACGTTTTAGAAACCCCTTTTTTAGGGGTATTTTTCGTATCTTCACTATTCTTTAAATGTGATAATATGTAGAAGTAAAGGGAAGGACAGTGCCAAAACAGGCAGAAGCTGGAGGAAGAAGAGAAGTAAGGAGAGCTGAGTCATGTGTGTAAGAAGATATGAGGATAACTGGGGGGGAGCTGAAGGGGAAGCTGATGGAGCGGGATGTGCTGGAGGTGCTGTCGTTCAGTGCATTTGCACAGGATGAAAGCGACCTGGAGGAGAAGCTGCGCTACTGTGGAGAAAAGGATATCCACATACAGGTGAAGGATGCACGGATAACACCGGACGTGTATCTGGACATCCTGTATCTGATGAAGCGGGAGGAGAAAAAGAAGCGGGAAGAGCTGAAGAAGGCGCAGTATGAGGGAATCGTGAAGGCGCTGGAAAAGAAGAAAGAGGGAGCGGGGAGCTATGGAAGACCGCGTGCAAGCCTGCCGGAGGATTTCCGGGAACAGGTGGAATACTGTCAGAAGAACCATATCCCGCTGGAGACCTACCGCAGAAGGACCTCACTGAAAAAGGCCACCTTTTATAAATATGTAAAGGTGCTGCAGAGCGAGCACGAACATACCTTTTAGCATCATAAGAAATAAAATAACAGTCGATTTACAGAAACGTATGCAATCCTGTAAACCGGCTTTTCATTTTAGCCGCTGCATTGAAAAAGAACACAGGCAGTTTCGATGCTTGAAGGAAAACCTCTATCATACAGCTTGTTTCTATAAATATAGAGATAAATATAAAGGTGAAAACACGGATGCGGTCCTTTGATGCATCATCTTTTATAAAATCAACATGGTGTTAAAATATACGGATTATACAAATGTCAAGTTTTGTGATAAAAAAGTGAAATTAACCGATAAATAAAGCGTTTTTTTGCCTTTTTTGTATTTTAATTATTATGCCAAAATGATATATTTATACATATATCAGAAGACTGTAATTCCTTGAAAGGGGGATGCTTATGGGCTGGTATCAGAAACAGAAAAGAATATATGAATCCAGACAGCAGAATCATGAACATGATCTGCCAGAGGATGAAGTGGTTCATTCAGAACCCAAGAAGGAGGATATGACTAAAATGGAAGAAAACAAAGATGCGCAGCAACCTGTAAAGCCGCAGGAAAGTGCTTCTCTGATTGGAGAACATACAGAAGTAACAGGTGATGTCAGTACGGATGATGACCTGACAATTTACGGTCGTGTAAAGGGGAATATCAAATGCAGCAAGCGTATTCAGATATATGGGAGTGTGGAAGGCGATATCCTCTGTCAGGATGCCTCTGTTATACAGGCTGAAATACATGGTAATATTGAATGCAAAGAAACACTGAAGATATCACAGGAAAGCACAGTGGAAGGAAATATCACAACGACTGCATTGGAAAACGGCGGAGCTGTTCGCGGAGATATTCATGCGGGAGGGCATATTCGCCTGAGTGAAAAATCACAGGTGAGCGGTGATATCACAGCCGCATCCATTAGTGTTGATCAGGGGGCAGTTATACAGGGCTGTGTTATGATTGGCATCCAGGATACAAACGGCGCACAAAAGGAAGCGTAAAAGAAGCCTGTTCCTGACAAGACGGTTCTTTCCTGCATTATGATGTTAGTAAAATGGAGAATACAGGTTCTATTGATGCATGCAATAGTATTGAATTCTCCATACCTTCCACGTATCCGCAATCGAGTAAAAACCTGACGAGGCTATCAGGATTTTTTGTTGCTTTACAGCATTCCAAAACCAAGCATGTATCTGTGAAGCAGCATATCTGTACGTTTTGACGATTTCCTGTGAGAAATGCAATGATTAAAAAAATATAAGATATGTATCAAGTTACGCTGAAAAGCTTATCGTTGGACAGAATTTTCTGTAAAATATGGGTATGTGATGATCCATCCCCAAGATGATCACATGTATCGGAAAGGAAGAGACTGCGATGCAGTCCCCAACGAAAAAAGACGGCATCAGTAAATGTCCGCCTTTTTTTATATTTCATAATTTATCACAGAAAGCCTGCATCGATACCTGACTGGTGTCTATTTAACGCTCCAGCTTCACGATGACCAGTGTCAGCTGACCGTCCGTATTTGCTACATTGGAATTGTAATTGACGGTAAACGAGGTTGCCTGTGTCACCTCGATTATGAAATGACTGCTGCCTTCAGCTGTGTTCTGTGGGGAACCTGTTCGTGAATAAATACCAAATTCAATATGCGGTGCTCCGTTGTAGGCCGGGGTTATCTGCATATAGCCGGCTGTAGACAGTATTGTGCTGACCTCCAGTGAGATCTGATAGAAGCCCGGCTGCAGCAGCAGGGAAGTCGTGGAGGTTGATGTGATATTGCCGGTTGTATCCGCAATGCTTTGGTATAACGGCATTGGCTGAGCATTTTCAAAGGCTCTTGCAAAATCAGCAAAGCTGGCAAAGGACTGTGTTTCAATACCGCGTGGTCCGGTTGCTCCGGTAGCCCCAATCGGACCTGTGCTTCCGGTTGGTCCTGTTGGACCGATTGCTCCATCTGCACCGGTTGGCCCTGTTGCACCTCTTAATCCGGTAGGTCCCGTCGGTCCCTGCAATCCTCTAAGTCCCTGTGGCCCGGTCGCACCCGTTGTTCCTGTCGCTCCGGTCGCCCCATACGGATAAGGAAAACATCGTGAAACCCTTGGTTTTAAAGGGTTTAAAGAAATTACATAAAGTAATTAACCATATCTCAAATAGCTGTTTTTAGGTAGATAATACTTGAAAACAGTTTTTTTAATGGGAATACATAGCCAGTATTTAATATGGTACTGGCTTTAAGAAAGGAGGCAAATATGTCAGAAGTTATAGCAATCGCAAATCAGAAAGGAGGTGTTGGAAAAACCATGACGGCAGTCAGCATGAGTGCTTGTCTTGCTTTACATGGGAAAAAGGTATTATTGGTTGATTTCGACCATCAGGGACATGCGACCAAAGGTTATGGATATCTTGATAGAAGTAAATATCCTTTGTCTATGACAGATGCGATACAATCAGTCATCAATGGAGCAGATATCAACTTTGAAAAACTTATCTTGCATACTTCAGAGAATGTAGACCTTATCCCTGCGAATATAACATTGGCTGGGATTGCACCTGTGTTACAAAATGTCATGTGTCAAGAGACTGTCCTGAAAAGGATGATTGATGGCATCAAAGAAGAGTATGATTATGTTTTGATCGATACAAATCCAACGCTAGGTGATTTACAAATCAATGCACTTGCAGCATCAGATTCTGTTGTGATTCCTGTGCAGTCAGAGCCATATGGTATAGAAGGAATGAGTGATCTATTAAGGTCAATCAATGAAACTAAAAGGAATCTTAATCCAAATCTAAAAGTAAAAGGAATTTTAATCACGATGACAGATTATAGGACGAATCTATCAAGGAAAATTGCAAGTGATGTTCGTTCCTGCTTCGGAACACATATCAATGTATTTAAACAGACGATTCCACGCTGTGTAGCTGCTGCAGAATCTACAGGAGTTGGACAGAGTATTTTTGTATATGATCCTAAAGGTGCAGCTACTAAAGCATATGATACGTTAGCAAAGGAGGTGTTTTTAGATGTCAACAAAGAAAAAGAGCGTCCAAGACATAAAGATACCCACGTTCGATGATTTATTCAAAACAGAAGAACAAAGGCAGGATGATAAACTAGAGAGGATTTATGATATCCCTCTTGAAGAAATTAGACCGTTTAAAAATCACCCTTATGGTATTCGCTTAAACAGTCCTGATATGATTGATTTAGTTGATAGCATTAGTCGATTAGGATATAACTTTGAGAATGCTGTTGTGCGTCCTCATCCGGATGGTAATGGATATGAAATGATTACAGGTCATCGTAGACAAAAGGCGCTTGAATTAAATGGTATATCTACAATCAAAGCGGTCGTGCGTAATTTAAGCGATGATGATGCGACCATTTACATGGTGGACAGCAACATCAAGCGTGAAGATGTCTTGCCAAGTGAAAAAGGCTTTGCCTACAAGATGAAGTTAGAGGCAATGAAACGACAAGGTAAAAGGACTGATTTAACTTCGTCCCAAGTTGGGACGAAGTTGCGTGCAGATGAAGAATTGGCAAAACAGGCTGGAGAAAGTCGTAATCAAATACAGAGATATATTCGTCTTACCTATTTAGTTGATTCATTAAGAGACATGGTTGATGGTATACGGGAAGATGGCAAGAAAATCGCCTTGAATCCGGCAGTCGAACTGTCTTATTTAACATCAGAACAACAGGAACAGGTTATGACCTATATTGATGAATTAGATTCTACTCCATCTCATGCTCAGGCTATTCGTATGAAGGAATTATCTCGTCAAAACAGATTGGATGATAACGTGATCTATTCCATCATGACAGAAGAAAAGGCAAATCAGGTTGAAAAGCTAACGTTTAAAATGAATGACATAGACAAATATTTTCCTAGATCATTCACACCTAGACAAAAGCAGGATACGATCATGAAACTATTGGATCAATGGGCAAAGCATAGAAGTGAAAAACATCAATCGAGATAAGTACGATTGAAACAGTCATACATGTGACTGTAAATAAAATACAGAAACGAGCAAGAAATCGGTAAACAGCAAAGGGGGGTTACTTTTTTTTGCGTCAAAACGTGACTGTGTTTTCCCCCTACAACCCCCTTTCGCCATCTGAAAAAAATAAACTATGTAAAGACACTTAATGATAAAAGAATATAATCATAAATTATTTAGCTAAACACTGTTTTATATACTGGCGTTTTATTCTAAATTACTTTATAGTTTAGATAAGATGTAGGGAGGAATTACACATGAGAAAGAAACTATTATGCATTATCACAATGCTTCTGCTTGTTGCTGGATGTACACAAGGAGAAAATAAGAATCAAGAAATAACAGGTAAAAAAGCTTTAGAAAAAAATATAAGTGATATCTTAGATTCTTCAATAGATACATCCAAGGAAGATGAAGAAACCTCTAATGATGAAAAATCTAAGGGTACTGAAAAAGAGGATAAGCAAAATGTGGAAACCAATACTCAGAAAGATTCATCCTCTACTAAGCAGTCCACTACGAAGAATTCTAAATCAAATCAGAAAGATGCATCTCAGCAAACATCGCAGAATGCATCCAATGGGAATAGCAATCAACAATCTTCAAATTCTCCTAGTCAGGAACAACCTAAGCAGGATACATCCAAGCCTCAAGACAAGGAACCAGCACAGCCAGTAGAACCGACACAGCCAAAACCAACTGTACCGGCTTGTGATGATACTATAGCAGCAGGTGCCTATCCGGTATCCAGAGAAGATGAAATCTGTTCAAAGATTCAAGCTGAAATGATCAAGAATCTAAACGAAGGAAAGCCAACCTTCGAGCGTTATGAAGTTGAATATGGCTATACAGAATGTGGTACAGAGTACTTTTACATCATATATAAATAAACATTGTAAGGGAGGTCAAATTGATCTCTCTTTTTTTGTTGAAAGGAGAACACATGAAACACAAATCAAAGCTAAAGAAAATAATGGTATCAGCACTTGCAGGCTTATACGCCTGTTTTTCGATGCTATCATCTGTAACGACAGTTCATGCAGCAGGGACTTATACAGCCTCATGGAATGATACAGGTTATGAATCAAATATAAATTTTTCTGTTGAGGATCGATTTTCTGGAACTACAACTAATCCGGGGAAAATGCCTTTATACGATTTTAGGATAGATGGACAAAAAGCATATTGTGTAGAACCCGGAGTACAGATTTCCAGCAATAAGAATTTTGCACATGAGAAGATATCCGGACGTAGTACGTTTCGTAAGATAGGATTCACAGATTCACAGATTGACCGTATGGCATATATTGCAAGTCTTGGATATGGTTTTCAGGGAGATAATTCAAATGAAATGCTGGCTGCTACTCAGTTGATGATCTGGCAAGTCAAAAAGCCGAATGGATTTTCTAATATTCCCTCGGCTGTTAAGGCTAAGATGGATATCATCAACAGTCGATTAAATGTCATGTATACAGATGTTTCTTTTAAGAGTAAGACGATAGAATTACATGGATATGGAAAAGAATACGCAGTCACTGTTACAGATACAACGAAGACATTTTCATCCTATCTCACGAACACAGTACCAAGTGGTGTTCATATCGAAAGAAATGGTAATTCCCTAACGATATGGGTTGATAAGAGTGCCAAAGAATCTGGAAACATATCATTTGATGCATTTTATCTCCAAAATGAAGCAACGAATGTTGAAATTGCTTATTACCAGCCACTGAATCAAACTTTGGCAGTTTTCAAAAAGAAAGATCCAAATGCAATGCGTGTATCTTATAAAGTCGCTGTTCAGCCAGAAACAGCACAGACAGCTTCTGAGAAAAAAGGAATTGCTAAAGTAGATGCTGATTTAAAGATGACGAAAACTGATAAAGATTCTAAAAAAGGAATCAAAGGAATCGAATTTGAATTTTATAGAGATGATACCTCTTTGGGAAAAGCAGTAACAGATGAAAATGGAAAAGTTTCTATGTCTTCCCATATTGAAAAAGAATTCACTTCTGAAACATACAAGGAAACCTATGTTTCTAACTGGAACGATCTATCTGATGCCATGCAGAAGTACAGTACATCACAAGGATGGTTTTCATCTAAAGAAGATGCACAGTCTGCTGCCGACCAGAAAGCTCAGAATGATTTGAATGCAAAAATACAGGCATATCAAAACGAAAAGCATGTATATAAAGCAGTAGAAGTAGACAGTGGAAAGTATTATTATCTTGATCCACAAACGACGGTTTCTAAAGAGATGATTGGAAGTGGTACTGTTGATTTTAGTAAAGATAATCAGCGATATACATTATCCATTCAGTTAGAGAAATTTGATGAAGATATTCATCAGGTTGAAAGCGGAATGAAGGAAGATGAATTTAATGATTATCTTGCTAATGGTGGAAAACTAAATACCATCAATAAATCAGGCAGCAAGCAAACTCAAGGTGATTCAATATTGGAAGGTGCAGTTTATGGTCTATATGCAGCACAAGATATCTACAATCCAGAAAATCAGTCCGAGATCATTTACCATAAAGGTGATAAGGTCTTGGAAACAACAACCGATAACAACGGATATGCAGATACAAGTGCCTATACAGATAAAAATGGCAAATCAGGTCTATACTTTGCTAACGATACAAACTGCTGGTATTACTGGAAAGAAGTAAAATCACCGCAAGGATATGAGAAATCAAACCTCTATTATCCTGTTACAAAAGAACAGATGGCACAGGAAGGCGAACCTTATCACTTTACAATCAAATCGCAGGTATCAGACAAAGTGCGTACTGGTAAATTTGAGATTGCTAAATTCATTACAGATGGAGAAAACAGCGAAATTACCAAAGCCGAAATCAATGCGGAATTCAGGGCAGTGGCTAAAAAATATTATGATCAGGCAGATGGTAACATAGCCCAAGCAATCGAACTAGCAAAGAAGAATGGTACAAAAAAGGAATACGCTGTGCTGAAAACAAATGATACAGGAACAGCCTACTCCCCTGACCTTGCCTATGGTGCTTATGTTGTTCAACAGACTTCAAAAGGCACAAATGCACAGGAAACAGAACTTCTTGCTGAGCCATTCTATTTCTTTGTATCTGAAACTACAGACGGAGAAACATTCGTCTATGGCGAAGATGAAAAAGGAAATCATATCGGCTCTAGTAATGACGGCAATGTGCATTTCTATATCAATAATCGTCCATTTGATTCTTATGCACAAATCGTGAAAAAAGATGCTGATACTGGTAAAAACGTATCCCTGAATTATGCAACTTTCAAAGTACAGATGCTGGATAAAGATGAAAACCCAGTTAAGAACTACAACAAGAAAACAATCCGTACTGATGAAAATGGGTACATTTCCATGAAAGTTGGTTCGACATGGTACAGTGAATTTACAACGAATTCAGATAATCGTATCAGCGTTGGAAGTAGATTTATGAATTTCTTTTCTTCCGATAAGAACTACGAAGAAAACAAGGATTATGATAAGGCAAAAGTAAAACTGCCTGTTCCTTTGCCTGCTTCAAAATATAAATTGACGGAAATCACTGCACCTGATAATTATGTATTATCAAAAGAATATAAGGTGTTTGAAATTACTTCATCCAATGTATCTGGAAAAGATGAAGATGGAGAACCAGTTGTTGAGATTGAAATGTCCAACAAAGAAGTCAAAGGACAGGTGTCTGTGAAGAAAGAAGGAGAAGTTCTTACTTCTGTGTCAAAGGATAAATATGGAAATATAGTGTTCAACTATGAAGTACAAGGCATTGCTGGTGCTGTATATGAAGTACGTGCCAAAGAAGATGTGATTGATCCAGCGGATGGAACTATCATGTATAAAGCTGGTACCGTATTGGATACCATTACCACAGGAAAAAATGGTATTGCAACATCGAAGAAACTTCCATTATCCAAACTGGAAATTGAAGAAATTCAGGCTCCTGATGGATTTACGATCACACATGAAACACAGGAAGCCGAATTGAAATATGAAAATCAAACTACAGAACTGGTATTTGACAGTGTCACGATGTACAATGAACGTCAAAAACTTGATTTAAGTATCATCAAGAAAGATGCAGAAACAAAAACACCACTTGCTGGCTCTACCTTTGGTGTCTATGCAGCAGAGGATATCAAATCAGCTAATGGCGAGGTTCTAGTGGAAAAAGGTACACTACTTGAAGCCGCAATATCTGATCATAATGGACTTGTTGAATTTAATGCTGATTATCCATTATCACAGTATGAAATCAAAGAGATCGAGCCAAGTATCGGCTATGCTACGAATAAAACAATGTTGAAAGTTAATGGCACATATCAAGGTCAAGATATTCCTGTTATTGAATATCATCAGGAAGTATTGAATGAAATGACCAAGGTGGAAATATCAAAGCAGGACATTACTGATGAGAGTGAAATTGAAGGTGCATTACTATATGTTTATCCTAAAGGTCAGCAAGGAGAAATCTTTGATACTTGGATATCTGGACAAGATGGTAAAAATGATGATGGAACAATCAAACCACACTTGATCAAAGGTTTGGAAATCAACAGAACCTATATCTTGCATGAGGAAAGTTCACCTTATGGCTTTGCACTTGCTAACGATATTGAATTTAAAGTTTCTGATACTGGTGAAGTACAAAAAGTTACTATGAAAGATGAGCTTGTCTTAGGAACATTGAAATGGAATAAAACTGGTCAGATATTTGATCAAGTCATTACAGGTCAGAGTGAATTTGGCACAACCTATTCACCAGTATGGAATGATTCCAATCTGCTGAATGCAGAAATCACAATCTATGCTGTGGAAGATATTAAGATTGGCAATAATGTTTATTACAAAGCAGATGAGAAAGTAGAAGTCCTTGAAAGTGATTGGGATACAGTTACAAGCAAGAAACTACCAGTAGGTCGCTATTACTATGTAGAGAGTACAACTCCACATGGCTATATCACAGATACAAACAAACACTATTTTAGTATTGAGGATAATCAATCAACAGAAATTCAGGTAATCCAATCAACACTTGATAATAAACGACCTTCTTTTGATATCGATATGACAAAGATCATGGAACAGCAAGAATATTTCAAGAATGAAGAAGCCTATAAGGATGTAGTTTTCGCTATTTATGCACGTGAGGATATCAATGATTATATGGGCAATGTTGCCATTGAAAATGGAAGTATGATCGCCACTACAGGAATTGATTCAGATGGACATCTTGTTGATGTACCAGACCTTCCTAATGGCGTTTATTTCTTGAAAGAACTTGCAACGAATGGTCAGTATAAACTGAATGAAAAGGAATATGATTTTGAAGTTGCCTACCATGGTGGAGATGTTTCACATTATGTTATTCAAATTGGAGAAAATGGCAAAGTAGAAAACGAATTGGCTCGTGGTTCTATTCAAGTCAGAAAGATAGATACACTGGATGCTGAAAAGAAGATGAATGGTGTTATGTTTAAATTATCTATTAAGGAAGATATGTCAGAAGTAGTCACAACGGCTATGACTGGTGATGATTCTATTGCTTATTTCAACGATTTGGAACTTGGAATATACTATATCCAAGAGGCAGTACAAATCGATGCTTATGCACTCAATGACCATATTTATAAAGTAGAAGTCACTACTGATGGTGATTTACTGGAAATCGAATGCGAAAACAAACCGACAGAAATCCTATTCTCCAAAGTTGATGCAACCAACAACAAAGAATTGGCTGGTGCTACAATCACAGTAACTGAAAAAGAATCTGGCAAACTCATTGATCAGTGGATCTCTACTGATGAAAGTCATGTTATTAGATATCTTGTTGAAGGTAAGGAATATATCATGACAGAAATCATCATACCGTCAGGTTATGAGCAGGCAGAGAGTATTACATTTACTGCAAAGGATGGAATGAAAGTGACTATGAAAGATGAACGTAAACCTGAAATCGTAAAAACAGGCGATACAACATCGACGGAGCTGTATGCAATGCTGTTCGCTGCTTCTATTGGAGCTATTTTATTCTTCCTGCATTTCAAACGTAAAAAAGGACAAGAGGACGATGAATAATGATATTGTTATCATTTGCATCATAACCAGTATTGCGTTAATTTCGGCAATTAAGATCATGCTGAGAATGAGAAAAATCAAAAGTATAGAAATAAAGATGATAGAGGAAGGCTATACGCTTTCCTCTTTTCCGTTTAAGGAGGAATCAAAACGTGGATAAAAATATAGAAAATACAATCAATCAACTTGCAAAGCACTGGAATGATTTGCGGTTCAAGAATGAAAATCATCTTAGCGATGTATATGAATGCTTGATAGTGAATGATGAAGAAAATATGTACATTGATTATATCCTTGATAAACAGCAAGAGGATGGGACGATTCAAGTCAAAGCGCTGGCACATAATGAATCGGATTCTTCTCATATTTGTGAGATTCAATTAGATAATCAAGGACATACAGAATATGGTATCGTACCTGATTGGGATTATAATGTGGATTCCTATCTGCTGGATGATTTAGAAGATGGCTACCAGATAAAATACATGCCATTAGAGGATCATGCAGGTCATTGGTACTGCATAAATGAACTTAGAGGAGAAATCAATGCAGAACATGGTTTGCAGCTATATCTTGCTTATTGTCAAACACATGGCATCACACATGAATTACTTTCTACAGTCAGAAAAGATGTTCCGGATATTCAGAATCTGTATCAGGAAGTCAATCAAAACTATAAAATCATTGCTGAGGCAATCTGTGGTCACAATGCGATCGTGCTGGCATATAACAAAAAAGCCTCCCAGCGATATGTAACATGGGATACAACACAGAATCGCAATCATGGGTATGATCAGGGACATTATTTCAATGATTATGCAAAAGCGTTCAAAGATTTTGAGATAAGAAGTCATGATATGCTGGATAATAAAATCATCATGGAAAAAGAAAGAAGCAAGTCACATATCAAAAAGTCTAAGGAACGTAATGATAGAGAACGATAAACCATTTGCTGCTTACAAAGATATCGGTTATGAGAGTTCATAAAGAGCAATGACATACGTTAAGGAGGTGTTACAATGGCAATGCGATATCATGATGCCACAATACTTTATCAGCAAACACTGAAAGAAATATCCCGCAATGAACAAAACTGGGCAGCATTCTTACGGTCTGCCTGCCGGAACTACCGCTTACCATTTGCGGATATGGTTTTGATCTATGCTCAACGTCCAGATGCAACAGCTGTGCTGGAAATGGAAGAATGGAATAAGCGTTATGGGCTTTGGATAAAAACAGGTTCTAAAGGAATTGCGGTATTTGATTCAGAATATGAAGAATTTACACGTCTGAAATATTATTTTGATATCTCAGATACAAGAGAAACCCATAACACAAGACTAGTACCTGTATGGTCGATGCAGGAGCGATTTGAAAAAGAAGTTATAACGACATTAGCAGATAGATTCGGTCCCTTAAACGCTATGGGGAACCTAACAGAAGCAGTGATCTCAGCTTCTGTGAATATTGTTGAGGATAACATCAGCGATTATCTTATGGATCTGACTTATGCAAAAACTGATTCATTCCTTGAAGAACTGGATGAACAAAATACAGCCATTATCTATCAGGATATTTTAACAAACAGTGTTGCCTATGCTGCGTTGACACGATGTGGTATCAATGCGGATGATTATATCAGTGAAGAAAGCCTGCGACAGGTATCACAATTCAATACGATTGATTGTCTGAATGCGTTAGGTGTTCCTACAAAAGATTTGGGACAGATGATAATCGGGGAAATCAGGAAAACTGTTCTTTTGATGATGCGGGAAGAAACTTTAAATCGCACATTTGTCAAAAGTGAATCGGCTTTATACAATGAAGATGTAAAACCGCCTACTGAAAAAGAAAGGAGCATAGAAGAAAATGAAACTAGAATATATACAGATGGGAGAATATCAGATTCCCAACCTGACATTAGCACAGGAAGAGCAGATACCACTTGGCAAATACGGACGAATGAGAAGGAAGTATCTCAAGGAACACCGTCCAATCCTGTTTACGAACCTGTTGACCACTCAGAAATTGAATCAACATCTGCAGGAGATCGACAAGACCGCCAATCAGAGAAAAGAGTTGATGACCAAACAGATGATGGAGCGTCTGGGAGTGAACGAGCAACTGAAGGAAGCCAATCAGTTGGAATGGGTTCAACAGATGAATTACATCGAGGAGACAGTTCACGAACTGATCAGAGACGAACTGATTTACAACTAATCACGAATGAAGAAGCAGGAATATCCTATAAGATGCCTGCTTTTTTTACGTTTGATGAATACGAAGCACTTATAAAATACGATAAGTTCAGAAAGCATAAAAACAAAGATATAAGCGCTGTTTTTGAATTCTATGATGATATGAAACATCGACTTGCTTATGTAAAGGAGAGCTTTACAAAAACATTTGTTGAAACTTTATATCAGGAAGAAAGGATGGGCTATTATCTAGAGGAAGAATTAAATGCATTAAAGGTTTGGAAAGGCAGTTTATCCAATCCTGACCATCAGGAATATGTATCTTGGGAAGATGTTACAAACTTCATTGGAGATATGATCGAACGCAATATGTATCTCTCTATTCCTGCAAAACCTATCCCGACTACAGAGGAACAGCAGCTGAATCTATTCGATATGGAACCTTTGGAGCATACTGAATCAGACAACGTAAAGAAGCCATTTGCTTTACCCCAGTATATCGTGGATGCGGTGCTGGCAGACGGTACGGTGTTTGCTCGTGATAAATTCAAGATTGCCGTTTATTTCTCGCTTGATCAGCCTATTGAAGATAATGCGAAGTTTTTGAAAGATTTGTATAAAAAAGGAAGTAATGGATTCATTATCAACCAGCGTAATATAGCTTACACATGGAATGTAGATGGGTTTCAGATAGCATGGGGAAAAGGTATCGTTAATACCTTTGAGAAGCAGGAACTAAGCTGGGAGGATTGTGCCAAAGGGATTCGTAATTTATTGAATCAAGGACGCTATATGTCACAAGATGATCTGGATAAGCTAAAAGATTTTGAATATCGTGAAGTCGCAGAAACGTTGATGTATATGTGTCAGGATATGGATTATGACCATAGTGATCATATGATGGAACTTCGTGAACATGCCAGTTTAATGTTTATTGAAGGGCCTCCTAAGATAGCAGAACTGCTGCAGACAAAGGAGTTCTATGACAGGACGTTGCAGGCACTCCATGAGTTCAATAAAGATTATCAGAACGATCCATCTCTTATGCGAAATGGATGGAATCGGTATGCACCGGATAAGATGATTCCTCTTGTAGAGCATCTTGCTATCCCCCATTTGATATTTCATGCAGCTGATTATGAAACTACAGATTATTCATATTTCATTACCCAAGACATGATTGATGATGTCATCGCAAATGATCGCTTTGTTGATCAAAAATATGACACCTATTCATTCTTTAAGAACCATGGCAGTAAAAGCGAACGTATTAAGTTTCTCAAGAAAATATGGGGAGATGGCGGGTCTAGTTATTATTGGTCTGACGGTAAAGGAATTCAAATCAAAACAGGCTCCTATGATAAACCAAACGCTGAAAAATTGCTGAAATGGAAAGATGTTGCGGATAGAATCGCTTATTTGATCGGTTATAATAAATATTTAAAACCAGAAGAAATCCTTGGTATGGATGATTATGAACGAAAAGCGATCGTTAGAGATATTGAGCATTTCTTTTTCCGTCTACCGCTTCACAATCTTCGTCCTTATCATATCAACAAGGGTTATTCATATGAGGATAAGACACTGTTTACATTCATTGGCAACAAAGATAATGTGAAGCATGTATTAGACATAATGAATATCGCACTTCATAACACTGATGAAACAGCCAGTGATTATAGTCGCATGATAGAGGCTCTTTCTCATGTTCAGGAGTATTACTATGGGACTTACACACTTTTTAATGTGAAGAAAGAACCGTGGACAAGCACACCTTATGAACAGATACTTGATGTAAAACGATCAATTGCCACTGTCATGACTTCCTTAATGAATGAATATGAAACTTATAAAAACTCAGGATACGAATGTAAAACAGAAGATACAGAAATCATGCTGAATGATATTGCGGGTCTTGAGGATTATATCAGATATTTGAATGAGGTTATCCTCGAAGGAAATGATTCGCATATCGTCGCAAAAGCTGAAATCCTGCGTGAGGAAATCAGTGTTCTCTATGCTCAATTCAGAGGAAGTGATATGACACAGGGTACAGAAATCAAAGCTTCTTATAACGCATTTATTTCACAAAATGAACCTAGATACAATACTGGAGATTTTGTTTTCGTGAAACTGAAAAATCAGCGTATCTATGGGAATATCGAATTAATCGATGACGATCTCATGACCATTCAGTTATATGAGGATGATGTAAGGGATGGAGAAGTAGATAAGTGCATTGAATTGTACAAAGAGGAAGTTGACGAAGCCCTCGTTCATGACTTTCGTAACGGTTATCTTTATGATCCAGACAAGCTCGTATATGAAATACCAAAAAGAGAAGTTGGCATTCAGATGTTATCGGATAAGGAGAGAAATACCCTTGGTTATCAAAACTTCGTTCTTCTTAACAAAATTGCTCCGTTGATTGCAAATGAAGAATCCAATTACATGGATTTTACAAACGAAGATGATTCCAGTCTGATTACGATCTCTCATATGAAAAATGTTTTGCGGATACGTGAAGAATCAAAGGATGATTTCAAGGAATATGTATTTGCATTTGAACCCTCGTTTGAAACAATGGATATTCGTGAAATTACTGAATTTGGCGAAACGGAAAAAGTAGAGTTGGTCGATGGAGAAGTGAATGACTATAACGAAGAACAGCAGATGAATGAATTTGCGAACGAATTCATTAGGAGCATTACAGATAGAAACTATCGTTTGCAAACTATCAAGATGGCACTTCTTGGTTCCAACACTAAGATAGCTTATGCAGCAGACGGTAATCTTTCAGAATTTGATGGAGGTACCAAAGCCTTTGATGCTTTTATGGAGCATTATGGCGATGAACCCAAACTGCACATTTCTTCTCTTGTACCACTGCTACTTGACGGAAAAGAAAATGTACATCTAATTGAAACCACTGATCATGCTCATGAGAACTTCATGTTGTTGAAAAAAATTGCTCCCTTGATCGTATCGGGAGAATCAGAGTATATGCATTTTGTTGCAGGTGGGCATATGATGCCATTTTCTATCGAGGTGATAGATAATAACCGTATCGCAATGAGCCATTACTATGAACTTAATGGCGATATGATGGCAGATCCTGATATGGAATTTGAGTTAGATACAGAACATGAAAAGCTCCATGCAAGGACGTTCCAACAGGATAATATGAATTACTATCGCCGTGTTGAATTTGATGGCGATGAGATTCTAAACCCTGAGCTTGAACAGGAACTGAATGAATTCACGACGCAATGGCTTCACAACATTATAGATCATGAGTATATTTTAGAAACAGTCAGAGTATTTCCAGATAACTATTCGATTGATGTTAAATATGGGGATGATGGTCATGTCTCAAGTTTTGATGGAAGCGACGATGAACTGAAATGGTTTCGTGAAACCTTTGATGATGATTCACAGAATCGCATATCCATATTGATTGCAGATGCGGATGATGAAAAACAAAAAGCACCGGCTGAAAAAGATGAACCTGCCATTCCTGATGAAGTCTTAGTTGAAACACCATCAGAAACCAGCAGGTCAACAGCCAGTCATATTACATCACATAGACTGCTTCCAGATGTTCTTAATAGAGATCGACGCAATTATAGAATAACAGATTATGATTTAGGCACTGGTGGGTTGAAGGAGAAATACAAAGCCAATGTGACAGCAATCCGCTTATTGAAGCAGCTGGAACAGGAACAAAGGCTTGCTACTCCAGAGGAACAGGAAACCTTATCTCACTATGTTGGATGGGGTGCTTTGCCGGATGCGTTCGATGACACAAAGGAAAACTGGAAGCAGGAATATGAGGAATTAAAAGGTTTGTTAAATGAATCAGAATACAAGGCAGCTAGAGGATCAACTCTGACTGCCTTTTATACGCCACCGATTGTGATAGAAGCCATTTATCAGAAATTGGCAGATATGGGATTGAAAGATGGTAATCTGCTGGAGCCATCCTGTGGCATAGGTCATTTCATGGGTATGCAGCCGGATGAGATGGATTGCAGTTTCTATGGTGTAGAACTTGATGAAGTTTCTGGTAAGATTGCTCAGCAGTTATACCAAAAGGCTACGATCGCTATACAAGGTTTTGAAAACACAGAAATTCCGGACAATATTTTTGATGCAGTCATTGGAAATGTTCCCTATGGCCAGATACCTGTTTTTGATGCAAAGTACAATCAACAAAGATTTATGATACACGATTACTTTTTTGCGAAAGCCTTGGATAAGGTCAAGGTTGGTGGTGTCATTATTTTCTTGACTTCCAAGTTCACCATGGATAAAAGCAACCGTAACGTTAGAAAGTATATTGCACAAAGAGCAGATCTGTTAGGTGCTATCCGATTACCGGATGATACGTTTACAGCCAATGCCGGCACACGAGTTACAACGGATATTCTTGTCTTGCAGAAGCGTGAAAAGCCATTGGAATATGAACCAGACTGGATCAATATCGATGAAGATAATAACGGAATCAAGATGAACTCTTATTATATTGAACATCCAGAAATGGTACTGGGAACTATGGTTGAGGAAACCTCACAGTATGGGATTTCTACTGCCTGTAAGCCATTTGAAGATAGAAATCTAAAGGAACAGCTGTCACAGGCAATGGCGAATATCTCAGCTGAAATCAATACTGCCCCTGCCTTGTTTGTCGATGAAGAAGATATGTCCATACCAGCAGACCCAACGGTACGAAATTTCAGTTATTGCCTATATGATGGCAACATCTATTACCGTGAGAACAGCAGGATGTATCCTTACAAAACTTCCAAAACAGCTGAAAATCGCATAAGAGGCATGATCCATATCCGAGATAGTATGCGAAAAGTAATTGAATTACAGAGCAATGATTGTTCAGAAACAGCGATCAAACAAGAGCAGGAACATCTTAACAGCCTCTATGATTCCTTTATTGCAAAGTATAATTTACTGAATAGTCGAGCGAATAAACTAGCCTTTCAGGATGATAGTTCCTACAGTCTGATTTGTTCATTGGAAGTATTGAATGATGATAAGACGCTCAAAAGAAAGGCAGATATCTTTTCAAAGCGTACGATTAAGCCACATAAAACAGTGACTACAGTTAAGACAGCCAGTGAAGCACTGACTGTCAGCATGGCTGAAAAAGGACATATTGACTTTGATTTTATGATGCAGATATCAGATATTCCAAAGGAAGATTTAATCAAAAATCTACAGCAGGTTATTTATGCGAATCCACAAAATACGAATGAAAATGGAGAACCCTATTACGAAACAGCAGATGAATATCTGTCAGGAGATGTACGAGAAAAGCTGGTGTTCGCAAAACATGCAGCACAAAAAGATCCTCAACTTTATGAACGCAATGTAGCAGCATTGCAGGCGGTACAGCCAGAAAGAATCAAAGCCGGTGATATCAGCGTTCGTTTAGGAACCACTTGGATACCAATCGAATACTATAAAGAATTCATGTATGAGCTTTTGGATACACCAGATTGGAATCATAAATGTATCGATATTCTTTATGTATCCAGCACACAGGAGTGGATGGTAACAAAGAAGACGATGGATAAAGGCGTAAAAGCAACAAAGACGTATGGAACAAAACGTGTTAGTGGTTATAAGATCATAGAGAACACCTTGAATCTACGTGATGTAAAGGTATTTGATACCGTTACGGATGATGATGGCAAAGAGGTTCGTGTTCTTAACAAGAAGGAAACAGCAATCGCACAGGATAAACAAGATATCATCAAAGCCAAATTTACAGAATGGATATGGCTAGACCCTGAAAGAAGAGAACGTTTGTGTGATATCTATAATGAAAAATTTAATTCTATTCGAAACAGAGCGTACGATGGCAGTATCTTATCTTTTGCAGGAATGAATCCGGATATCAGCTTGCGTAAGCATCAAAAGGATGCAATTGCACGCATTCTCTATGGTGGAAATACACTGCTGGCTCATTGTGTTGGAGCAGGTAAAACATTTGAAATGATTGCGGCAGGAATGGAAAGCAAACGATTAGGCTTTTGTCATAAGGCCATCTATGTCGTTCCCAATAACATCATCGGTGACTTCGCTTCTGATTTCTATCGCTTATATCCAAGTGCCAATATATTGGTAGCCACGAAGGACACACTTTCGAAAGCGAATCGTCATAAGTTCTTCTCACGTATTGCGACTGGCGAATGGGATGGAATCATCATTACACACAGTCAATTTATCAAGATGCCGGTTTCAGCAGAGCGACAGAAAGCTATTATCGAAAGACAGGTTGTTGAAATATCGGCAAATATTCAAATGCTTAGAGAACAGGATGGAGAACGCTTTACGATCAAACAGCTTGAAAAAATGCAAGTGAAACTCGAGGTGAAATTGAAGAAATTAAATGATTCTACAAACAAAGATGACATCCTATGCTTTGAACAACTGGGAATCGATATGATGTTTGTGGATGAGGCAGACCTCTTTAAGAATCTATTTCTGTATTCTAAGATGAGGAATGTATCCGGTATATCACAGACGGATTCACAACGTGCCAGCGACTTGTTTATGAAGACGCAATACCTTGATGAACTTACCAATTATCGTGGCGTTGTCTTTGCGACAGGAACAGCAATATCCAACAGCATGGCAGAATTATATACTATGCAGAGATATCTGCAGTATAACGTCCTGCGAAAGTATGGCTTGGAATCTTTTGACGCATGGGCATCTAGTTTTGGAGAAACGGTTACTGCGATGGAACTGTCACCTGAAGGCAGCGGATTCAGAATGAAAACAAGGTTCTCAAAGTTCTATAATCTGCCAGAACTGATGACCATGTTTCGTGAAGTTGCCGATATCCAAACGGCAGAAACGTTAGACTTGCCAGTACCAAAGGCACAGTTTGAAGTGGCTTCTGTACCAGCCAGTGAGGAACAATCATTGATGATACAGCAGTTGGGTGAACGTGCAGAAAAGGTACGTGATCGTGCTGTTCAGCCCTATGAAGATAATATGTTGAAGATTACATCGGATGGTCGTAAAGTGGCATTGGAACAAAGATTGATCAATCCTCTGCTGCCGGAAAATGAAGCAAGTAAAGTCAACGCCTGTATTGATAATGTGTATAGGCTGTGGGAGGAATCAGCAGAAATCAAAGGAACACAGATGGTATTCTGTGATCTATCAACACCTAAGAAAGATTCAAAATATATCATCGATATGGAAAAGAGCGAAGATGGTTATGAAGCAAAAAACTTTCCAGAATTTACGAACGTCTACGATGAGATAAAAAAGAAGCTGATTGGAAAAGGAATGCCCTCAGAGCAGATAGCTTTTATCCATGATGCGAAAACCGATATACAAAAGAAAGCGCTGTTTAGTGATGTTCGTCAAGGAAATGTGAGGGTATTGATCGGCTCAACAAGCAAGATGGGTGCTGGAACCAATGCACAGGATTTGATTGTTGCGTTGCATGATCTGGATTGTCCTTGGAGGCCACGAGATCTTGAACAAAGACGAGGACGAGGTATCCGACAAGGAAATATCAATGAACTTGTTTATGTCTACCGCTATGTTACGGAATCGACATTTGATGCGTATCTCTATCAGACGATTGAGAAAAAACAGCAGTTCATATCGCAGGTTCTGACTGGAAAAACACCACAAAGGACGATGGAAGAAATCGATGAAGCAGTGCTGAACTTTGCGGAAATAAAAGCCATTGCCTGCGGTGATCCCAAGCTGATTGAACGATGCAATCTGGAAATGGAAGTCAATAAACTGAATATGCTGAAAGCGAGTTATAAGAATCAGATATTTGAATTACAGGATAGTATATTAAAAGTTCTACCTAAAAAGATAGCAGATGATACAGAAGAAATAGAATGTCTGAAAGCAGATATCAAGCTAAGAGATGAGCATCCCCTTCCTGAATCCGATGGGTTCCCCGGTATGATCTTAGATGGTGTTTTATACAATGATAAAGCAGAAGCAGGCAATATGCTGATGGAACTGCGTAAAGATGCAACACAAGACCCAAAAGTAATCGGTGAATACCGTTCTTTTCAGATGGCGGTTTCTTTCAGTTCAGCAACACTTGAATATGTCATTTCTCTTAATCATCGCTGGCACCACCCTATTATTTTAGGAACTGATAAATTAGGAAACATAACCCGCATCAATAATGTACTCAAAAGTATGGATAAGATCTTAGAGGAAACAGAGCAGGATTTGTATGCACTCCAAGTACAATTGAATACGGCAAAGGAAGAGGTAGAAAAGCCGTTTGAACGTGAAGCCGAGCTACAAGAAAAGACAAAGCGGTTATCACAATTAACCATGGAATTAAAATTGGAAGAGAAAGATCCTGCCATCATCGACGATGGAGAAATTGCAGAAGATAATGACATGGAATCAAAGCTAAAATCAAAGAGTTATGTACGATGATAGACCACAAGTCTATCTGCCTTACATTTATATATTAGGATAAGAGAATCAATCGATGGTTCTCTTTTTCATTATGAAGGGAGTTGAAAATATGGCACATATGAAACAGGAAGAGTTGGAAAGAATAAGACAAATTGATCTATTGACCTATTTAATGAATTATCAGCCAGAGCGATTAAAAAAGATAGCTGTTGATACATTTTGTATTCGTGATCATGACAGTCTACAGATTTCTAATGGATTGTGGCATTGGCATTCTATGGGAATAGGTGGACGGTCTGCGCTAGATTTTCTAATCAAAGTTGATGGTTATCCATTTAAAGAAGCAATAAGCATCATTACTGGAAAGATTTCTGCAAAGCCCCCAGAATTCATTGTCCATGATAAAAAAGCGGAAGTAAAGAAGCTGGAGAAACCTCAATTTTCAAGAGATAACAGTGCTGCCATAGATTATCTGATGAGCAGAGGAATTGCGAAAGGAGTCATTGATGACTGTATCTCACATTTTAAAATTCTGCAAACGATTTATGAAAATAATAGAACAAAGCAAATATATTCAAACGTTGCTTTTATCGGCTATGATAAACAAACAAATCTAGTAAAGCATATTGCATTAAGAGGAATCGGCAGTAATTTCATAGGTGATGCAAGTGGCAGTGATAAGCGATTTTCTTTCTGTATTGAATCCAAAGATATCGATTGTACTACAGTGCATATCTGTGAAGCCCCTATTGATTGTCTGTCACTGGCAACCATATTCACACTTGAAAATAAACCGTTTAATCAGGAACATATTCTTTCACTAACGGGTATATATGCCCCAGAAAATGAATCAAGAGAAATCAAGATTCCAGTTGCATTGACACAATTCCTATCAGATTATCCAGCTGTCAAGAATGTTGTTTTTCATCTTGATTTGGATAGAACTGGTCGTCGAGCAACAGAACTGATTATCGAAAATATGAAAGACAAAATGCCAGAATATCATTGTAAAGATGAGCCGCCTCTTCACTATAAAGATATGAATGATGATCTATGTATACGATTAGGTATCCAGCCTACAAGGAAAAGAACGAAGAAGAACAGTAAGCAATATAGTCGTTGATTTAATTGTTGCAGATTTGAAAGATGTTTTGTTTTTACTTGTCACAATGGTATAATAAGAATATAAATTTAGAATTTATGGAGGTGAATAAAGATGTCCGAAGTAAATTTAAAGGAAGCTTATGATAAATATCTTGCTAGTATGAATAATGGATCTGAAAACGATATACAAAAAGAAAAATATAATTTATTATGGGAAGTTTCTAATTTCTTTGAATTAGTTGTGAACTATGTTGCGTTAAGTAAGGCTGGGGTAAAATATAATTTCGGCAAAACAATTATCCCTAAAGGAACCAAGTTGTACCGTATTAGGGAATACAAAGAAGATATTGATTTTTCAAATCTAGATCAATGGAAAGCACCACCTCATAAGCCACAAAACAGAGCTAATGTTAAAGGTCAAGAGGCATTATATTTAGGAAGCACAGAGACAATTTGTTTACTAGAAGCTCATATAGAAAAAGGAAAGACATATGTATTAGGGACTTATGAAGTTATGGAGGATATTGAGGTAGGAGGCTATCTATCATATAATCCGTATAATGTACTTCATAACCTTGCTGGAATAGTTTTAAATGCTTTTTTAATAGCGCCTTCACGTAGTGATAAAAATAGAGAGTTGTTTTCTTTTCTAGACTCATACTATGGAGTATTGTCATTAGATGATTTTACAAATATGAATGAGATAAAGGATGGTGAAGATTTAAAACTTCCTTTAAAATTTGCAGTATTAAATCGTCGTGAAGAATATTACCAGCTTACAAATCAATTATGTGGTATTCTTTCTGAAGATACTCCTGAAGGAATAAGATTTAGTTCGTGTTATATACCAATGGAGTCTATAGGTATTGAGTGTACTGATTTTAATATTGTTTTGTATAGTGATGGGATTTCTAAAATCAAATATATAAACCATGAAATAAAATTAAATATGAGTGATTTAAATCATATAGAAATTTTGAAAATAATTGTAAAACTAAATAGTGAAAAATGTGAGTAATTCTAGCTTGAGTTACTCTTTTTTTGAAAGGAATGATAAGAATGATTAAAAAAGTAGAAAAAGAAATTCAGAAGTTGGAACAACAAAAAGCAATGAAGATTGGGAAAAAAACTCAATTAGAAAATGAGATTACTTCCAATTTGAAAGACCTGTATAATTTGAAAAATCAATATGAAAAATTATTACAGACTACGGATCAAACATTAGGAAAAATAACAGAGCATAAATAGAAAAGTCGTATATCTATTATAATTATTAAATTGTAAAATAAATGTTTCTTAAGGACGTTAATCTTATTTATAAAATGAAAGGCATTCATAAATTATGAGGATACCTTTATGTCTTGTAATGCAGCAAGCACTGAATTTGTCCGGACACAAATTCGCTTGTTAGGGTGTCCCCTAATACCCCATTTTTGAAAGGAGTGAGTTATGCACAGCAACAGAAGAAGAACACATCGTATTGAGGTTGCGTTGGATGATAAGGAATATGATAAATTTAAGCAGAATGTTCAGCTTTGCAACATGACCCAGCAAAAATATCTATACAACTTGATTACTCATCATGAACCAAAGCCTTTACCAGCACAAGACTTCTTTGCGATGATTGGGCAATTACGAAGAATTGGCAACAACCTCAATCAGTTAGTAATGATTGCTCATAAGACAGGCAGTATAGATATCGTTCGTTATAAAAGAGATATTGCAGAGTTGAATAAAAATATCCTTGAGATTAGAAAAAAGGTTTTGCTACCGGAGGAGAACTGTGATGGCAACGACTAGCATATGGGATGTCAAAGATAATCTGAAACGTGTACTTGATTATATTTCCAATCCAGAGAAAACAAAGAATACAAACGAAAGTGATTATCATTATAATGGGTTAGGTCAAGCAATCAGCTATACGACACAAGATTGTAAAACAGAGAAGCAATTATATGTCAGTGGTATCAACTGTTCTATGGCTACAGCTTATCAGGATATGATGATCACAAAGAAGTCGTTTCAAAAAACAGATGGCATTCTCGCCTATCATGCCTATCAGTCATTTGTGCCAGGCGAGGTCGATGCGGAAACGGCACATCAGATAGGAATTGAATTGGCACAATCCATGTGGGGAGATCGATTTGAGGTACTGGTTTCAACTCACTTGGATCAAGAGCATTATCACAATCACTTTGTCATCAACTCCGTTTCATTCAAGGATGGGTTGAAGTATTATGACAACAAAGATAATTACAAAAAGATTCGCAAGCTGTCAGATGATTTATGTCGCAAGTATCAGCTTAGTGTCATTGAAAATCCTAGAAAGAAATCTATGCACTATGCAGAATGGCAGGCTGAAAAACAACATCGTCCAACTTGGAGAAGTGCTATAAGAGAAGATGTCGATTATGCTATCAACAAGTCCATGACAATGAAGCAGTTCTTCCAGCACTTAGAAGCACAGGGCTATGAAGTCAAACATGGTAAACATATCGCAGTACGTCCACCAACGAAGGAACGGTTTGTTAGATTAAAAAGCCTAAGCAGTGATGAACGTTATACCGAAGAAAATATCAAAGACAGAATACTACAGAATTCCATTATCAAATGGGAATCGATTCAGGAAAAAACACAAGTACAAGCATACCACTATAAAGGTGATATAAAGAAGGCACGGAAGCTCACAGGTTTTCGTGCTTTGTATTTTCACTACATGTATAAGATGGGGATACTCCCCAAGAATGCACCTAACAAAAAACGGGTGCATTTTTTATTGAAGGAGGATTTGCGCTATATGGATAGCATAACCAAAGAGACGACACTACTGTGCAAGAAGAAAATCAATACACTGGATGATCTTGAACAGTATGAACTGATTGCTCAAAGTCGGCTTGATAATCTTATCAAGGAACGACGATGTATTTACAACAAGATTCGGCGCTGTCGCAATCCAGACAGCAAAGCGAAACTGCAGCAGGATGTTGCAGTTCTATCAGCTGAGATCAAGTCCCTACGAAAGGAGGTGGTGCTCTATGAGAGTATCCGACATCGTTCAGTAACAATGAAACAGAACTTACAGATTGTAAAAGAACAAGAAAGAAAGGAGCGTGAAGAAAATGAACGCAGGCGGAGAAACAGCCGATCAGGTCGTTCGGATGTCATTGCAGGGAATTGAAGTTGCGGCAAATATTGCCCTCAAGATTGGAGGTGCAGCTACCAAGTCGTTAGCAGCTACCCTGTATGCCATGTTGAATGACAAGAAGAAAGTAAAAGGTGCAGCACGATTAAATTCAATGCTGCAATCAGGAAAAGAATTGAAGGTATTTGCTATCCGACATGAGGATTTAAAAATCTTCTGTCAGGAGGCAAAGCGTTATGGTGTTCTATATTCTGTGCTGAAAGAGAAAAACAATACAGATGGTATATGCGACATCATGGTGCGAGCGGAGGATGCCCCCAAGATCAGCAGAATTGTTGACAAGTTTGAATTAGCTACCGTTGATACAAAAGCAATGCGAGAGTCAATTCTATCAGAAAGAGAAGGACAACCACTAAAGGATGTTCCAGTGATGAGTGATGAGGAACATGATTCACTTATCGATTCCTTAATGGCATCCACGAAGCAGGAAGAAAAAACGGAATCTTTATTCAATGAAAACCCCACAACAGCTCGGACAGAGAAGACGAGCGACGTTCCGTCCGAGCATATCTCCAAGAGAGCAAACGTCGCAGAGGATACTTCTGATCGACCATCTGTCAGACAGGAATTGAAACAAATCAAAAGCGAACGTGAAATGCGTATTGAAAAGAACAAACAGCGCAGTAAAGAACGTGGACAGAAATTTAATAGTCACACCAATTCTAAAAAGAAAAAATCTAAGAAAAAGGAGAAGTCATTATGAGCGAATTGTACGATGTTTTTAATGAAGAAACAAGAACGAACAAAGGTAAGGAATATACACCAAAAATCCCAAAAGAAGAATATGCAAAGAAGATGCAGGAGTGGCGAAATCAGCTGTTCTCATTAGCAAATCAACAGACACTGACAGCGGTTGAATCCCCTCAAAATTACAAGACATATCTTGATTTGCAGTCACGTCTTGATTATACCGTAACCAATACGCTATTGGTCATGGCGCAGTATCCGGATGCGAAGCTGGTCAAGGAAGGAATCAAATGGAGAGAAAACGGAAAATTCATCCGCAGTACCGAGAAGGAAAAAGGCATCCAGATCCTAGAACCGGGTACGGAATATATACGACGTGATGGTTCTATTGGTGTGAACTATAATCCAAAGTATGTGTATGATGTTACCCAGTTAAATGGTAAACCTATCAAGATTCCTGCACCGAATTACACCAACAAAGAGATCATCACGGCTTTGATGCATCGCACGGAAATCAAGCCGCAAGTTGTAACACCTGAATCCGAACTGCCTTCCCCTGTTTATTTTGATGCAGAAGCAAAGACAATCTATGTTACCAATGGGTTGCCACCGGAAGAAATGATCAGCGGTCTTGTAAAGGAATACTGCATGGTCGAATGTGCAGCACATGGCATGAGCAGAGATGAGAGTGCATTTATGGTTGCGAGTGCTTCGTATGTCATCTGTCAGAAGTATGGTATCAAGGGGTGTGATGAATCGTTTATCGACAATGTTGGTCAGTATTTTGAAGGACTGGATCAGCGTGATGTCAAGAATGAACTGGAAGACATCAAAGGGTTATCGAAAAGCGTATCAGATAGAATGGAACATGGCATCTATGCAAAACAGCAGGAACAATCTGAAAAGAAGAACGAACATGCTGATGTCAGCAGATAATGGCGTATGAAAGAACAATTTTACGATATTACCGTTACTGATACTGAAAGACGAATCATAATAAATGCCCTCTCTCAATTAAAGGCAAGACAGATCGAGCAGAGAAAGAATTATGATTCCATCGATGACCTTATCTTGAGAGCCTGTGATGCCCCACAAACCAAAGGAAAGAACAAACGGACTTATGAAGAACGATAGAAAAGAAGATTATATTCTGCTGTTTCTACTCATCATTCCAGTTATATGGGGAGCCTTGCTGTTTGCTCCCTATATGTCAAAAGGATTGTTTTTTGCATTATCGAATTTGAATAATGCAATCAATGATCCTTTTCATATTGTCTGGGTTTCAGATACGCCGAGGACGATTCTAATATTCCTGATTGGATATTTGCTGGGCGTTGGCATTTATGTTACCAGCTTGAAGAACTATCGCAGGAAAGAGGAATATGGTTCTGCTAAATGGGGCAATAACTCCAAAATCAATAAGAAATATGCTGATCCACAAAAGGCAGAAAACAAACTGCTCACACAGAACGTAGAGATTGGTTTAGATGGTAAGAAACATCGACGTAATCTCAATACGATCATCATTGGAGGAAGCGGTGCAGGAAAAACAAGATTTTATTGCAAGCCAAATATCATGCAGTGCAATACCTCGTTCGTTGTACTAGACCCTAAAGGCGAGATTTTAAGATATACAGGATATCTACTGGAAAAGGAAGGTTATGTCATCAAAGTGATCGATCTCATTAACATGGATAAAAGTCATTGCTATAATCCATTCGCTTACATTCAAGATGACAAGGATGTGCTAAAACTGATTACGAACTTGATTCGCAATACAACTCCCAAAGGGTCGCAGACCAGTGATCCTTTCTGGGAGAAAAGTGAAACAGCATTGCTGGAAGCTTTATGCCTATATCTTCTCCATGAAGCTCCAGTGGAAGAACAAAATTTTGCGATGGTCATGGAAATGATTGCATCTGCAGATGTAAGAGAAGATGATGAAGAATACCAAAGTCCATTGGATGAATTGTTTGACCGATTGGAAATGAGGAAACCTGATAGTCTTGCCTTAAAGCAATATAAGATCTACAAGCAGGCAGCGGGAAAGACTGCGAAGTCGATCTTGATTTCTGTAGGTGTTCGTCTGGCAGCATTCAATCTGGGCAGTATTGCAGGAATCACTTCCTGTGATGAATTAGAACTGGATCAGGTCGGAGAGCGTAAAACAGCGATCTATGCCGTGATTCCAGACAATGACAGTACTTTTAATTTTCTCATAGGAATGCTGTACACGCAGCTGTTTCAGATGTTGTATTATCAAGCAGATATTATTCACAATGGAGAACTACCGGTTGCTGTCCACTTTCTGATGGATGAATTCAGTAATGTTGCTTTGCCGGACGATTTTGACAAACTGCTTTCCACGATGCGTTCACGAAAAATATTCGTATCGATCATCTTACAGAATCTGGCACAGATTAAGGCATTGTATAAGGATGCTTGGGAGTCGATTATAGGAAACTGTGACACCCTTCTTTACTTGGGAGGAAACGAGCAGGGCACCCATAAATTTATAAGTGAGTATCTAGGAAAAGAAACATTGGATACCAACACGTTTGGTAAATCCAGCGGACACAATGGGGACTACTCGACCAATTATCAACAGGCCGGAAGAGAGTTATTAACACCGGATGAAGTACGCCTGCTGGACAATGATTACTGTCTGCTGTTCCTTCGAGGAGAACGACCAATATTCGATAAAAAGTATGATTTGTTGAAACATCCTCATATCAAGGATACAACGGATGGCGGAATGAAAAGCTATCCCCATGGTGTCATTCATCATGCCATTGATGACTGGCAGAATATCCCACTGAGTGATAAAGAATATGAGTTACTCAGTGAAGAAGATTTAGAAGAGTATTTCAGTACACTTGAAACAACGCAGTCTATAAGAAATTAGACTGGTTGCTGTATCAAATTTTACAGGAGTGTAGTGAAATACTTTTTTATTTCGCTATGCTCCTGTTTGAAGATAAGGAGAAAAATCAAATGAAATTTTTAAATATGAGTAAGAAAGTCAAATGTGCATATATCGCTTATTGCGTTATGGTGCTGTTTTTATGCTTTGCGACACCCGTTCATGCGGATGGCGATCCCATTCAGGTCGTAAATAATCTGTCTGATTTTATCTTTGGACTGATTCGTGCAGTTGGTATGATCCTGCTGGGCTTTGGTGTCGTACAGGTAGGTCTTAGTTTAAAGTCCCATGATCCAAGCCAGAGAGCCAATGGATTTTTAACGGTCGCAGGAGGAATCGTCATCACGTTTGCGAAAGAAATCTTAAACATCATTGTAGGTGGCTAAGATATGGATGGAATCATAGATAACCTAAGGAATGCGATCGAAACATGGAATGAGAAGCTGGCGGAGATATGGATTTTATTGACACAATCCCCAGAAGAGTTTAAGGGAGGATCGATATGGACAGTCATTGAGAAGATACATGGTGCTTTGCTTGCGATTGGTATTGCCTTACTGGTTCTGTTCTTTGTCGTAGCCATTGTGAAGACCTGTACCTCTTTTCAAGAAATCAAACGTCCTGAACAGGCAATCAAGCTGTTTATCCGATTTGCGATTGCGAGAGGAATCGTAGTGTATGGCATGGAGCTGATGAAAGCTGTCTTTACCATCGTTCAGGGAATCACTTCTACGATCATGACCACGATCGGGATAGGTGCCGCAACGAATACGACGATACCTCAGGAAATCATTGATGCGGTTGATGATTGTGGATTTCTGGAAAGTATTCCCCTATGGGCAGTCACACTTCTTGGTGGGATATTTATCACCGTTTTATCATTCGTCATGATCCTGACGGTGTATGGACGCTTTTTCAAAGTCTATATGTATACAGCAATTGCACCGGTTCCCCTATCTACCGCAGCAGGAGAAACGACACAGCATATTGCCATGACCTTTATGAAATCTTATGCCGGTGTCTGTTTAGAAGGCTCCATCATTGTACTGGCGTGTATTATATTCTCCTCATTCGCTGCCTCTCCTCCGGCGATTGATCCAAGTGCCAGTGCGGTAAGCATGGTCTGGACATATGTAGGCGAGATCATTTTCAACATGCTAATCCTTGTGGGGACGGTAAAGATGTCGGATCGCATCGTCAAGGAAATGATGGGACTTTAGTGGTGAATGTATGGAAGAAAATTTAATCAAACAGAAAATAAAGGAAATACGGGATAACTATCCGGCAAGCAGATATCCCAATGCATTTGGAGTCTACAAGGAAGAGGAAGGAAATCTTACCGTTGGTTATCTGTATCAAAGTGATGATCGTAAATGGCGCACGAGTACCACTGAGGAATGGTATCCTATGCTCGATCCAGCAGAACATGTTTACAACGTATTAGCTAAAGGATATAGGTCATTTCACATATCCGACTATGTGCATTTAGAATGCTGGAAAGAAACAGCGAAAGCATTTGAAGATTTAGATGATGTCTATGCTGAACAGTATCATCATGGCAGACGTATTTATTTTGAATACTGTAAGGAGCATGGCATTGATGCTTCATATATTCAAAAACTGACAGATGATAAAGAAATATGTTCGGCAGAACGCTGTTTCAAAAACTTTGAAAAGCAATTATCAATACAGGTCGATAAAAAGATAAACAAATGTGGGTATATCGAAGCAACAACACTAAAAAATTATGAGTATCTGCTCAAGGAGCCTTATTACAATGATCTTGAGTTGGGTTACACATTAGAGGATAAGGACGGCATGATATCTTATTTTCCTTATGATTTCTCTTGTGTAGTTTTGATACGTGATGGAGAATATCCCTTTATCAGAGATTTACAGGATTGGGGATTTAATTTTGAAACAGATCTATTCAATGAACTGAATACTGGTGCAGATATTCGTTTCATGTCGCTTGAAACACATGAAAACATCATAACTGAACTGAGTATGTTGCCTAAATCAGAGTATGGAGTCAAGGCACACGATGGAATCAAGAGATATCTCAAGTATTGTAAGAAAAGCCACATGCATGTCTATCTGCCGGATGATTCAAAAAATGAACTTAAAAATCTTTATCAGATTTATGGAATATCAAAATCAAGTCGAACCATGCATGAACGCTAGAAAGGAGACGATAAAGAATGGATTTATTGAAAGAAGCACAAGCAATTTTGAATGAGGACAAGGATACCAAGGGTTACAAAGTCCTTTTTATTTTAGAACCGACATTGACTTTACATGATGACTATTATGAATCTGAATATATGGAGGAATACAGCAATCATGAGCCAGTATGTTTTGCGGCAAGATCCAGCGATGAAATTACAAGTATCTCTATTGCAGAGCGTAGAATGGATTATATAGCACCATGGGCTTTTACATTAGGAGATGATGTGATGAAGCTTCTTGAAATGCAGTATGAGATAAAGGCAATGACACCCGAAGGACACTACAGTTTGTGGCGTTATATCGCAGGTAAGAATGATCTTCATTCTGTTGCAGGAGTAAAGGCATATATGGTGTATTGCCAAGAACATGGCATTACGAAAGACTGGCTGCAAAACAAATTGCCGTATATCAAGATACCGGATATTTATGATAGTAACACATGGAAGCCATACGTTAAGAATTCCCGTTATTATCTTGACCATTCCTGTCTTGAGGGTGGAGAAAATTATGTGCCTATCTGCATCTTAGATAAGTTCTATCCGGAAAATACAGATGTATTTGCAGTGGCAACCAATGGAAAGGAACTTGTGACGTTTCATCCCAAAGACTTTTCTATGAGCCGTGAACATGCGATCCAGCCAGCAGATAGTCAATTCCATGAAATCTTCATAGATAAACTGAAAAATGGGTTTCGTATCGACCATATGGAACTGCTTGCACATGTCATGCTTTGGAACAGCCTTCCCAAGTATTTTCCGAAAGCAACAGATGGAATCAATGTCTATCTCATCTATTGCAAAGTCAATGGCATCACAGCAGATAAAATACGGGAGTCTACTCATATGCATGTACCGGATATCATGAACTTTTATAACAAGCCAAAGCACAAAACACAGGAAAGGTAAGATAAGATGGAAGTGAAAATTAACAAGGAGATCAGAGAATATACCGAAGGGATATTCTTTGGTCTTTCCATGCGGCAATGCTTTTTTTCAGTCATTGCCTGTATCGTAGCAGTTGTCATTTATTTTATGTGTATAGATAAGTTGGGAATGGAAGTGACCAGCTGGCTATGCATGATCGGTGCAGCACCATTTGCCATGCTGGGATTTGTGAAATATCAGGAGATGAATGCGGAGCAGATTGTCATAACAGCAGTCCGCTCTTTTCTGTTGAAGCAGCGTCAGCTCATATTCCAGCCCGTCAATATCTATTATGAATGTTTAAAAGATCATATCGATCAGCAGTTAAAGGAGGAAATCAAGACTCATGATAAAAGGTTACGAAAAATTAAAAAAGCTAAATAAAAGCAAACTGAGCATTCCAAGAAAGGCTCAGGATATCGTTGAAGCGGATACCATCTACAAAGATGGTATTTTTAAATTAGGCAATCGCTACAGTATGACATATCGCTTCAAGGATGTGAATTATTCGATTGCATCCAAAGCACAAAAAGTGAATCTCTTTCTGGATTATTCAGAACTGCTGAATTCATTGGACAGCTCAACAATGTCAAAAATCACGATCAATAATCGAAAGATCAATATCAAGGATTTTAAGAGTGAAATCCTGATTCCTTTCCAGCAGGATGGATTGAATGCCTATCGTGAGGAGTATAACCAGATGCTGTTAGACAAGGTATCCGGTTCAGAAGATATCTTGCAGGAAAAATATTTAACTGTCACTGTTTTCAGGAATAACTATGAGGAAGCAAAGGCCTTCTTCAATCGTACTTCAGTGGAGCTGTCCTCCCATTTCGCAAAGCTAGGTTCTTCCTGCGAAAACATGGATGCGATCGAACGCTTAAAGGTACTGCATGATTTTTATCGAAGCAACGAAGAGGAATTCTTCGATTTTGAAATCAATGATTCCGCACGCAAAGGACATAGTTTCAAGGATGCCATCTGTCCTAAGGCTCCGATATTTGAGCATAAGTATTTTCGACTGGGTGATAAGTATGGGCGTGTTTTGTATCTTAGCGACTATGCACGTTACATCAAGGATAGTTTCGTTTCCGAGATATGTTCCCTAAACAAGAACTTGATGTTTTCTATGGATATCGTCACAGTGCAGACGGATGAAGCGGTCAAAGAAGTGGAAAACCGCCTATTAGGGGTGGAAACGAATATCACCAACTGGCAGAGAAAACAGAATTCCAACAACAACTTTAGTGCAACGATCCCCTATGATATGGAACAGCAAAGACATGAGGCCAAGGAATTTCTGGATGATTTGACTGTACGAGATCAGCGTATGATGTTTGGTACGATAACACTAGTACATCTTGCAGATAGTTTGGAGGAGTTGGATGCCGATACACAGACACTAATGGCAGTTGCTAGAAAATATATGTGTGAACTTTCTACGCTTGCCTTTGCGAGCCGCCAGTTGGATGGCTTAAATACCGTACTGCCATTAGGTATCAACAAGCTGAATATTGTCAGAACATTATTGACAGAAAGTGCAGCAGTATTCATCCCCTTTCGTGCGCAGGATATCATGGATAAAAAGGGTATTTGGTTCGGTCAGCATGCTATAACCAATAATCTAATCCTTTGTAATAAGGAGAACTTACTCAATCCAAACTCCTTTATTCTTGGCGTACCCGGATCGGGAAAGTCCTTTCTCACAAAGGAGCAAATCGTCTTTATCGCCCTAGCAACGAACGATGATATCCTAATCTGTGATCCAGAGGGGGAGTATACAGCACTGGTTGAAATGTTGAATGGTGAAGTGATTCATATCTCAGCAGGCAGTAAAGACCATATCAACGCCATGGATATGGTCGAGGGTTATGGAGATACAGGAAACTCTATCGGAGATAAGTCGCAATTCATTATGTCACTCTTTGAACAGTTAGACACGGATGGAATCAAGCCCGTTGACAGAAGCATCATCGACCGATGTGTTTCCTTAGTGTATTCAGACTATAAACGTCGAGGTCAAATACCTACGTTGAATATATTAAAGAAAAAACTACTTGAACAGCCGGAACTGGAAGCACGTAGTCTTGCATTGAAATTGGAGTTGTTTACGGATGGAAGTCTGGATGCCTTTGCTTATGAAACCAATGTCGATGTGGAAAATCGCATCGTGAGTTATGATATCTTCAATTTGGGAAAACAGTTAAAGACAATGGGACTTTTAGTCATCACAGATGCCATGATCAATCGTGTCAATGATAACTGGCGCAAAGGTAAAAGGACGCACATTTTTTTGGATGAGTTTCATGTGGTGTTCGAGAATGAAGAAAGTGCTGCCTTTTTCAACAGTGCATGGCGACAGTTCAGAAAGCGTGATGCCTATCCTACCGGAATCACGCAAAACGTGGAATATCTTTTGGATAGTGTGCAGGCAAGCACAATGCTATCGAATTCTGAATTTGTAGTTATGCTGAATCAGGCATATCAGGATAGAGAGAAACTGGCAAAATTACTGAATATTTCAGAAGAACAATTATCCTATATTACAAATGCACAATCAGGTTCAGGACTTATCAAGTATGGTGGTTCCCTTGTTCCTTTTATCAATAAATTTCCACGAGATACAAAATTATATCAACTTATGACCACAAAACCAAAAGACAGAGAGGATGTGTAATCACATATGGAAAAACAATTACCTGCAGTATCCATGAGAGATGATCCAGTCATAAAAGAATATCTGGAAGCTCTCTTTCAGGGAGGCAAGATGAAAGAAGTCAACGAAACAAAAGAACTGCTGGATTATCTGGATACGATGGAACAGAAATTTACGGAATTGATCGAGGAAGTCGCAAGTCTGAAAGAAACGATACAGACCTTGCAGAATCCGGAAACACGTACCCGTTTATCTATGATTACCGATAAGCTGGATCATGCGTTAAAGCATACAAAGGAATTACTCAACGATACCAAAGACAACTTCAAAGCAGCCGTTAAGCAGTCTTTAGATGACTTCAAAAGCAAGGGTAAACATGCAGTCATAAAAACGGTAGATACACTGCACGTGAAGCAGGCACTACAGCATATTGGTCGTTCACTTGCATTTACGAATGGTGTTGTAAGAACGTTCAATGGTAAAGTGGCAGAGATTACTGCACAATCCAGAAACATCAAGCATAACTTCAAGAATATCGGGCGCATCATGATGGGCAAAGATGCGATACCTTATCCGAATGATGTACAAAAGCTGAGTGTGCTACAGCGTGCTGGTACAAGTCTGTTTCATAAAATCGAAGGACTGCATCAAAAAACGGTGTCCACATATAAAAAACTAGATAATATGGGCAAGACCTCTGTAAAGAAAGATTTAAAGCAGATCGAGAATAACAAGGCTAATGATGCGAAGTTTCTTGAAAAAGTGCTGCCTAAAGAAAATAGCAGATAAAAAAACAACTCCTGATATTGATTGTCAGGAGTTATCTTCTTTTAGATGCTGTAATAAGGACATGATTTCTTCAACTGTGGTATTGGTTTGCTTCATCTGTTCTAGCGCTAATCCAAGCTGGATACTGGAAAGAAAATGGTATCTAAAATCTTCATACTGATATAGAGCCAGAAGATGAAACATTGCATCATTATAATCATTGAGCAATCCAATCGATTCATTTGCCGGAAGAACCTTACGTAAAGCGATATGTATTTGTTTTAATATCTGTTCCTGTTTCTCAGAGCGTTTTTGTATTCAGCAGTATTTGCTATGTTGTTGATTTCTCTGCTTGCAAAATGTTCATCATAAAATGATTTTAAAAATTTATCCATGTCTACTCCACCTTTCGCACTCATTATAGGTGTTCTTAATCCTATAGACCAATGTGCGATTTTTTTAATGACAAATTTGACAACTATGAAAGGAAGTGCTTATTATGCAATTTGCAGATTCAGAACATAAACGATTTTTCTTACAGTGTATGAACAATGTCAAAAGAGAGGACAGTTACCACAAAGCACTATTTTATACACTAGGTATCAATCCAGATACGAGAAAACATATCCATGATGTCTTTGATTTCAATCACGATCGAATCAAGCCGGATGGTTTAAATGAAGCATGGCAGACAAGTGGTTCTTTGAAAACAACTCTCTTTGCTTTTAACATGTGGAACGGTTTTTATAATGAATCAATGCCTACTACACCATATGATTTATTCTGTTGTGACTCAGCACCCTATTTCTTTGAAGCGCTTAAACTAAAATATCCGGAATACTGCCACACCATGAGTAAAAGTTCTATTCGTCATGATACACGATAGTTTATGAAAGATATCAAAGTCAAAGAAACTAAGCGTGATATCCATACGCTGAACAAGCAGGATGTCTTTGAACATCATGCAAAGCAAAAAGATGTTAAAAAGAAGCCTGAGCCGAATCAGCAGGACACAGTAGATCATAGCGATCCTACTAAAAAGGCAACTGCTACCGTAGTTGGGCGAGAAAAGAAAACAGCGGTTGAAAGTGCCTATATGGCTAAGCAGTATACCAAAAAGATACGAGATAAAATAGCAAGAATTAAAGAACAGCCGGTAATGGATACAGAATCTTCTAAGAAGGAAGCAGATATCAAAGAAAAGAATGTGGGTATTAAGGAAAAGATAAGTGATGATCCTAATCATATCAGGATCAAGGATAAGGAAAGCTCGTCCAATTGTGCGCAACGATTAAAAACGGGTGATACAAAATCGAAGACTATAAAATCTACAGAAAAGAAATCCGTTAAAATTAAGACCAAAGAAACAGGTTCAAAAAAGGTTCTCTTTCGTTCAGTGAATGGAAATGATTATCAAAAACAGATGAAGTTTTTCCATATGAAAAAGCATAAGATGAAGCTCAAGGAAACACAAGGGTCATCAAGAATGAAAAAAGGTATCCATCATATTGGCAATGGTATCAAGAATACGTTTAAGGTTGTGAAGGTCGCAGCCACAAGCATTCATAATATCATTGGTATTGGCGGTGCATTGATACTCTTAGTTGTTATATCTCTATTTCTTGGCATATTCTCTGCCTTATCAGATGACAGCAGTGTCAATAGTGCCATATTGCCTGTCAGCCCTGAGGTGCTTGCATATTCGGATACCGTCGCCAAATATGCAAAGGAGTATGAGCTGGAGGATTACATCGGTGTGATCAATGCGGTGATGATGCAGGAAAGTGCTGGCAAAGGAAATGACCCTATGCAATCGAGTGAATGTGAGTATAATGAGAAATATCCAAAGAAGCCAAACGGAATTACAGATCCCACCTATTCCATTCAGGTAGGTATTCACTATTTATCGGAGAATATCAAACTTGCGAAAGTCAAAGACCCCACCGACATCAAACGATTATCTCTTGCATTACAGGCATATAACTATGGCAAAGGTTATATAGAATGGGCGAATACAAATTTTGGAGGTTATACACGAGCAAATGCCAAAGTCTTTTCAGACCAGAAAAAAGCAGAGCTCAAGACCGATGTCTATGGCGATCCACTCTATGTCGTTCATGTCATGCAATATTATCATATAGGCAGCAATAACGTTGTCCAGATTGCACAATCACAGATAGGAAATATCGGAGGACGACCATACTGGAGCTGGTATGGATTCAACAACCGTGTAGAATGGTGCGCCTGCTTTGTCAGCTGGGTCATGAATGAAGCTGGATTGATTGAGAATGGTTCTGTGCCTAAATTTGCGTATTGTCCAACAGGCATTCAGTGGTTCAAAGAACATCGTCAATGGAAACCAAGAGGCAGTATTCCTCAGCCCGGCGATATCATCTTTTTTGATTGGGAAAATGATGATGTCAGTGATCATGTCGGAATTGTAGAGCGTGTTGAGAATAATATTGTTTATACGATCGAAGGTAATTCCATCAATGATGAATGCCGGCAAAGAAATTATGAAATCAACAGCATATTTATTTATGGATATGGAGCTATTAAAAATGAGTGAAAACTTTTTCACTCATTCTACATAGTGTATACTATTAAGAAAACAACATATAATTTCTGATCTGTAATATTCTGTTTAAATTTGATTTTATAAACACCAAGCTACTATCCATGTTGGATAGTAGTTTTTTTAGTTCCGCTAATTCACAAATGGAAATAATTAACACAGACTCCGTGATGAAGATGTGAGATAATTAAAAATTGACATTACCGGAATTGGAGGAATTATTTAATGAATAAATATGGTTATGTAAGAGTCTCATCAAAAGATCAAAATATTGATAGACAGATGTCTGCTATGCTAGAAATAGGAATTGATAAAAAGAAAATATTTATTGATAAATTATCAGGTAAAGATTTTAATCGTCCTAAATATAAGCAATTAGTAAAGCGGCTTACAATGGGTGATGAACTTTATATCAAATCTATTGATCGATTAGGCAGAGACTACGATGAAATTATTGAACAATGGCGGTTTCTGACAAAAACAAAGGATGTGGATATTATTGTGTTGGATTTCCCTCTTTTAGATACAAGAAATCAGGTCAATGGTGTTACAGGAAAATTTATTGCAGATTTGGTATTACAAATTCTTTCTTATGTGGCACAGATCGAACGTGAAAACATTCGTCAGCGTCAGATGGAAGGTATTAAAGAAGCCAAAGCAAAAGGCATTCAATTTGGGAGACCTGCAAATGATTTACCGGAAGGTTTTACAGAAGTATATAATTTATGGAAAGCCAAGCAGATAAGTCAACGAGAAGCAGGAAAATTGCTTAATAGTAATCATGTTACATTCGGCCGATGGGTGAAACGAGTAGAAAAACTTAATAAATAGTAAAATTTTAGATATTTTGGAATAAAATGTACACATTTAGTTCCATCTTTTTTTATACCCAATAATACCAAAAATTCCCATTTTATGCCTTATTTATATTTTATCATCATTGAAACAAAAAGTGTGCTTTCTTTACCATTTATAACTTTATGTTTGCAATAGTACTAGAAATATAGTGATCCAAAAAATTTCTATTATGTCTAAACAGTAATTCATCTCATGCAATATATCAAGAAATAATGGAAAGGAGGAGGTTATATAGAAAAATGAAAAAGCAGATAGATCGTTATCGAGGAAAACAATTTGGATATCTGATAGTCCTTTCTTCCTATCGGAATAAAAAGGGGTATTGGAAATGTATTTGTCAATGCAAGTGTGGAAAGCAAAAAGAAGTTTTTACTAGTAATCTTTTAAGTGGTAGAACAAAAAGCTGTGGTTGCTTAGAAGAAGCAAATCAAAGAAAATACATAGATTTAACAGGAAAAAGATTTGGAATGTTAACAGCAATTTCACCAACAAAACAACGCAAGGATAGCAGCATTGTTTGGGAATGCTTATGTGATTGTGGAAATGTTTGTTATATTACAAGTCACAATTTGATTCGTGGTGATACAAAAAGTTGTGGCTGTTTACGAAGCATAAATAGTGATCTAACAGGAAAATACTTTGGGAAATTGCAAGCACTTAAAGTCATAGGAGAATCTCATGGACGTCCTTTGTGGCTTTGCGAATGTGAGTGTGGCAAGCAATGTGTTGTACAGTATAACAATTTAAGATCTGGTCATACCAGAAGCTGTGGTTGTACAAGAGAAAATCCGAATCTGATTGGGGGTACAAATTTAAGCCTTATTCGATCTGGAAAGCTTTCAAAAAGAAATACAAGCGGTGTAAGGGGAGTATCCCCTACTCGAAATGGTAAGTGGATTGCAACAATCACATTTCAGGGAAAGCGACATTTTCTTGGAACATATGTAACGATTGATGAAGCAGAAAAAGCAAGAAAAAAAGGTGAAGAGAAATATTTCAAGCCGTTTCTTGTAATGTATGGAAAAGAATAATTGAAAGGAAATAGAAAAATGAAATTATTAAAAGTAATTATGCCTATAGCTCTGTCAGGTGGGATAACACTATCTGGGTTTGGAAACAATGCGCTATATGAAGTATTCATTGACAATAAAGAAGTAAATTCTATCAATGAATTGGATGTAATACAAGAACAACCCAACCATAGTAAGCAAATTATCAGAGCAGATAGTAATGAATCAAAAAAAGTAATCAGTGAAATAGAAAGTGATCTTACAGTAAACGATACAAATTTTCCAGATGAAACCTTTAGGAAATACTTAATAGATACTTATGGGAATACTATAAATTCAGAAGAACTTTCAAATATTACATCTATTAAGTTAAAGAGTGGGTATCAAGGAACAAAAATACAGTCGGTTAAAGGAATAGAATACTTTAAGAACTTAACTGTACTGGAGGTTGATTATAATCAATTAAGTGAATTGGATGTGACAGAAAATCCTCATTTGAGAAGCCTTTCTTGTTATGATAATCAGTTAAGTTCATTAGATATTTCTCAAAATACAGAATTGTATTCGCTGAATGTCGGATATAATTCTTTAAATGAACTTAATATCATTAATAATACGGAATTAGTAGATTTAGAATGTGGTAGAAATAAACTGACGCAACTAGATGTCAGCAATAACAAAAAACTAAAAACATTAGGTTGTCATTTAAATAAATTATCTACTTTAAATCTGGGTAATAATTCTGAATTAAGTGTTCTATTCTGTAATCAAAATAAATTATCTAATCTAGATTTAAAGAAAAATACCAAGCTTGTAAGGTTAGATTGTTCTATAAATGAAATTACAAACTTAGATATCAGTAATTCAGTTTTAATTGAGTATCTTGCCTTATCTAATAATAACTTGACATCTTTGGATGTGAAAAAACATTCTAATTTGATAGAACTATCAGTTTATAATAATCAAATTAAAGAATTAAATGTCACTAATAATATCTTATTGAAAGGGTTAAGCTGTGGCACTAATCAACTAGATAGATTAGATATAAGTAAAAATATAAATTTACAGAGATTAGAATGTAATGAAAACAATATTTCTGTGCTTGATGTCACTCATAACCAATATCTCGAATCTTTACAGGCAACCTCTAATAAATTATCCGATTTAGATACAAGCAATAATCTAAAGTTAAAAACTTTAAATGTTGAGAATAATAATTTATATAAACTACATTTAGAAAAGAATTTAAATTTGAAATTTTTGAATTGTAATAATAATCATTTGATTAGTTTTGATTCTCCTAAAAAAGACTATTTTACTTTATACGCTATGAATCAAACTAGAAATATTAGTTCGGAGAAAGATACAATAGATTTAAAAGATGTAGACCCATTAATAGATGTGAGTAAAATTAAGATTCTAAGCGGTGCAACGCTTAATGGTTCTGTTCTTACGGATTTAAAAGATGATGGTTCAGTAAAATATAAATATATGGTAGATTAAGGTGAATATAATAATATTTATATGGATGTTACTCTTAAAATACAAATAAAAGATAATCAGGAAAATGAAGAAAACATCCCTAATGTTGATGTTAATGTTCCAAGTCAAGAGGAAGGCGATGTCCCAAATAACAATACAGGTAATACAACAATAGATAAAATACAGAGTGAAAATAACGATGAAGGAAAATCAAATACTATTACACCTGTGCAGACAGGAGATCAAGGTGATCTTGTGAAGTGGATCATATCATCGATTACAGCTGGGGCCTTGATCATATTTGTTGTCATTAAAAACAAAAGAAAATTTAATAATTAATCACTAAATTTAGTGTTAGTGTTGCTCGAACCATTCTTGGAATACTATCAGATAAAACAAAAACAGATAATTTGAAATGACTAATTGTAAGAAAATGGTTTAATGATTAGTTCATTTGGGTCCTTTGTGATGATAGGGAAAAAGAATAAAAAGAAAAGTATTTAAAATTTTCTGAGTTATCTTAATTATTATCATTACTAGTACATGAGAAGAAATCATCGATATTATATTGATTTCTTCTCATAAAAATTATAAAAAATATACACAATTGTATTCGTTTGATGTATCACAAGATACATATGAAAATAATGAAGTTGAAAAGTCTATGAGAATATGCAAAAGAAAAAGTGTTTTTCAATTTGAATATTGGGTACTACATGAATAAGGAATTAAGCAAGAATCTAATGGCTTTTTTGATGTCATTCATTATTTATTTTGAATCACGAATATATTAAAAAAATATATAAAATAAAGAACAATGTTTTATATAAGGAGAGGAAGATGCAATTATGAAGAAAATATTTAGAATCATGCCAATATTATTAGGTTTTGCTATGTTAATAACACTCGCAATACCCCAAAATAAAGTATTTGCAAATAATGATAGCATTATTTCTGGTGAAAATGAAGCATCAAAGTATTTGGTTCATACAACGATGGAATCGGATAAACAAGCAGTAACTATTGATTTAGAGTTAGATTCTAAGGAAAATGTAAATATTCAGATGGTAACGCTACCCGATGAAGGTGAGGTACCTTTTCTGAATCAAAACGTAATCTATAGAGTGACGAATAATGGTACATATGTATTTACACTGCATTATACAAAAACAGAGAATGAAGCTACTGCTGCCGCAAAGGATAAAAGTCAGGCTGATGAGATCTCAACAGTGGATATAAAAATAGATATCAGTGATATCAATAATAAGAATGAATTTACATCAAATTCTATAGAGGGATCTGAGAAAAGTGATGTTACAGTAGAAAGTAATGAAAAAAAGGACATTACATCTGAAAAGAACAATAAGATAGAAAAACCAATTCTAAATGATATAAGCACAATACAGGTATCTGATTTTGATGAACTTAATAAGGCACTATCAGATTCCAATGTCAAAGTTGTTGAGATTATGAAGAATATTGAAATCACTGAATCGCTACAGATAACAAGTGAAAAAAGTATAATTGCATATACTCCAGTAAGTCTGATCAGAAAAAGTGATTTTGCAAATGGTATGATAAGCATTACAGAAAGCGGAATATTATCTTTATCTGAAAATATTATAGTAGATGGTGCTGGAATCAATGTAAATTCAGATCTTTATAATGGATCTGCTATAAATGTATTTGGAGAAATGCAATTAAATGGTGCTATTATTAAGAATCATGTAGCTAGAGTAGTGTCCCCTGTTGTTATTCAAACTGGTGGTAAAGCTATTATAAATAGCGGTGAAATTTCTAATAACTCAAAAACAGATGGAATACTGCCACTTCATGGAGGTGGAGGTGTTATTATCCAATCAAATGCTGAGCTAGAAATGAATGGTGGAAGTATCCATGATAATGTGGTTATAAATTATGGAGGTGGAGTATGCGTATTAGCAGATGGACGATTTATACTGAATAATGGAAAAATATTTAATAACAAAGCAACACACAGTCAGTCATCTGGCGGAGGTATTTACGCCCAAGGGAGAACCACTTTTCATATGCATAATGGTGAAATTTATTCCAATAAAGCTGGAGACGGTGGAGGCATAATGCTAGGAAGTGCTTATGATGATGAGGGTGATAAAGGAGATTTTATTATTGAAAAAGGCATAATACGTGATAATAAAGCATTTTATACATATGGTGGCGGAATATTTTTGCCTTCGCCTTACAACGAAATAAAAATGAACAATGTTTATATCATTGAGAATCAAGCATCATATGGAGGTGGACTATATGATTGCCCAACAGGACAAACGGAATTATATATAACAAATGGAAGTGCTTTTATAGATAATACCGCTACTGTTGCTGGAAATTTTTTGTATAAGGTAGATAGCGAAAATCAGTTTTATATCAGTTCTAGAATATTAGGTGGTGGAAAACAGTCTCTTTTCAATGATTTTAATCCTAGATACCAAAGTGATGATACACCATTAGAAGACTCTGAATTTCAACATGTTGACGGTCAGTTGTTATTTCATAATGAAATATCACAGCGAAATAAGACCTTGGCAAAAGAACAAGCTGGATTAATTATTGAGGGAAATAGTGCTGAAATGACTGGCGGAGGAATTGCGAATAATGGTTCACTAATAATCGGTGATAAGAACGCTGATAAAACTGTAAGTATATCAAAATTTTGGGAAGGTAAGTTAACAGATATACCTACATCAATTATTATTGATCTAATCCGAATTGATGGGTATGGGAATGAAATATCACTAGAAACAGTTGAATTAAATGAAGGAAATGATTGGAAGTATTCTTTTGAAGAATTACCAGGGGAATTTAACTATACAGTAAAGGAACATGAGGTTGCAGGTTTCAAAACAAATTATGAAACAACAGTAAATGGGAATATAATCCAAATTAAAATTACAAATACTTTAGAAGAAATTAATAAGTCTGTAACCAAAATCTGGAAAGACAACGATAACCAAGATGGAATACGACCAGATGAAGTAAATGTACGACTCTTAGCTAATGGAAAGGACTTCGGGGAAGTGCTGACACTTAATGAAGAAAATAAATGGAGCGCTTCTTGGAGTAATCTTCCAAAATATGAATCAGGAGAAGCAATTAATTACACTATCAAAGAACTAGGTACTATTCATGGATATGAAGGTAAGATAGAAAATGATAAGGATGGAAACTTTATTCTAACAAATACACACGCTGTTGAGCTTATCGATAAAACTGTAACGAAAATTTGGAATGATAGTAATAACCAAGATGGAATACGACCAGATGAAGTAAAGGTACAACTCTTAGCTAATGGAAAGGACTTCGGGGAAGTGCTGACACTTAATGAAGAAAATAAATGGAGCGCTTCTTGGAGTAATCTTCCAAAATATGAATTAGGAAAAGAAATAAATTATTCTATTAATGAAATTACAATTTTTGATGGTTATAAAAGTAAAACCGAAATTGATAAGAATGGTGATTTCATAATTACAAACACTCATGTGCCAGAATCTTCAATCATACCTGAAAAACCAAATGAGCCAACAAAACCAGAAATTGGATATACTCCACCTAATAATAAGGCACCACAAACGTCAGATATTACAAATATTTCATTATATTTATTATGTGTTTCTACATCCATTATTGTCATATCTTTAATTTATGTTAAGAAAAGAAAATTAAAAAAGAAGAAATAAGATTACATAAAGAGTAAAGAAAGTTCAACATAAATAAACTTGAATTAGCACTACCGTATTTTCAGAAAATCATATTTATCATTATACTTATGAATATGAAATAGAGAGCAAGCTAGAGGATTGAGTAAAGAAGATTCAAAAAAGAAAATTGCTTTATTCCAAAAACTATACGACCTTGATGGATTATATTATTCTGAAGAAATAAAGGATGAATCAATTAAATAAATCACTACAATCAATTTTGAAAAGGCGCATGTAGTAAAAGCATCAAGAACAGGAATAGCGCCTTTGATTTCAGTTAATATAAATGGAGACGAGCAATATGCAGTTTATGATATGACAGTCGAAAATCTCGAAAAAAAGATTTCAATTAAAATGAATTTATTTAAAATTATCTGAAAAATTATATGGGTTTGGTAATCATTTCATAACAAGGAAAAGGAGTAGTTAAATGAACCCATATAGAGAAGTAGAGTTATCATCTCTTTCATTTCTAGGTGATGAACTTGTGCAAGTAAGGCGTACATTGTAGGAATACGCAGAAGAAAAATTGATTCTTTCCTGTAATGGAGTGATTTCTGATGCACAAATATTATCTGATTTCTGTGAATATATTACTGCTCTTGATAAAAAGAAGCAGAAAGATAGAAAGAAGTAGTCATTGTCTTTGTTTAAGAAAAAGCATTGAAAGCAGGAAAATTGTTGTAAATCATGGAAATGATATTGAAATCTACAGAACACAAGAAAGTTTACTAAATATGGATATTGTGAAAGAGTAAGAGGATAAAATGGAAAACACTTTAAAATAATCTCTTGTTAGATTGAAGAATGGAAACATATTTATTATATAAATCAATCCATGGAATATAGGAATATGTATGGGTTGAATTCAAATGAATAGGACACTCAACTCATTAATGTGAGCTGAGTGTCTTTTTATATCATCAAATAATAGATAGGAAGAACATCGTTTGGCATAGCAGACCTGTTCGCACTGCATGTATAAGCTTGTTAGCTTGTCTTGCTATGTGGTTGGGAGATAACTATGGTCAATAATGCGGTTTGGGGGAAATGTTTAAAAGCCAAAAGGATATGGGAACTATTAGATGTTGTTTCATCTACTGAAAATAAGATATTAAGTGATAAGATAACCCATTATCTTATAGAGTTAGAAGCTAATTGCAAAGCCAAATACATGCTTGTTTTTAATACGGTGTGGTTTGGCCTTTTTTATATTTTATTTATAAGCAACTATTCCAGAGCACCTCCATTAAAGGATTTTATCAAAAAATCGCTTAATGGAGGTCAAAGAATGACGGAAAAAGAAGAATATACACCACTGATAAGAGTGGAAGAAGATCAAATTAAATATTTCGTTGTATTTAAAGATATACATATGCAGTTGAATCGTATACAGGTAACAAAAGAAGTGTTTCTCCAATTCTTTGGTATTCATCAACATGATAAGAATTTGCAGAAAGAGCATTACTATATCGCATATGAAAATCGTGATGTTAGTATCAAAAAGGAAGTCACAAAAGAAGAATATCGCATGTATCAGAGCTTCAGATCGATTGAAATAAGAGAACACAATATCTACCAACGCTACATAGAACATAAAGATTTGAGTGAAGCAAAATTATTTCAAAGAAGCAGGCAAAAAGAATCTGATACTATAATTGATACTCTGTATAAGCAAAGCATTGTTAAGGCGTTGCATGAGGCTATTGCAAGCCTTCCAGAGATTCAAAGACGTAGATTGGTTCTGCATTACGTTGATGGACTTTCGCTTGCTCAAATCGCTCAGAAAGAGCGTTGTTCGAAGTCTTCAATACAAAGCAGTATTAGGATTGCGCTTTGTGCGTTATATGAAAAATTAAAGAAATTTAAAGATTAGACCATACGTTTGGTTGTTTTCTGATGAATAAGGTGAAGGACAAGAAATCCTTCACCTATTTTCATTTTCAAGGAGGACAACAAAATGGAAAAAACTAGAGTATGGATTCATTGCAGAGTATCACAGCATGGAGAACGATGTTTATTAGAGTTTCAGGAAAACATCTTGCGAGACTTTGCAGAAAAGACGGGTTTAAGAATCGTTGGGATTACTAATGAGCTTTCCGATGGAAAAAATCTTAATTCCTATGAATGTCAGTCAATGATCAACTATATATGCAGGAAACGTGTTGATGTTATTTTATGTGCGACAAGAAAACGAATTTGCATTTATGATGACATTTTTGAAGAATTTGAAATGCTTTGCAGAATGAAGGATGTCATCATTATGACCTTGCGTGATATACATCCAATCCAACATATCATGAATAGTATCTTATAAATAATCATTACATTGTTTTCATGTAGAGATCCTCCTCCCCTTCCTAGAAACAACAAGGAATAGGAGGTAAGACATGGCTTATAACTATGCTAAGGAATTAGAAAAATGGAATGTTTGGAAGAATAATGAAGAACGACTATTAAGGAAATTGGGAGTAAATGAACAGCTTATTCAGCAATTGAGAGAATATGACTGGGAATCATTCAAAGTGGAAAGAAGTACCAGAAGCAGGCAGTATGCGACACTGGATACGTTTTTTCTGAATATCCCTTATGAGGATAAAAGAGAAATTCAAAGCATATCTGACTTGCTCGATGAGATAGAAAATGAAGCATTGTTTTATTATCTTCAGCAATTAGATGAAGATACACTCACAATGATTCTGTTGAAAATTCTTGGATATTCAACAAAAGAAATATCCCAAATCATGCGGATAAGCTGTCAAACGATTTACCAGCGTATCATGCGTTTGAAAAAAAGTTTAAGAAATTTTGTAGACAGCGACAAAAAATAGCACTTTTCAATGCCTATATAGTGAAGGGGTTGTAATTAATCCCTAAATTAGGTCTTTGACAAGTGAATACTATTCGTTGATTTACATTAACAGTATTTTAAGCCCGTCAGCAGGATACGCCATGACCATTATTATAAATGCGAGCGATAACTATCCGACTGAAAAAACAGGTTGCATGGTTTGGCGATGATGAATACTGGGATAATGCTACTTCTGTTACCAAGTTCGAGCGTTAAAAGCGTCACAGGCGAGGTAATTAGCTGGGTGAGAACCACGCAGGAGGTCGTTATGGATGCCTAAAAGAACATAGCCCTCATGATCTGTCCGGCAGGACAGAGGATCAGCGTTTCCTTTGTTATTTTGGGGTGTCAGGGACAAATAAAAATAATTGATAGATAAATAAACCAAGGTTGAACTACTGCAGAACATTTATGTTACACAAGCACGTAGTAAAACCTTGGCTTTACATACCCAATAGGGATGTGGAAGGAGGGATCAGATGTATTCGCAGGTAAAGCGTGGGGAATTATACTATGCTGATTTAGATCCGGCATTTGGTTCTGAACAAGGTGGAACAAGACCTGTGCTGATTGTACAGAATGATGTAGGCAATTATTACTCTCCTACGACAATCATTGCTGCATTGACTACCAATATTCAGCATAAGCATGTCTTGCCGACACATCAGCTTGTTAGAGCAAGAGAAGGATTACGATATGATTCGATTATCTTGCTGGAACAGGTTCGTGTGATTGATAAGATGCGATTGCTTTCGTGTATTGGTAGATTGAACACATTAGAAATGCAGGCAGTTGATCAAAAACTCTTAGTTAGTTTAGGTATCGTTATGTAGACTTTGCTTAGATTATATGCATGTCTAAATGATTGAAAGTACGGGTTTTATGCTCGTACTTTTTCTATACGTAAGTTTACTCAGCCAAATATTAGGTGTATTCCTCTACGAATATGCATATATTGTATAGAAATAATGAAAAAGGGAGATATGCTTTTTGTTAAACGAAGAAGAATTTTTAAAATTTGAGAATGTCAAAGTATGTGATTTTGAAAAGGAAAATCTAGTAGATATATCTACTATTTCAATTCATGAACAGAGTCAAAACAAGAGATTCCTTCAATATTTAAAACAAGTAGGAAATCCATATTGTTACCGCTGTGGAGATGTTGGGGTGAAAATTGAATTTGATGATACTATGCCTTATCTTGAACCAAAGCTCATTGAATTTTTGATAAAGAAGAAACAAGGTTGAATCGCACATTTGATATTGTTTTAAATCATATTTAAAATGTAGATGAGATATGGTTAGAGAGGAGGAAAAATGGCAATTAGCCGAAACAAATCAAAACCAGCAAAAAAGGTTTTCTACTTTTCAAAATATCTGAGAAAGTCCTCAGAAGAGGAAGATAGCAGAAGCATTCATAATCAGGATTCTGTGCTTGATGCAGAGATTCAAAAAATTATTGATGCTGATGTTTATAACGACTATGTTTATGTAGATACGTATTGTGATGAAGATTATACAGGTACTGATTCAGAACGTCCGGATTTCAAACGATTACTGAGAGATATCAGTTCTGGCAAGGTCAATATGATTGTTGTTACCGATCTATCACGTTTATCAAGAAATATCACTGAATCAACAAATTATGTTCAGGTGTTGTTTGTTGCTCTTGGTGTTCGATTCATATCTATACAATTGCCAGCCCTTGATAGTTATTTAGATCCCAACAAAGTATATAGTCTGGAAGTTCCTATGCATGGTATGTTTAATGAGAATCATGCAGCTGAAACATCTTTCAAAGTACGACGTACCTTCGATAATGAAAGAGAACAAGGAAAATTTATAGGTGCATTTGCTGGATACGGTTGGAAAAAAGATCCGGAGGATAGACATAAATTACTTTTAGATCAAGAACCGTATGAAGTCATGCAGATGATGAAAGAATGGGTTTTTGATGGAGCATCAGCAAGTATGGTGAAGACCAAATTGAATGAGCTGGGGATTCCTAGTCCGGCAGGTTATAAGAAAAAACAAGGTATGAAATTTAATGTTTCACAGGAAAGAACGACATTCCTATGGTCGGCTGAAATGGTCAAGCGACTGATGTTAAGACCTGAGAATGTAGGAGATTTAGTACAAGGTAGATATAGAGTGATTAGTTATAAAGTTCATAAAAAAATAAGTGTTCCAGAAAATGAATGGTTTATATGTGAGGATGCTATTCCTGCTATATACACTCGTGAAGAACAAAGATTGATAACAGATGCTTTGAAAAAAAGAACGAGAGTTTCTCCTACAAATAAAAAGCAAGAGGTATATCTTTTTTCAGGGTTTTTAAAGTGTGGTGATTGTGGAAAAGGAATGACAAGAATTACTTCCAAGAATCATGTATATTATGCATGTAACACTTATAAAAAATATGGTCCAAAGGCTTGTGCATCCCATATGATGAAACATGAAATACTTGAAAGTACAGTTTTATTGGCGATACAAAATCAAATTAAGATTGCTGTGGACATGGAAAACGTATTGAAGAAAGTTGATAAAGCACCTTTGTTAAGGCGGAAATCAGATGGATATGACAAAAGTATCAGAGAGAAAAGCAGAGAATTAGCTAAAATTCAACTCTATAAGACAGGTCTATATGAAGATTGGAAAAATGGCGACCTCACACAAAGTGAATATCGTCAAATGAAATCAAAATATATTGATGAAGAAGAAAAACTTATTAGCATTATCGCTAACCTAGAGGATGAGAAAAAGAAACTTGAAAAAGTAAAAGATAAGAAGAATCCATTTCTTACTGAATTTAGGAAGCATCAGAACTTAAAAAAACTATCCAGAGATATTTTGATAGAATTAGTAGATCGAATTACGATTCATAAAGATAACAATATCACTATTCATTTTAAGTTTGCAGATGATTATAAACGCATTGTTGATTGTTTGAACGATTGTGCCGATTTGGTGGAATAATCAACAATGCTATTTATTAGAATTAAGGTTTTCCTAATCAGCATGCGGGGGTTGCACCATCTGCCCCTGTATTCCCGGTAGCCCCGCGTGGTCCGGTAGCCCCTGTTGCTCCGGTCATGCCGGTTGCTCCGGTCGCACCCGTCGGTCCATCTCTTCCATCTAAGCCGGTTGGTCCGATGTTTCCCGTCGGTCCTGTGACACCGGGGGTTCCGGTAGGTCCCGTTGGTCCGATCAATCCCTGTGGTCCAGGACTTCCGGCAGGTCCTGTTGCCCCCGTCGGTCCGGTAGCGCCATTTTCACCTGTTGCCCCTGTTGCCCCTGTGATGCCGGAGGCTCCGGTATTTCCTGTAGCACCTGTTGCTCCCCGCGGACCGGTTGGCCCCGTAGCCCCATCTGACCCGGTATTTCCCGTAGCTCCGGTAGGCCCCGTCGGTCCGGTTACTCCAATGCCCGGCCCTGTCGGTCCCATAGGTCCTGTCGGACCTGCAGGCCCGCGAAAGCCCCTTGGACCTCTCGGCCCCGGACAACATGTATGGGGATAGGATTCACAGCAGGTATCTGTTGGAATGTCCTCTTGCAGAGCATGCTCATCCTCACACACTGCATAGTTGTCTGTATAATCGTCATAATATTCATCCTGATATGTCATCTTTTCACCTCATCCTGTCGGATTTCAAATACTTCCTTATCCGTTTTATCCTATGTGTGCAGGGACATTCTGCACATGGCAAATGCCCAGCAGTGAAGACGGTACCAGGAAAAGTGCGGATAAAAGCTGTATGGCAATACACTTTCACCGGATATGACCTGCTGTTGTGACAGATACCCCATGTCCGATATCCGACACCGCAGAATCAATGCACAGAGCACCCCTTCTGTTTCGTGGGGAACAAAATGGAAAAAGACACAATACGCTGCTTATAATACAATTCCAGCAAAATATATTCTGAAAGGAAATGAATGAGAAAGCGTATGAAAGGTAGGTGAGGAATATCGAACCGGCACCTGCCCTCTATGTATATACGCTGCTTGTAACGCTTGCGCTCACTTGGGGAGATATCACGTCCTCAGCTATTTCTCCGCTCTTGCAAGCCCGTCCTCATAGCCTTCGATTTTCGTATACAGCCGCTTCAGGGTAGCCTGCATTTCCAGCACCCTTTTTTCAGCAGGGTACGCTGTTCCTTCAAAATATCCAGCCGTGCCTGTGTGGAGGCATCTCCCTGCTGAAACAGCTCCACGTATTCAATCAAAGCTTCAATTGGCAGTCCCGCACTACGCATGCATTTGATGAACGCAATCCATCCCAAATCCTTTACACCGTAATCACGGATGCCGCCGCAAGTCCGCGAAGCAGCAGGAAGCAGTCCGATTCTTTCATAATAGCGAAGCGTATCTGCGGAAATTTCAAACATACGACTTACTTCGGCAATTGTCATGATTGTACTTCCTCTATAAAGTATGTATCTGTTAACATATCACACGAAGAACCAGTGACTAGCAATACCATGGTCTATGAATAACCATCAGCTTCACTAAATCACTTGGAGCACGCTTTAAGTCAATATAATTATTGCAGTATTGCGAAAACTGCTAAAGAATAAAGAGTTTCATAATATAAATTTTAAAAATATCACAGATTATGAATCAATATGAATCAAAATAAATTAAAATGATATAAAAAGATTGACATCCTTTCTACATACTTCTATAATAAAATTGTAAGAAGGACACAGAAAAGGAGAACATGGAATGAAAACTACTGATCCTAAGAAAAGAGCACTGCTGGACGGTCTGAAAGACGGTCTGATCGTATCCTGTCAGGTACAGAAGGATGACCCTATCTATACCGATGACATCGTAGTAAAAATGGCGGAGGCAGCCAAATGGGCAGGAGCTGTGGCAATCCGCGCGAATTCTCCGGAACAGATCAAGGCAATTAAGGATAAGGTTGATTTGCCGATGATCGGTTTATGGAAAATCTGGCATGACGATACAGATGTTTTTATCACACCGACGATGGATGCCGCAAGAGCTGTGTGGGAGGCAGGAGCGGAAATCATCGCTCTGGACTGTACATCACAGATTACACATGAAAACACACAGGCATGGGATTTGATCAAAACCGTGAAACAGGAAATTCCGGAAGCTATTATCTTTGCGGATGTTTCCAACATGGAGGAAGCAGCACGCGCTGTGGAAAACGGTGCGGATATCGTTGCACCGACGCTGTACGGCTATACAAAGGAAACAGAGCATATCGAGGGTGCGGATTACCGTATGTTTGCGGAGATGTGCCGTACCTTCCGCGATGAAGCATTCGTCATGATGGAGGGACATATCTATACGCCGGAGGATGCGATGAAGTGCATTTATCTGGGGGCGCATTCTGTTGTCGTAGGAAGTGCCATCACCCGTCCGCATCTGACTGCAAAGCGTTTTGTCGATCTGCTTGGCGGCTATCAGGATAATTGGAGAGATGCAGAAAAGGCAAAGCACTGATCTCATGATATAAGAAAGGAAGGCACAGGAGTATGAAAAAGAAAATCAGTATTGACGGCGCGCAGAATGTTGAGGTATCCAAACCGATTCCGTGCGAAAAATCACCACAGGAACAGCTTGCCATCATGGAGGCCTATACACAGGCTCACAGGGATAGTGCCGCTCTGGATAAGGCAGAACGTGAACTTCGCTGCCTGCGTACTATTTTTCCTGCTCTGTTTCGAAGCATAGAGGATGATGATCTGCTGGCCGGACGTCTGGATTTTCTGCCGATTGGCTTTGGCAGTGTGACCAGCATCGGCGGTGTTTCCCATTACTGTGTTTTCCATAAGCTGCGCTCGTTTAAGGAACAGCTCGACAGCGAGGAAGAAAAGGCCAGAGTGGATGCTCTGTATGCCTATTGGGAGGAGCATGACACCAAGGCGATATATTGTGCAGATGTTTTGAATGAGTCCACCATCGGCCGCTTTATCGATTGCTCCTATCCGCTGATGGCAACTGCACGCTTATCGGTATGATGCTGAATTACAAAAAGCTCATGGCATATGGACTGGAGGGGCTGAAAACGCTGATCCGTTCACAGAAGCCCAATACCTTTTTAAACAGCTGTGTGGAAAGCTTAACGCTGCTGCAGGAGGTTATCGACCGTCAGATTGAGCTGGTGCGGGAAGCAAAGCTGGATGCTGCGCGCAGCCGATTGCAGGACCTGGAGCTGATGGAACGCGATCTTGCGGTTATCCGCACACAGAAGCCTGCGACCTTTCATCAGGCGCTGCAGCTGTTCTGGATCTATGCCTTAGTGGCAGGGGTTATCAATTACGGTCGCATGGATGATGTGCTGGGGCCGTATCTGCAGCGTGATCTGGAGGACGGTCTGATTACGGAGGAGGAAGCGTACCGGTATCTGAAGTCTCTGTGGAAAATGATTGAGAACCGCCGTACAACGGTAAATGGACGTATCATCGTCGGCGGAGAAGGAAGAGAGTATCCAGAGGAAGGCGATACCTTTGCGCGTATCTGCCTGCGTGTCTGTCGGGATACCCGCTACGTGGAGCCGCAGTTTACCCTGCGCTTCAGTAAAAATACCCCGGCGGATATCATGGATATGGCATATGACTGCATCGGATCCGGTGCAACCTATCCGACGCTGTACAATGATGATGTCAATATTGAGGCAGTCATGTACGGCATGCGTGTATCCCGTGAGATAGCGGAGCAGTATGTTCCCTTCGGCTGTGGAGAATTCGTGATTCAGGGAAAAAGCGTCGGTACACCGAATACCCTTTTAAACCTGTTGAAGCTTCTCAATATCACCTTAAATGCAGGGATTGATCCAATGGATGGCAAGGCGAAAAACGGTCCGGTTTCCATACCGGAGTGCAGTGCGTTTACCACCTTTGATGAACTGTATGATACCTATAAGGAACTGCTGGATTATTATTTTGACCTCAGTGTGGAGGCACAGAAGCATTCCTATGAGGTGATGAATCAGGAGGCAAGCTTTCTGTTTACCTCAATCCTGATGGATGACTGTATCACCCGTGGAAGGGCATTGCTTGACGGTGGTGTACAGATTCTGGGCGGTACCAATGAAACCTATGGAAACATCAATGCCAGTGATGCTCTGTATGCGATCCGTAAGCTGGTATATGAGGATAAGGTATACACACTACAACAGCTGCATGAGGCACAGCTCGCAGATTTTGAAGGCTATGAGCAGCTGCGAAGAGACCTGCTGCATGCAGACAAATATGGAAATGACAAGCCGGAATGCGATGCACTTGCCAATGATTTATATGAGTTTGTCGCTAAGGGAATACGGCAGCGGGGCATTGACGCGGGTCTTGGCTATTATCTGATCGTTATTTCCAATAATCAAACGAATACAGACTGGGGTCATCAGACCTTCGCCAGTCTGGATGGACGGAAAACGGGTGTCTTTATGAATCCTGCGAATAATCCGCAGGGCGGTGCCGCAAAGAGCGGACCGACAGCCTGTTTGAATTCCCTAAGCAGATTTCAGGCAAAATATCATGGCGGCAGTGTGCAGAATATCAAATTCACACCGCGCATGTTCAATGAGGATCGGGATAAAATCCGAATCCTGTTTGATACGTATTTTAAGAAGGGCGGCTGCCAGCTGATGGTGACCGTTGTGGATCACGGCGTACTGGAGGATGCGCAGAAGCATCCGGAAAAGTATCCGGATCTGATTGTGCGTGTAGCCGGCTACAGTGCTGTCTTCGTGAATCTTACCAGAGATATTCAGGATGAGCTGCTGAGCAGGATGCTGTATGATTAACGTCACGAATATTGAGCGCTTTGCGACTCATGACGGTCCGGGTATTCGCACAACACTCTTTCTGAAGGGATGTCCACTGTTTTGTCCATGGTGCGCCAATCCGGAGACACAGAGTGTGAAAAGCACAATGTTTCACAATGCCGTGCGCTGTGTTGGCTGCCGGTTGTGTGAGCGGGCATGTCAGCATCAGGCCATCACGTTTGCGCAGGGAAACTTCACGTACAGGGATGACCGCTGTCAGCGCTGCGGTGCCTGTGAACGGGCGTGTCTGCAGGATGCCATAGCATTTCAGGGAAAGGAAATGACGCTGGAAGTGATTATGGCGGAGCTGTGCAGGGATCGGGACTACTATGAAAACTCCGGCGGCGGTATCACCTTCAGCGGTGGTGAACCGTTTGTTCAGCAGGAAGCATTATGGGAGCTGCTTCGTGCCTGCAAGCAGGAGGGCTTTCATACCGCCGTGGAAACGACCGGTAACTACTCCAGCGATTTGCTGATACGCATGATGCCGCTGATTGATCTTTTTCTATTTGACTTCAAGCATCCGGATGATGCCATTCTGCATACGGTTACCGGTGCGGATGGAGCTTTGATTAAGGAAAATCTGCGTTATCTTCTCAAGGTGGATCCACAGAAGGTAATTGTACGCATTCCCGTCATACCGGGGTTCAATTATGAAAAGGACACACTGGAATCCGCATTGCGATATCTGAAATCCATTGGTGTCTGCGAGGTGAATCTTCTCCCGTACCATACACTGGGAAAGGTGAAATACGAAAAGATGGGAAAACCGTATACCTTATCGAATGAAATGCTGCAGAAAGAGGATCTGATGTGTTATCTGGAATATGCCCGACAGCTCGGTATGCAGGCGAATATCGGCGGATAGGGGTGCAGTTCTGCAAAAGCACACGGCACATCATGATGCAACGCGAATACTGCCGGAGCAATCCGGCAGTTTTTCACAGAAGAATGTGACAGAAGATAAATACAAGAATGTGACAGAAGATAAATTCATGGTTTTCTTCAAAAGAAACTTTTGGTATACTGAATACGTGAAAGAGAAAGAGGGTTCGATATGTTAGCAGAAACAGCAGTGAAATATTATCATATGGGATACAACTGTGCGGAAAGCATCATTCGCGCAGGCAATGAGGTATATGGTCTTGACCTGCATGACAGGGATATGAAGATGACAGCAGCCTTTGGCGGCGGCTTTCAGATTGGAGATGTATGCGGTGCCCTGTGCGGTGCAGCCTGTGTAGTTTCCGCACGCTATGTGGAAACAAAGGCACACGACTGTTCTTTTCTTCGAACACTGACGCAGAAGCTGGTCATAGCATTTCAAAATAAAATGGGTTCTCGTCTTTGTGCGAAGATTAAACCGGTGTATCACAGCAAGGAAAAGAAATGTGAGCATACGGTGGAAACTGCCGCAGCCATTCTGGAGGAGGTCATCCGGGAATGGGATGAGGAAAGAAAAGGCATACAGGGATAGTAAGGTGTCTTTTCCGCTTTAAGGTATCCTCATAAAATCCGCTTAATCAAAAGAATCAGGCGCATCGGCTGATCAATGTGCTTGATCTTTTACTGTTTCTAAGTATGCAGTCCTCTTCCTTTGAACTGGAATCGGATGAAGGAGAAGCTGTTTGCATTTTCCTTGCCTTTTTTTAATATTGCGCATATCCTGAATATAGGAGATGATGCTTATGAAGGAAGGAACTCTGGTATATTACCTGGATGAGGGGCAGATTCATGATGGACATGTTATTGATGTGGAAACCAAACAAAACGGTTTCGTGTTCAGCATTGACAGCTATGGAGAATGCGGTGGTTTCTGCCGTATTGATTCTGCACAGATCAACCGCACGGTGTTTGAGGATGTTGAGGAAGCGAAAAAGCACGTAAGATAACATGCAGCTGTTGTACAGCCTGTCACAGACTATAGAGGGATACATACGCAGTAATGGAAACGCTGTCCTATGATATCCATATACCTGTCTCAGCTGCTTCCAATGGGGTTGTTCCGGCTAGTCTGTTTTTCCCTGTCAACAGCGCGGTATCATAAAGAAAAGCATACCGACGGATGGATACTTTCTCACACTTAGGACAGCATAAAAAAATCAACCGGTGTATATTCCTTGCGGTTGATTTTTTTTGGTTCATTCTTTGCAGTAGGGAAAACAGCTATTTCCTGCCTGTCTGCTTCAATGCCTGCAGGGTTTCATCAAAGGGACAGATCATATTACACAGTCTGCTGATTTGCGCGGCCAGTGTGTATTTTGTGGAAAGGGGAATCTCCCCGCCCTTTTGAAATGATGCAAGCTGCTCCTTTTGCACTCCTGCCGCCGCAGCTACAAAGGATAGCGGCAGCTTATATTTTTCTACCAGAACATTCAGCAGTGCCTTCACAATATCGTCATTATCCACCCTCCATGCAGGAAGGGTGATGAAATTGGATACAAACGAACAGATCAGTGCCTGTTCCTGCTCCGTATGCTCCTTTACGTTTACACTGATTCCCATTGCCTGCAAAACAGCTTTCATATCAATGCCGCTTACCTCTTCCGCAGTTTGCAGGATGTCAAATAATTCCATATTATAAGCCTCGCTTTCGTAATGCTTCCGTATGCAAGTATGTGCAGGATAAACAGATATATCCAGCAGCATACCTCTGAACGCAGTTATCTACAGTTTAGCGCAATAGACAATAAAAATGAAGTAAAAAATACCATCGGTTTCTTAAGGTATGTTAATCGGTGACAGGAAGTATACGGCGGTTTAAACCAGACTTTAGAAGGACTTACAAAAACGGCATTGCAGAGAGATGAGGAAGACTGTACACAATTGCCGCATCCCTGCATTTATATCTGCCGGTAAGGCGTTGAAAGCATATAGCTTTCAATGAAAAATACCGGGCTAATAATCTGCCAGTTCATATCTAATATATCACAAAGGAGGCTGTTTGATCATATCCGCTTCATTTGTAAAATTGTGTTTTGTGATGAGTGCCACGATAATCAAAATCGCACTTATAGCGAATATAGCCTGATAAACATCGGTATCAAATGCTTCAAATACAATCCCGTAGCTGATGATAGTTTCTACGATATGTTGCTTTTGCGTGCGCTTTGTGAAGGGTTGTAGCTATTCACCGACTATGGATACCTGTGAAGGGGAAAACCGTATAGCAGATCGACAGGGGAATGCTTTAAAGACAATGCGAATATGATAAAATCCCTTTTAACGTGAAAAATAGAAAAAGTTATCAAAGATTTGCGGATTTTTTAGGAATTTGACAGATTCCATACGTATAGAAGGGGGTAAGGAGCCCTTACAGAATGGAGGACA
>OBXC01000115.1_pt1 | contig 87943 bp, 78 predicted proteins | sample 1538111 | NCBI WGS metagenome assembly OBXC01 (sample SAMEA2580137, study PRJEB22360) | human gut metagenome | biome: human gut; feature: human-associated habitat; material: faeces | place: Denmark | collected 2008/2010
GTACAAATGGAAAAAGCATACTCTCCATCGTTCCAAATCGCGACATGTAGTAAATTTTCATTTATGGCAAATATAGCAGAGGGCTATGCCTACTATGAAGTCTATCCAAGCAAGTACCTTAACTTTCTACTGATTGCTTATGGCAGTCTAAATGAAACCAAAGCCTGGATTGATTTTTTCGCCACCATTAACTTGATTACATCAGAGCAAAGAAATAACCTCCTTTCGGAGGCTAACGAAATTGGATATATGTTTATTGGATTAATTAATAGTGTCCAAAAGGAAGTATCCTAATTACTTCTGAATACTATTAAAGTGTTATTTCACACAATCTATTTTCAAGAATCACATGGCTGTATACAAAAACAAATAATCTCCTATATCATTTTTTACCAACTCTTCTATAGTAATCATCCATAATATCTTCTCCCTCGCTATTTAGCTCTGGAAAAAGAAATGCCTTTGTAATTCCTATAGTTTGTAACTCAGAAATTATCTTTTCTTTGTCCTTTGCTTGTATAATATACCTATTACCATATTGCTCATTCACAATATGTAAATCTGTAATATCCTTCAAACAACGTTTAACACCTATTATTTCAACTTTATCTTCAAGCTTTTTAGGAATATTATCTTTTTCACATTCATTTCGCTGTTTTCTTATACATTTATGATTATCACAATTTGGCTGTGGGCATACCTCATCTACAAAAAACATAAATGAGCCCGCTTGCCTTAAAATACGTTCACTTATTATCCTAGGACGTGCAATACAGTAGTAGCCATTCGTAATATAATAAAAAGCTCTATCTATGTCACGCTTACTATGTAGTTGAAGCATATGGTCATAATAGCTTTTAATACTATAATTTCCACCTTCATCTCTATTACGAATATAGAATTCAGTAATCATGTCTAATACTACATTGTTAGGCAAATCATCCAAGTGTTCCTTAAATATAAATATCTCTCCATCTTTATCCCAATTGTCAAAACACGCAAAATATAAAGCAACTGCAGGATTTTGTGTAACATCTAATAGTCTTGTATGCAGCCCATAATGTTGCATCTTTGCAAGTACATTAAATAATCCATGCGTATCCTCAAATTCACCTGGGCGACGCCGAATAAATTCATTAATCAAATCTTCCTCAAAACTTAACATATGTTGTCTATAGATTGAAGGTAATAATCTCCATTCCTTATCTGAATGACCTCTATAAAACTCAATTTCTCCGCAATGATTTCTATTTACTTTGCATTCATGTGCTATTTTAAAAAATTGATACGCAGATTTAATCTTTATTTCTTTCATACTACTCTCCTTATTCTAATAAATTATTATCATTTATCAGCTCTCAGAATATTACTCTATTACTTTTATGGTCATTAATATTTTTATAACTTTTATGTAGTGTTTCAATATCAATAAACCAAATAAAACAATTATTTGTAGATAGTATAAGAGTTACTGATTCAAGGATTAAATATAAGATAAGCGTGGTTTATCTATAAGTATAGATTTTAACTTAACACTCTCCTATACTATTTTTTAAGTATTTCTTAACTGTTTCAAGTTAAAAATTTTTGAATACTTTGGCGTATTACTATTTACATAATTATATATAAATGTATTTGGGTACATATTTTCTCTAATAATCCTTCCTACTTCAATACATAACCCTGCTGGTGCTGCCAAGAAAAGATGAATCTCATCATATTTACTATGTAAACGATCTAATTCTGTCTTAATGACTGACTTTAATTTATATACGTCTTCGTAATAATTTACTTTAGCTAATATAGGATTTTCTATTCCTATGCTTAAGCAATCAAATTTTTCATTCATTACTTCTTCGATATCTCTTCTATTAATACTACTACTTACACTAAGTTGTAAAGCAAGCTTCTTACCACCATTCACCTCATAACAAGTATTAATTTTAATTTCACTGTCAGAGCCCTTAAACACCCATTTGCTCTCATTTTCATTGTATTGGTAAATATTAATATACGGATTATCATTTTGCATTAAATATCCAAAAGCTACCAACAAAGGAATGGGAGCTATTGGAAAAACATGAATACACTTGTTACAATCTTTGACTATATTATTATAGATACTTTCTATTTCTTCGAAACATATATTCCACTCATCTTGACTTTTGGGTCTTATTTGTCTCAATGATGATCTATAAATTGCAGGCTTATTAATATTAAACTGATTTATTATTATCTCATAGTCCAATGGTACTCCAAATATTTTCAAGTCCACAATCACATTTCTATTTCCAACCGGCTCTTTAGTAAATTTTTCACCTCTCAAATAATATTTACCATGTTTTGCAGGGCTTACCGTATAGTCATATGTCCATTTCGCAAGCTTTCCATCCCAACTATAAAATTGAAAACTACTTTGATCGTCATCTGTATTAATATCCCCTACAATGAATCCGGCTGGGTAATCATTATCTTCTGCTCTAGCTTGTCTGCAAGAACAAAATTCTGTATTAATTGAGGGGTCGTATAGTGCCATTGATTCATGACAATGTCCTCCAAGATATAAATCAATATCTTTCGTCTTAAAAAGTACTCTTAAATAATTTTCTACTGTTTTATTAAAATCACTAAGTCTATGATGACCAATTACAATTTTTATTTCCTTATCCTTAACTTTATCTTCACTAAAGCACTTAGTGACACTATTCAATCCTATATGCAATTTACCTGATTCATTTGCAGAATCAAAACACATCCAAGCAGTATTCAGATGAATAATTGAAATATTATCATCTAGCTCATCTGAAAAATGTATTGTATCTCTAGGATATTCTCTTCCTAAAATTTCTTCGTATGCTCTGAAAAAATCGTTTTGTCCAGGTATAAGAGCTTCGATTAATTCTACCTCTTGTTCATCTAATAGATCTAAACTCCACCCTTTTTTTATTTGATCTTCTCTATCTTTAGGTATGTTTCTATCCAAATCATGATTTCCTGGTACTATAAAAACTTTTTCCATACCTAATCCTATTGTTTCAACTATCTTATAAATTAATTCTTTAGCTTCCTTGTACCCATTATTCTTATCACTGATATCACCTGTTATTAATACAAATGAAAATGGACTTTGGTCATTGATAAATTTTAGCTCATCTATTAATGCCTCTATCATAGTAATTGTTCTAATTCCTCTACACATGGAATGTAAATCTGAAATATGTAACCACCTATACTTCATTCACATCACCTCTCTATCTGATATAACATTTCACTTATTTCCAATGTCTTCATATCTCCACACCAAACCTTAATTTCTCTAGTACCAACAATTATAAAAAATATATACTTACTTTCACCAGGTTTAGATACCTTAATAGACCTACTCCAGCTCATTTTATCTATCCATGAAGGGGAAGGTATATCTTGCGGATGAGTATGCCAATTTCCTTTAAAGTAAAGACATCTTTTATTTGCTTCACTCAAATATGCTAAGTGTTTCTTATCTTTTCTCTTAAAAATCATATACTTTTGTACATCTTCTTCCATAGGCTCTGTAATCTCATAGATTCTAGTATTACCATTAATATCAGTTCTTCCTATCAAGAGCCCTCCACTTTCAGCCTTTGATCTCTCATATTGGCGATGGCTAATTAATTGTTGAAACACACTATCCTTGATAATTAATACTACACTATTCATTTTATAAGTATGTTCCACAAACCTCACACCTTTCATCAATATAAAAATCCTTAGATTTCTCAAAATCTCTTCTACCTAAGATATAATTGTTTACATTATTTGGTCCCATACTCCTGGTTGAATATAATAAATTCTTTTCAGTTTCTAGTTGATTGCATAAGTACAGTTGTATAATTTCTAAAATCATAGTACTACCTCTTAACAATGTAAGATTCCCATAGGGATTAAAAACTCCACCACATCCCGTTCCAATTGTTCTTACTTCGGCACTTTGAGTACTATAATGTGCCTTATTTATATTAGTTCCAGTATATAAACATTGAAAACAGCCTTTTTTTGAATAATTAACTGGTAAAGCATGTACACCTACTCCATTTGCTTCAATCCATGAATAAATAACTGTAGTTTTCAGATTAATTTCATATAACTTTTTATTAAGTCTTAGCATGAAGTCTGTACCTCCTGTTGTCACAATAATTAAATCGTATTCATCTAAACAGTAGTCACTTAAATTTCTCTCTGAAAATTTTTTGGTTTTGGCATCTACAATTAATTCTGGATAACTTGTCTCAAGATCAAATTTAGTTGCAAAAGCCTTGTTAGTTTCACAATAAAGCATAGGTAATTGATGACGCATAATATTCTCTATGGATAATGTGTCATTATCAAAGATAGTAAGTTTATTAACTCCTATCTTAGGTAATTCACGTATTATATAACTTCCTAGACTCCCCGCACCAATTACTAGTATCTTTTTATCCTTACATCCACTACTCATCCCTATTCGTTTAAACAAATATTCAGACTCACATCTTTGGCTAGACAGATATTCTAATTTTACTACTTCATCTATTTTTTGAAATAGAGTACCTAACTTATTACTTCTAAAATGAACTTTTAATACAAATGTGGCTGGTAGAGTTTCAGAGATATTCATTTCAAATACTAGAATTAAAGATTTAGCCTGAATTTTTATAGATTCAAGTAGTTCTATGTTTTCTTCTTCTATGCAATGATTGCAAATCATTTCTAAATATTGTCGGTCCCACTTCTTATCTTCAAATGGTGGTATAATTTTCCCACTATTAACTAGTGGAACATATATCGCTATAGATGAGTCTTCTTTTAACTTCTCCTTAAATGCACTATTCACATCAATATCTGGGTCATGTATAATTAATGTACTTTTTTTATTGTATACATTTAATTTTTTTGCTCTAGAGGAGGTCCCAATATATAAATTTACTTTTTCCTTATTTGACGAAGATTGATTCCAAAAATATAAAAATTCTTTTCTAAATTCTTTAATTTCTTCATTCTCATTTAGCGACAATAATTTTACAATCCTTTTTAAGGTATAATCAATTATATCTTTGTAATTTTGTGTTTTGACGCTAATGTCTTCTCTCACTGACAAGCATAAGTGCATTAATTCAGATTTTTTTAAATACAACTGATGTGGTTTTCTTAATTCACTTTCTTTAGGATTACATAAAAACACGACCGGCATTTTATAATCTTCTATCTCAGCAAACCAAATAGTATATACATCATTATCTATATGTAGGTTAAATTTGACATCATCATTTCCAAAAACTTCTATGTTACTTATATTTTTTTTTGTACTTAAATATTCATTATATTTATTACGCAAAACTATCTTCTTCATTTACTTTATCCTCTTCAGGTAATGGAAATTTATCTCCTAGTATTTTACATATTGTTTCTGCAGCTTTTCTTTCATTAGATTCATTAACAGCACTTTCCAGCCTTTTTCTTAAGTTCTCCATTTTATTATAAAATTTGCTAACATGATTATCTGAATTTCTTAATTTAGTTAAGGTATCTGCATAAGGGTTAGTTGGTAAATTACATTCTTTTATTCGCTTTACGATTTTACCGTCTTGATTATATTCATCATAAAAAATTTCTGTTACTATGTTAGACACAGTTTTATGTAGTGCAGCTAAGTCATTATATTTCCCCTCTACTTTAGCAGTTTCGAAATATAAGCATACTAATATTGTCAATGATATACTCGGTGGCACCTCATTATCACTTTGTGGTTGTGAATATTCTTCTGATTTCCACCACTTAAGGTATCTAATTAATCTTCTTTTTTGATTTCTTTGTTGTTTTTCTTCATCACTTAAGTCCAAGCCTTCAATCTGTAAATTTTCTATTTTGAAATATTTATTTAACCCCTCTGGATCAGCTGGTTCCCATTGACGATTCTCTTCATTTGAAAACTCATGTCCTCTAGCCAAATAAAGACTACCATTATAATTTGCATAAATTGGGAAATCAATATGATATTTTTCTTCCCCTTGTTTTGTGTATTTGACAGTAATACATGGACCTTTAATAATAGGTTGTCTATTTGTATTTATTAATGCATCTCGTGCAACTTTTTTAACATCAATAGGATTTGGATATTTTGTTATATCAATATCAAGGATAGTTGCTACATCAATGTCATATGCTTTCGTCCCATGGTTAATAGCAGTCCCTATAGCATAACTCCCTTGATCGATAAACCTAATATTTTCTACTTTAAAATCTTCATCAAAAGATTCTTTAAATATAGTTGGAAAACTACTCTTAAAGTCATCCTTTAATTTACTTTTTTTATCCCGAATCTCTTTATTTCCATTAAATTTTACCTCATCATTGTAAAATGCCCTAAATTCCTTATCTAACTTTGCCATAATACTCTCCCTTTCATTTAAACTATTTGATACTCGTATTTTCTACGGATATTTAAATCTAAATATTATTACTTTTATGTAGTTATTATAATTATCTTATATGTTTTTCGCTATATCTTCAACTATTGTTAACCTTTATATTGCAAACCAATCCTATTCTTGGACTGTATATGGTACTATTTTATACATTTATATAGCTACATCAATGTAATATAGAAAATTTTTCCATTTCCTCTTCACACCTTTGCTTCTTTACTTCATGCAAAAAAACATTGGAGATCTCAACTTCAAAAACACCCTATCTCCACTCTCTTTTTTATCCTATAACTACAAAGTCCACTTATTTAAACATTAAAATACTCCCTTTGATAAGATTCAACCTCTTTTAAAGGCTGTATATTATCAAAGGGAGTATTCTATCATGTGATATAGCAATATTGCTTCTAGACTTAAATAAAGCTTATATCATTTACTTTTTATAATAACTTATTCTAAATCATCTCCATCTTTTATTATTTCCTACTCTATTAGGTACAACTCTTCATATATAAAACTCCCTTGTTCACCATCTATAATATTTCTTCTTTTTCCTCTTCTTCCTCTAGCATATTATATTCTTCTATCTTTTCAAGCGAATCACTTTCTACCAATTCAATCCGATAAATTATTGTATTAAAATAGTCATAACTTATAAACTGATAGTAGTGATCTTCCTTGGTATAAATACTCTTCCCTACTATATCATGTTCCTTAACTCCTTCAAACCCTTCATATTCTAATGCCTCATGTGCTGATAGATATCCTCTTGATTGATTGGTATAAGTGTATTTTTTTCATTTTAACGACCTCCCTAGTTTGTATATTTTGTTCTGTATATATTAAGCATTTGGTATTATATGGATAGGTTACAATTAACTGGACAGTTTTTTTAAGGTTATGTACAATCAACTTATATCAAAGGAGACATAAACATGACCTATTCTAATCAACCTAAAACAAGACGTACATTTACACCAGAGTTTAAAGCTCAGCTCGTTGCTCTTTATCATAATGGAAAAAGAAAGTGTGACATTATTCGTGAATATGAGATTTCAGGATCATTATTAGATAAATGGATTAAGCAAACAGAAACAACTGGCTCTTTCAAAGAAAAAGATAATCGTTCAGCTGAAGAACAAGAACTTTTAAATCTTCGCAAACGTATCAAGCAACTCGAGATGGAAAATGATATTTTAAAGCAAGCAGCGCTGATACTAGGACGAAAGTAACTGTAATTCAGAATAACATTCACAAATACTCAGTATCAGCAATGTGTAAAGTTCTAAAAATTCCTAGAAGTACTTATTATTATGAAGCCAAAGAAAAAACGAATGATACGACTCTGGAAACGACTATTATAAAAATCTTCAAGGATAGTCGTTCTACTTATGGCACCCGAAAAATCAAAGTTGAGCTTAGTAAGCTAGGCTATCAAATATCTAGACGAAGAATAGGACGCATTATGAAAGCTAATGGCTTAGTATCAAGGTATACTATCGCACAATTTAAGCCTCATGTAGATAGATGTAATGAATCAAAAACAGCTAATCTTGTAAAAAGAAATTTTAAACATCAGGAACAACTTAATGTTGTTGTTAGTGACTTAACTTATGTTCGAGTTGGCATGAGTTGGCATTATATTTGTATACTTATAGACTTATTTAACCGTGAAATTATAGGCTATAGTTCTGGTCGTAACAAAGATGCTAGCCTAGTATCCAAAGCCTTTGCCAGTGTAAAAGCAAACTTAAATAACATACAAATATTTCACACAGATCGTGGTAATGAATTTAAAAACCAAGCAATTGATGATACTTTAAAAGCTTTTCACATCAAGCGTTCCTTAAGTATGAAGGGCTGCCCATATGACAATGCTGTTGCTGAAGCCACATTTAAAGTAGTAAAAACAGAGTTCGTCTATAATGAGAGATTTGAATCATTAGAGGAACTGCAGTATAAGCTAGCTGACTATGTTAACTGGTTTAATAACCATAGGATTCATTCTGCACTAGGGTATTTAACACCATATCAATACAAGATGAATCACCTTAAAAATATTGTCTAACTAAGTGTTGACAATCCAATATTATTCTTAAAAAATGTTTCACCCAATACAATAAAAGGTCAATAAGATGTAAAAATGTGATCTGTTACTCTTTTGACCTCTTCTATAATTTTTGCTCATACTTATTACTTTGTCTTATAAACACTAAACTATTTCTTTTGTAAACCTTTTATCGTGAAAACTATGAACTGCTAGTTCCTCTCTTCTCTTGCATTAAAAATTTTAACCTTACCCTCAACATTTTTCTTTTTTTCTAAGTTTAGATAATATTTAAACTTATACTTCTTTCTCTTCAGTTATCTCTCCCCCTGTCTTCTCAATCAACTCCTTAATCATTACTTCTATATTTTCTTTAGAAAAATCTCTAAATACACTTCTTAATGTAACCATGTTATTAGTAGGATAATAATAATCTTCCTCTGAAACATCAAACCAGCTAAACAAATATGATTTTTCATTTAAAGCATCATCTTTTCTTACGTTCTGTATATACCCCATTAGTTTCAACGCATCCATAAAGTTCTTCCTTTGGTAAGCATATTTAAATTCTAATGAAAGCAATGATATATATGCTCTTTTGGGTGATCTATATTGCTCTGCTTTGTCTTGCGCTATAAGAAGATTTATTTTATGTACTGGTCTAAGGTCACTTTCTACTATATGGTTATTTCCTTCTTTACTTATCTTAAAATCATCTTTTAGCCCTAATAAGTGTAAAATTGCCCTTGTTGTTCTGGGACCCTCTCCTGAGTATCCACATGCTGTATATAACCAAAACTCATTCTCCCTATCATCTTTTAATATAAAAGTATATCTTTTCTTCTCTCCATCCTCATCCACAACATATGGCGTATCTTCTTGAAATCTAAATACTTCAAACTCTTTAACATTTCCTACTAATTTTAAGATTGATTCCATGTATTCCTGTGTTACATCTGGATACGCACAATAAAATCTATATATCATTTTTTCTCCTCCTAAATATTTATCATTATTCTATTCATATGCTTATCCTCTTTTCATCATTCTACATTTACACATGCCATACCATCTCGATATAATTATTTATTGTAATTGTGTTAGTTTTAATAACCTTTCTTTTCCCTTCCATCTTTTATAAGAAAAAATTTCTCAATAATTTTTTCTTACTATGTTCCCATTAAAAAAACTCTTTCCATCTTACACCCTTCAAACCCTTGATTCTTCGTTGCGTGATTAAAAAAACATTGGGCATCTGAGCCCCAAAAAACACTCACATTTTTGATCTGAAATGCCCCAACTTTTTTAAGTTGTTCCATTTTGCCCTTTTAGAACATGCCCTAACTTTTTTCAATCGTTTTTTCAATCTTCTCTCTTCTTCTTTTCACCCCTTTTCCCCTTTCTCCTTTTTTGTGCAATCAAAAAGAGCACTGAATCTATATTTTTCAATAGTTTCCACTGCTCTTTTCCACTGTTTTTCAACCTTATTCCTTTAACTTTTTTTGGGCATTTGCCCTAGTCGTTTTAAGCCCTAAACATGCCCAATGTTTTTTCATACAAGCTTACTAACTATTCTTAAAACTCCCCACTTGCCCTGAGTTTTTTTAATGGGGAAAGACTTTTTTAATGGGGATAATTATTTAACTAATTTTACGACCGTCTCCACATGGGTCGTCTCTGGGAACATATCCACTGGTTGTACCTTTTCTACTTTATAGCCATTTCCTACTAGATATCCTAAATCTCTTGCAAGGGTTGCAGGGTCACAGGATACATATACGATTTTCTCTGGGGCCATTTTAATAAGTGTTTCAAGAAGTGCTTCGTCGCAGCCTTTGCGTGGTGGGTCTACTACGATTGTATCCGCTACAAGCCCCTCTTCGTACTTAGCCGGAATGACTTCTTCTGCTTTCCCGACGAAGAACTCTGCATTGGTCATGCCGTTAAGCTCTGCATTGGCATTGGCATTCTCGATAGCAGGGGCTACGATTTCTACGCCATATACCTTCTTAGCTTTTTGTGCTAGGAAAAGTGAAATACTTCCTGTCCCACAGTAGGCATCCCATACCGTTTCATTCCCTGTAAGCTCTGCATACTCTAATGCTTTGTCATAGAGTACTTTAGTCTGCACTGGATTCACTTGGAAGAAGGAAAGGGCTGAAATCTTAAATTTTAAATCCCCAATTGTATCAATAATATAATCTCGGCCTTGGAGAACTTTGATCTCATAACCCAGAATTACATTGGTCTTAGCTTTATTCATGCTTAACACAACACTTGTAATGCCTTCTACGGCTTCAAGTGCTTTTAAAAAGGCCTCTGTATGTGGCAGGCTGTCTCCATTTATGACAAGGCATACCATCATTTCCCCTGTGAAGAATCCAGTGCGCACCATTAAATGCCTTACAAGGCCTGTATGCTTTTCTTCATCATAAATAGAAATATTATGTGTCTCTAAAAAGTTTCTAACAATCTTAATAACCTGTTCGCATCTTGCATCTTGGATACCACAGCTTTCCCAGTCAACAACGCGGTGACTACGGCTTGCATAAAAACCGATTTGTACCTTGCCATCTTCCTTACGAATTGGGTACTGTGCCTTATTACGGTAGTGAGCTTGATTTTCCATACCGAGTGTAGGCAGCACTTCTATATCTTTTAAGCCTCCAATACGTGTAAGGGCATTGTATACTTTATTTTGTTTCCACTCTAACTGCGCCTTGTAAGAAAGGTGTTGAAGCTGACAACCCCCGCACTTCTTAGATACAGCGCAGTAAGGCTCTCTTCTAAGAGGCGAAGGCTCTATTACTTCTTCAACCTTACCGTAAGCTAGGTTCTTTTTCACTTTAAGTATTTTCACTTTAAGTTCATCACCTGTTACAGCATCCGGTACAAAAATGACCAATTCATTAAGCTTCCCAATGCCTTCTCCATTCGTCCCTATATCTGTAATCTCTATTTCATAAATGTCGTTTTTCTTCACTGTTTCGTTCATTCTAATCCTCTTCCTCACATTCGCAGACTGTATACTGGCAAATGCAATTTTTACATTTCAAGTAATTCTTAGTCGTCCTGGCTCCACCATATTCATCGAGCATATCTCGCATTTGTGCAAGTACCTTTTTAAGCTGATTGCGATGCTTCCATGTATTACGTACTTTAAAGGTTTTATTACTATAAACCAGCCTACCATAAGGTGGTCTTGTGCCGTACGCTTCTTCTACTAAGATAAAATAGGCTAGAAGCTGCATCAAGTCTCCTTCATGTGGCCAGTCTTCCTTAGCTTTCCCACTTTTGATTTCAAAAGGAATATACTGATTTCTAAACCATTTTTTAAAGATATAATCTGGTTTTCCTTGCAAATCCCACTCTTCTGATACTAAAAGTTTCCCCCCTGTTTCATCTGTATAAACAAGGCTAGCAAATTTTTCTCCTGTCTGTACCTTATGATATACCTTAATACTCGGTCTTAAAAGCACATATAAAAGTCCTAAAAAAACTGCTATTATACTTACAAAAACTACTGTATCCACTCAATCACCACTTTCATCACGCTAAGAACAATGATCAGCATAATGGCCCATCTTACATAACATAATAAACGGTATTTAAGATGATATCTTTTATGATGCTGCATCCCCTTTTCAAAGTTGGATTCATGGCTACTGCTTTCTATGCCTAAAGCCTTATACTGCTCATTAAGGGCTTTAGTGCCATAGATTCTTTTGTAATACCATTGGTTCGGGCAGTACATAAAGCGGTTAATTTCATTAGCTGAAATACGTGTTTCGCTTTTTCTCATAAAATAGTACGCCTCATATTACGATTTAAAATTTTATGATAGCCTAAATTCTTCTCATTTTCATCTGTTGCCTGAAGAAGTTCTTCAAACATTTTAAGCTTAGAGTCTGCATTATCTGCAAGGTGTACAATCATCGCTTCTATACATTTTGGACGCTTTGGTGAACCATATTCATATTCACCATGATGGGCGAGTAGGATATGTTTTAAAATAAGGCCTGCTTCCTTTGGAAAATCTGGAATTTCCCTACTTGCTTCAATCACTTTTTCAAGCCCTAAGATAAGATGCCCTAAAAGCTGTCCTTCATCTGTATAATCATTTTGTGGGAATGGTGAAAGCTCGTATAACTTCCCTATATCATGAAGTAAGCATCCTGCAATGACTAAGTCACGGTTCACCCCTTCATAAAGCCCTGACAAGTACACACCAATATGGGCTACATTGATTGTATGCTCTAAAAGTCCACTAATGTAAGCATGATGTACACTTTTCGCTGCTGCTGCTAGCATAAAGTCTTTATAGACCGCTTCATCACAGAAAATATTTTCAAGTAGCTGTCTAATAGCAGGATGTTCTACCTGGTCGATTAACTCTAATAGGCTATTTTCAAGTTCCTTCACATCTTTACGCGTATGTGGGAGTAAGGCAGTTAGGTCATAACTGCCTTCTTCGGCTCTTCGAATTTTACCTACGTTAAGCTGAAGATTATCTTGATAGAGCACCACATCTCCTTCTACATAAACCACTTCATCGGCTAAAAAGCTTTCTATACCGGGATGAATGGACCAAATCTTCCCTTCTAAAAGACCTGATTCATCTTGGAGTTTAATCGTAATGTACTCCTTACCGTTTTTATTCTTAAGGATTTGTTTATATTTACACAGATAGTTCCCTTGCACTTTATCCTCTGGTTTTAATTCATTAATAAGGCTCATAGTATCCGCTCCTTTACTGCCTTACATTGTATCATAAATCTTTGCAATATAAAAGAATGCCGAGGGTGTCCTCGGCATTCTTTTTCAATTTATTGTACAGCTGGCTGTGCTTTTCCTTGAAGTTTTACATCTAGTGTAAGTTTTTGTGAACCACGTACTACTTTAACTTTCACTTGGTCCCCTACTTTTCTATCTAAAAGTAACTCCTTAAGTTCTTCCATCGTACTGATACGTTGTCCATCAAATTCAAGGATAACATCTCCTTGTTTAATACCTGCTACATCAGCACTTGTACCTGGCTGTACCTGTACAACCATAATCCCTACTGGAATATCCCAGTAATTACCGAGTTCTTCTGTAAGGTTTTCTCCTACAATACCAAGCACTGGTCTTGCAATGCTACCTGTTGTCATAAGCTCTTCTACAATCGGTTTAACGTCATTGATTGGAATCGCAAAGCCCATACCTTCAATTTCACTATCAACTAACTTAATCGTATTAATTCCAACAACTTCACCTGTTGGCCCTACCAAAGCGCCACCACTGTTACCAGGGTTAATGGCTGCATCCGTTTGGATTAAGTTAAGCTTTTGATCTGTTAAACTAATTTCACGGTCAAGGGCACTTACTACCCCTACTGTTACTGTATTTTCATAAGCCTCATCAATTGGTGTACCAATAGCCACGGCTAAGTCACCTACGCGAAGCTTGTCATTGTCTCCTAATATAGCTGGTTTAATTTGGCCTACAATATCAGCTGGAATATCTGCTTTATCTACAGCTACTACTGCAATGTCTGTTATGGTATCATACCCAACAATATTGGCTGGCACTTTTGAGTTCCCTAAGAATGTAACAGTAAGTGTAGTAGCTCCTTCAACAACGTGTGCATTAGAAATGATATACACTTTCTGATCATCTACCTTAAAGATAACACCTGAACCAAGTCCTTCTTGATTAAATTCCCCTGCCCATGTTGTTATAAGTTTATTATTTTTAATGGATACAACAGATGGCCCTACACTTTCTGCAATATCTGCAATAGAATTATTCACTGAAAGTGGTGTTACATACCCTGTTGACTGTGCATAAGGTGTTACTTCATTTTTTTCTGCAACTTCTCTTGTAATACCGTACTTGTCTTCATAGAGCTTATTTGCAAGAGGTGCTGTAAAAGCATAACCTGCGCCTAATGATACACCACCTACCATACTTACAATAACAAGCCCTGCTGCAAACTTACCGAAACCACCAGGCCCTTGTTTCTTACTTGCCTTACTTCCACGTTTTTTCTCTTTAATGGTTTCATGATAATAAGTCCCATTTGGCTCAATGTAAGGTGGAAGAGGAATATCTTTATTAGCTCTTGGCTGAGCTGTTTCCTTTGTATAAGTAGCTTCTTCTTGATTCATTTCATCTTCTGGCTTTGGCTCTGATGTATAAGGTACATCTATAATTGAATCTTGTTCATTAGGATTATTTAAGTTATTGTCTTGCATAACGTCGCCTCCATTTACAACTTCTTATCTTATGACTGTAGTATAGGGTTGCTTTTTGAATACTGTATTAACACATTGTAAAAAGAAGATAGTATTATTTTGAACTAAATCTTAGAAAGTGTGAAATAAAATGTGACCATTTCACCTTCTTTAGAGATAATACCGAGTTCTTCATTATGCTGTTTCATGGTTTCTTTTACAATGACAAGACCTATACCCATGCCCTTTTTATCTTTACCTCTTGATAAATCAGCCTTATAGAAGCGTTCCCATATATTTTTTTGTTCTTCTTCTGGAATAGCCGGGCCACTGTTACGGATATAGACCCATATTTTATGTTGTTTAGCTACAGTCTCTACCTCAATTGTTCCCTGTTTGTTAACAAATTTAAACGCGTTATCTAATAAATTTTGAACAACTCTGGCTATTTTTTCAGGATCTGCAAACACCATCTGATCTTTTTTATCTAAAATCACATTGACCTTGACTTCTTTCTCTTTCGTAACCTGCTCAAAGTTATCTAAAAGGTCACGAATCATTTCATGAATGTCAAATTCCATCTTCTTAAGTGGCAAATTGCCTTCTTCCATTTTGTTCAGTTCTAAAATATCATTGGTCATCTTAATCATACGCTGTGACTCATTAAGAACAATGCGTAAATACTTTTCGTGCTTTTCAGGTGGGATTGTCCCATCTAAAATAGCTGTAACAAACCCCTGTATAGACGTAAGGGGCGAACGCATATCATGAGATACATTGGCGATAAAGGACTTACGGTTAGCCTCTATCTTATCTAACTCTCCTGCCATATAGTTAAGAGAGCTACCTAACTGACTGATTTCATCTTCTCCATCTATTGATACACGCTTTTCAAAGTCCCCATTAGCGATTTTCTTAGCAATTTGGTTCATTTGTTTAAGCGGTTTAGTCATCTGCTTAGACATAAAATAAATAAGTACAAAAATTATACTCGTTGTAATAAATACAGCCTTCATTAAAATATCACGTACTTCATCAATGATTTTCTGAATCTGAGGCATAGGTGTGTGAATAAAGAGGGCATATTCGATCTGATTACCTAGTATAATCGGATAGCCTACTGTGAGCACTGGTGTCGCAAAGTACTGCTCAAACCCTGTCTGCTGTGAAATAACATTGCCTTTAAACACTTCCTGAATGACTTCTGGGTTGGCAAGCTTACGGTCCATCATCATAGAATCCTGCTTGCCTGAAGCCACTACCATATTATAATCCCTGTCTACAATCCAAGTTGTCGCATCTAGATAGCTGTCTAATACTTCTACACGCAAGAAGACACGTTCTAACGTCTTTTGCAAAGATTGCTTCATACTTCCTACTTCTTGATACTCACTTGCAATCAGCTTCGCCTGCTTAATCATAATATTTTCTGTATAGTCTACATAGTATTTTTGAAAAGCATTCGAGAAGATCGCAAAGAAGAATATAAAAGTAACAACTAAAATACTTAGGTATAAAGTAAGTAGTTTACTAAATAAAGTTGGAAACAGAGATTTTCTCTTTATCTCTCGAACTTGTATCCTACTCCCCATACTGTTTTTATACTCCATGGATGATCACCTTCAAATTTATCTCTTAGCCTTTTAATATGCACATCTACTGTACGTGTATCACCTACAAAATCATAGCCCCAGATTTTGTCTAAAAGCTGCTCTCTTGTAAATACTTGTTTTGGATGACTTGCAAGGAAGTAAAGCACTTCAAGTTCCTTTGGTGGTAATTCTAATAAGTTACCTTGGTAAGTTACTGAATAATTGTCTTTATCGACAATAAGGTCTTCGAGTACAATACGATTTTTCACCTCTATAGGCACTTCTTCATCTTTAATGGTTCTTCTTAGTACAGCTTTAACACGTGCAATAAGTTCTTTTGGATCAAATGGTTTTGAAATATAGTCATCAGCACCAAGTTCTAAGCCTAATACTTTATCAAATACATCACATTTAGCTGTGAGCATAATAATAGGTGTTTTGCTTGTGCGTCTTATAGCCTTACATACATCATAACCGTCCATTTCAGGTAGCATAACATCTAGTAAGATTAAATCTGGTTTATAAGTTTCATAAACTTCAACAGCTTGTTTACCACTGTATACTTCTTGTGTTTCATACCCTTCCTTTTGAAGGTATAGGGAAATTAGTTCTGCAATATTCGTATCGTCATCTACAACGAGAATTTTTGTCTTATTCATAAGTTTTCCTCCTTATTATTTAACTTCTACAACTGTTACACCCATTTCACCTTCACCATATAGACCTGGTCTATGTGAAGCAACATGTGGGTGGCGTTTTAGCATCTGCGTAACAGCTTGTCTTAAGGCACCTGTGCCTTTACCATGAATAATCGTTACTTGTTTAAGGCCTGAAAGGTAAGCATCATCTAAATATTTATCTACAATAGGTAGTGCCTCATCTACCATTAAGCCTCTTACATCTACATCTGTTTTAATGTTCATAGTTTTACTAATACGATGACTTACACCGCTATTTGTTTTAGGTTTATCTTTTTTAACTGGTTGAGACACAGCTTCTTCATCTATGCGTTGAAGATCTGTCAGTTTCACTTTAACAGGAAGAATCCCTACCTGTACAAGTACTTTACCACTGCTATCTGGTGCTTCTAAAATAACACCTGGCTGCATAAGGGTTGTAACCATAACTTTTTCACCTGGTTGAATATTTTTAGAAACCTTTTTGTGTCCTACTTTGCGCCCTACAGCTTTTTGCAGTTTACCCTGCATCTTAGTAGTCCCTTCTGTTAATTGCTTCTTAGCATCATGAAGACCTTTTTCATCAATAACAACTTGTGCCTGACGTGCTGCCTGACGTACTTCTTTTAACATATCATCAGCTTGCTTTTGTACTTCTTTTAAGAGGACATTCGCTTTCTCATTTGCACGTTCCATGATTTTTTGTTTAGATTTTTCAAGTTTTTTACGTTCTTTCTGGATTTCATCTTTTAAGCGTTCGGCTTCTTTTCTAAAGCCTTCTGCTTTTTCTTTTTCAATCTCAGACATACGTTTACTATATTCTAACTCTACTAAAATATCTTCCATTTTTACATTTTCTTTATGTAAAAACTGTTTTGCATCTTCAATAAGATGTTCTGGAAGTCCAAGCTTCATAGAAATGGCAAAAGCATTACTCTTACCTGGTACACCAATAAGTAACTTATAAGTTGGTCTTAAAGATTCTACATCAAATTCACAACTTGCATTTTCTACGCCCTCTGTTGAAACAGCATAGAGCTTAAGTTCGCTATAGTGTGTTGTAGCAACCGTACGAATTTGTTGCTTTCTTAAATGCTCTAAAATAGACATAGCTAAAGCTGCCCCTTCAATTGGGTCAGTACCTGAACCTACCTCATCAAGTAAAATAAGTGAATTAAGTGTCATATCATTTAAAATACGCACTAAGTTAGTCATATGAGCTGAGAAGGTACTTAAGCTTTGCTCAATACTTTGTTCATCACCTAAATCTGCAAAAACATCATCAAAGACATTAATCATACTTCCTTCACCTGCTGGAATCTGCATCCCTGCTTGTGCCATAAGTGTAAAGACACCTAATGTTTTAAGTGTTACGGTTTTCCCCCCTGTATTAGGTCCTGTAATAAGAAGAGTCGTAAACTGATCCCCTACATACACATCAATAGGCACAACTTCATTTTGATTAAGGAGTGGATGTCTTGCTTTTTTAAGATTAATATACCCTTTATTATTAAGTTTTGGCTCTCTTGCATCGATTTTAAGAGCAAATTCTGCTTTAGCAAAAATCACATCTAACGCTGTAATATTCTCATAGTTCATTAAAATAAATGGTGCTACATCTGCTACTAAATTCGTAAGGTTCGTTAAAATCTTTTCGATTTCATCCACTTCTTTCATATGAAGCCCTTTAAGGTTGTTGTTTAATTCTACAACTGCTACTGGCTCCATAAATACAGTTGAACCGGTTGAAGATTGGTCATGTACAATCCCCTTAAAAGCATTCTTATACTCCACTTTAACCGGTACACAGTAGCGGTCCTGACGCATCGTTACAACGGCCTCTTGAAGCATGTCCTGATATTTTGAAGAATAAATAATACTATGAAGGGTCTCACGGATTTTGCCATTAGCTGCTTTTATTTGCTTTCTAATTTGAGCAAGTTCAGGTGATGCATCATCTGCAATTTCATCTACTGCTACAATACAACGTGTAATTTCACGTTCTACATCAGGGTATACTGCTAAACTTTCAAAGTAACCTTCAAGAGCTGGCGACTTAACTTCTTCTACATCTTCCTTGTAATAACTTTTAAGGCGTCTACTTGTTCTTAGAATACTGGCTATATTAAGAAGCTCCCCACTGCTTAATATAGCACCTATTTCCACACGTTTTAGAGCTGTGCGAATCTCTTTTGTGCTGCCAAGAGGTGCTTTACCTTTTTTAACAGACATAGCTAAAGCCTCGGCTGTTTCTTGTTGAAGCTTTACAACTTCTTCATAGTCAGAGCTTGGAAGGAGTGCTTCTACACGTTCTTTACCGCTCTCCGTTACAGCGTGTGCTTTAAGCATTTCTTTTATCTTATGAAATTCTAATTTTTTTAAGGTTCTTTCATTCATAATCAATAACCCTCTATACTTTCTTCCTTTTATATCTCATTTTATCCTTATTATTACACATTTTTGAGCTTTTGAAAACAAAAAAAGAAGCTACTTGATAAGTAGCCTCTTTTCTTCATCCATTAAAGCACACGAATGGCTTTTACATAGTTACGTGTATAATAACCACTGCTTAGATTACTAACCGTCACACCTCTTGTACTTTCTGAGTGAATAAACTTGTCATCTCCCATATAGATACCCACATGTGAAATCTGACCATTATTGATACCTGTTGTATCAAAGAAAATAAGATCACCCGTTCTTAATTCATTCTTACTGACTTCTTTGCCATCTAAAGCCTGCATATAAGAAACTCTGCTGATATCAATATCAAAAGCACCAAATACTTGTTGGGTAAAGCCTGAACAGTCTACACCACCCTTTAAGTTATTTCCACCCCATACATAAGGTGTCCCTAGAAACTTTAAGCCATACTCTACAAGTTCTTCGCCTTTCACCTTAGCATAAGGAATAAGTTCTTCACGCTGCACCTCTATATACGTATTATACACCCAGCCTTCTCCGTTTTGTGTTAAAACCTTATACCATTCGTGGTTCTTGCCTACTACTTGAACAGGTTTATGGCTTACCTTCTCAATAACATCTGCATGTACATCTGGATGATTACGTATATTAACATTTTTTCCTACTATCTCGCCAGTCATACCAAGAGACTTAGGAAATAAACTTTGACTTCCACTATTAGCCGCATATACATTTACACATGTACATAAGATGAATCCCATTACAAGTATATGCCTCTTTAATGTTCTCATAGTTCCTCCTGAGTATAATTTTTCAAATACTGTTATATTATGATACAGCTTTATCCATTCTATACATCAAGAGATATTTTTCTTACCAATGAAGACGATGGAGCGCTCCTTCTGTCTGAAGCAGTTTAAAATCTGTCTGTCTTAAAGCCTCATAGAGAATAACGGCTACAGAGTTCGATAAATTAAGTGATCTTGCCTCTGGAATCATAGGAATACGTACACTGGTATCTGGGTACTTTACTAAAATCTCCTCTGGAATCCCTGCACTTTCTTTCCCAAACATAATATAGCTGTCTTCATCATACTTCACCTCTACATGTGTATGTTGAGACTTGGTTGTAGCCATATAAATTTTAGGATAGTTATTCTTTTCTAGAAATTCCTCAAAGTTTTTATACGTTTTAACATCTAAAAGGTGCCAGTAATCAAGACCTGCACGCTTTAAAGCTTTTTCATCAATTGAAAAACCTAATGGCTCAATAAGGTGCAGTTTGGCACCTGTTGCTGCGCATGTACGCGCAATATTTCCTGTATTTTGTGGTATTTCTGGTTCATGTAATACAATATGCATAGCTATGCCTCCTTAGTTTATATGCTCATTATAGTACACTTTATTTTCTTTTATCAAGTTCAATGGCACTATCTTCCCATTTTATGTCTTGTGCTGCCCTTAAAACACTTAAAGAATACAAAGTGTTTTCCATACTGGATATATTTCATACAATTCTCTCTCCAAAAAATCTATTAATTTTTAATATATTCTAAACATTATCTAATAGCGTTAAATCTATTTTCTAAGCATAATCTATGGCTTATCCACATATTATTTGTTAAAATAGACTTACCTAGAAGGAGGGACTGACATGGCGATTATTAGACCAGAACAAAAAGATGACTATACATCAATCTTTGCTGTACATCAATCTGCTTTCAATCGTACTATTGAAGCTGAGCTTGTTGACAGACTTAGAACAACTAATTACTACCATAGTGAACTTTCTTTAGTTGCAGAGGAAAACTCTGAAATTTTAGGACATATTCTTTTCACACGCGTTGTTATTAAAGATGGCAATAAAACTTATCCGGCCTTAGCGCTTGCGCCTCTAGGTGTAAAAGAAGACGCTCAGAAAAAAGGTATTGGGAGTTTACTTATTGAGGAAGGGCTAAAAAAAGCAAAATACTTAGGACATAAGCTCATCATTGTATTAGGTGATCCAAAATTCTATGGACGTTTTGGTTTTGAACCAGCTTCTCAATATGAAATTACACCACCTGCTAGCTTCCCAGAAGAAGCTTTTCTTGTGAAAAAACTTAGTCCTGAAGAATTAGACTTCAAAGGACAAGTTCTTTACCCTGTACAATTTAATATGGCTATAGAAAAATAAAAGGTGCTAATCAAACTTAGCACCTTTTATTTATTTATTTATTTGTTATTTTATTCTGCTGTTGCACCGCCACCGCCGGCACCTGCACCGCCACCAGATTCTCCAGCACCTTCTGATGCAGAGGATGCTTTGTCGCTACCTTCTGAGTTTTTATTGTTTTCAGGTGAATTAGGGCTTCCATCCCCACCATTATCATAAGTTGGTGCATTTTCACCTTCTGGTTTTTGCTCCTGAACTTGTTTATCGTCTGTGATGCCTTTATCATCTGTTGTTGTATTTGGGTTACCGTTGCCATAGTTATTGGCACTGACTTCACCATTAAAGTATTGTTTATAAGCTTGATCTGCCATAGCCATAAACTCTGTAGAAGTCTGTGTTGCACCTGTTACAATATCTACTGCTGTTGGATTTTGTACAGCAATAAGATTTTGGCGAAGCATTTCCTGTGCTTCTTTAGCACTCACACCTGTCTTTTCTTTCATTGTTGAATTGTATTCTTCATCATCAGATTTCTTAGCGCCATTATCATCAATGTAGTCAAAATAAACCTCTGTCAATGTGTCTCCATTGAAAGTGAGTCGCATATGAGGGAACCAGCCATATTGGTCTTGTTGTCCTTCCAGTTCTACTACTTGCCCATTAGCTGCTGCATCTACTTTACCTTGGTCATCTCTACTACAGCCTGTAAGTAATAGGCTAAATCCAAGGCTTACAATGAGCATGGTCATGAATTTCTTCATTATACTGCCTCCTTAATTCTCATTTGAAAGATATAGTTTTCTATAAGGTGTAGTTTCCCTCAAAAGAAAAAGACTATGCATCTTTTGGCATAGTCTTTTTAAATGATTTATACTCTATTCGTTTAAGGCACCGCGAAGTTCTGCTAAATTTTTAAATCCGTAACGTTCCATATATTCCACAAGTTCACGTTTAATATCTACTGGTGCTGTTGGATTAACAAGTGCTGCTGTTCCTACTGAAATAGCATCTGCACCCGCTAAGATAAACTCTGCGGCATCTTCCCCTGTCATAATGCCGCCAAGTCCAATAATTGGCACATTTACTGCACGTCTTACTTGGTAAACCATACGTACTGCTACTGGCTTAATAGCTGGTCCTGAGAAACCACCCATTTTATTTGCTATTACAGGACGCATACGATGGACATCAATTTTCATCCCAAGGAGTGTATTGATTAAAGAAATTGCATCAGCGCCTTCCGCTTCTACAGCTTTTGCAATCTCTGTAATATCTGTTACATTTGGTGAAAGTTTAATAATAAGAGGTTTCTTAGAAACACGTCTTACCTCTTTTACAACGCTTCCCGCTAAATCGCATTGTACACCAAAACCAATACCACCTTTTTTAACATTTGGGCATGAAATATTTACTTCTAATGCATCTACATCTGTTTCACTTAATTTTTCTACTACTTCACAGTAATCTTCAATACTACGTCCTGCTACGTTTGCAATGACTTTTGTATTAAACTGTTTAGCAAATGGTAATTCATGTTCAATAAAGTAATCTACTCCTGGATTTTGAAGACCTACAGAGTTGATCATCCCACCGTAAGTTTCTGCAATACGAGGTGTTGGATTGCCTTCCCACGGAACATTGGCAATACCTTTTGTAATCATTGCACCAAGTTCATTAAGATCATAGAACTCACTGCTTTCTCTTGGAGAGAAAGTACCTGATGCTGTTGTAATTGGGTTATCTAAAATAAGTCCCCCTCCAATATTTACGCTTAAGTCTATTTTACTCATTACCAAACTACCTCGCTTCCTAAAAAGACAGGGCCGTCTTTACAAACTTTCTGTTGTTCATAGCCTACTTCATTTGCTGCTTTTGTTTTACATACACAGCCTACACAAGCACCATAGCCACATCCCATACGTTCTTCTAAAGAAACTTGTACAGGTTTACCTTTTGCCTCACAGAAAGCAGCAAGTGCACGAAGCATTGGTTTTGGTCCACAGCTATAGTAGTAGTCTCCTACTAAGCCTTTCTCTTCCATAAGCTCTACAACATTTCCTTTAAAGCCATGTGCGCCACTATCTGTTGCTACATAAACTTTAACACCAAGCTCTTCTAAACGATCATGTAAGAATGGTGCCTCTCTAAATCCAATGACTGCAATTTTTTCACCTTCAAGGTGTTTTGCAAGTTCTACAAGTGGTGGCACACCAATACCGCCCCCTACAAGAACGTGTACCTTAGCATCAGCTGGTGTAAAGCCATTCCCAAGAGCTGTTGTAAGTTTAATATCATCCCCTACATTGTAGCTTGAAAACTCTTTTGTACCTTTTCCTACTACACCATATACAAGTGTCAGTGTATCTGTGCCAATTTCACAAATACTAATTGGACGAGGCAGAAGCATACTTTCTGATTTTGTATAAAGATTTACAAATTGGCCAGGAGCTGCACTTTTTGCAGCTTCCTCCTGGCGAATAACCATTTTATAAACATCTTTTTCAATCATTTCATTTAATAGGACTTTACCTAATACAACTTTTTTACTCATCTCTTTTATCTCCCATGTTGAAGATACCTGTTTGTTCGATTGTTAAATCTTTTACCGTAATATCAGCCATTGCACGTAATGTATCAAGTGATGTTACGATTTGAAGTGATGATTCGATAGCATGACGTCTAATTTTGAAACCGTCACGTGTTGAGTCATTCCCTTTTGTTGGTGTGTTCACAAGCAGATCAATTTCACCACTTCTAATAAGGTCGATGATTTCATTGCTTCCTTCTGAAAGTTTACCAACTTCTCTTACTTCCATGCCATTTTCTCTAAGTTTCTTAGCTGTTCCTTCTGTAGCAATGAAGTTGTAGCCAAGTTCATTAAAGCGTTTAGCAATTTCGATAAACTCATCTTGGTCGTATTTTTGGATTGTTGCAAAGATTGTACCTTGTTTACTTGGAAGTTTTTTGCCTGCTGCGATAAAGCCTTTGTAAAGTGCCTCTTCGATTGTGCTTCCAATACCAAGTACTTCCCCTGTAGATTTCATTTCTGGTCCAAGGCTTACTTCTACTCTTGGAAGTTTTTCTGTTGAGAATACTGGTACTTTTACAGCATAGAAGTTTTCTGGTTCTGGATAAAGATCAATGCCATAACCTAAGTCTGGTAATTTATCTCCTAACATACAACGTGTTGCAAGGTCGATAATTGGTACACCTGTTACTTTTGAGATGTAAGGTACTGTACGGCTTGAACGAGGGTTTACTTCAATGATGTAAAGTTCATTTTTGTATTCGATATATTGGATATTGATCATACCAAGTACTTCTAGCTCTTTTGCAAGAAGACGTGTACATTCAATAATTTTTTCTTTAATTCTATCTGAAATATTTACACTTGGGTAAAGTGTTGTACTATCTCCAGAGTGGATACCTGCTCTTTCTAAGTGTTCCATAATACCTGGGATTAAGATATTTTCACCGTCGCAAATTGCATCTACTTCGATCTCGCGTCCCATAAGGTAACGGTCAATAAGAACTGGATTTTCTGGATCACGATCGAAAGCATTTACAAGGTATCTTGAAAGCTGTTCTTCTTCAAATGTAATTTCCATACCTTGACCACCAAGTACGTATGAAGGACGTACAAGTACTGGATATTCAAGTTCTGATGCTACTTTAAGACCTTCTTCTACAGACCAAATGGCTTTACCTTTTGGACGTTTGATTTGAAGTTTTTCTAAGATTTCATCAAACTTCTCACGGTCTTCTGCTGCATCAACTTGTTTTGGTTGTGTACCAAGTACTGGAATACCCATTTTGTCACAGAACTTAGCAAGTTTAATCGCTGTTTGACCACCAAACTGAAGGATAACACCTTTTGGTTGTTCTTTCATAATGATGTGGTAAGCATCTTCATCTGTAAGTGGTTCAAAGTAAAGTTTATCTGATGTATTAAAGTCTGTGCTTACGGTTTCTGGGTTGTTGTTTACGATGATTGTTTCAATACCGCGGCGTTTAAGCGCTTGAACAGCATGTACAGAGCAGTAATCGAACTCAATACCTTGACCGATACGGATTGGACCTGAACCCATAACCATAACTTTTTCACGGTCTGATACAACAACTTCATCGATTTCATCATAGGTTGAGTAGTAGTATGGAGATTCCGCTTCAAACTCCCCACCACATGTATCAACCATTTTATAGACAGGCATGATGTTCCATTTAATGCGAAGTTCACGGATATCATCTTCTGTTACACCAATGAATTCTGCAATGGCTTTATCTGCAAAACCACGACGTTTTAATTTGCGAAGGTATTTTGGTGTAAGATCTTCATATTCCATTTCTTTAAGTGTTTCTTCTTGTTCTACAATCCATTTGAAACGTTTTACATAGAAGATATCCATACCTGTGATTTTACATACTTGTTCTTCTCTATAGTGCATACGAAGCATTGCAGCAAGTGCAAAGATTCTTTCATCATCTGCTGTAATTACTTTTTCTTTAAGCTCATCTAAGCTACACGCTTCAAGTTTTTTATGTTCAAAGCTAAATTGACCGATTTCAAGTGAACGAAGACCTTTAAGGAAAGCACTTTCAAAGTTATTTCCGATAGCCATGATTTCACCTGTCGCCATCATTTTTGTACCAAGTGTACGTTTAGCTGTGTAGAATTTATCGAATGGCCATTTTGGAATTTTAACAACGCAGTAGTCAAGTGTTGGTTCAAAACATGCGTATGTTTTACCTGTTACGGCATTTTTGATTTCATCAAGGCCATAACCAAGTGCGATTTTAGCTGATACTCTTGCAATTGGATAACCTGTTGCTTTAGAAGCAAGTGCTGATGAACGGCTTACACGAGGGTTAATCTCGATAATAGCGTATTCAAAGCTGTCTGGGTTAAGGGCAATCTGTACGTTACAGCCCCCACGTATATCACAAGCTGAGATAATGTCAAGTGATGCACGGCGAAGCATTTGGTATTCTCTATCTGAAAGTGTTTGAGATGGTGCAACTACGATACTATCCCCTGTATGGATACCAACTGGGTCAATATTTTCCATGTTACATACTGTAATAACTGTGCCGTATTGGTCACGCATTACTTCGTACTCAATTTCTTTCCAGCCTTTAATACATTTTTCAATAAGAACTTGGTTTACGCGTGATAAGTGAATACCACTTGCTGCGATTTCACGAAGTTCGCTTTCTGTTTCGGCAATACCACCACCAGTACCACCTAATGTGTAAGCTGGTCTTACAACAACTGGGTAACCGATTTTTCTAGCGAAAGCTACAGCATCTTCTACAGATTCTACGATTTCACTTTCGATAACTGGTTGGTTAATTCTTGCCATTAAATCTCTAAAGAGTTCCCTATCTTCCCCTTCTTTAATAGCAGAGATTTGTGTACCGATGACACGTACACCATATTTATCTAAAATCCCTTTATCATGAAGCTCTACAGCAAGGTTAAGACCTGTCTGTCCACCTACACCTGCAAGAAGACTGTCTGGTCTTTCTTTTGCAATGATTTTTTCAAGCATCTCAGCATTAAGAGGCTCGATGTAGATTTTGTCAGCGATTTCTCTATCTGTCATAATTGTCGCTGGGTTAGAGTTTACAAGGACAACTTCAATACCTTCTTCACGAATAGCTTGACAAGCCTGTGTTCCTGAATAGTCAAACTCCGCTGCTTGCCCGATTACGATTGGGCCTGATCCGATTACTAATACTTTTTTAATACTTAAGTCTCTTGGCATTATAGTTTTCCTCCTTGCATTACCTTAATGAATTCGTCGAAGATGTGTGCTGTATCTGTAGGTCCTGGACATGCTTCAGGGTGGAACTGTACGCTGTAGATGTCAAGCTCTTTAAAGTACATACCTTCTACTGTGTTGTCATTTAAGTTTGTATGTGTCACAACTGCACCTTCTGGAAGTGTGCTTACATAGTAGTTATGGTTTTGTGATGTAATGTATACACGGTTTGAAATATGGTCCTTAACTGGATGGTTACAACCATGGTGACCGAATTTAAGTTTTGATGTATCCCCGCCAAGTGCAAGTGATAAAAGTTGGTGCCCAAGACAGATTGCTGTAATTGGCTTTTTACCAACAATTTCTTTAATCATATTGACTACAGTCGGTACATCTTTAGGGTCAGCTGGTCCATTTGATAAGAATACACCATCTGGATTTACTGCAAGTACCTCATCAGCTGTAGCATCATATGGGAATACTGTTAATTTACATCCTCTTTCATTGAATGAACGTACGATATTTTGTTTCATACCGCAGTCAATCATAGCTACATGAAGGCCGTCTCCTTCTACTGTATAAACTTCTTTTGTTGTTACTTCTGGTACTGCATGTTGGTTATTGAAGCTATCAATTTTAAGTTTGATTTGACTTGGTGTAAGTTCTCTTACTGCGATAATGGCACGCATTGTTCCGTGATTTCTAAGTACTTTTGTAAGTGCTCTTGTATCAATGCCTTCAAGACCAATGATTTTTTGTGCTTTAAGGTAACCATCAAGTGTTAATTCGCATCTGAAGTTGTTAGGAAAGTCACATTTTTCTCTTACGATGAATGCTCTTACGTGTGCTTTAGTTGACTCCATATCTTCAAGGTTTACCCCATAGTTCCCGATTAATGGATAAGTCATAACAACCATTTGACCATAATAAGATGGGTCTGTAAGAATTTCTTGGTATCCTGTCATCCCTGTATTGAATACAACCTCACCGATTGTCTCTTTAAGGTATCCGAAGGCTTTACCTTCAAATACCATACCATTTTCTAGTATTAATTGTGCTTTCATATTAACCCATCACTCCTTGTAAGTCATTTCTCATTGCAATTACTGCTTTTCTTGAAGCTTTAGCAAAATCTCTTTCGCCAAATTCTGTATCATTTTTGTAGGCTGCAATAATACCTCTTGAAGAGTTTACAATGCTTCCTAAACCATCTTTATCAAAGAAACCTTTAAGGTTTTCAGCTGTTCCGCCTTGTGCACCATAACCTGGTACAAGGAAGAATGTATGTGGCATACGCGCTCTAAGTTCAGTACCTTGTTCTTTATGTGTTGCCCCAACAACTGCACCAACACGGCTATAACCCATATCTCCCATAGTAAGCTCGCCCCACTTGCTTACTAAATCTGCTGTTTTATCATAAATTGGCATTCCATCTACTAATAAGTCTTGAATTTCACTACTACTTGGATTACTTGTTTTAACAAGGATAAATAAGCCTTTATCTTGTTTGTTACATGCTTCGATAAAAGGTTCAATGCCGTCAAAGCCCATGTATGGGTTAAGTGTTACGGCATCTTCTTGCCATAAATCAAAGTGCTCACCTTCAATGTCTACCCCAGCGATATGACCTGCATAAGCTGCTGCTGTTGAAGCAATATCACCTCTTTTAATATCCCCAATTACGATAAGACCCTTGCTTTTTGCATATTCACACGTTTCCATGTAAGCACGAAGCCCTTCTAAACCATATTGCTCATACATAGCAATTTGAGGTTTAACTGAAGGAATGAGGTCATAAACTTCATCAATGATTGCTTTATTGAACTTAATAAACATTTCTGCTACAGCCTTAGGTGTTCTTCCATAGCGCTCTAGCATTTCTTCCTTAATAAAGGTTGGAATCATGCTATAAGTTGGATCAAGTCCTACTACAGTTGGGTTTTGTAATGTTTGTATTTTGGTGAGTAATCTATCAATCATGGCTCTTCTCCTCTGTTTTCTTAATCTACTATTTCTAATTTCTATTATACTACTTATCTACAGTCTTAGTGAATATTTATTTGTAATCATAAATATTTATTTATTTTTGATATACAATTTTTCCATCCACTAGAGTTACTTCAACATCTCCGTATACTTCCATGCCGTTGAATGGTGTATTTTTACCTTTTGAAACAAATGTACTTGAATCAATTACATATGGTGTATCAACTTCAATGATTGCTATATCTGCTGGTGCACCTACTTCTAATCTACCTGCTGGATGATTAATAATTTGTGCTGGTTTATAGCTCATTTTTTCAATAAGTTCAAGCGGTGTAAGGATACCTGTTCGAACTAAGTGTGTGTAGCTTAATGCAAAGCTTGTTTCAAGACCAACAATACCAAATGGTGCTTTTTCAAGCTCTACATTTTTCTCATCATAATGATGTGGTGCATGATCTGTTGCAATAACATCAATGATGCCTTCTTTAAGTGCACGCTTCATAGCTTCTACATCTTCGCTTGTACGAAGTGGAGGGCTCATTTTCTTGTTAGCATCGTAGTCTCCTAAAATACTATCATCTAAAATAAAGTAGTGAGGTGCTGTCTCTGCTGTTAAGTTGTTCATTCCCCATACTTTTTTACCCATTTCAATAAGGTCAATACTTCCTTTTGTACTCATATGTGAAAGGTGAAGTTTTGCACCTGTTGTACGTGCTAAGATAATATCACGTGCGACAATAACTTCTTCTGCATCGCGTCCGATTCCTTTAATGCCAAAGATCTGTGCATTTACACCTGCATTCATAGCACCACCTGAAAGGTTACGGTCTTCCGTGTGTGAGAAAATTGGAAGGTCAAAAGGCTTAGCATAGCTCATACCTTTTTTCATAAGGCCTGCATCTGCAACTGTTTTACCATCTTCGCTAATTGCACAGATACCATGTTCTTTCATTTTACCGATATTAGCGAGGCTTTCTCCTTCTAAACCTTTTGTGATTGCCCCTACTGGAAGTACTTTAACGCCGTTTGCACGTTTTGCCATTGTATTGATGTATTCTACAACACATTCATTATCAATCACTGGGTTTGTATTTGGCATACAGCACATAGTTGTTACGCCACCTTTAGCTGCTGCATTACAACCTGTTTCAATTGTTTCTTTGTGCTCAAAGCCTGGCTCTCTAAGGTGTACATGAAGATCAATTAAGCCTGGTACTACCCATTTTCCCTCTGCATGAATGACATTCATGCCTTCTTCATCTACATTTCCAATTGCGGTGATAACCCCATCTTCAATAAGGATATCTGCGATTTCTTCCATTTTTGTACTTGGGTTAATAACTAACCCGCCTTTTATACAAGTTTTCATTATTTGCCTCTCCTTTCATTAAGTAATGCTAAAATAGCCATACGTACTGCTACTCCGTTCATAACTTGCTCATCGATTACACTTACGTTGCTGTCTAGTAATTCTGGCATCAGCTCAACCCCACGGTTAACTGGTGCTGGATGCATTAAAATAGCATCTGGTCTTGCTAAGCTGAACATTTCTTCATCTAAACCATAAATTTGGCTGTATTCTCTAAGGTTAGGGAAAAGGCCACCTTTTTGACGTTCCATTTGAATACGAAGTCCCATTACAACGTCTGCATCTTTAAGAGCTGCTTTAAGGTCATGTGTTACTGTAGCACCTAATGCTTCCATTGTGCCTGATGCAAGCGTGCCGCATCCTGCGAGTGTTACATTAGCGCCTAACTTTTTAAGCCCGAACACGTTAGATCTCGCTACACGACTATGTGCAATATCTCCTACAATTGTTACATTTAAATCTTTAAAGCTTCCTTTTTTATCAAGCATTGTATAGAAGTCTAAAAGTGCTTGTGTAGGATGCTCATTTGCTCCGTCTCCTGCATTGATTACAGATGCTTTTACATTTTTAGCAAGTAGATGAGGGGCTCCGCTTAAACTATGTCTCATAACCATAAAATCTATACCCATTTGGTCTAGTGTCACACCTGTATCTACAAGTGTTTCTCCTTTTTGTACACTACTTGTTGCTACACCTAAGTCAGTTACCATAGCTCCTTGATAAAGACCAGCCATGTTAAAGGATACTTTTGTACGCGTGCTATTTTCGTAGAATAAGGTAATCATGCTTCTACCCTTTAAAGTATCTTCTCTTAAACTAGCATTTATAATTTTTGCTTTCATTTCTTTTGCAAGTTCTAAGATACTCATGATTTCACTTACTTCTAAATCCCTAATACCTAGTAAATCTTTACTTTTCAACATTTTTGTATCCTCCTTTTGGCAAATAAAAAAGGCAATAAAAAGACCTACGTCTTTCCATTGCCTTTAAGCGTCTAAAAAACTTTACCCGAAACCAGACTACAGCCTTAACCTTTGTTAAATCTATAACCTATTTCTTCTATCTAAATGCTTATTGAATTGTCTATAATCTTTATCTAAACCTGTCATTTGCTGTAATGTCTGGTTAAATTTTTTCATTCATTTCGTTTCCTTTTTGATCTCACGGGATCAAGCTTAAAGGCGTATGTTACTATTTAATTTTCTGTTTCATATAGTAACATAGTCCTTTTAAATTGTCAATAAATTCTATTTAAGTATATTTTAAAATTTCCTCATTCCTTTGTAGGACAACCCATGCACCGTTTTCTAAAAGTTCCTCTTCTGTCCTAAATCCCCAAGAAGCACCTAGTCCTTTAACCTGTGCATTTTTGGCTGTCTGCATATCTACATCTGAATCTCCTATGTATAATACTTCATCTGACACCCTCTCATACTTTGTCATAATTTGACGAACGACTGTAGGATCTGGCTTATGTGGAATGCCTTCTCTTTGTCCCCATACTTCTATAAAAGTATCTGGCTTAAAGCATGCCCTAACAACTCGTAAAGCCTGTGCATGAGGTTTATTGGTAACAACAGCTAACTGTATACCGCTCATTTTAAGCTTTTCTATGGTTTCAAGTATTCCCTCATAAGGTTTTGTATAATCGGTTAAATGTGCATCATAATACGCAATAAAAGATTCTTTAATTTTATTAATTTCTTCCTCGGTACGGGCCTCACATGGTAAAGCTCTTTCAATAAGTTTATAAACGCCATTCCCTACAAAATATTTATAGGCCTCTATAGGATGCTGCGGATAGCCATGCTCCTTAAGTGCAACATTGGTACTCACAGCTAAATCTTCAAGTGTATTAACGAGTGTGCCATCTAAATCAAATAGAATTAATTTAATTTTATTCATTAAGCTTCCTCCATTCTTCTCTTATTTTAACATTGTATAAGTTTTTTACATACTCTTTCATAAAATATTCTTAAGTTCTTCTCCTTATAAAACACCCCATATTTAAAAGGCTAACACTCTATAAAAGGGAACCACTTATATAGGGTTCCCTTTTGTCTTTCACCTAGGTTTAGCTCTTTTCTTAAGCCTTTTCCTTTAATACTTAGGTTGAATGTTTCTTATAATCAATCCACTTCGAGGCGATGATGGAATATTTGTAAGACTATAACTTAAATCTTGTTTAGGAATGTCAAATTTCATTTTATGGATTAGAAAGTCTAAGCTTACCTTCATAAGTTCTATTGTGATCCCTTCACCAGGACATCTATGCCCTGTAACTAAGTTGCCTCCACCTTGAGGAATAAAGTCAAATACATGTGCTCCCTGGTCTTTAAAACGTTCTGGTCTAAAAACATAGGGGGCATTCCATATATCCTCATTGTGGTTAGTACCATAAATATCAATAAGAACAAGTGTCCCTTTCTTAAATTTACATCCACGCCATATAAAGTTTTTACGTACGATTGCTCCTAAAAAAGGTGCAAAAGGATAGTAACGTCTTACTTCCTGTACAAACATTTCTAAGTCACGCTCATCACCTTGGCCTAACTTTTCTTTAGAGTCTTCATGCTCATAGAGTGCTAAAGCTGTAAAAGTAATAAAGATTGAAATAGCAATAATAGGACGTAGCAGATTAATCAGTTCTATGGCTGCCATTTGAACATCTAGTACATTTCCTTCTAAGTCTTTATAAGTAGCTGCCTGATAGAGCGCTAAATGGGGTACGATGTGTCTCTTTCCTGTCCTAACCTCTTCAATCAAGCCTTTTATACATGCCTCAGTTCTCGTCCTTGCCCTTTTTTCTTGCCAATACTTTGGTCCTACTGCTCCTATAGCATTCACCATGGCGTAAAAATCGTCTGCTCGCCTTTTAACCTCGGATTGCCCTAAAGGTACACCCGCCCACTCGCATACTGCCTCACACAAAATATATTTGACTTCATCTAAAAGTACAATCTCATCAGTAGCTTGCCATCTTCTAAGTGCCATCTGCCACTTTATCTTTGTAATGCTTACTAGCCTTTTTTGACCCGCTTCATTAAGTAGATCTAAGAAAAATAGCCTTCTATGCCTATGCCTTTCATCATCCATCGTTTGAATCGCATTAACACCAAAGAGTGTCTTCTGTATACGTTTAGGTAAGGCTCCTTTTCTTTGAAAGAGTTCTTCATTATAAAATAATTTTGCTGCATGCTTCCCACTTATACAAATTACTTTTTTACCTAATAATCTTGTTTCAAAAATAGAAGATTGATAAGCCTTCACCCTATTAGGAATAAAGAGGTAGCCCTCCTTTAATAACTTAAGCGTATGGTCTATCCCTTTCTCCTGAGGGATTATCTTATTGGTCAACATATCCCTGCACGTTCCTTTCTCCCTTATCAAAGGGTATGTTCAAAACACTTATGCCAGGCCTATGCATCATCCTATTTGATTTAAAACTCAAATTTAACAGGTCTTAAAAATAAATCAATAAGTACCTTAGAAGTTTCTTTATGCTCAAACAAAATTTCATAAAGGGCATGGCAAATAGGTAGTTCTACTTCATATTCCTGTGAAAGATGGTGCAGTGCTTCTACAGTTGCGACCCCTTCTGCTAGTTTATGAAATGGAATACCTTTTACATAGTCTTCCCCGAATCTTCTGTTATTACTATGTGGTGAGAAAAGTGTCGCTTCATAATCTCCCAAATGGCTTAAACCATAAATGGTAATATCATTGCCGCCCATTGCACGTACAATTCTAGAAAGTTCTCTTGTTCCTCTTGCCATAAGGGCTCCTTTAAGGCTGCTATACCCTGCTCCATCTAGCATACCTGCTGCAATACCCATTACATTTTTAGTAGCTGCCCCTATTTCATTGCCGATTAAGTCTTGCCCATAATAAAAGCGAATTAAATCACTATTAAAGGCTTCTACCACTTTCTTAGTTACGCCAATCTCATCACTTCCAACAACCATACAGTTAGGAATATTTCTTGTAAAGTCCTGTACATGTCCAGGCCCTAACCATACACCAACATGAGCAGCAGCGCCCATTTCTTCTTTGAACACCTGTGTCAAGCGCTTACCTGTATCAGCCTCTAATCCTTTCATACATAATACAAAAGTTTTATCTTTTAAACCTGGCAGTTTGCTTACTGTTTTTAAAAACGAACGTAGTTGCTGTGCGCTAATGGAAATTAAAATAATCTCAGCACTCCTTACTGCCTCTTCTAAATCATCTGTAAGTCTTACAGACTCTGGTAGTTCTAAATACTCATTTTTATGTTCAGCCGTTAACGTCATTAAATTCTTTGATCCTGGTCTTCCCCAAAGTGTTACGGTATGGTGCACGCGATTTGCATACCATGCTAGGAAAGTTCCCCATCTTCCACACCCTAATACGGAAATATTCATTAAAGTATCCTCCTCTTATGTTTAAACTTGCTTCTTTTATATATTAGTTCCTAAGCACTGATCAAATATACCTGCACATTCAATCGTATCCTTATGTGGCATAATACTACTTTCTAATGCCCCTCTTTCCATGCAACCTATCATCTCTTTAATTTGGTACTCAAAACCATTATCATGCGGTTTTTGGAAGTGTTCTACCACGCCCTCTTCAGTATATATAAAACACTCCTGTGTATAATGCATATTTGGAATATGGATATAACCCTTTGTCCCATAAACATATAGACTATTTGGACAGCTTGCTGTAACCATACACTGTAAATTCGCTATAGTGTTTTCAAATTTTAAGGTAATACTGTTTACTTTATCTACACCTGTTTCGGCATAAGTTGTCATAGTTTGAACTTCTTGTATAGGCGCTTGAATAAGATATGTCATAATTTCAATAGCATACACACCTATATCATACATGGCCCCACCTGCTAATTTAGGATTCATAATGCGATTTTCTGGATTGCTATCTGCTTTAAACCCAATAAGACAGTTGGCAAGTTCAATCTCTCCTATTCTTCCCTCTAAAATCCACTCTCTAGCCTGCTTAATAGCTGGTAAAAATCGAGACCACATAGCCTCCATCACAAATACTTTTGCTTCTCTCGCTGCACGAAATACTTCTTCCGCTTCTTTTTTAGTTAAAACAAAACACTTTTCACATAGAACAGCTTTTTTATGTTTAATACATGCCATAGCATTTTCATAATGAAAGTTATGTGTTGTAGCAATATAAACTGCATCAACCTCTGGATTCTCTAAGAGTGCTTCATAAGTGTTATAGCTTAGTGCAATGCCCTCTTCTTTAGCAAATGTTAAAGCTTTACCTTCTGTTTGACTCGCAACGGCAATGACACTTGCACCTTCTACGCGTTCTACTGCTTTGCAAAACTTATGTGCAATGCGACCTGCTCCTATAATTCCAAACTTTATAGCCATTTTAATCCTCTTTTCATAAATAGATATTTTATTAAAATTGAAATAAGCTTTATGTAGGTATGCGCTTATTCACATCCAGCCTATACAAAAAGAGCTACTTAAAGAGCTCTTTTACTTTGTTCAAAATTCTTTTTTAGTGCGCCTTAGATTTCTACTCACTGACCTATACTAGGAGTATAATCAGTTTAAAGATCCAGTTAGCTGCAATACCTGCGAAGATTCCCCCTACTGTATGGGCAAAGATTGCCTTTCCTGTAAGTACTCTACATTTTAAACTATCCATCATCGCTGTATGTGTACTTAAATACCCACTCCAGCACATACACATGGCTGTAAACACTGCGATATCATTGGCATTTGCAAGCCCTTCACTCACTAAGTTGGGTATAAGGCCAATAGCTGCACCTGCTGCACCTAGTGATGTGATCGGAACAGCAATAGCCTCTGGTGAGGAAAAGCCGAATAGAGGCTGTAATAAGAAGTTTAATTTTTCTCCTATAATAGGTAAAATCCCTACTCCCTCATAAGCCGCACCTGTATAAATACCACTTGCTGAAGGACCATTAGTAAGCATTAAAACAAAGGTACAGATAATGAGTACACCTGGTATAATTGCCATCCCCATACCTACACCTGAATGCCCACCTTCAAGAAGTGCATTCATAAAACGTTCACCAAAGCTTCCTGTTCTTACTTCCCTGTAGTTAATGAGGTCGATACTTTCATCAATAACCTCTTCACACCAAGCTTCAGTGCCATAATATTTCTTAGTATAATGCATCATAAGTTTTGTACTTACAATACTTCCTATAATAGCTCCTACATTACCAATAACAACAGCAATTCCTAAATGCTTTTCTACTCCTGGAACACCTATCATAAAGACTGTAATCATAAGCCCCATACCAAAAGCTGTACCTAAATTAGTAAGAGCTGGTAATTGATATTTCTTAAAATACTGCCTAAAACGTTTATCATCACATAAAGTTAAAATAGCTGGATTATCTGAAAAATAAGTGGTTAATACACTCATAATACTGGCACCTGGTAAATCATAAAGTGGTTTCATCAGCCTTGAAAGAAGCTTATTAATAATAGCTAAGCCCCCAAACTCTGTTAAAACCCCAGCAAAAGCTCCAGCTATAACCGCAATAGCCATAATATAAAAGACTGTTCCCATTAAAAGGTCATAAGAAGTATTAAGCATGGTATTAAACATATTGGCTACTCCCATTTTTCTTCCTAATAAAAATAGCCCACCAAATGTAACAATAAGACAAATCATGCCTTCTATGCTTACAGCCTTTTTCAGTACATAGCGTACTTCTTGATTCTCTTGTTTCTTTTGTGTCATTTCGTGTTGTCTCCTTCTAGTTGTCAGTTTCTGCTCTTACTTCCAAATATGCATATAATTGCTTTTATCTACACCTGCATCTTCAAAAGTTCCCATACCTAATAAAGTGTATTGTGCCATATCTAATAAATTGAAAAGAATCGGGCAACCACTGCCTTCTCCTAATCTCATATCTAAGTTAAAATGTGGTTCAAGCCCTATATGCTGTAAAATAAGAGCCATACCGGCTTCTTTAGATAAGTGTGACGCAATCATATAGGCTTTGGTTATAGGTGCCAGTTTATAAGCTACAAGTGCTGCTGCAGCTGCAATAAACCCATCAATAACAACTACTTTACCATGTTTAGCAGCTGCAATATAGACACCTACAAGGCCTGCAATATCTAAGCCTCCCACCTTTGCTAGTACATCAATGGGATCCGCTATAGTAGGCTGGTGCACTTTAAGAGCTGTTTTAATAGCCTCTACTTTATTATGATATACTGTATCTAAAGCACCCGAACCTTTACCTGTTACCTTTATAATCTCTTCTTCTAACAAAGCCGCTGTAATAGCTGCAGATGTTGTGGTATTTCCTATACCCATCTCACCTGTTCCAAAGATTTCATAGCCTTTTTCAATAAGTTTTTCAGTCTCTTCTATCCCAACTGAAATAGCCTGCAAAGCTTCTTGTTCAGTCATGGCAGGCTCTATAGCCATATTTTTAGTTCCATAACACACTTTACGATTATGAATAAGAGGATGACTAAAGTCTGCCTTTACACCAACATCCACAATATGTATATCTGCTTTAGCAAATTCACTAAGCCTATTCATTCCTGTAATGCCTCTTGTAAAGTTATAAGTTACCGTTGCTGTTACTTCCTGAGGACAACTGCTTACACCCACATCGCATACCCCATTGTCACTGCACATAATAACGGTTACCTTAGGCTGCGTTTTAACCTCCACCGTTCCCGCAGCACCTGCAAGCTGAATCATTAAGTTTTCAAGCTTCCCTAAAGCCCCAACTGGCTTAGTAAGCCCATCTAGATACTGCTCCATCTGCATCATGGCTTCCCTATTTAATGGTCTTATTTGCTCTATATAAGCTTTTAGACTTTCTCTATTCATGTCTCTTCCTCCTTCTCATTCCTTAGATTGTCTGTAAAACCCTTCAGTCACTTCCTCTATAGCATTTGACTCACTATAAGAAGGTAAACCATTACAATCCATTCTGTCATCTGACTTGCTGCTCCTAAGCAATCTCCATTTAGCCCTGTAAGCTTATGTGTAAATTTCTTATTTAAAAGAACTGCCACGCCGTAAACAAGCCCTAAGCCAATTACAGCGAGTTCCCAAGGTAAAAGTATGCAACCTATAAATAAAAATAGAACTAAATTCACAAAAAGTCCTGCTTTAGAAATATTTTCAATCCATAAAGCTCCAAGACCCTTTTTAATATTCTTGCCAATATCACATAAAACACATACCGTAAACTTAGCACTAATAGGGACCCATATAATAAGAAGAGGCATATCCTTTAATAAATAAAATCCAACCATATGAAAAGCAAAGTCTATCATAAGTGCCAGTACACCAAAGCTCCCTATCCTGCTATCTTTCATAATTTCTAAAGTTCTTTCAGTATCTCGATTGGCTCCAAAGCCATCAAACACATCTGCTAGCCCATCTAAGTGCATGCCTCCTGTAATCCAGATCCCACCTATAGTCGCTAAAAGTGCCCCTAGTAAAGGATCAATCTGCATACCAAGGCTAAAGAGTAGCCACTCTAAAGTTCCTATTATAAGACCTACAACCGTAAAAAAGCAGAGCGCCCCTTTAAAATCAGAAGGCTCTGCCGGCATATTGGCTCTAATAGGGATACGCGTTAGAAACTGTACCCCTAAAATAAACTGCTTTAATTTTTTCATCTTTATTCCCACTCTCTTTTAGTAGTTCTCCCTAGATAAATCTAAATACCAATAATTGTGCTCATAACATGTGGTTACCACTGTACCGGTATGTACATTAAACTTCCAGAACATATCTAAATTGCCCCCTAGCATATAGCATATAGCCATACGAATAGTTCCTGCATGACACACTACAATAGCATCTTCTCCTAATGCCTCTAGTTCTTTAATGAAGCTTACAACACGTTCATACTGCATCCTTGCACTTTCTCCTTCTGGAATGCAGTAATCCTGCCAGTTCTCATCCCACATTTTACACTCATGAGGATATTTTTTGCCAATTTCTCCATAGTTCATGCCTTCAAAAATCCCCATGTTACGCTCCAACAACCTGGCATCTGCTTTAAAATAGACATTTGAAAATAATATCCCTGCTGTTTCGATTGCTCTTGCTGCGGGACTGGTATATACATTAATACAATCATTAAAGTTTGTTTGAATTTCTTTAATTTCTCTTACGCCTTCAGGTGTAAGGCGTACATCTAACTTTCCATAATAGTTGTTCTTTTCGTTTTGTTGTGTTTTACCATGTCTTACCCAGTAAATTTTCATGGTCTCACCTCTCACATTTTTCAAGTGCTTGAATTAAAACAGTATTCATCTGTGGTGTTTTAATACCAATGCGGTAGTACTGCGCTGAAAGTCCTCTATAATTACCACAGTGCCTAATCAGAATACCCTCATTTGCTAACTGCTTATGAATATCTGGAATAGGTGATTTAAAAAATAAGTAGTCCGCATAAGAAGCATATACTCTAAAGCCTAACCTCTTTAAGGCTTCTTTTAAATAAGTTCTTTGCTCCTTAATCATGCTTAATGTTTCTTCTTTATAAGCTATATCTTCCAGTGCTGCTACACCTGCTAGTTGTGCCAGTGAAGATACTGCCCAAGGCTGAGCTGCCTTTTGCAGTGCATCTTTTAACACCTTATCACCGATTAAGGCATATCCTAATCTAAGGCCAGCCATCCCATAAAACTTTGTAAAAGCTTTAAGAATCGTTACATGCTTACTTTTCTCTACTTCTTCTATCATACTATACGCACTATCCTCTTCTATAAAATCCATAAAGCATTCATCTACGATCATTTGAATATTATGCGCTTCACATCTTCTAAGTAGTCTAAGCATAAGCGATTTAGGTGTAAGCTGTCCGGTAGGATTATTAGGATTACAAATCCAAATCATATCTAAATCTGGGGTTAGAAGCTCTAATAGGTCCTCTTCTACCTTATAATCTGTTTCTTCTTTTAAGTTATAATATGAAATCTTACATCCCACCTGACTTAATGCGAGCTCATATTCAGCAAAAGTAGGTGCTAGTATTAAAGCGTGCTTAGGCTGACAGACGTAGGCTAATCTAAAAATCAAATCCGCTGCACCATTCCCACATAAAATATGCTCTTTGTCCATCTGGTGCTGCTGGCTTAAGGCTTCAATCAGCTTTCTACATAAGGGATCAGGATAAGCTACTGCTAAATCAATATGTTCTATTAAGGCCTTTCTAACTTTAGGTGAAAGCCCTAGTGGATTAATATTAACAGAGAAATCCATAATCTCTGTATCTTTTTTATTTAATTTTTCGGCGAGTGTAAAAATATCGCCACCATGTATCAGTGCCATGTACGCTCCTTTATAAACAAGTTAAGTTTTTATAAAATGATTAGGATTAATAAACGTATAAGACTTAGTACAATTAATGTCCATGTACAAGTGCTATACATAAGCTTATTCGTACGTTTAATATCTTCTGCTTCTACACTTCTTAAGGCATCTCCTATAGTAGGTTTTTTGCAAAGTTTTCCAAAATAGTATGCATCTCCTGCAAGCTGAATACCTAGTGCCCCTGCACACACTGCTTCTGTATGTGCACTGTTAGGACTTTTATGATTATAGCGGTCTCTTCTATAGATCTTATACGCCGCTTTAGCATCATAGCCACATAACTTGCTTGCTGCAATCATCATATAGGCACTGAGCCTTGCAGGAATATAGTTGACTACATCATCTAGTTTAGCCCCAAAAGTACCAAAATATTGATAGCGTTCATTTTGGTAACCAATCATAGAATCTAAGGTATTTATTGCCTTATAAGCAAAGCCAAGTGGTACCCCGCCAATAAGAAGGTAAACAAGTGGCCCTACAATACCATCGGAAGTATTTTCTGCTACCGTTTCAATAGTAGCTTTTGCCACACCTTCTTCAGTAAGGCTCGCTGTGTCTCTTCCTACAATCATGCTAACAGCATAACGTGCACCTTCTAAATCATGCTTTTGAAGTGCCTTATAAACCTTCATACTTTCATCCTTAAGGCTTTTGGTAGCAAGTGCTTGATAACACAAAATCACACTTACTATCCAACCAATAAGAGGATGAATACCATAAGCAACTTTTAAAATAAGCCATGTCGCTCCAAAAGTTATCCCTACGACACCTATTACAAGAATTATGCCACCTATACGTTCACCCTTTTTTGTCTTAGGTAGTATACTTCTTATGTGCTTTTCTCCCCATGAAATCATATTACCAATCAATCTAACAGGATGAGGGAAGTTATGTGGGTCTCCTAGTATTAAGTCTAAAATAAATCCACTTATAACAATCAAAATAATTGAATCCATATAAATCCTTTCTCTTTGTTTATTCTACTTTACCATCTTTACAATTTACCATATGTTATATAAAAAGTAAAAGGCTTAAAATATCCATGTAGTTGTCTGAAGTATAGGAAATAGTGAATTCATCTATCTGTCTTGCCCCTGGATAAAAAGAATATTTGTAAGCATCTTGATGCTTGTTAAAAACAATCTTTAGGTTAAAGACTTCTGGTATTTTTACATCACTTTGCCAACCTACTTTCTTAAGATCTAATAGACTCTCTTTAACTGTTTTTTCAATGCGCTCTAGTGCAAGGTCTGGGTGAATACTAATCAATCCCCCGCCAAAGCCTTCCTGTACAGCTACGGTTGCAATCTTATCATCAAACTGATTTACTTCTCGTACAAGACCACCATCTCCTGTTACAGCTATAATAGGTACACTTAATAAGTAAGCTACATAAGCATATAAAGTAAATTCACTTGCTGGTTGATTATTTAAATAAATCCCCCTAATTACATTTGGAAATAATGTATGTGCAAGAGGAGAGGTATTCGATAAGCCTTGACTATGGTAACCAATAAAAATAATACCATCAAAAGTATCATCAAGTCCTTCTACCATATTATAAGGATGATTACTCCATCCTGATAAAAGTTTTGCATTTCTAGGCAATAAGTTCCCTAAAAGGTTATGACCTTCTCCATGTGCATCTTTAATAACAAAATCCAAAGCACCTGCACTAATAGCTCCCTTACATGCTGCTACTACTTCCTTTGTCATACGTTCCTTTGCTTCATACGGCGGCACATCGGCTGCCATATTCCAGTTAGAAATGCCTGTAATTCCTTCAATATCTGCAGTAATAAATAAACGCATACCTTTCCCCCTGTCTTTTGTATCTTTTGTTTATAGTATATCAAACGTTTATAATTATTTCCATTTTTCTATTATGTTTTAAGTAAAAAAGTAGTATACTAAAGCTATTCAATTTCTTTATTTTGAAAGGAGTAAACGATGTCAACTTTAATTAAACGTAGTGATGTTGCACTTCAAGATACATGGTGCCTTGAAGATATTTTTACAACAGATGATCTTGTAAAAGAAGGTATGAAAGAGGCTAGAGCACTTCTTGACAGTTTTAAAGTATATGAAGGTAAACTCACTTCTTCTGCAGAAGTTTTATATGAAGCACTTCAAAAAAGTGATGAGGCAAGCAAGCTTGTTGAAAAAATTTATGTATACAGCCATATGCGTCTTCATCAAGATGGTGGCAACAGTTTTTACCAAGATTTATCAAGTCAAAGCGAAAAGCTTCTTGTAGACTTCCAGACTGCTCTTTCTTTTGTAAATCCTGAACTTAGTACACTTACTGAAACGGATGTAGAGAAGCTTATTGCTTCTTATGAACCCCTTAAACTTTACAAACGTAGTTTAGAAGAAGTACTTCGTCAAAAAGAACATATTTTAGATGCTAAAATGGAGGATGTACTTTCTCAGTTCAGAGAAATTGCTACTGCACCAAGTAATACTTATGCTATGTTCAATAATGCGGATATTAAATTCCCTACTATTCAAGATAGCCAAGGTACTCCTATCCAAATTACTCACGGTAACTTCATTGACTTATTGGAAGGTCATGATCGCAGAGTAAGAGAAGAAGCTTTTAAAGGTGTCTATCATACGTACTCAAGCTTCAAAAACACATTAGGGACTAACTTTGCAGCTAATGTGACACAGTACAGCCTTTTTGCTAAACTTAGAAATTTCAAATCTCCTCTTCATGCAGCTTTAGATGCGAATAATATTCCTGTTGAAGTATATAACAATTTAATTCATACAATGGGCGAACATATGAATCTTATGCACCGTTATATGGGGCTTCGTAAAGAAATCATGGGTGTAGATGAACTTCATATGTATGACCTATTTGTACCACTTGTAAGTGATTTTACAAAAGAAATTACTTATGACGAAGCCTGTAGCATTGTGCTAGAAGCCCTTAAACCACTTGGTGAAGACTACACTGCTCTTGTAAAAGAAGCTTTCGAAAATCGCTGGGTAGACAAGTATGAAAATGAAGGAAAACGTAGCGGTGCTTATTCATGGGGCTGCTTCGATGCACCACATCCTTATGTTCTTATGAACTATACAAATAATGTAAACAATCTCTTTACTTTAGCACATGAGATAGGTCATGCAATGCATAGTTATCTTTCTTCTCATACTCAACCCTATCCATATGCAGACTACTGCATCTTTGTAGCCGAAGTTGCTTCTACCGTAAATGAAGCGCTTCTTATGCAATACCTTCTTAAAACAACAACAGATGAAGCCTTCCGTAAATACCTTGTAAACTACTTTATGGAACAGTTCAGAACAACCATCTACCGCCAAACTATGTTTGCTGAATTTGAAAAAATGGTTTATGACATGCATATGGAAGGTGTTACTTTAACAAGCCAAACTTTATCTGACACTTACTATGCCCTTGTTAAAAAATATCATGGTGACCACATGGTAGTAGATAGTGAGATTGCTATGGAATGGGCACGTATTCCTCACTTCTATACACCATTCTATGTTTATCAATATGCAACAGGCTACTCTGCAGCTATTGCTTTATCTGAAAGCATCTTAAGCGAAGGTGAAGAAGCTGTTAAACGTTACAAAAACTTCTTAAGCGGTGGTTCTTCTAAAGACCCTATCGACCTGCTAAAAGATGCCGGTGTAGATATGAGCACACCAGCACCTATTGAAGCAGCACTTAAAGTCTTTGAAAATCTTATTGAGGAAATGCGTAGTCTTTAATCAATACCGCATCCCCATCTTATAAGAATATAGAAGCTTATAATAAATAAACCAAGCAGAATGTTCCGTGTTACCATGGACTTTCTGCTTTTTTTAGTCCAAAAACTATATATAAGTAGCACAACTAATACAGGTAACATGACATAGCCATTAAACCAAAGCATAATCTCACTATGCTTCCACCAATCCATAAACTGCTCTTGTAGAATATTCATTCCAAAAAAGCCTGTTACAAAAGTGGGGATAACAAGTGCTGTACCTATAATAGTCAAAAAATCCATTTTCCCTTTAGATTGTGCCTTATCAATTAAAGTAGCATATTCATGAATTTCCTGCATTTCAAAATCCAGTTCTTTCACGCCTCTTTCAATACTTAACTGCCTTAAAAGTTCATTATAAATATAGCTTCCTTGTACATCTACTGTTACCTCATTAAAGCGCATTTGACTGATAAACTGAATATAAATTTCATATAAATTCCCTATAGCAGATACCAATTCGTTTTTAGGTAGATCTGCAATAAAAGCAATCTGATTACCAAAATGAAGCAATGAAGCTTTCTGCATAAGTGCTAAAATCACAAGTTGATTATAAAGCTTGCTTTCTTTATTAGACTCCATCATACAAACTAAAGAAAATCTACTAATCCCATAAACGACTTTAGGTAAATCTAAATAAGTTGCGCCTTCTAGTAGCTTCTCTTTTTTACTAAATAAAATAAAACTATTTAAAAAGCGTTTAGAAACTACCTTATTTTTAACATCTCTAAGAAAACTAGGATTTTGATACATACATAAAGCAAACATACGATTGCCAAATAAGGGCTCTACAAAAAGCTTACCTTTTTCTAGAAACTTATAGTCAAAGATAAAACTTGGTCCTAATACTTTCCTAATCATGTCACAAATACACATAGGTGCTTGCTTATAGTCTTTTTCGAACTTTTCTACTATCTCTTCATGCGCATTAAAATGAATAATGACCTCTTTAGGAAATAAGTCTTTATGCGCATTTTCAAGAGGAAGCTTATAAGGATAGACGCTCTTACTTAAGCTATTAATAGCTATAATATCTTCTGGATTACCATATTCTTTATTAAGACATTTAAAGCTTAAAAGTCCTATACCATTTTTATATAGCCTAAGCTCCATGTTTCTCAGTACTGTCTTATATGTCTTTTCTCCTACTTTAATCTGAATAAAGCTTTCTTTCTCTATTCCCTGTTTTTCATAGTTATAAACCATACTCTTGCCTTCTACATCATAAAGCATCTGAAAGGCTGGCTTATAAAAGTATACATATTCATTATAACTTTCATCTGTTAAAGCTTTAAATACTCTATCCTTCCATCCTTCTAAGGGAATTCTGTCCTTTGTTTTTTTATGTTTATGTCCTTTAAGTACCTGTCTTCCACTAATATTTTTAAGTTCCCATGAAAAAGGAAGATAAAATACGTGAGTACTTATAATACCATCTTGCATACATGATTCATCCCATCATTTACCTTTTATTAGTTTAACTTATCTGCTAAGTTTATGTAAAAAGAACATAAAAAATACCCTGACTCGTTCTATAAACGAATCAGGGTATTTCGATTAAGTATATTTAGCTGCTACGCCTTCAATAAAGGTTGGGTAAAGCACGAAAGCAATTTCTAACATCCATACAGCACTATTAAGCACTGCCTTGTTTACATCTAATTCCATGCGCTCATGCATGGTATGACAATTTGCTATTTCCGCTTTATAACTTTCATTTTCCATATAGATATAAGCATCTATTCCTTTTTTTCTAAGCTCATTCCATTTTTTAAAGATAAGACTAATATTAAAATGCTGAGTAAGGTCTCTAATATGACGATGCATATAAACCTCATACTTACGATGCTGTCTTAAAGATAAATCATGAAAGTTATGCGCATAGCAAAAGGTATCACTAATATAATGACTCATAATGCCTGCCGCATAAGATATAAGCCAAATAGTATAACGTCTCTTATGCACAAATTCTGTAAAAGACTCCCATTCTTTTGCTGCAATTTTTATATTATGTGCTTTGAATCTTCTATGTGGTGCTAGGTCAGGCATTCCTGCCCCTAAACTGATTGCTTTTTCATTAAAAGTTATAGGAAGATACGCCTTAACAAGTTCATACGCTGTATGAGCTATAACTTGATGTGTCTTAACTTTCAATTACCTAACCTCTTTTCCTTTGTTATAATATGCTCTTTAAACTCTATGAATAGGTGTAAGATTATAGCGATTAGCAACCGTAACCTGTAAGTCTTTTCCTATTTCTATCTGTTTCTCTAGTAGAGCATTTTTAGCACTTAAATACGCTAAATCTGGAAGATTGTTCTCGTTGCTAAGATGCCCAAGTATTGCCCATTTTAAGTTTGGATGATAAATATGAGCAAGTACTTTTGCTGCAAGTTCATTATTTAAGTGCCCGTAATCTCCTAATATACGTTGTTTAAGTGGGAAAGGATAACTTCCTACTTCTACCATATTTACATCATGATTAAATTCAAGAAGTATACCATCTGCATTATAAAAACGCTCAACGATTTTTCTATCTACTTTTCCCATATCTGTTGCAAGAACCATTTTTTTACCCATATACTCAAATACATAGCCTACAGGATCTACAGAGTCGTGATAAATGCTATAAGGTGTTACCATTAACTCTCCAAAGTAAATAGGCTCATCTTTAGAGATAATTCTTTGATTATGTTCTTTGACTTTACCAAGCATTTGAGCACTTTCCATACGCTCCCAAGTAGGTTTTGTTGCATAAATAGGTAAGTCATATTTACGACTTATAATACCTACACCTTTGATATGATCACTATGTTCATGTGTAATGAGAATACCTTTTAGTGTAGTAGGATCAATATCAATTTCGGTAAGTCCTTCTGTTACACGTTTCCCACTTACACCAACATCTATCAGTAATCTTTGTTCATCAGCATGTAGATATGTACAGTTTCCACTACTCCCACTTGCAATGGGACATAAATAAAATTCCATTTCAGTCCTCCATTTTAGTCACGCTTATTTTGTTACATATATGTAGTTTATCATATTCACCCCTATTCGTATACGTTTAGCTCACTCAAAAAATAGAGGGCAAAAAACTGGATAAACCTTGACTCATCCAGCTTTTTGCCTCTTTATTAATTATTTTCAATAAGTACTTTTTTATCCTCACTACAAATCACTTTACGTTCAAATCCTGTAAGATATGTCTTTAGAATGACTTTACCACCCCAAAGAGCTTGAATATGTTTAAGTGTTTCCGTAGCATAAGAAAGCTGAAGTTCACGCCCATCATAAATATGTCTGAGAATGAGTGTATGATCACCACGCTGCATATCTTCTACAATAATATTAGGAATACTACCTACTCCTACATTATTAGCAAGTGTATTACGTACCTGCCTCCAGCCGTCTTCATTAGATACTTCTGTAATTACATAATAGCGCTCTTCTTCTTCAAATTCAAAAAGGTTAGCTGTATTAGCAAGGTCATAAGTTAAATAATTACGAATAAAAGACGCATCTCTTTCCACCCTTCTAATACGTGCAAGTTCCTTAAAACTATGGTCATACTTTTCATAAAGGTCTTCCCAAATTTGAAACCCTATAAAATAAGGATTAAGTCTACCGGGTACACTACAAATAACATTATTATGATGTTTCAAAAATTCAATTTGCATACCGGAAGAGAGTCCTAATTCATTAACAATATGATAGTGCCAAAAACTTGCCCATCCCTCATTCATAATTTTAGTTTCAATTTGTGGGGTAAAGTATCTACTTTCCTCCATAACAATGAGTAAGATGTCTTTTTGCCACTCATTAAGCTCCCCTTCTCTCCATAAGAATTCTAACAGGTTCTCATAGGGATATTCTATTTTCTCTTCAAAATTAGTAGTCAGCTGGCAGAAGGCACCACAATGATATTTAATAGAGTGTGTCGCATCCAATATACGTTCCACTTCTTCATAACCTATGCTGGGATCTTGAATATATTCTCTGATACGATTGGCATGGTTTTTAAACATGTCAATCGTTAAATTAGCCCTTGTATACTCTTTGAAAAGACGGTTATTCTTAAAAAAGTCGTTATGCCCATACACATGAGCCATAGTCAGTATTTGTAATACTAAACTATTATCTTTCATTAAGTAGGCAATACAAGGATCGGAATTAATAACCATCTCATAAGGGAGCCCTGTCAAGTTATACTGATAAAGTGTCTTAATGCGCTCGTAATTTTTCCCATAACTCCAATGTGGATAATGAGAGGGCATCCCTACATAAGCTTCATAGCAAATCATATCTTCAAAACTAATAACCTCAAACTCCTGCTCATAATAGTCAAGGCCTATTCTTTGAGCAATTTCTTCTATCTGGGTATTATAGTCCATTAACTCCTTCAAAGAATAGTTCATTACGCACCCCCATCTTCACTTGTTCGCTTCTCAATTTTCAGCATATCCATAAAGGCTTTCCACACGTCTTCCTTCTTGAAGATTCTAACAGCTGAAAAATTCGTTTTCTTTACTTCTTCCATATATTTATTCATAATAGTACTCGTATAAGTACTAATTTTAATTTCGCCATACCCAAAGAGATTACATACATCACACAGTTCATTAGCCAATACTACTGCCTGTTCATTATCTTCTCCCCAGTTATCTCCATCACTACAATGAAAAGCATAAATATTCCAGCTGTCTGGAGGGTATTTTTCTGCGATAACGTCTAGTGCTTTTTGATAGCCACTACTAATATAAGTCCCTCCACTTTCTCCTCGATGGAAAAAGTCATCTTCTGTTACTTCCTTAGCTGTAGTGGTATGTGCAATAAAGACAATCTCTACATTAATGTATTTAACCTTTAAGAATTGATAAAGAAGGAAATAAAAACTTCTTGCTAGGTACTTCTTCGTATGTCCCATAGAGCCAGAGGTATCCATGATACAAATAACAACAGCATTAGAATCCCTTTGCATCTTAATCTTTCTTCTAAAATATTTCAGATCATCTTCATGAAAAGGTATTCTCTCATTAGTAACCTCAAGACCAAGCTCATGTGCTGCACGCTGCAAGCACTTCTCCCTCTTGATTTTAGCCATCATAGTATGTTTTTTAGAAAGGCGGGGAGGGATCCCCTTTTGCTGAATACCCCATTTTTTACTACTCGCCTCTGATTCTATTTCTTTAAATTTCTTTTGCTCTAGATAGGGCAAATCAAGATCTTCAAACAAATAATGAATGGCCTCATCTATGGTAATTTCTGTTTCATAGATGTCTTCACCTTCTGCATTGCCTGCCCCTTGATTCTGACCACTTTCATCTCCTTTAGCTACACGTTTTCCTTTTTCTTCCTTTCCTGTTCCAGCCCCAATATTTTGCTGATTCTTACCATATCTAAAATAATATTCTTTAACCCCTTTAATGGGAATTTTAATCTTCTTATTTTTAGTCTGTCCAATAATACTTTCTTCAGAAATAATGCTGCCTATATTTTCTTTAATACTCTTTTCTACTAATTCTTTATGCCTGCGTCTATCTTCTACACTCCTATCTCTGCTATTCGGTTGAAACTCTTTAAAAATAGCCATGTGCATCACCTAGTCTTTCCAAAGGTTATTGGCAGCATATTTCAAAATAACGTTACAACAGTGGTCACAGTAACCATTATTCTTCATTTCTTCAACCATTGCATCATACTTCTCATTTTGCTCTTTATCTCTTACCTTACTCTTTGTAATAATACGAGAAAGTTCTCTTACAGACGCTGTAAGTTTCTTTTCTATTGCTTCTTTAAGGGGTTCATAAGATGTATAATCTACACTTGTACCATTACGAATAACTGAGAACATATAGGCTGTTACATCTTGTCTAAAGCCTTTAGCACCACTTTGTGTTACACCAATCTGCTCTTCTATAGAACGCATGAATACTTCATCAGGTGTTAACTCTTCTCCTGTACTGCTGTCTTTTAGCTTTGTTTTATTCACATAAGCCTCTGCATGGTCTAAATAGTTATTAAACAAATCTTGAGCCTGTTCTTTGTAACCATGAATAAAGGCTTTCGTGACTTCTTTTTCTAACATCTTATGATATTCTTTTTTAATCGTATCCTGCAAAAATCCTAAATAACGTTTTTTAAGTTCATCCGATACAGCCATTTCTTTAATTTCTTTTAAGAGTACTTCCATTAGGCCGATAGGGTTAATACAGTCATATTCAGACTCTGATAAAGCTGTATCAAGAGCTTTAGAAATAAATCTTGTTGAAATGCCTGACATACCTTCTCTTTCAGCTTCATCTTTTAGTTCCATAATATCGATACGTTTTGTTGTTCCTTTTTCAATAATTTCTTCTCCATTATAAATTTTAAGCTTAGTCATAGGATCAACCTTAGCAGATGGGCCAAGTCTTGTTAAAATAGCAAACATAGAAGCAATCTCAAGTGTGTGCGGTGCAATATGCGCTTCAAAATTAGAACTTTTAAGCATCTTACGATAAATCTTCACTTCTTCATCTAATTCTAAGCAATAAGGCACTTCTACCTTAACAATACGGTCTAGAATAGCTTCGTTAGTATGATCAGATTTAAACTTATTCCACTCCGCTTCATTAGAATGGGCTAAAATCACACCATCAAAATAAATCATAGCCCCTTTACCTGGTGAAGGGATATTTTTCTCCTGGGTAGCTGTAATCATCGTATGGAGATACTCCACATCATTTTTGAAAACTTCAATGAATTCTACTAAGCCCCTATTTCCTACATTAAAAGCACCATTTAAAGAAAGTACACGTGGATCATCCTCTGGATATAAGTCCATTTTTGAAATATCGACTGAACCAACTAATACAGACGTATCTTGATTATTAGGATCAACAGGTGGCACAACACCTATTCCTTTACGTGAACGAATGGAATAATCTGTTTGACTTACTGGAAATCTTTCATATTCTCCTTTAAACTCATGAATTAAGCGGTATCGACATACAGGACATAAGTCTCCTTCAATTTTTACTCCTAAAATATCTTCAAATGCTTTACGACTGTGTTTAGGAATAAGATGAAGTGGCTCTTCTCTCATAGGGCAACCTTCTAGTGCATAGATTGGCTCACTATTTTCTACTAAGTTCTTAATACTATCAATTAAAGAAGATTTTCCTGCACCTACTGGTCCTACTAGGTAGAGCACCTGCCTTGCTTCTTCTCCTTGCATAGCCGCAGAATGTAAATACCTTACAATCTTCATCAAAGTCTTATCAATGCCAAAGAAATTGTCTTTAAAGAAATGATAGCGTTTAAGAGTATCCTTTCCATAGATTCTTCTTAGTCTAGGATTTTCTTCCGTTTTAACGAACTCAACCCCTTGATCTACTATTAAATCATAAATACGTTTATGCGCCAGCTTATAAAGTTCTGGATGTTCATATAAAATATGTAAGTAGTCAAGAAAAGTTCCTTCAAAATGTTCAACTTTCCTTGACTGCCTATCGTTTAAAATCATCTTAGAAAAATCTACCATATATTTAATCACTCCTTTAAAAGTGTATAAACTTACTTATATCAAATATATGGCTTAAACTACTTTTCCATGATTAAAAAATTAAAACTGCATATTGTAAGTTTCGAGTAAATTTTCTATACTGAAATATCTATTGCCGTCTAAATAATCAATATAAGGAACTCCTCTTGTATCAATTGTATTAAACAGTGTACGTACATAGCCCTTTTCTATATATTTCTCATCTTCTATTTGTAAAACAGGGACTGTATACTTCATCTGCTCCGTTCCACTTACAGGTGTCTCTTCCTCGACTTCATGCAAAAATCTATCGGATTGAAGTAACCCATGATAGGCATTCACTAACTCAGCTTGGCTAGAGATACGGTAATCATCCTTTCCGCTACTCGCTACTTCCTTCATATCTACATCAATATAAAGCATGCCCTTAATTCTTGGGTAAATCTTTGGAATCGTATCATAAAAGTAATTTAAAGTTTCAGTAGCTTCTCCTACTTTATACGTATGATCTACACGTGAAAAATGAGAGACTGCAATTCCAGAGAGCATCATAGGCTTACTAGTCTGAAAGTTTTTATACCAAAAGTCTAGCCCATCCCCTAAAGAGAATTCATAACGCTTACCATTTTGATATCTTGGTATATACACATTAAGCCCTACCCAATCTACCATGTGGTCTCCAGGATAATAAGTCATACAGTCATAAACTGAGTCTGCACTAATACTCCATACGACTACTGACTCTGGCAAATACCTTTTAATGAGCTTATAGGCTCTTTCATAATAATTCTTATAATTCGAAGGATCCTTCACAGAACTATCTACTGGATAAAGCTCAATAAACACAGGCATACTATAACGTGTCTTAATATCGCTAATCATATGATAAATAGGATTAATATCATAGTCCTTAGTTGGGAGTACTTTAATATAAGGTACTTGCTTATCTGCCAGACATTCTAACATTTGCCTACTCGTTACATCTGAAGCAGTCCTATACTGCATGACACGAATAGCATGCTTTTGCCCTGTCACTTGTTCAAACTGCGTCATACTATAATCAAGTTCAATATTATCCTCTACATAAGCACCGATATAAATGCCGTCTGCTGGCTCTAGCTTGCTATAATCTATTTGTTTAGGTAGATATAAGTCTACTAATTTTTCTGTAACGTCTAGCTCCATTAAAGCTTCCGTAGTCAATTCAGGCTCACTCACTACCTGATTGGCACACCCTGTTAAAAAAGCAGTCATTAAAAAAATCCCTATGAGTGTTTTCTTCATCTTTCTCACCTCATAAGGATTATGGACAGCTTTTCAATTTTATATACTTCTTTTAGATGCAATATACCTGGATAAAGGCTTTAAATAATTCAGATATAGGCCCCCTTCTATAAAAATCTCCATATTATCTTGAAAAGCTGTATAAGGAATAGACTTACGTCCTCCACTTACTGATGCATCATAGTATTTACGTACTTCATCTATCATAAATAGGAAATAACGATCGTATTTTTTAAAGTACACAATAAGGAAGGCCTCACCCCCTTGCTTCACAAAGTCTTCCATAAAGGTAATTTGATGGAGATGAATATTAGCTAGCGGCAGAGATTCTTTTGTAGTCTCTTTCGCATCAAAACAGAGTGGAACCCCTTGTGCTACCCCTATGTAGTCAACTGTACTTTTTTGGTCAAAATAAGCCAGTGTAATAACACCTTTTCCCTTATCAATATTAATAGGCTTAATGGGCGTAGGAACCTTCTGAATTAAAGCCAAATTTTTTTCTCTATAAAGATCATTTGTTAGATTAATCGTTTCTTCTAGAACGCTTCCCCTAAGACCACGTGTATTCCAATATCCCATTTGTTTCCTCTTTTCTTGATTTTTTGTAATTATTTGGTAAAATAAAATTAAGTTCATTAGATTGGGGGGGCTTTATGTATTATGTTCTTTTTATTATAAAATGTCTATTTACAAAGTTCAATTTCTTTCGTCTTACTTCCAATGAAAAAGCTTTGGTCCTTAAAAGAAACCACCTTTATTTCGCTTCTGGGTTACTTTATATGAAAAACAAATCTTATCAAAAAGCCATTTACTGTCTTGAAAAAGCTCATGCCTTTAAGCAGCTTATGGTTTGCTACGAAAAATTAGGTGCAACTTCCTGTGCTATTGGACTAGCTGAAGAACATGGTTATTATAAACAGGGTGCTCTTATTTGTATGAAACATCATAACAAAAAAAAAGCTGCTTACTTCTATAGTTTCACTAAACCTCTTTATGCTGCTAAGCTGTATAAAGAATGTGACTGTTACTATGAGGCAGGTATAGCTTATATGAAAACTTATCAATTTCTTCAGGCTATCGAATGTTTCTATAAGGCGAATGACCCTCTTCAGAAACTGGACGGGCTCAGACAAATTGAAGAAGTTGCCATTGTACTTTATCTAAGTAAACAATATGAAGATAGCCTTAAGCTCTTTGAAGCACTTGGCGATTATTACTCTGTTTTAGAATGTGCTAAACGCTGCAAGAATACTGAGCTTGTTAGAAAACTGCAAGAACTTATTGCAACTTATGAAGCACATGAAAACAACTATCTAACAGCAGCACATTACATAGCTTCCTTAAATATGGATAAGGCAAGACTTTATTACTATTTAGATCAAGCTTCCAATGACGCTCTTAAACTTGCTATTGATAAGGGTAATTATTTTAGTGCACTTAAAATTTGTTTTAATACCAATAATTTACCCCTTGCAAAACAAGTGGCGAAACTCTATGCATAGAGCTTCGCCACTTTAACTACCTATTAGTCCTTCACCTAAGCAGATTTCACTATAAATCTTCGGTGCTGCCACAGTAAAGACACGGTTTTCCATATATTCAAATAAACTTTCACAAAGTTCAAATTTAATCTTATATGCACAAAGTACCTGATAACAAAGGCCATAACGATTTTTAAAATACTCATTTTCAATGGCATCTCCATATTTTGGATCCCCAATAATAGGATGACCAATCTGACTTAAGTGTGCACGAATTTGATGTGTTTTCCCTGTTACAAGTTGTACTTCTATTAAAGTATAACGTCCATTTGTCTGAAGTGGTAAAATACGTGTTTCTACAGGCTTAGCCCCTTCTACATAGTGGTCTACAATTTTCACTTCATTTTTGCCAGGTTCTTTATAATGGTAGCCTTTTAATACAATAGGTTCTGTAATACGTCCTAGAACAATACTCATATAGTATTTAGAAATTTGCTTTGTCTTAAGCATCTGACTAATTTCTTGCGTTGCTTTAAGGTGTTTCCCTACAAGTACAATCCCTGCTGTATTACGGTCAAGTCTATTACAAGGTGCTGGTGTAAAACCTTTAGCCATTTTAACGTTATAAGAACCATTTGCGGTTAAATGATAAATCACTTCTTCAGCAAGACTATGTCCATCCTTCTTATCTTTTTGTGTTAATAATCCTAAAGGCTTATCTACAATAAGAATATTTTTATCTTCATAAACAGTCTTGAAATGAATTGGACTTTCTTTAATTTCCTTCTGCTCTTGCAAACTTACAATTTGTTCGTCATGAAGAAACAATTTAATCTGATCATCTTTTACCAGAATTTCATTACCTTTTGGTTTCTTACCATTATATTTAATTTTGTTTGTTCTCATAAATTTATAAAGGAGGCTCTTGGGACACTTATTTAAATACTTTAATAAAAACTTATCTAGTCTTTGGCCTTCTTCATACTGGGTTATAGCCATTTCTCTCATGATGTACTCCTATTTACATTAACATCCCATCAATTATCTTGATTGTATTTTCTAGTGCTTCACCAACTTGACACGCATCTTTTTCTATTCTAATGGTAGCATTTTTTATAGTCTTACCATTTTCCGCATAAATAAAATGTAATTTACTATTTTGAATACCTTTATTTCCAAGTCTTAATGCTAAGATGGTTTTAGCTTTTTGAATAATCTCTTTATTTTTACTGATAAAATAGATACTTTTTGTTGTAACAATAATATGTTCAAAATAGAGTGTACAAGTTGTATCCGGTATAATGGCACTATGATAAAGCCCATAATGACCTTTCATCTGCTCAAGTAGTGCCGCTTGCTTAGGGCTTGGATCTTTATACTTTGCAAAAGCAAAAAAACGTGTAATATGTAGGGCAAGAGGTAAAACAAGTACTGCCGCCACTACTGTAAAATAACTTGAACGTGTATCTAGTAATAAAATACCTGCTCCCATTATTGCTATAATGACACCTGCCCATATTACCGCTTTTATGAAATGATTTTTTTTCTTCTCTGCAATATAGTTTTTCTTTTGTTTGACCATTTTTATCCCCCTATTCGGCGTAAATCATTTTTACCGTCATTCCGCCATCAATTACAAAATTTCCCCCTGTAATAAATCCTGCATCTTCACTGCTTAAATAAAGTACTGCCCTTGCTATATCTTCTGGTCTTCCTACCCTACCTGCTAAATGTTGTTGATGATCCTTCTCTCTTAATGCTACAAATTTTCTATCTTTCTTTTTCTTCCATGCATTATCTTCAATCCACCCCGGACTAATAGCATTAACTCTTACCTTTGGTCCTAAACTTGCTGCAAGTGCATGCGTTAAAGATAGGAGAGCTCCTTTTGAAGCCGCATAAGCTTCTGAATTGGGCTCGCTCATAAGTGCTTTTGTAGACGCGATATTCACAATACTTGCGCCTTCACTTATCATATGAGGTGCGCAGTATTTGCTACAGATATAAGCCCCTGTTACATTGACACGCATAACCTGTTCAAATGCCTCTACAGATACATGAAATAGATTACCATTAGTGGTCACTTCCGCATGATTTACTAAAATATCTATTTTTCCATAACGCTCAGCTACTTTTAAAGTCATATTTTTAACAGACTGCTCATCTCTTACATCCGTTCTTATAAATAAAGCTTCGCCGCCTGCCTCTTTAATGTTTTCTTCTACTTCAAGCCCTGCTTCTTCATCTATTTCAGCAATAATGACTGTTGCATGGTATTTTGCAAATTCTGTCGCTACACATGCACCAATCCCTTGACCTGAACCTGTGACAACGACGATTTTATTTGAAAAATCCATAGCACACCTCCTACCTCCGTTTAGTGCTTTAATGTTTATTCTATCAAAAAAAAACGTGTCTGAAAAGAATCTCTTAGCAAAAAAACACATAAGTCTTAAGAAACTTATGTGTTTTTTGCTTTATATCTTAAATTTTTAAGGTTTCTTCAAATAAGGCCTCATTTTGCGGAATACTTACTGTATTACCAAATACACAGTATTGGTCTTGCTCAAGTACTTTTTTAATAGGTTCCGCAAAGCTTCTAAGGATTTCATTATCTACATTAAAGATATCATCTCTTATACTTTGAATGTCTTCTTTTGTCGTACCAACTAAAGCATAGACTTGAGCTGTATAACCTTCTGTAGATGCTGTGTAAGGGAAGTCCATACTGCTAATTGTACCAATTAAATATTGCAACAATTCACGTTCACTTAATTCTAATGATGCAACATACTCTGGAATTTGTCTGTAAATATCTAATGTTTTCTCAACATTAGGATCACGATAAGATACAAAGAACATATTACCACTCTTTCTGAAATCTGCAAAGCAACCATAAGCCCCATTTTTCACACGAACTTCATTCCATAAATAATCCATAGAAAGGATAGATTTAAGAAGTACAAGGCCACCATGATAATCAAAGCCTAGCTCTTTAAAGTTATATCCCATGGCTACATAATTCACATTACCTGGATAGATAAGCCCCATTTTCATAGAATGTGATGTAAATGGTATTTTGTGCTCTACTATTTCTTCTTCTTCAAGCTTACTTAATGCATCATACGTGCACTCTATACACTCTGTAACACGCTCTTCATCTACTGTAAGTCCTATTGTATAGCGTTTGCGATTCATAAAGAAGTGGTAAGCTTCTTTAAGATTTTCTATAACTTCATCTTGTTTTGCATCCCAATTCTCATCAATTTCACGAACTGTTTGATAGAAACTTAATCCTTTAGTCGTTTCATCAAAAGCTTCTGCTGGTGAAAAACTAGATAAAAGCATGCTATAAGCAATCTTATGCCCTTCACTGCTTAATGACATCTCCATCATAGATTTCATTTCTTTAATAATTTCACGGATACGATTGCGGTCTTCAAATAAAGTTTCATTCATAATAGTATGAACAAGTTTTACTTGGTCTTTTAATTCATCAATAAGAGCTTTTGTCTTTACTACAAACATTTTTTTGTAAGCTGCTGGATTTTTTACATCATGCATCGACTGAATATGGAATTCAATACCACCTAAGTGTTGGTCAATGGCCATAGATAAGTCTTCATAATCATAAGAAGCTGTATCTAATTTACTTAACATCCCTACCAGCATACCTAAATAAGGAAGACTTTTATCTGGCACACCTTCTAAATTGATAAAGTAATTAATATACGCAATTTGATTTGTAAAAATTGGTGTAATAATATAGGATGTTCCCTCTTTCTGCCTTGTTTCATAACGCGGGAACATAGACTCTTTATCTAATTCTTCTTTTTTAAGGAGTGGAATACTTAAAATTGCCTCAGGACTATCTGGTTCTTTTTGCATCTGATTGAAAGCCCGTGTCTTTTCTATACAAGCTTTAATTTGTTCTGGTGTCCAACTTGCTTTAATAGCTTCTAGTTTCTTCTGTACTTTTTCTTCTATAGCTGCATCTAATCCTACTTTAGGATGAATCATCATTTTAACATGATGGCTATTGTTTAAGAGATATTTTTCAATAAGCTCTTCAAAGTAACCTGTATCTTTTTTAGCTTGAAGAGAATCAATAAGATCCTCATATCTTAAATAGATATTAGGGTCTTCATCATAAATCCAGCTCTTCATAGTCCCTATATAATAGAGCAAGCCTTTAGAGTAACCTTTAAAGTCACCTTCTCTTAATTCAAATTCTTTCACTTGAAGTGCACCTTGAAGAAGTGATTTTGGTATACCTTCTTTAACTAAAGTATGAAGTGTTGTATCAATGACTTCATAGAAGCGTTCTTTATTTTCTTCACCTACATTTTTAGCCATTACACTAAAGATAGGCTGTTTAAGGTGAGTTTGGAAAGCACCAAATACATCTTCTCCTATCCCCTCTTTAATAAGCGCCTTTTTAAGTGGAGATGCTGGTGTTTCTAGTAGTAAGTATTCTAAGATAGATAACCCTACCATAAGTTCACGGTCTACTGTCTCGCCTACTACCCAGTTTGCAGATACATAAAGTTGATTTGGTCTATCCTCTGCTACAGAGTAGTAAGTATCTACTACTTTAGGTGTATCAAAAGGCTTCTGCATAGCAACTTTTGAGTCTACCTCTTGGTATTCAAAATGAGATAAGTATTCTTCATCTATAAAGGTTAAGACTTCTTCAATATTCATATCTCCATATAGCCCAATGTAGCTATTAGATGGATGATAGTACTTTTTATGGAAGGCTAAAAAGTCTTCATAAGTTAAGTCTACAATAGCCTCTGGTGCACCACCTGACTCATTGTGATAAGTGGTATCTGGGAAAAGGGCTTCTTTAATTTTTCTAAACCCTACCTCTTCTGGAGAAGAAAAAGCACCTTTCATTTCATTATAAACAACCCCTTTGTATTCTAGTGGGTCATTTTCATTTTCTAAATGATAACGCCAACCTTCCTGCATAAGGATATAATCATTCTTATAAATGTTTGGGAAGAATACAGCATCTAAATATACATCCATTAAGTTATGAAAATCTGCATCATTCTGACTTGAAATTGGATAAATCGTTTTATCCGGATAAGTCATAGCATTTAAATAAGTATTTAAAGAACCTTTTGAAAGCTCAATAAAGGGGTCTTTAAGCGGAAACTTTCTAGAACCACAAAGGACAGAGTGTTCGATAATATGAGCTACACCTGTACTATCATGAGGAGGTGTTCTAAAAGCAATCCCAAATGTTTTATGAGGATCTTCACTTTGCATGTAGAGAATCTTTGCTTTTGTACAGTCATGCTCGTAAAGATGAACATTGCTATCTATTTCTTTTATATATTCAGTGTTTAAAAGGGTATATCCTTTAACCTTCTGCTCCATTACATTCTCCTTATTTTTAAATTTTTATTTATAAACTTCAGTTTATCATTTTTCTATTGTCCTTGCAAGTTGCGCATAAGCTGGCTAACCGTTACAAATTCTACGTTTTTAGCCTGTAACTGGCTAATCATAGACTTCAGTGCCGCTGCAGTATGAGGACCTTTCTCTGGACCTACATGACCAATTACAACGGCATAACCTTTTTCCTTCGCTACTTTATAGGCTTCATTTAAGCGCTCTACTACATAACCTGTGCTTGGTGTATTATCTAGAAAAACATCTCTTACCAAATACGGTGTATGTTTCTCAGTAGCAATTTCCTGTGCAACCTTATTATCATAAGTTTTACTATCTACAAAGTAAAAACCTTTCTCATTAGCAAAGTCCATAAGTGTTGCTACTACATTTTTACTTTGCATTGCACGAGATCCCATGTGATTATTCATGCCTACTGCATAAGGAATTTCTGTCATAGATTCTTCTAATACCTCTCTAATCTTTTCACTACTCATTCCTGAAGTAATTCCTTTTGGTCCAAGCCAGTTTGGTTTCCCCTTAATAGGTTCAAGTGGTACATGCAAAATAACTTCCTTACCTGCATCATGAAGTTTTTTAGCATCGTCCTTTGCAAAAGGCATACCTGGAATCACAGCTCCTGTAAGTGGAATAGGTAATTTTGCAATTTCTTCTGTTCCTGCCATCTGATTACCAAAGTCATCAATAATTATAGCTATATATACTTTTTGATTCTGCACCTCCTGTGCATATAGTGGGCATACTAACCCCATTAATAAAATAAATGCACTTACTAAACTTTTTATGATACGTGTTGTCCTTTTCATATTGTCGCCTCTTTTTTCACATTATGTTTTAGTATGTGTCTTTAGTCAAAAAAAAACACTTGTTTTAAACAAGTGTTTAATGTGCTAAAAATTTTTCTCTACATTCCCAACTACAGAAGAAATATTCTACGCCATCTTTTACAATGCGATAAGCATCTTGCTTAAGAATTTCTTTGCCGCATATAGGGTCTGTTACTAAATCTTTTGCCTTTTCTTCAGTGCCTACTTCAGATAGGTTTGGCACATTTTCTATAATTTTAATCTCTCCATTCACAATGGAGATGCCTTTGATATTTGGATTATCTTTATGCATTTTCATAATTTTTCTTATCTTAAGCGTATAACGTACTAAGTTAAATAAACTGATTAACATCATAATAAGAAAAATATCTAATATAAAATCAAAAACAACCATTTGACGGATCCTTTCTATTTAGAAATAATGCCATTATACCTAAAGAATGTGAATTTAGTTTGAATATGTAAAAGCTTCTTCTAAATCTTCAATGATATCTAGTACATTTTCAATTCCAATACTTAAACGTATCATAGTTGGACTAATACCAGCTGCTTCTAACTCTTTATCACTCATTTGTCTATGTGTAGAGCTTGCAGGATGAAGTACAGCTGTTCTTGCGTCTGCTACATGAACAACAATGGCTGCAAGTTTTAAATGGTCCATAAATGCTACAGCATCTTCACGACTTCCTTTAATACTAAAAGAAATAACACCACTTGCCCCTTTAGGTAAATATTTTTTAGCTTTTTCATACTGACTATCCCCTTCTAAAAGTGGATAGCTTACACTTTCAACTTTCGGATGATTTTTAAGGAACTGTGCTACCTTTAAGGCATTTTCACTATGTCTTTCCATACGTAAATGTAAGGTTTCAAGACCTAAATGAGTGAGGAATGCATTTTGAGGACTCATACAATTTCCCATATCTCTTATAAATTGTACCCTAGCTTTTGTAATATATGCAGCATTGCCAAAAGCTTTTGTATAAGTTAAGCCATGGTAAGAATCATCTGGCTCTGTAAAACCTTTAAATTTGCCATTTGTATAATCGAACTTGCCACTATCTACAATAACACCACCAACACTCGTAGCATGCCCATCCATATATTTTGTAGTAGAATGAGTTACTATGTCTGCCCCATGTTCGAACGGTCTACATAGGTATGGTGTTGCAAAGGTATTATCTACTACAAGAGGTATACCATAACTATGTGCAATTTCTGACCAGTAAGCAATATCTAATACTACTAAAGCTGGATTAGCAATTGTCTCTCCAAAAATAGCTTTTGTATTTGGTTTAATAAGTTTTTCTACCTCTTCTTTTGTGGCATCGGGAGATACAAAGCTTACCTCTACTCCTAATTTCTTAAAAGTAATAGCAAATAAGTTATATGTACCGCCGTAAATAGTATTAAGGGCAATAAAATGGTCCCCTGCTTCACATAAATTAAGCATTGCTACCATAGATGCTGATTGGCCTGATGATGTACATAAGGCTCCTACACCACCTTCTAAAGCTGCAATTTTATTTTCAAGCGCTTCTACTGTGGGATTACTGATTCTAGAATACATATGACCTGGTACTTCAAGGTCAAAAAGCTTTGCAACATGCTCAGTTGAGTCATATTTATAAGTTGTGCTTTGGTAGATAGGAAGTACCCTAGGCTCCCCGTTGCCTGGTTTGTATCCTTCTTGTATAAGTTTAGTTTCAATTCTCCAGTTATGTTCCATTTTTATTCCCCTTTTCTTTTGTATCAAACTCTACTTAGATATATTTTAGGAAAGATTTATCTTCATCTTCTTCAGTATTTGGTTCATCTTCTTCATACTCATCTTCGTACTCATCATCTTCTTCATCGTCTTCTTCATTTGCTGAATCCTCACTACGTTTTGCAGCTTCTTCTGCAGCTTTAATATGAAGTGTGAAGTTCTTTTGAATGAAGAAAGAACAAAGTGCCATTGTTAATACAGGTGTAATTAAAAGCATCATAGGAAATGCAATACTTGCTACCTGAACTAAAAGTGCAATACCTACCATAATAAGACTTGATGCAAGATGTTTATGTGCAAAAACAAAGCCTGTTAAAAAGATGCTAAAACCTTTCATATGGAAACGTGACAAAATGGCAAACACATAAAGTGTTAATATGGATGTTTCAAGCACTAAGAAAAGTGCAAATCCTGTAAACAGGAATGAAACTTGTCCATTATAAGCCACTAAAATCATACGGTATAAAAAGCATGAAATCCATAAAACAGCTATTCCTAGCGTAATTGGAATAGAAACCTTAAAGTTTTCTTTAAAACTTTTAAAAAAGTCTTTTGTTACATAGACATCTTCACCTCTTACCTTTTTCCCATACACATAAAAAACTGCTGTTGTAGATGCTCCTATTGAAATAATAGGTAAACTACACACAATCCAGTAAAACGTTAAAATGAGCAGATCAGCAATTTCCGTTCCTATACGGTATACTGGCCCGTCTAAATCAAATAGTTTCACTTTAAAAACCTCCTAGTCATTCTTCTTACTGTGAAGTGATAGTATCATTATACTATATATCATAAGCGAATCATATGTAGAAATTATAATTTGAATGTTAATAAAAATAATACTTGAAATTTAATTTTTTTAATGTATAATTATACATAAACAATCATATATATTATTTTATATTACTATAGGGGGTATTCATTATGAAAGAAAAAGTGGTTTTAGCTTATTCAGGTGGTTTAGATACATCCGTCCTTATTCCATGGCTTAAGGAAAACTATGACTATGAGGTTATTGCTGTATGCATTAATGTAGGGCAGGATGCAGAACTTGTAGGCCTTCGTGAACGTGCACTAAAAATGGGAGTAAGTAAAGTTTACGTAGAAGATGTGAAAAATGAATTTATGGAGGAATATGTATTTCCAATGATTCAATCTGGTGCTATCTATGAATCTAAATATTATTTAGGTACTTCTATTGCACGTGCTGTGATCGCCAAAACACTTGTAAAAATTGCATTAAAAGAAAAGGCTGTAGCTATTTGCCACGGCTGTACAGGTAAAGGCAATGACCAAATTCGTTTTGAATTAGGTATTGCAGCACTTGCGCCTCACCTTAAAGTTATTGCCCCATGGCGTATCTGGGATATTTCTTCACGCGAAGAAGAAATCGCCTATCTTGAAGAACGTGGCCTTGAAGTTCCTATGAAAAAAGAAGATAGTTATAGCCGTGATCGTAACATGTGGCATATCTCTCATGAAGGTCTTGACTTAGAGGACCCTTGGAATGCACCTCACTATGAAAAACTTCTTAAACTAGGTGTTTCTCCAGAACAAGCGCCAGATGAACCAACTTTTATCACTCTTACTTTTAAAAACGGTGTACCAACACATTTAAACGGCGTCGAAACAAAACCTTCTCTTCTTCTTGAAAAACTTAATGAACTCGGGGGAGCAAATGGTATCGGTATTGAAGATATTGTAGAAAACCGTGTTGTCGGTATGAAATCTCGTGGTGTTTATGAAACACCAGGTGGCACTATTCTTTATAAAGCACATGATGAACTTGAACACCTTACACTCGACCGTGAAACTTACCGTTATAAACAAGAAGTTGCGCTTCAATACGCAGACCTTATTTATAATGGCAAATGGTTTACACCACTTCGTGAAGCTTTAGGTGCTTTTGTTACAAGTACCCAAAAAGTCGTAACAGGTGAAGTGAAACTTAAACTTTATAAAGGAAACATTATTCCTCAAGGTGCTTCTTCTCCTTATTCACTTTATAGCGAGAACTTAGCAAGCTTCACAACAGGTGATCTTTATGACCACCATGACGCAACAGGCTTTATTAATCTTTATGGACTTCCACTTAAAGTGCGTGCACTTATGGAGGCCGCTCATCAAGAAGACAACTAGGAGGATAGGACTTATGAAACTTTGGGGAGGACGCTTTGCAAAAGAAACAGATGCTTTAACGGATCATTTTAACTCCTCCATCTCTTTTGATGCAAGGCTCTATAAGCAAGATATTTTAGGAAGCATCGCTCATGTTATGATGCTTGGCAAACAAAACATTATTAAAGAGGAAGAAGCTGTTACGATCAAAGAAGGTCTTCTTAGCCTCCTCCAAGATATAGAAGAGGGCTATGTAGAGTTTAATGTTAAGGCCGAAGATATTCATATGAATATTGAAACACTTCTTATTCATCGTATTGGCGATGTAGCCAAGAAAATGCATACAGGTAGAAGCCGTAATGATCAAGTAGCTCTTGATATGCGTCTTTATGTCATGGAAGAAATTTTAGCTATTAAAGATATGCTTCACCATCTTATGAGCGTTATTACAGATCTAGCCAATGAGCATACTGAAACCATTATGCCAGGCTATACACATCTTCAGCGTGCACAGCCTATTACTTTTGCCCATCATTTAATGGCTTACTTTGAAATGTTTAAGCGTGATTATAAAAAATTAGAGTTTACTTATGAGATGACAAGCAGCCTGCCTCTTGGAAGCGGTGCACTCGCTACTACCACTTACCCTTTAGACCGCCAAGCTGTTGCAGATGCACTTGGCTTTAAAGAAGTCTGTGCTAATAGTATAGATGGTGTATCAGACCGAGACTTCTGTATAGACCTTTTATCTAATTTAAGTACTATGATGATGCACTTAAGCCGCTTCAGTGAAGAAATTATCCTTTGGAGTAGTCATGAATTCCACTTTATTGAACTTGATGATGCTTACAGTACAGGTAGCTCTATTATGCCTCAGAAAAAAAACCCTGACATCGCCGAGCTTGTACGTGGCAAATGTGGCCGTGTGTATGGCGATTTAATAGGTCTTTTATCCACTATGAAATCCCTGCCTCTTGCTTATAACAAAGATATGCAAGAAGATAAAGAACGCACTTTTGATGCTATAGATACGATTAAAATGTGTCTCCCTATCTTTACAGCTATGCTTCAAACTATGACTGTATGTAAGGAAGCTATGTATAAGGCAGCTTCAGGTGGCTTTACCAATGCTACTGATGCAGCCGATTATCTTGTGAAGAAAGGATTGGCTTTCCGTGATGCCCATGAGGTTATTGGTAAACTTGTCCTTCATTGTGTTACGCATAGTACTGACCTTGAAAATCTTTCTTTAGAAGCCTATAAGGCTATTCATCCAATTTTTGAAGAAGATATTTATGAGGCTATCCGTCTTACAACTTGCGTTAATGAAAGACGTGTTAAAGGTGGGCCAAGTAAAGAGGCTGTCTTAGACCATTTAAAAGCAGCTCATGCTTTTTTAGACCAATCAAAATGAGTGCAAAAAAAACGAGAGAAAGTTATCCCATAACTTTCTCTCGTTTTTTTGTTCTTAAATCAAAATAGTTTAAAATCTCATCTAGATAATATTCTATAATTTCTAATACTTTATAAAGGCCTTCATTATTAAGCGGAATAAGTTCCTGCCACCTATTATAAACTTGGAGTGCCTCTCCTCTTGTAGATGCATTATAAAATTTTGTAATGAAATCCTTTATATCATAACTGAATCCTAAATCACTACCTTGCACAAACGTTGCTGCTACTTCTTCCATACAATATAAAGCATCCTTGCCAAACAGCCTAGTCAGAAACTGATAAACCGTTTCTTTATTAATAACAATCACCACCTTTGGTTTTAAAACATAGATAATTTCGATATAAGCTTCATTAAAAGGCACTTCTATATAATCAATTGGTTCATTGTAAAACCTAAGCCAGTGATAAAATTGTCCTAGTTCTGTATCATATAAAGTTTGCAATACTTCTTCTGTACCTATATGAGTAATGGTTAGTTGATGATAAGCTGGATCCTGTTGTATCCTTAATCCTTGCATCGACTCACTCCTTTGTTTAATTATTTACACATTTTCTAATAATTAAACAAATAAAGGAGTCTTCTTGAGAACCTTTATAGAGAAACTACCTTCCTAGAACTCCATGTATAAACCATTGATACTTTTATCTCCCATTATCCCACTCCGAATTCCTATTTATAATGAAAAAGTCTCCTTCTTTAGTTTTTTTCTTTTTTTAATACAGTTATTGCAAGAGGTGGGATTTCTACTACAATATGCTGACTTTGATTGTGCCATGGTGCATCTACCGCTACTACATGAGTATTTAAAACACCACTTCCTCCATAAATAGGATGGTCACTATTGAGTATTTCTTTATAAGTACCTCTCTCTGGCACACCAATCCTATAACTATGCCTTACTTCAGGTGTAAAGTTGACTACAACAACTAAATAATCTTCTTCTTTTTTCCCTTTACGTATAAAAGACACTATACTTTGGTCCCTATTATCGCAGTCAATCCACTCAAACCCATCATAGGTATCATCTAACTGCCATAAGCTCTTTTGTTCTTTATAGAAAGTATTTAAATCTTTTACAAAACGTTGCATTCGTCTATGGGGTTCATACTGTAAAAGCCCCCATTTAAGTTCTTCTTTTTCTGTCCATTCATTAGTTTGAGCAAAATCATTTCCCATAAAGAGCATTTTCTTACCTGGATGTGTAAACATATAACCATAGCATACACGTAAGTTGGCAAACTTCTTCCACTCATCGCCTGGCATTTTATAAATCATCGGGCTCTTACCATGTACAACTTCATCATGAGATAAAGGTAAAATGAAATTTTCACTAAAAGCATACATTAAACTAAATGTAATTTTATTATGCTCATACTTTCTAAAAAGAGGATCCATCCCCATGTATTTAAGGTAATCATTCATCCATCCCATATTCCATTTAAATCCGAATCCAAGTCCTCCCTGATCTACAGGATGTGTGACACCAGCCCAATCTGTAGACTCTTCCGCAATCATCATAATACCTTGGAACTTTTCATAAACTACCGTATTAAGCTGCTTTAAAAACGCAATGGCTTCTAGGTTTTCCCTGCCTCCATTACGGTTTGGAATATAATTTCCACCTTCTCTTCCAAAATCTAAATAAAGCATAGAAGCTACAGCATCTACTCTAAGCCCATCAATATGATATTGACTAAACCATGAAAGTGCACTATTGATAAGGAATAAACATACTTCCTTTCTTCCATAATTAAAAATTAACGTGCCCCACTGTGGATGATTAGCCTGTTCAGGTAGAAAATGTTCATAGAGTGCTGTCCCATCGAATTTTTCAAGTCCAAATGCATCCTTAGGAAAATGTGCAGGTACCCAGTCTAAAATAACACCTATTTTATTACGATGCATTTTATCTATAAGGTATTTAAAATCATCAGGTGTACCATATCTACTCGTTGGTGCAAAGTAACCTGTTACCTGATAACCCCATGATCCATCAAAAGGATGCTCTAAAATGCCTAATAGTTCTATATGGGTATAGCCCATTTCCTTAATATAATCCGCTAACTCATCTGCAAGCTCTCTATAAGTATAAAAGCTTCCATCAGCATGCATTTTCCATGAACCTATATGTAACTCATAAATAGACATAGGAGACCTATGCCATTCTTTTTTCATTCTACCTTCTAACCACTTTTTATCATGCCATTTATAACTGTCCTGCGTATAAACTTTAGAGGCTGTATGAGGTCTTAGCTCGCTTCTTGTAGCATAGGGATCTGCTTTATAAAGGAGTGTGTCATCCTGTGTTTTAATTTCATATTTATAGCAGCTATCTACTTCAATCTCTGGTATAAAGATTTCCCAAATACCATTTGTCCCTAGGCATCTCATACTATGTCTTCTACCATCCCATAGATTAAAGTCTCCTACTACACTCACACGTTTGGCGTTAGGCGCCCACACTGCAAAAGAAACGCCTTTTATCCCTCCTAATGTAGTAAAATGTGCCCCTAGCTTTTCATAAAGTGTATAATGCTTCCCTACTTCAAAAAGCCTTAAATCTTCCCCTGATAAAAAGCTTTCAAATTGGTAGGGGTCAATATAATCCCATTTATTTCCCTGTTCATCTTCGCAAAATACCCTATAAATGAATCTATGTTTTCTACGTTGCAGTACACAAAAAAATAATCCTTCACCAACTGGCATTAATTTATATTTTTTTTGCTTATCCCCTACTGGTGCAATACTTATACTTTTAGCATCTGGTCTATAAATACATACTGTTAGTTTCATTTTTTCATCTATTCTATATTCATGTAAACCAAGTAATTGATGAGGATTTTTAGATTCGCCATTTAAGAGAGCTTGTCTCTCATCCCGATTGATTAGATTGAATTGTTCCATTTTTCTACCTCCTTTATATTATTTTAATTGACTATGGTAATAATTTCAAGAAAATAAACCATATTTTTACAAATACCTTAGAATTAGGCTTGCATGTTATATAGAAATTGTATATTCTTAATAGAGTATGACTTTGAAAGGAGATTTTTATGGACAACAATCAAAAATCTATATTTGCAGCTGTTTCCTATTCATATATTTGTATGATAGATGATTATTTAAATGTACTTAAAAATCCTTGTGCTTCTTCTTTCCAATACTTTGATGAAGACGTATCAGGCATTTTATCTGACTTAAAAACACTCTTTACAACACTTCCTAGTCTTTTAGATGGCGAAAGTGAATTTAAAGAAACTTATGCTCAAAATTTAGTAGACTACCGTAAAACTCTAGAAGAGAAATTCCGTAGTTTAAGTGCTTATAAACGTGAACTTATGCATCTTACTTCTCTTTACAATCTTAAAAGCTCTATTAATGAAGCAACTTATGAAGATTACCATCTGACAGAAGAAGATGCTAAAAATATGGACTTTAATATGCTTGCTAAAGACTGTAGTAGCTTTGTCTTTGCTGAGAAAGTCCCTCTCAAACGCCAAGACCGTGCAGCAAGCCTACTTCCATACGTTCCAATGCGTATGACTAAAGACAGCTTCTTAGCTTACGTTGAGAAGAGCCTTCAAAAAATTAATATTGAAGATACAAAAGAAAATGCTGAGTTTTTAACAAGTATCCTCCTTCAACTTTTTGATGGACAACTTTATGAAAATTACGGATTAAGCTTTGTAGATATTAGAAGAAGTCTTGAAGAACTTCAACTCATTGAAGACCCTGAAGAATTCTTCGAAGAAGCCGATCTTACAAATGAAACTTTAGATTTTGCTATTGATTTAATCCAAAATCTTTATCATATGATTTGTTCATTTAGTAACTTACTTATTTTTGATGCACTTTCTTTCGAAACCCTTACAGATCTACATGTAAGCTTCTATGACTTATACTGTACAATTCAAAATATCTTAACAGATTCAGATGATAAAGATATCTTCCTTGAAACACTTCCTGAACGTGTTGGAACCATTAAAGAAGAGTTAAATGGACTTTATAAAAAAGCTTGCAAAACAAAAGAGATCGATCCACTCTTTGTACTGATGCAAACTTACCTAAGCATGTCTGTTCATCATGTCTTTGGATTTGATGCTGGTAAGCATGAGCCTTATAGCCAAGAAGTACTAGAGGTACTTAAAGACTTTATGAGTGATTTACGCACAAGGCTAAATACTCTTGCTCCTATTCCTCGCAAATTACGTATGCAATACTTTATGTCTGTTGTGCCTTTCATTATGAATGAACAGACTTTCTATAACTATATTATGCAAGGTTTTGAAAATGTATCTGATCCAAAACGTAATCTATTCACTATGATGTACTTAAGCAATGTCCTTGAAGAAAAGGGCTTCTTTGATACATTAAGCGGCGTGGACCAAGATGGCTATGTACCTTATGATTTCGAAGATGATTACTATGATGATTCACCACTTTACGGTATGGAGCATGATGACCACTGTGGTTGCGGACATGACCATCACCATCATGAAGAAAATCATAAATGTTGCGGTGGGCATCATCATGATGATGATCACGACTGTGAGTGTGGACATCACCACCACTCATAAATTAGAAAAACACCATATAAGTAGCAGGTTATCCTCCTTCTTATATGGTGTTTTTTATAATCCTATTTAATCTCTAAATTTGATAAAGTCTTCGCCCATTTCATCTATAATCGCAAGTGACTCAATACGTATACCTTGTTCACGGAGCGCATCTCCACCACCTTGGAATCCTTTTTCAATCGCAATCCCTGCACCTACAAGTGTCGCTCCGGATTGTTTAATGATATCTAATAATCCAATAAGTGCTTTCCCATTTGCAAGGAAATCATCAATAACAAGTACTTTATCTTCTGCTGATAAGAATTTCTTACTTACACGTACCATATATTCCTTTTGATGTGTAAAAGAATAGATTGGACTTGTATAAAGATCTCCATCTAAGTTACGTGATTCTGACTTCTTAGCAAATACAACAGGCACATTAAAGTGTCTTGCAACTATGCAAGCAATCCCTATACCTGATGCCTCAATTGTAACAATCTTTGTAATTTCATCCTCTTTATAACGCTCTTTAAATGCCTTTCCCATCTCATCAAATAAATGAATATCCATCTGATGATTTAAAAAGCTATCTACCTTTAATACATTCCCGCTTTTCACACGACCTTCTGTTAAAATTCTTTGTTTTAGTTGTTCCATGATTTTTCCTCCTTTAGTAATCTATTCCAGTCTAATTTTGTGTCTATATCTATAAGTTCGTTCTTATCGCTCACTTCAAAGAGGGTTACATCAGCTAAGTGTTTCTTCAGCACTTTTTTACCTCCCACATCTCCTTTCAGCTGCATAAGTTCTTCTTTATAGCAGTTACTAAAAATAACAGGATTACCTAATTCCCCTCTATGGGAAGCACATAAAATACCTGTTTGATTGTCCTTGTAAATGTTAAGCATATCCGCTATTGTCTCTTTTTTTAAAGCAAGCTGGTCTGCAACTATAAAGCAATAAGCCTCACATTCACTACTTAGTTGCAAACCTAATCGTATAGAAGTACTTATCCCTTGCTGTGCATCTTTATTGATTAAAATGTTGAACCTTAGTCTTTCGTCTATAAGCTTATAAGTCTTTTCATTTGTTACAACGTAAACTTCTTCAAATGGTAGTTCTTTTAACTTATTTAAAAGATAATTAAGGACCGTTTGTCCTTTATAAAGTTTCGCAAGCTTATCATCACCAAAACGTGTGCTCAAACCCGCTGCAAGTACAATAGCATGGATACGCATTTTATTCACCGCCTAATATAATTTTTTCAGGGGTAATTGGCAGTTCTCTCACACGTACACCCGTTGCATTATAAATAGCATGTGCAATAGCTGGACAAGGTGTATTAATAACAACTTCACCAATCGATTTAGCCCCAAAAGGTCCTGTTGGTTCATAAGTACTTTCAAATGCTACACGTATATTCCCCACATCTAACCTTGTTGGAATATTATGCTGCATAAAGGTGTTATTACGCATTTTCCCTTCTGCTGTATAAGTAATATCTTCATAAAGTGCCATACCAATTCCTTGTGCAATTCCACCTTCTGCCTGTATTCTTGCAAGACTTGTATTGATGACTGTTCCACAATCTACAACCCCTACATAATCAATCATTTCAGTGTGACCTGTTTCAGTATCTACTTCTACCTCAGCAAAACCAACCATAAAAGGTGGTGGTGATACTGGACTTGAATGCGATGCTTGAGCAATGAGGCAATCATGCTCACCTACTACTGCATTTTGAGCAAGTGTATCTAAACTAATCGTTACCGTACCTTCTTCATTACTAATTTGGTGACCTTCAAAGATTAACGCTTCTTGTGCAATACCTAGTTGAAGTGCTGCTTCTTTTAGCATTTTCTCTTTAAGTTCTTCACAAGCTTTAATAACACTCATTCCAGTTACATAAGTTGTACTCGATGCATAAGAACCCGTATCATATGGAGATTGGTCTGTATCTACGCCATTTACAACAATTTTATCTAAATCACACTCTAAGCATTCTGCTGCCATCTGTGCAAGAATTGTGTCACACCCTGTTCCCATATCTGCTGCACCGATAAGTAAGGTATAGAACCCATCATCATTTAAACGGATCTGACTTGATGCAATATCAATATTCGAGATACCTGAACCTTGCATGGTCATAGCCATTCCAACGCCCCTTACCTTATGGTCATCTACTCTATAACTTGGATATTTTTTATCCCATTCAATCATCTTTTTACCTGTCTCAAGACATTCTAAAAGCCCACAGCTTTGAAGAATCTCACCATAGTAGGCTTTAATACTTTCGCCTACTTCTAACATATTCAGTTTACGCAAAGCAATAGGATCCATATTGAGTTCTACAGCAAGTTCATTCATAGCAGACTCTAATGCAAAAGTACCTTGCGTAGCACCATATCCTCTAAATGCGCCTGCAGACATGGTATTACTATAGACAACGTCGCAGCTGAATTTAAGTGCCTCTGCTTTATTATAAAGTGACATGGTTTTATGCCCTGATAGGCCAACTGTTGTAGGTCCATGCTCACCATAAGCACCTGTATTCGATAAAGTGTACATCTCAATCCCTTTAATATGACCTTCTTTATCTGCTCCTATTTTAACGGTAATCTTCATTTCATGACGACTTGTAGAAGCCATAAAAGTCTCTGTACGTGTAAAGAATAGACGTGCTGGCTTGCCTGTCTTAAGTGTAACAAGTGCTGGATAAGGCTCACTTACTACGGTTTGTTTTGCTCCAAATCCTCCTCCAATACGTGGCTTAATAACACGTACTTTACTCTTTGGCATATCGAGTGCACGTGCTAAAATACGTCTTACATGGAAAGGAATTTGTGTTGCTGTTATAATATTAAGTCGCCCATTATAGTCTAAATAGGTATAAGTCTTAAACGTTTCCATCATAGCTTGGTTGTTTGCTTTTGTATGATATGTACGTTCTAGCACAACATCTGATTCACTAAATGCCTTATTTATATCCCCTGCTTCAAAGCCTTCTTTACAACAAATATTACGTTTTACCTCATTACCAATATCAAAGTTTACATGATAATCTTCTTCTGGATGAATACATGAAGGATGATCTATAGCTTGTTCAAAATCAAGAACAGGCTCAAGTATTTCATATTGTACTTTAATCAGCTTAAGTGCACGGTCAACAGCTTTTTCATTCTCTCCTGCTACAATAGCAACAGGGTCACCCACATAACGTACATATTTATCTAAGATTAGCCTATCATAAGGACTTGGTTCAGGGTAAGACTGACCGGCCATAGTGAAGCGTTGTTGTGGTACATCTTCATAAGTCAAAATACATTCTATCCCTGGTACTTTAAGTGCGATATCTTTTTTAATCTCTAATATTTTTGCATAAGCATGTGGACTACGTAAAAGTTTTACAACAAGGCAGTCACTTGGTGCTAAGTCCTCCGTATAAACAGGCTTTCCTGTTACAAGCGCTTTTGCATCTAATTTTATAATAGGTTGATGAACTGTCTTCATGTTATGCCTCCCCATTTTGACTCATGTATTTTTTAATGGCACGTAACTGTCCCATATAACCTGTACATCTACATAGATTTCCTGATAAATAAGCTTTAATTTCCTCATCTGTTGGATTTTTAAGCTCTCTTTTCATTCTTAATACATTCATAATTAGACCAGGACTACAATAACCACATTGCTCTGCTCCTTCACTTGCAAGCATCATTCCAAAAGCTTCTGCTTCATCTTGTAAGCCTTCTAAAGTTGTTACATGTTTTCCATCAACACGCATAGCAAGTACACTGCAAGAAAGTACTGCTTTTTCTTCTACCCATACTGTACAAAGCCCACAATTACTTGTATCACAACCACATTTTACACTTTTATAGCCTTTATCTCTTAAGTAGTTAAATAAAGTCATATCTGGTGCAATATCATCTTGAACTAATTTTCCATTAACCCATACTTTAATTTTCATGTCTTTCCCCCTCTAGTAACTAAGTGTTTTTAAAGAACGTTTGATAAGCACTTTTGCAAGATGTTTACGATAAGTTTCACTTGCTCGCATATTTGACCCAAAGTTCAGTTCTTCTATTACTTTATGTACTGCACTTTCTAGCATTTCTTCACCAAGTTCATCTCGTGTATTTAAATAATGCATTGCCTCATAGGCAAGTGCTGCTTTACTTGGCCTAGCACCTACAGAGATTTTATAGCCCTTTTGACCTTTCGTAACAGCCACAGCTAAAATTGGAAAATCTGTATGGCTCAAACGTTCTGTCTGATAAGTCCCCTTTATCTGTTCTTTCTTAATGATTATTTTAACAAGAATATCTTTTTCATAAGGTGTTTTAATAAAATCTTCTAAAGATAGAATCCCCCCATGATAAAGTTCTACATAAGTATCTAGGGCAAGTAGTGCTGTAAGTATATCAGAAAACCCAAATCGGCTGTAAATGCTTCCTCCAATAGTTGCACAGTTTCTAAACTGTACACCTACTATATCCTTCACACTTTCAGCAACTATCCCTGAAAAATATTCATTCATAAGGGGATGTGTTTCAATCATCCTTAAGGAACACATTGCCCCTATTTCTATAGCTTCTTCATTTTCTACAATTTGATCTAATCCTAATTGACTAAGGTCAATACCTGTATGGATTGTTTGGCTCCCCATTCTCATCCATAAAGTACCCCCTAGAATCTTATTACTTTTATTTTTCCCTAATAAGGCATACGCCTCTTCTAGTGACCCAACTGTTACATAATTTGTCATTGTGAACACAACTCTATCCTCCGTCATTACTGTTTTGATTGTAATAAAATGATGGCTAGTAAAATAGCCCCCATAAAAGATGTTAAAATACTAATGGGAAGCTCTGCTGGAAAAAGTGTTCGCGCACAGGTATCTGCTATAAGAAGCACTAAACTCCCTAACACCATAGCCATGGTCATGCAACTTAAATCCTCTTTCTTTGTATAAAGCTTTGCAAGGTGAGGTGCAATAAGTCCAATCCAACTTACAAGTCCTACTAAAGAAATAATGATTGCAACTAAAAAAGTTGCTACACTTAAAGCACCATAACGTACAGCCTTTACATTGACCCCTAATACATGTGCCGCTTCATCTCCAAGCATCATAACTTTTAACTCCCATCTTAATAAATATAAAGAGACTATAGCTATACTAAATATTAAACCTATCGCCCCAACTTGTTGCCAACTTGCTTGATAAAAACCACCCATAAGCCAAAACTCTATGGCTGGCAACTGTTTGTAAGGGTCTGCTCCATATTTAATGAGCATCAGTCCTGATGAGGCAATGGAACTTGTTACAATCCCCCAAAGTACCAAACCAAGTGTCTTATTTCTCATACGCCTTGCAAGTAGCATGGTTAAACTTACAACAACTATACCGCATAAAAAAGACATGCCTCCTATTGCCATAAGCCCTCCACCTAGAAAAACCATGGCAAAAGCTGCACCAAAAGAACATCCTGCACTTACCCCTAATACATCTGGCGATACAAGAGGATTCCTAAAGACAACCTGATAGGTATGTCCTGCTAGGGCAAGTCCACTACCACATAATAGAACAAGCATAATACGCGGTAAGCGCATTCCATAAACAACTGTATAATGGAGACTTTCTTTAGAAGTCCCCATTATAACATCTAAGACCTCTTTAAAAGATAGACTATAACGCCCTAATGAAAGGGCCATCATCATGCATAAGATTAAAAGACTACCTACAAAAAGAGTTTTCTTTCTCATAGTCCAAGTGCTTCCTCTGTTACCTCAATATCATAGAATTCTTTATAAAAGGCTTTTGCATCTTCTAAATACGCTTCTTCGTCATAAAGATCTGGATGAAGATCATTTAAAAGCCAAAGCATACCAAGTGCTGCTGATGGTGTTGGATAATCCCAAGGTTCAAGGATAGATGGGAAGTATGCAACATTTCCTGCTTTTACAGCTTCAATATCTTTAAAGTTAGCCTCTTCTGTAATAGCTGTTAAATCATAATCTGCATAACTTACAGCATACATATATTCAGGATTCATACTTAAAAGTTCTTCATTTGAGATTGTCTGCCAGTAAGCATCTGTTAACTCCTTTGTTACATTCTCCCCACCTGCAATCTCAATAAGATCGTTTTGATACATAAGTCCTGTACAAGTTACAAGAGGATTACTACTTCCTGCTAGATATACAGAAGGTCTATCTGTAAGTGAAGCCGTAAGACCTTCTACTTCTTTTGTCACATCATCAAAATATTTAAGAAGCTTCTCAGCCTCCTCCTCATGTCCAATAGCTGTTCCTATTAACTCAATACATGCAAGGAAGTCTTCCATACTTTCAGGCTCTACTGCAATAACTGGAATATTTAAAGATTCAATTTGTGGAATAAAAGATTCTAATCTATACGGTAAAATAATAAGATCTGGCTCTAATGCAAGTGCTTCTTCTACATTGAAAGTTTTACCGGATCCTACTGCTGGAAGCTCTAAGAACTGCGGTGCTGCTTGTTTGTAAATTTCTCTTGTATCTGCCTTCATTTCAAGCCCTACTACTTTATCTTTTGCATCTAAGGCAATAAGCATAGAAGATGTAATGTAATAAGAAGAAACAATACGGTTTACATCTCCTTTGATTGTTACTTCTCTACCTAGCTGATCTGTAACTGTAATCTCACGTTCTACAGTTTCTTGTTCTGGCTGTTTTGCAGTTGCTTCTTTATTTTCTGTACCTCCTTGCTCAGCTGATATAGGCTCAGATGTTACTTCAGGTGAACCCACTGGTGCCTTTGCACAGCCTACTAATAAACTCATACATGCTACCATATACATAAACTTTTTCATTTTCATGCTATTCCCCTTAATCTATTTATTTGAAAACCTTTTTAGGTAATCTTGTTTAATCTGTTCTTTTATCTCATCCCTATTTTCTTCAGTGACTGTGTAAATCATTGTATCTTCTCTTTGCCTAATGGCATCTAAAAAAGGATGTTCCTTATGCTTTATAACCCCTAGTACAATTTTAGGACTGCTTAATAAGTTATGTACTTGTTCCTGAAAAAGATAAGCCTCTCCTTCTAAAGTGCCAAGTTCGTCCATTACTACATGTTTTTCTGGATATTCCAAGCTTTTAATGAGGACATCCACACCAAGGGTTTCAAAAGTTTCCCTAATACTTTCACAAGACACTTCATCAGGCTGAATAGAAATAGGCTTGTCATTCCCCTCTACTTCTATCATACTATGCAGATAAAATCCTTTTCTTGCCTCCTTTTCAAAGTAAGGTAAAGTAACAAATCCAGTTAAATCTTTAGTCAGCTCTAGTTCCTCTGTAAGTGCCTTTAAAAGTGTAGATTTTCCCACACCTTTACCACCTGTAATAAAGAAATTGGATACATTCATGATTTAACACCCTTTTCTATAAAATAGTAATAAAAAAAAGACTCCTCAAAAAAAGAGGAGTCTATAAGCTTTGCATAGCATGCAAAACATAAACACCTCGTAGTCCACAAATTTAAGGTTTGTAGGTAGAAACTTTCGATCCATATTATCGAATTTATACGATTATTTATAGTCAGTTAACATTATACCTCAATATAAGTATTTTTGACAAGTTATGCTGCTAAATCATTGTATTCAGTTATGAAGCCTTCTCCAAGTACTTCTTTTACATCAGCAATGGTTACAAAAGCCTTAGGATCTATATCTCTTACTAAATCACGAAGCCTCGTAATTTCTTTTTGAGATACAACCACATAAAGGACTTCTTTATCTGATTTAGAATACATCCCCGTTGCTTTAAGCCCTGTTACACCACGTGGAATTTTCTCCATAATTTCTTTAGCAATCTTATCACTATGGGCTGATATGATAAATGCTGCTTTAGCATAGTGTACACCTTCTATAATATTGCTTATTACTTTTGAAGTAATAAATACAGCAATAACAGCATACATAGCTTTTTCCTGCCCGAAAATAAAGAAACCACATAATATAATTATACCATCAATCATAAGCATAAGCTGAGTGATAGGAAAGGATGGGTTCTTAAATTTAATAATAGAGGCAAGCATATCTGTTCCACCTGTTGTCCCTCCTGCTTGTATAACAAGACCAATTGCCGCCCCTATTAATGCTCCTCCAAAAATAGCTGGAAGAAGTAAGTCTCCTGTTGTAAGGAATGGATTAGGGAAAAATCCTGTGAACCATAGAGCAACAGAAAGCCATAAAACACTGTATAAAGACTTCTGCGCAAATTTAAAACCACGTTGTTTAATACTTATTAAAAATAGAGGAATATTTAAACAAATATTCGTTACCCATAAAGGTACACCTACACCAAACACATTGCTTGTGACTTCCTCTACGATAATAGAAGTTCCTGAAATTCCTCCTGTAACTAAGCCACTTGGTGATAAAAACCAGTTAATAGCTAAAGCAAGAAGGGTTGTTCCTAATAAGATTAGGAATAGTTCTTTCTTTGTAATACCTAATATTTTCATACTGTCTCCTCTTTAAGCTGCATATTCTTCATCTCTTGTAACATTGGTAATCCATTTCCAACTTATAATACGTCTTGTACTACAAATAACCTTTAATATTTCATCTACTCTTATAACACAAAATACAGCAATAACTGGCCAGCCCCATACAAAAGCAGCAATAAACCCTAACGGAATAGCTACAAGCCACATAAAAATGACATCATTAACCAATACAAACTTTACATCTCCACCACCACGCAAAATACCAATATTAGTTGTGTTTGCCATGGCCTGGAAGAATACAATCACAGAGTTAACAGCCATAATATCCATAGCAATAGACTTCGTTAAATCTGATACATTATAGAACTGTACAATGAAAGGTCTAAGTGTAAAAGTAAGAAGTCCTGCAAAAACAGCTAAACAAGCTACACAAATTGCAATAGTTGCTGCATATTCTTTAGTCTTCTTATAGTTCCCTTCTCCAATACTATTACCAATCATAACAGCTGCTGCACTTGATAAACCAAAAATAAAGACCGTTACAAATTGATTAACTACATTACTAATACTATTAGCTGCTACAACTTCTGTTCCTAGTCTGCCTACAATAACAGCTACCATAGAAGATCCCATGGCCCAAAGAAATTCATTAAATACAACTGGTGTACAAGTTTTAATGTAATCCTTTTTCATTAGGGCATCTTTTATTTTAAAGTGGCTTAATCTAAACTTGATTTTTTTCTCAAAGAATGCCATAAAACACATTACAATTGCAAATTCTACAAAACGCGCTAAAACCGTAGCAATTGCCGCACCTTCTATCCCTAAACGTGGTGCACCTAAGTTACCAAAAATAAGAATCCAGTTAAAGAATGCATTAACAAGTAAAGAAATAGAATAGACTACCATAGAGATTTTAACGGTCTTCACGGAACGAAGCATCATAATACTACAATTTGTAATAGCATAGAAAAAGTATCCTAATCCTACAATGCGTAAGTATTTTTCTCCAGCATCCATAACTGCCATATCTGGTGTGAAAATACTAATAAATAGACGAGGTGCACATAGTGCTATAGCCGTAAAAACAATAGATAAAGCTACACACACTTTATACATTATAGCAAGCACCTTATGAATAGCCTTTACATCATTCTTTCCCCAATATTGAGAAATAAGAATATTAGAACCTCCTGCAAGCCCAAAGTTCAAAATCATAAAGACAAAGAAAAGATTATTACTAATAGATGCTGCTGATAACTCTACTTCACCTAGTGTCCCAAGCATTAAAGTATCTACCATACTTACTGCAAAAGTAATTAAGTTTTGCATAGCAATAGGAAGTGCAATGCTTAATAATAATTTATAAAACTGTTTATCCCTTGTAACAAGCATATCATATCCCTCATACTTTCTGTAAACCTTTTTTAATCTTTAGGTAGTATACAAAAAAACTCATTATATTTCAATAGTCGTACATTATAAAAGCGTGTAAGATTTCATATCTTACACGCCTCTATTTAAGATAGCCATACTTTGTCTAAAAATAGAAAAATAAAGAAATAACCTACCGCGAATGCAAGGACTAATGGCAATATGGCAGCTATAATACCTTTATAAATAGCACGTTTCTCTCCCTTAGTGAGTACAATACGCTCTTCTACAAGAGAGTTACGTTTTGCCTTAGGTCTATCGCCTAATCGGTCATTAGGACCTGCATACCATGGCATACCTGGTATATCCATATCTGCTACTGTTCTTCCATCATCTTTGAATTCATCATTTACCTTATTCATTGTCATATAAGTGGCATGCTACAAAATGTTCATTGCCATAATCTCTATACTCTGGTGCCACTGTCTTACAAATTTCCATGCAATGCTGACATCTTGTATGGAATTTACACCCTGATGGAGGATTTGCAGGTGAAGGAATATCTCCTTCTAGGATAATACGATTCATTTTTACTGTTGGGTCTGGCACTGGAATAGCACTGAAAAGTGCTTTTGTATAAGGATGTTTAGGATTTTTGAAAAGCTCTTCTTTAGGAGCTTTTTCTACTAAATTTCCAAGGTACATAACCCCTACTTCATCTGAAATATGTTCAACAACACTTAAGTCATGGGAAATAAATAAGTAGCTGTATCCAAATTCTTCTTGAAGGTCTTTAAGTAAGTTAATAATTTGAGCTTGAATAGATACATCAAGCGCAGATACTGGCTCATCACATACAATAACTTTTGGTTTAAGCGCTATAGCACGTGCAATACAAATACGTTGGCGTTGTCCACCTGAGAATTCATGTGGATAACGGTCAATATGATGAGGTTGAAGACCACATTTTTCCATAATACTCATAATATAGCTTCTATATTCTTCTTTAGGTACAATATTATGCTCACGCACACCTTCCCCAATAATTTCACCAACTGGCATTCTTGGACTAAGGGAGCTATATGGATCTTGGAAAATAAGCTGCATATCTGGGCGAATAGCACGTAATTGTTTGTTAGAAAGCTTGAAAACATCTTTATCATCAAACATAACACTTCCGCCTGAACTTTCTTGAAGACGAAGAAGTGTACGACCAACTGTTGTTTTACCACAACCCGATTCCCCTACAAGCCCAAAAGTAGAACCTTTCTTGATATTAAAAGAAATACCGTCGACAGCTTTAACATGCCCTACTACACGTTGGATAACCCCTGCTTTAATAGGGAAATATTTTTTCAGCTCTTTAACTTCTAAAATATTTTCTGACATTTATTTCCCTCCTTTGCTATCATAAAGATGACAAGCCACTTTATGATCCTCTGATATATATCTAAGTTCTGGAATATCTCCATTGCATTTTGCAATACACTTATCACAACGGTCTTTAAAGAAACAGTAATTTGGCATACTTACAGGGTTTGGTACCGCTCCTGGAATAGAGTAAAGACGGTCTACTACTTTACCTACTGCTGGCTTACTCTTAATAAGCCCCATTGTATAAGGATGTTTTGGATTAAGGAAGACTTCATGAGCTGTTCCTTGTTCTACAATTTTACCTGCATACATAACCACAACATAATCTGCCATTTCTGCTACTACACCAAGGTCATGTGTAATAAGGAGAATACTTGCATCTATTTTTTGCTTAATATCACGAAGTAAGTCTAAAATCTGTGCTTGAATCGTTACATCAAGTGCAGTTGTAGGTTCATCTGCAATAATAAACTGAGGGTCACAAGAAAGTGACATAGCAATCATAACACGTTGACGCATACCACCTGAAAGTTCATGTGGATAACAGTCATAAATCCCCTCTGCACGGGCAATCCCTACTAATTTAAGCATTTCAATAGTTTGCTTTTTAATATCTTCATCTTTCATATCAGGTCGATGAAGTTTAATGGTTTCATCAATTTGATAACCAATTGTAAAGATTGGATTAAGACTTGTCATCGGCTCTTGGAAAATCATCGCAATTTCATTACCACGAATATGTTGCATTTCGCTAATTGGAGCCTTAACAATATCTACTGCACCACCTTTACGGTTATAGCGAATAGCTCCATCTACGATTTGACCTGTAGGCCCTTGTACAAGCTTCATAACAGAAAGACTCGTAACAGACTTACCACATCCAGACTCTCCTACTAATGCAACTGTCTTTCCTTTTGGCACTTCAATAGAGACACCATTTACAGATTTAACTGTCCCCATATCTGTAAAGAAATAAGTATGTAAATTATCAATTTCAATAATGTTATCTGGATTTTTCATAGTTGTTTGATACTCAGAAGGATCAACCTTTTTGCGTTTCTTCTCTTTCTCAAACTTCTTAATGATTTTATTATTTTCTTTAGAAATTTGCTTCATACGTAGCTTAGCTTCTTTTTGTTCAGCTTTTTTTATCTTTTTCATTTCTGCTGTCATACCGCTCATGTTATCACCTACCTTTTCATTTTAGGGTCGAAGGCATCACGAAGACCATCGCCAACAAAGTTGAATCCTAGTACTGTTAATAAAATACAGAATCCTGGTGGGAACCAAATATTCAAATACTCCCTCATAATAATAGGATCTGTTACCGTATTAACCATATTTCCCCAAGACGCAAGAGGGAATGGTACCCCTATACCAAGATAACTGTAAGATGCTTCTGCTAAAATAACACTCCCCATACCCATTGTTGCAATAACAATAAGTTGTGGCATAACATTTGGTATAAGGTGTTTCATAATACGTTTAACTGGGTGAAGGCCAATCGCTTCTGTTGCCACCATAAACTCTTGTTCACGAAGGCTTAGAATTTGACCACGTACAAGACGTGCTACACCTGCCCAACCTAATATACCCATGATAAGCATCAAAATATAAATCTTATATTCTTGTGGTACGCCATATGCTACCATAATAGAACTTACAATTAACATAACAGGAAGAGTTGGTATGCAATAGAATATATCTACCAAGCGCATTATGAGGTTATCAATCACACCACCATAATATCCTGCTATACCACCCATAATAACACCTACTGCTAATTGAAGACCTACTACTACAAAACCAATTAATAAAGAGATACGGCCACCATACATCAAACGAACTAAAATATCACGACCATCTTTATCTGTTCCAAGTAAGTGTGCTTTTGATGGTTTTGCTTTCCCATTAATTTTTACACCACTTTCTTGTGGATCCATACCCTTGTGATCATCTGAACTAAATTCTACACCATCTTTTACAAAGAAAATAGTATATTCACCATAACTTGTAAAAAGAGGCCCTAAGAAAGAAAACAGGAACATACATACAAGAATGACTACTCCCGCAATAGCAAGCTTATTACGTAAGAAACGCTTCATAACAAGCTGCCCTGGAGTAACGATTTTCTCTAAGTTTGCAACTTCCTCTGGTTGATTATTTGTTTGTAATACTTTTTCTTCAGCCATTTCATTACTCCCTTCTATTTAAGTCGTACGCGAGGGTCTACCACCGCATAGAGAATATCAGATAATAGTGTTCCTAATAATGTAAGAATGGCAAGGAACATGGTAAAGGCCATCATAAATGGAATGTCCCCTGATCTAAGTGCTTTAAGCCCTATATATCCAAGACCTTCAATAGAGAAGATTCCTTCTGTAATCATAGCCCCTGAGAAAAGTCCAGGAATCATACCACCAACCATTGTTACAATTGGAATAAGTGTATTTCTAAATGCATGTTTGTAAATTACTTTATGTTCACTAAGGCCTTTAGCTCTTGCTGTACGTATGTAATCTGCATTTAAAACTTCGAGCATATTGGTACGGCTATATCGCATAAGTCCTCCAATACTTAATACAGTAAGTACTGTGATCGGAAGAACAAAGTGCCATGCCATATCCATAATGTGTGCAAAGCCTACATAATCTTCACGAGCTGTAACCATCCCTTGAAGCGGGAACCATCCAAGGCCCATTGAGAACGCTCTTTGCAGTACTGCTGCGAAGAAGAAACTTGGAAGAGAAATCCCAATTAAAGCAATTGTTGTAACAGTATAATCTGTAATAGAGTACTGTTTTGTTGCTGAAATAATTCCTAGTGGAATCGCAATTAAGAGTTGCAAAATAAAGGATGGAAGTGCCATCCAGAAGGATACCCACATCTTATCTTTAATAACATCTTGTGCGGGTTTGTTATAAATGAAAGATTGGCCTAAATCACCTTTTAAGGCTGAACTTAACCAATCCACATAACCTTCTACTATCCCTTTATCAAGACCATAGAGTTCAGTTAATTTTGCTTTCATTTCCGGTGTTGCATCTGGAATTCCGTTTGTTATAGTACTTACATAATCTGCTGGCGCAGTACGTAGTAAACCATAAATGATAGCCGATACACCCAATAATATAAAGATAGAAATAAATAATCTTCGAATAATATATTGTCTCATCTCTATTCACTCCTTTTCTAGTTTAGTGCTTAAACAATGCGCTTTCTTTCTGATTAATATCAACTTACAATAATTGAATTTTTTTTGCATTATTTACATAACATTTATTATAGGCTGATATTAATCACCAACCCCTAAGGAGTTGGTGATTAGTTTCATGCCCTATGATTATTTAAGTCTGAATGTCTCAACTTCAGCAAAATATGTATAGTATGGAGTCATGTTCTCTGGAAGAGATTCCATATCTACGATTTCTTGGTTGAATACATACATATTTTTTCTTTGGTAAACTGGCATTTCTACCGCTTCATCCATAATGATATCAAGCGCTTTGCTATAGCAATCTTTTCTTACTTCTATATCATTTGTTTGACGTGCTTCTACAATAAGTTTATCAAGTTCTTCATTTTGAACGTTGTAATGGTTTGATGGTCCTTGTGAGTGGTATGTTTGATACATATCAGGATCAACAGTTGCTTGCCAAGCTGCTACCCACATATCCCAATCACCTGTTTCTAGTCTATCAAAGAATACTGTTCCGTCTGTATCTGCAATTTCAAGAACAGCACCCATTTTTTCCATTTCTGTTTTCATTTGTGTAAGTACTGGAGCAGTTGGATGTTCCATAGTACCGCCACCTGGAATACCTACTTCAACACGAAGTTGTACCCCATCTTTTTCAAGGCTTACTTTACCATTTTTATCTACTTGTTCGTAGCCAGCAGCTTTGAAGTATTCTAAAGCTTTAGCTGGATCGAAGCCATAGTATTCTGTCGCATCTTGTGGATAAGCCCATGATACTGTTGACATTGGTCTTTCAATAACTGTAGCTAAGTCACCATAATAAGTTTCTATAGCTGGACGACGGTTCATAAGATGCATTAAACCTTTACGAACATTTTTATCTGGAATACGTTCAGCATTAATACCGATATAACCATAACCAAGGTTATCAATTAATTCATATTCAAAACCTGCAGCTTCTACATCTGCTACCATATCTGGTGAAGAAGATGGATCTGAAATATCAAACTCTTCAAGCTTTAAACCTTCAAGTTTATTAGACTCTGCTGTTACTTGATATTTAATTGTTGGTGTTGCTGGTGCACCACCATAATAATTTTCATTTGCATTAAGTGTTACAACGTTATTTTCAAAGCTTCCAAATTTATATGCTCCTGCTCCCATTGGTGCTGCATTTCTTGATTTAGGTACGCTCATATCTCCTTTAACGTACTCTTTACCTGCATCATCTACACCGTAGTATGATTTTGGTGCTACTGCAATATTACCAAGTTTCCAAATAGCTGATGGATCAATGCCTTTAAGCGTAATCTTAACAGTTTTATCATCTACTTTTTCAATACCACTAATTTCTGTAGCATCACCTTTATTGTACTCTTCCATACCCACTACTGGTAATGTAGAAAATGTAGATGGACCATCATAAGCTGGGTCTGCTAATACTTTATATGAGAAAATAATATCATCTGCTGTTACAGGTGTTCCATCACTAAATGTGACACCATCTTTAAGTGTAAAGGTGTAGATTGTTTCAGAAACGCTACCATCTTCCGCTTCCACTTGTTCAATTTTATAATCTGCTAAATCTGCTTCTGGTTGTGCATTACGATCTGTTTTGATCAATGCTCCATGAACCATACTTACAATGTCATTATCAGGTGCTGTTGTAGCAAAGAATGGGCTAAATACTCCATTCATTTCAAGTGAAGCAACAACTACTGTTTTGTATTTTGATTCTTTTTGAGTATCACCACTACTCTCTTTCTCTCCTGCTGCTTGGCTTGTACCGTTATCTGTTTGTGGCTTATCTTGGCTACAACCTACTAAAGTAGAAGCAGCTAAACCTGATACTACAGATAAAACTAAAAATTTCTTAGCAAACTTTTTCATCTTAACCCCTCCATTTATTTCATTATTTTTCATTTCAAGTATCGATACTCTTTTTGCAAGTTTTTATCAACTAAATTTCATATCGTATAATTGATTTTTATTTTTCTCCTTCATATTACCATAATATTATGGGTTATTCAATCTTATTCTTAGATTTTATAACAATATTTATTTAAAATAAAATAATTGTATACATGTACATGATTTATTTATAGCACAATCTATCATATTTTTGATTTATTTCAATCAATATTTATCCCTAATAAATACTTATGTTTGTATATGTCGTACACTTTATGCTTGATTATACAAAAATTATATTATTTATTCTCACAAAAATAACTAAA
>OBXC01000122.1_pt1 | contig 83554 bp, 80 predicted proteins | sample 1538111 | NCBI WGS metagenome assembly OBXC01 (sample SAMEA2580137, study PRJEB22360) | human gut metagenome | biome: human gut; feature: human-associated habitat; material: faeces | place: Denmark | collected 2008/2010
GAGTCTTTTCTACTTAGCTACTTTGAAAGTGGAATTTAACTTTTCACTTCAGCTTCATGAAAATTTTTTCAAAACCATATTGACTTCAAAAGTGAATGTCTTTATAATGTATTAAAATATCAATTTTTAATTGGGAAAGTTTATAAAAAATTGAATATGGAAAAGGAGATGTGAAAATGGCATATTATTTTAATGAACCTTCACGTACATTCAGTGAGTATCTTATTGTTCCGGGATATTCCTCAGCAGAATGTACCCCAGCAAACGTTTCTTTAAAAACACCACTGGTAAAATTTAGAAAAGGAAAGGAAGAACCGGAGCTTTCCTTGAATATACCGATGGTTTCCGCAATCATGCAGTCTGTTTCAGGCGAAAAGATGGCATGTGCACTGGCTAGAGAGGGAGGCATTTCCTTCATCTACGGTTCTCAGACAATTGAGAATGAGGCTGCCATGGTTCGCCGTGTAAAGGCGACAAAGGCAGGCTTTGTATACAGTGATTCCAATATCCGTCCGGATGCTACGCTGCAGGATGTACTGGATCTGAAGGAAGAAACCGGACATGCGACTATGGCGGTTACGGAAGACGGTACACCGGAGGGAAAGCTGCTCGGTATTATCACAAGCAGAGATTACCGTACCTCCCGTATGGATCCATCCACCAAAGTAGCGGATTTCATGACGCCGTTTGAAAAGCTCATTTACGGCAACGAGGGCTGCACACTGAGTGAGGCAAACGATATGATCTGGGAACACAAGCTGAACCAGCTGCCGATCATTGATGAAAATCAGCATTTGAAGGCATTCGTATTCCGCAAGGATTATGATTCCCACAAGGAGCATCCAAATGAATTGCTGGATGATCAGAAGCGGTATATCGTTGGTGCCGGTATCAATACCCGCGATTATGAGGAACGTATTCCTGCTTTGATCGAAGCCGGTGCGGATGTTTTATGCATTGATTCCAGCGAAGGATTCAGCGAATGGCAGGCACGCACATTGAAATGGGTTCGTGAGAAATACGGTGACAGTGTAAAGGTCGGTGCCGGTAACGTCGTGGATGCGGAGGGCTTCCGTTTCCTGGCCGAGGCAGGCGCAGACTTTGTGAAAATCGGAATCGGTGGCGGTTCCATCTGTATTACCCGTGAACAGAAGGGAATCGGGCGCGGACAGGCAACGGCTACGATTGATGTTGCGAAAGCGCGTGACGAATATTATAAGGAAACGGGAATCTATGTTCCAATCTGCAGCGATGGCGGTATCGTTCATGACTACCACATCACGCTGGCGCTTGCTATGGGCGCAGACTTCGTCATGCTGGGAAGATACTTCTCCAGATTTGAAGAATCTCCAACCAAAAAGGTTACAATCAACGGTACCTATATGAAGGAATACTGGGGAGAAGGAAGCGCACGCGCCAGAAACTGGCAGCGATATGACATGGGAGGCAGTAAAAAGCTGTCCTTCGTGGAAGGTGTGGATTCCTATGTTCCATATGCAGGAGCCTTAAAGGATAATGTCGATCTGACGCTGAGCAAGGTAAAGCATACCATGTGCAACTGCGGAACGCTGACCATTGAGGAGCTGCAGAAAAATGCCAAAATCACACTCGTGTCTTCTACAAGTATCGTAGAAGGCGGGGCACATGATGTTGTTGTGAAGGACAACACACTGGATGCCAAAGTAAAATAAATTTTCCAATATATATAAGGAAAGCGGAATGGAAGGAAAAACCACGCCGCTTTTTTTAACTTTACGGGAAATAGGATATAAATAGAAATAGATTACAACCATAACAAAATCAGATAGAATTTGCAGAACAGGGAAAGTATAGTTACTGATATCCATATTATAAGTATGATGCAATGCTGATTGAGAAGGGAAATACGTTTGTAGATACCATCGATACAAAAGAAAAATATCTTAAGAAAAGAAGGTATAAAACAAAGGCTAAGCTGAATATATATTTGAGCATACGTGTTCCTGGATTTGATTTTGGCAGATTGCATGAAATTTATAAAAATTTTTCATGGGAACAGCATAACCATATTAAGACTGCATTATCAAAGTTAAAAGATTTGGAAAGTGATACATAACATAAGAAAAACCGTTATTACCTACAGAATAACGGCTTTTTTGTATGAATCGTCACAGAACACATGCCTGCTGGTATTTTATTGCCTGTGTCTTTTTCATATACATACATGCTTTTCCAGCCTCTGAATGGCATTCACAAATATGTCCATATACATACCAAACAAAAAGAACCCGCCTATGCATATCGGCATGAAATAAAAGCATTCATACACGCAAAAGACATGAACAATCAATAGCTAAAAAGATATTCCCGGCAAAGGAATATCATAAAACTAAGTATGCTGAGCTTTCCCGGCAATAAGCTGCTGCTGTTTCTTTGTCAGCGTACACAGAAAGCCTGTATAGCTCTTCTCCATGAGGTCCATCAACAAATCCGGGGAGGCCAGATCGTATCGTACACTGATCCAATGCACCTTGTTCATATAATAGCCCTCTGTTATAAACGCATACTCCTCGCGATACCAGGCACCCTCCTGCGGCGGTAGCTTCAGCGTAAGAATCGGCTCCTGCTGTTTGTTGAATCCCAGCATGGCAAACATTTTATCAAACAGAAGAAAACGAAAGGCATCCCACTCCAGCTTGAAATCCATTACAACACCGTTTTTTGCCTGTAATGCGGATTTGATGCTTTCAGCATCCATCAGCCCGGAATACCTTCCTTCCAGCAGCGGCAGGTCTTTAGGCGTTCTCCCCCATCCCCCTGCTTTTCATCATAGGCAAACGCTTTCGCAAGCTCACAGGGGAACGTTTCGCATTCTCCGCAGTGCTGCAGCTTTTTTTCTTCCACACAGCTCTTCACCGGACAGCCTTCCCCCCAGAACGGCTTCTGTATGTGCAGACAGCCGGCGCATCCCATCTGCTCTTTGTAAGCACAGCTTCCGCATTTGATACCGCAACGTGATTCTATCATATCACCACACTCCTTTTCCTTCATAGAATATATACGCTATTATAAAGGAGGTACTGTATTTTGTATTGTAAAAAACCGCCATAAAGGCAGCGGTCATTTCTTACATAGTCTATAAGCAGCAGCTGTGTCGGTTTCTTCCGCTGTTTTTTGCCTGATAAAGTGCCGTATCCGCCATCGTGATGGCGGTTTCCAAATCAAAGCCTTCATCATTATCAAACAGGGAATATCCGATAGATACGGTGGCAAGAGAAGCTGCAGGGGATGTGGCATGCTCGATATGAGCCAGCCTTAAATCCTCATAGACCCTTTTCAGGTAGCTTTCAATTTCTTCTTTTTCTGTATTGACGCACAGACAGATGAATTCATCGCCGCCGTAGCGTGCCGCAAAGAAACGGGAGTCACCGTTTTCATCCAGACACAAGGCAACCCTGCGCAACAGCTCATCCCCCTTGTAATGTCCATACAGATCATTGTACTCCTTGAAATAGTCAACATCAACCAGGATGATACCGATGGCTTTAACATCCGGATTGTTCTGCATGACATCGCACAGGGTATTGAAATAGCTGCGATTGAACAGGCCGGTAAGTCCATCGATTTTCACGCGCGCCTCCAGCACATTTTTCTCACGGACTATGCGCTCCTGTTCCTCCAGCATATGCTCCATCAAAATCTTTTCCTTCATACTTTCCGCCTTGGTCTTGTTGGTGACATTCACCACCATTTTCTGCAGCAGATAATACTGCTTATAGGAATTGATGAGCGTATCCTCCATATGAAACACCTCTGCGAAGTTGATCCAGCTCAGGTGCAGCTGCAGCTGCTGTTCGATGTCATCCTCCAAACAAATTTCCCCCATATACTGCAGGAACTGTTCACAGCGCTTTTTATCCTTTATGTTCAGCAGAATGTCAAAGATATCATTATAGAAAGCAAAATACATACTGCGGTTGAGATGATGATGCAGCTTGGCGGAAGCAAAGTAATCCGCAATTTTCTGTATCTCATCGCTTCGGTGAAAGGCGTCCGCCAGAAACAGCTCACACAGCAGAGCCACATGCAGACGAAGACCCTTTGCCTGCCCCTCATGCAGCAGCGGTCCATAGGCAGCATATATATTCACGGCCTCATTCAGCTGGCCGTTGCGGATATACAGCTCCACGAGGTTGAGGATAACAATCAGCTGTGCATGATCTTCGGGCGGTGTCTGCTGCTTTAGAAACACCTCATAGGCATTGCGGATATAGCGCAGGGCTTCAACCGTATCGTTCTTCTGCATAAACAGAACACAGAGATTGTTGAGAATCACCATCTGTTCATGCAGATTATTCTGTTCCAGAGCGATATGATAGGCTTTCATATAATACTGAACGGCGCTGATTTCATCAAAATGCGAGTTGTAATACAATCCGGCAATCGTGTAGCACATAAGCAGCAGATCGTCATAATGGTTTTCTTCCGAACAGGAAATCGCCTCGTGCAGATGCTGAAGACAAATGTCCTGCTGTCTGGTCAGAATGTAATAATCCGCAAGATAGGCGTGGGCAAATGCAAGGGCATAGCTGTCCTGCTGCTGGTTACCCAGATTCAAAAGCATTACGGAACAGCGGTACTCCTCTTCCATATTGCTGTTTTTGGATCTTTTTATGATATCCATGAGATCCTGCATGGTTTCCTTTATCGTATCCATAGAATGCTCCTTACTGTATGGTAGCTCGTATTCACATTATACTATAAATGTTGTCCTAAAAACACAGAAAACCGTAGCTTCCATATGATTTTCTTGAAAATATCCAGAATTGTGATTTTTTTCGCAAAAAGTGAAATTTCGTTTACGAAAAAGGCTCTTGGTGGTATAATAAAGCCGATACATAAGGAGGAATTTTACTATGGCCAAAAGAACTGTAAAAGATTTAGATGTTGCTGGAAAACGTGTCATCGTACGCTGCGATTTCAACGTTCCTAGAAAAGATGGCAAGATTACAAACGACAACCGTATTATTCAGGCTCTGCCAACCATCAAATATTTAGTGGAAAACAACGCAAAGATTATTTTGATGTCCCACCTTGGAAAGGTGAAGACAGAAGAAGATAAAGCAAAGAACGATCTGCGCTGTGTAGCTGAGCGTTTAAATGAACTGGTTGATACGAAGGTGACTTTCGTTCCGGTTACACGCGGTGAAGAACTGGAAAATGCAGTTGCTGCACTGAATGACGGTGAAATCGTCGTTATGCAGAATACTCGTTATGAAAAAGGCGAAAGCAAAAATGATCCGGAGCTGGCTGCTTACTGGGCAAAGCTGGGTGACCTGTTTGTTGAGGATGCATTCGGTAGTGTTCACCGTGCACATGCTTCCACTGCAGGTATCGCATCCATTCTGCCGAATGCGCTGGGCTTCCTGGTAGAAAAAGAAGTGAAGATGCTGGGTGCTGCTGTGGATACTCCTGAACGTCCGTTTGTCGCAATCATCGGTGGTGCTAAGGTTTCCGATAAGATTGCTGTTGTGGACAACCTGCTGAAAAAGGCTGACAAGGTCCTGATCGGTGGCGGTATGGCTTATACCTTCCTGAAGGCTATGGGCTGCAATGTTGGTAAGTCTCTTGTTGAAGAAGACAAGGTGGAGCTTGCAAAGGAATACATCGAAAAAGCAGAGGGCAAGCTGATCCTGCCTGTTGACCACGTATGTGCTGACAAATTTGCAGAGGATGCAAACACAGTGATTGCTGACAATGACAGCATTCCTGCAGACTACATGGGTCTGGATATCGGTCCGAAATCTATCGAACTGTACAAGGAAGCACTTGCCGGTGCAAAAACCGTTGTATGGAACGGGCCTATGGGTGTATTTGAAATGGCACCGTTTGCGAAGGGTACACTGGAAGTATGTACTGCTATTTCCGAGCTGCCAGGAGCTACGACTGTAATCGGTGGCGGAGACAGTGCTGCTGCTGCAATTCAGCTTGGATTCGCAGAAAAATTCTCTCACATTTCCACAGGTGGCGGAGCTTCTCTGGAATATATGGAAGGGAAAGTCCTGCCTGGAATCGCTGTAATCGCAGATAAATAATAAAAAACGAAAATAGGAGAACGAGACATGAGAAAACCAATTATTGTTGGAAACTGGAAAATGAACAAAACCATGAAGGAAACAAAGGAATTCATGGAAGCTGTAGATGCTGCTGCCGCAAGTGAAAATGCCGTATTCGGTATTGGTGCTCCTTACACGGCACTGTCTGCTGCTGTTGCCGGTGCGAAAAACCTGGTAATCGCTGCAGAAAACTGCCACTGGGAGGACAGTGGAGCCTTCACTGGTGAAATTTCTGTACCTATGCTGCAGGAGGTTGGTGTTACACACTGTATCATCGGACATTCTGAGCGTCGTGAAATGTTCAATGACACAGACGAAACTGTAAACAAAAAGGCAAAACGCCTGATCGATGCCGGTATTACACCAATTCTGTGTATCGGTGAAACAGAGGCTCAGTATGATGCCGGAGATTCTGAAAAAGTAATTCGTGATCAGCTGACTGGTTCTCTTGCGGATATGTGTCCAAAATGTGTTGGAAACATGGTAATCGCTTACGAGCCAATCTGGGCAATCGGAACAGGAAAGAGCGCTTCTGTGGAAATCGCAGAAAACTGCTGCCGTATCGTTCGTGACCAGGTACGTGTTATGTATGGAGACGAGGCTGCTGAAAATGTTCGTGTACAGTATGGTGGATCTGTTAAGCCTAACAACATCGTTGAATACATGGCGCAGCCGGATATCGATGGTGCACTGATCGGTGGCGCAAGTCTGAAGGCAGACAGCTTCATTGAAATCATCGAGAAAACAAAATAAGCTGCAGATAAACAGTATGTAAGGGATCAAATATATGAAATGAAAAATACGTCCGATTTCCTAAAGGACGTATTTTTTTCTGCATTGCTTTTAAATCTGATCTGAATGCGTATCAGATAGGGGAGTTATGCTTGATCATAAGGGATAATGTGGATGCCTCCACAATGTAACCAGACAGGCGGGTAAAGCATCATACAGATCATGTTGAAGGAATGAAGGAGGTAAGGCATACTGAAAAATCAGATCAACGGTATATCTTAAATTTTTGTTATATTTAACTGCATGTCTTGCGTATGCATCTGTTTTGTTTTACAATAAGGCAACAAGGTGGTGAGCGTATGAAGAAGAAAAAGAACATGGGAATCCGCATTCTCTGTGCATTGATTTTTCTGGGGGTCTGCGGTTCCGTTATGTTTGCAATCTACTCGTTATCGGCAGAGGACGGACAGATGTCCAATGCACGAAGTGAGATTGTAACGGAAAAAATCAAGGAACAGGTGAATACCAGACTGGAAACCACCGAAGAGGGAATAGCATTAAGTGAACGCATCAAGTACTTCGTTATTCTGCACTCTCCCTATGGCAGTGACTGGAATGCCAATATCAGAAAGCTTGCCCACTTTTCCATTTACTTTACACTGGCTGCCGGTATTTATATCACACTGGCAATTTTGGGAGTCAATAAATTCTGGCGTTTTCTGTTTACTGTCGGTATCTGCTTCTGCTTTGCTTTCGGAGATGAATATCATCAGAAATTTACCGGCCGCACATCATCGATGAGTGATGTGTATCTGGATACATTTGGAGCACTGGTATCCACCTGTATCTGGACGGTGATTTCCATCATATACAGTGGAATACATCTATTAGTGAACAAGGCCTATGGGGACGCTTAGTTCTTACAGTATTGAAAGATGACTGCGGTCATCTTTTCTTTTTCCTTGCGGCTATTGTATAATGGGTTAGAGGCTGATAGCATCCCAAGGATGAAAAATGAAATGCCTCCATTTCATTTTAGGTGTTATAAAGCTGTTGTTCCTATATGAAACAGAAAAGAGAGGAAATGCGTATGTATACGATTTTAATAATTGAAGATGATGAGGCAATCTGCCGAGAACTGCAGATGCTGCTGCAGAAACAGGGGTATGAGGCGATTTGCTGGAATATGCAGGAGGATATCAGAGAGCTTGTGAAAACGCATGATCCACACATTATCCTGCTGGATATCAATCTGCCGCAGATGGACGGCTTTACAGTTTGTTCCCAGCTTCGCAGCTTTTCCAAGGTTCCTATTATTTTTGTGACGAGCCGGAATACCGATATGGATGAGCTGTGCAGTATGCAGATGGGCGGTGACGATTTTATTACCAAGCCATACAATACAAGTATTCTGCTTGCCCGTATTGCGGCACTACTGAAGCGCTCCTATGAATGGAAGGATCAGAATCTGACACATCATGGTGTTCTGCTGGATGTCGCAATGAGCCGTGTTGAATATCAAAATAATACAAGAGAACTGACAAAGAATGAGGTGAAGATCCTGCATTACATGTTCCAGCATAAAGGGGAAATCATTCCGCGGGAGGATCTGATTGACTATCTGTGGGATAATAAGCTGTTTATCGATGATAATGCCCTCAGTGTCAATGTCACCAGAATCCGCAATAAGCTGCGTGAGCTGGGGGTGGAGGATTTTATTGTGACACGTCACCGGCAGGGATATCAGATATGAAGCTGCATGAATATCTGGAGGATCATGGAATTTTCATGGCCGGTATGCTGCTGGTTTTTCTGCTGCAGTGTGTACTGCTCGTTTTCTTAGGCATGCCGGCAGGTCTTGCGATTTTGCTGAGCGGAATGTGGCTCCTGTTTTTCTTATTGTATTTCATTCAGGATTATCACAGAAAAAACAGGCGCAGAAAAGAGCTGTGTGCAATTATCGATTCCATGGAAAAACGCTATCTCATGCATGAGATGCTGCCCAAAGGGGCAAACCATGAAGAGGCATTTTACCGGCGGCTGTTGTATCTGGGGAATAAATCCATGCTGGAGGAAATCGGTACTGTTCAGCGCTCCCGCCGGGAATATCAGGATTATGTCGAGCAGTGGGTACATGAAATCAAAACACCGATTGCAGCGATGAAGCTGTCCATCGAGAATCAGCAGGGGGAACGAAAACGACAGCTGTTTCAGCAGCTGGAGCGCGTGGAGCATTATGTGGAGCAGGTGCTGTTTTATGCGAGAAGTGAATCTGTGGAAAAGGATTTTCGTATCCAGCAGGTATCGTTATCCTCCTGCATTCAGGAGGCACTGCTGCAATGTAAATATCTGTGTACACAGGCTTCTATGTCGATTCGTTTTCCCGAGCAGGATGCTCTTGTCTATACAGATGAAAAATGGCTGATTTTTCTATTGAATCAGCTGATCGAAAACGCAGTGAAATATAGGCGTAAAAAGGGTGCGGTTTTAAGTCTGGCAATACAAAAGGATGCGCGCCATGTTGTGCTGACGGTAAAAGATAATGGCATTGGAATTCCGAAACATGACCTGCCAAGAATATTCGATAAGGGCTTTACCGGGGATAACGGAAGACTGATTCATTCGCATTCCACAGGCATAGGTCTGTATTTATGCAAAAAGCTCTGTACATCACTGCAGATCGATCTGCATGCGAATTCAGATCAGGAGGGAACCGTGATGAGTCTGGAGTTCTCCCATGTGTAAAGTTACAGAACTGTCATATTCCTGTAAGGAAACCTCCTACACTTACCTGGGCATATTTTGTATACTTCAGGTAGAGAGGACGTGAAGTATATGAGTGTTGTTACAGTTTCCCACGTGGAAAAATTTTATGGAAATCAGGGAAATATCACACAGGCATTGAATGATATATCCTTTGCAGTTGAAAAGCAGGAGTTTACAGCGGTTATGGGAGCAAGCGGCAGTGGAAAAACCACCCTGCTGAATGTCATTTCAACCATCGATGCTGTAAGCGCAGGAAATATAGAAATCAACGGAAACAGTATTTGTGAGCTGCGGGAAAATGAGCTGGCTGAATTCCGTAAAAAGGAGCTGGGATTTATTTTTCAGGATTTTAATCTTCTGGATACTCTGACCCTGCAGGAAAATATCGCATTGCCATTGACTCTTTTGAAGAAAAGGGCGGAGCAGATTGATACACAGGTAAATGCATTGGCAGAAATTCTTCAGATTCAGGATATACTGGAAAAATATCCGTATCAGGTAAGCGGTGGTCAGCGTCAGCGGTGTGCCTGCGCAAGAGCGATGATTCATGATCCGAGTCTGATTCTGGCGGATGAGCCGACGGGTGCACTGGATTCACATTCCTCCTATCTGCTTATGGAACAGTTTCAGAGAATGAATACAGAGCTTCAGGCAACAATTCTGATGGTTACACATGATGCGTTTTCAGCATCCTATGCAAAGCGTGTTTTGTTTTTGAAGGATGGAACTATCTTCAATGAAATCTATCGCGGCTCCCTGACAAGAAAAGCATTCTTTCAGAAAATACTGGATGTGATGCAGCTGCTGGGTGGTGATGTGCATGCTGTACGTTAAACTTGCACTTCGCAATCTGAAACGGAGTTTGAAGGAATACAGTATTTATGTTTTTACAGTGACGATTACGATGACACTGCTGTATGCGTTTTTCGCGATTGCCTTTTCCGGTGAAATGCAGGATCTGGTTACAACCTATGACAATATCAAAAGCATCATGATTATGGTCAGTATTCTGGTAACCCTGATTATCGCCTGGCTGATTTATTATATATCGAATTTTATTCTACAGAAACGAAGCCGTGAATTTGGTATGTATCTGCTTTTGGGGATGAAGCGAACACAGGTTAGCCGTATGTTCCTGTTTGAACAGCTGGCTCTTGGGGCTGTCGGTTTTTTTATCGGCTGTGTTCTCGGTATTTTCGTCTATGAGATATTGCACGCAATACTGTTGAATATCTTTGGTTTTGCATATGCATTTCAGCTTTCCTTCTCCTGGAGCGCATGCGGTGCTGCATTTCTCTGCTTCCTGAGTATTTATCTGCTGGAGATGATCAGGGAAGGGATTGCTTTGAAAAAGCAGAGCATTCATACCATGCTGAATAATGCGAGCAGGAATGAAAAAACAGCAAAGGGTTCTCGTTTATCCGGATTCTACTTCCTTGCAGCTGTCCTTCTGGCAGTAGCAGGATTATATGTGACACAGCAGTATCTGAGAAGTATGGTAAACGGCCAAAGCTCAGATTCCATGCTGCTCATGCTGGGGGTATTTGCTATTATCGTATCCGTCTATCTGTTCTTTTATGGCATATCGGCAGTGCTTGGGATTTTTCTGAATCGTCACAGAAAAATCAAATATAAGGGAAACTGCATGTATCTGTACGGGCAGATAGCGGGTCGCTTGCGTTCCAACCGAACGGTGCTTGCGACTCTGTCACTGCTGACACTGCTGACGCTGCTGTTTCTCTGTATTGCATTGAAATTCAATGAGGTGAAGGAGCTGAGTAATGCACGCTTTGTACCATTTGATATCATGGCAAGCAGCAGTGAAAAGCTCAATATGAAATCAATTGAAAGCTATTTGCAGGAACATAAGATTTCGTACCAGTCAGCGGATATTCATTACTATCAGAAGGAAGAGCGTGATGATTTCTATTCTGTAGTAAAGGGGAAAAGCTATTATACCGAGGATGAAAAGCATTCGGTTTATATGAAGCAAAGCGATTTTAATAAGCTTCGTTCCTTAAAGGGAAAACCGTCTGTAACGCTGAAGGCTGATGAATATATGATCGTATGCGCAACAGATATCAAAGATAGCCTGCAGGAATATGGCGCACAGCATACTCTGCATCTGCAGGGGAAGCGTCTGCAGCTACGTGGTGTAGATGATACGGAATATGGACAGACACGGAACAGTGGCTATTATCTTATCGTTGCGGATGAGCATGTCAAGCATGCCAAGCCGTATTTTCGAGAATGGGTGGCGAATACGGATCCTGAGACGGAGGTGTCCTGGTATCAGGATACGGTCAATCAGTTTTTTGACGATAACAAAGAGCAGGTAGGGGACAGCTATTACAGCTATGCCTCCTATCGTGTGAAGGCGAAATGGTTTGAGGAAAATGCAGTGGGCTTTGTCAGTATCTGCTTCTCCCTGTTCTATCTGTCTTTTATCTTCATCTGCATCAGTGCAACCATACTCGCCGTGCAGCAGCTTTCCGATGCTCACCGGCAGCGGTATTCCTACGCAATGCTGCATAAAATGGGGGTGAATCAAAGACAGCTTCATGCATTACTGGCTAAGCAGATTGCGGTTTATTTCATCATTCCGCTGGTACTTCCTATCGTGTATCTGCTTCCGATTATCCGTATGCTGGATGAGCTTTTCGAGATGACCTATGCCAGTGCGAATATGTTTATTTATCTGGGGGGAAGTATGCTGTTCTTCCTCGCTGTTTACGGCTGTTATTATGTGATGGCGTATCTTGGCTGCAAGAGGAATATCGATCAGATGTAATCAGAAACAGGGATTCTATACAGGAATCCCTGTTCAGTTAAAAATATCTGGCAAGACGGTTTGCGCCACGGATAAGGGTTACCTGCTGTTCCTGCAGGGGTGACATTTATGAAACTTGTAATTCCTTCAAAATATGATATACTAACACTATTCTATTGGAGGAATGTTTATGGATATTCGTGGTTTTTTTGCTAATCTGATCTATATACTGCCTGCGGTTGCGATTGCACTTTCCGTGCATGAATTCGCACATGCATTTGTTTCCTATAAGCTGGGTGATATCTCTCAAAAGCAACGTGGCAGACTTACCCTAAATCCCCTAAAGCATCTGGATCCGTTTGGAACTCTGTCCCTGATTTTCTTTGGCTTTGGATGGGCAAAGCCGGTACAGGTGGATCCATATTTTTACCGCAATAAGAAAGACGGTATGATCTGGACCGCAATGGCGGGACCGCTGATGAATTTCATCGTCGGCTTTCTGATGGTCATATTGTATATGCTGTTCATACGCTTTGGATTGCTGTATAAAAATGAATTCACTTATTATCTGTTTCAGGTAATCGGCACAACGGCATCTATCAATATTGGTCTTGGAATTTTCAATCTGATTCCGATTCCACCACTGGATGGCTCCAAGATTCTAATGGGAATCTTAAAGGAGGAAACCTATTTCAAGCTGATGCAATATGAAATGTATCTATCCTTCATCATGATATTCCTGTTAATGTCAGGTGTTTTGGATGGCCCGCTGATTCATGCCAGAGAGGCTATTCTGGATGTGTTCGTCAAAGCGGCAAGCATGATCACCGGCCTTGGCTAAATGAAGCTGTTGTTTCATAAAGCATCACCACAGCATGCAGCGCCCTTAACAGCCCTGCAGCATGTCTGTACGGATGCCTTACTTGCAAAGGGGATTCGCCAATGGACCTATATGTCGAAAGGTGATATTATAAAGGAGCTTCCTTTTACCTATGTGCTTTTGTCAAACCATACCGTGGTTGCTTCCTTTTGCATAAAGCCGTATGAAAAGGATACAGCGTATGCAACCCGTATTGCTGTGCATCCCGATTATCAGGGAGCAGGCATAGGAAAGGCAATCTGTACCTGGCTGAAAGGCTATGAACAGCCTGTTTATCTGGATTGCTGGAACGGTAACGAGAAATTGAAGAGCTTCTATAAGGAAAATGGCGGACACATACTTGGCGTGTTTCCGGAAGCAGATTATGAAATTTGCGTTTTTTGTTTCTAAAAAAGGGATCGTAGCGGAAATCACGTTATGATCCCTTTTCGCTGAAAGGAGAACGAAAGACTTCTAAGTCTGGCATGTTTCCTATACCGGCAAATATCTGCATATCAATCCTTTGGGGATAATGAAAAAAAGCTTCATCCAGATTTGCACATAAAAAGGGCATTTTCCATGCCCTCTTTTCTATATTTAACCGCAGATGTGCAAACGTGTGTGTAGTATCAGGAAATTGAATGTAAGCGCACATCTTACGTTAAATACCTTATTCTACAGTGACAGACTTTGCCAGATTACGCGGCTGATCGATTTCACACCCGCGCAGCCTGGCGATTTCATATGCCATCAGCTGTAAAGGAATTACCGTCAGGATTCCCTGAATCAGCTTATCCACCTTTGGTATCACCAGCACATCATCATAATAATCCGAAGCGATATCAAGGTCATCGCTGATTAACAGCACAACATAAGCACCGCGTGCCTTAACCTCCTTGATATTGCTGATTGTTTTCTCATATAAATCCTCATCGGTCGCAAGTGCAATCACCGGTGTTCCCTTTTCAATCAGGGAAATGGTTCCATGCTTCAATTCTCCGGCAGCGTAGGCCTCGGAATGGATATAGGAAATTTCCTTCAGCTTCAGACTGCCCTCCATGGATAGTGAATAATCCAGACCGCGACCGATAAAGAAGACATCGTTGTGCTCATATATTTTTTTAGCAAATGCCTTGTACTGGTCGGAATCGATCAGCTGTTGCATATGCTGCGGCAAATCCTTTAGTTCCTTCGTAATGCGTGCCGCTTCCTCTGCATCAATATTTCCATGAACATAGGCCAGATTGCAGGCAATCAGTGATAATACGGCAACCTGTGTACAATATGCCTTTGTAGTCGCTACACAGATTTCCGGACCTGCCTTTGTATAGATAACAAAGCTCGCCTCTCTGGCGATTGTAGAGCCGACAACATTGACAATTGCCAGAGTATCCACACCGTGCTCTTTCGCAAGCTGCAATGCCGCAATCGTATCGGCGGTTTCACCGGATTGGGATACCAGAATAACAAGAGTCTTATCCGTGAATATCGGATTTGCATAGCGATACTCACTGGCGCACACACAGTCCACATGAATCCGTGCTCTGGTTTCAATCAGAGATTTTGCAATCATCCCCGCATACATGGCACTTCCGCAGGCAACAATGTGAATATCGTTGTACTTTGCCAGATTCGGCATGGTATTCAACAGGTCCTTCATATCCACCTGCATTAAAGAATCAATCGTTTTCTTAACGACCTCCGGCTCCTCATGAATTTCCTTCAGCATGAAATGCTCAAAGCCATCCTTTTGAATATCCTTTATATCTAAATCGGTCACAAGGATATCGCGTTTCACAAAATCACCGTCCAGTGTCTTGATAATAATACCTTCACTGCTGCAGCGGGCAATTTCTTCATGCTCCAGAAGCAGGTATTTATTCGTATACTTCAGAAATGCGGAAATATCACTTGCAAGGAATGCCTTGTCACTTGCAACACCAAGTACAAGCGGAGAATTCTTTCGCATGGCATAGATGACATCCGCCTCATCCGCAAATATAATGGCAAATGCAAAGGAGCCGCGGAAATGATGATAAGCACATGCAAGAGCCTGCTGCTTGTCCTTTTTCAAAAAATAACAGTAGTCGATATACGCGCAGGCGATTTCACTGTCAGTGTCACTCTTGAATGTATAGCCTGCATTTTCCAGTTCTTTTTTCAGCTCATTATAGTTTTCGATAATACCGTTGTGAACCAGCGTGGTATTGCTGCTTTGATGCGGATGGGAATTGATTTCGCTCGGTTCACCATGTGTTGCCCAGCGCGTGTGTGCGATTCCCACCTGACCGCCGGCTAAGCCTACAGCCTCCATTTTTTCCTTTAGAAAGCTGACCTTGCCCTTTGCCTTAACGACCTGAACCTCGCTGTCATGTACAACGGCGACTCCGGCAGAGTCATAGCCTCGATACTCCAGAGCCTCCAGACCCTCAATTAAAACACTATTTGAGATATTGCATAATCCCGCATAGCCTATGATTCCACACATAAATTGTCCTCCATTTTCGTTATTGTTTATTTTATGATGAAACTGCATACTAAAAAAATGTGTTTGTATACGCATGTACTGCAATGCGTATACGCAAATTCGTGAAGAGCATGATAAAAAAATGAAAATTCTGTTGTATGATATATAAATGTGTGATGAAATCAGTTTTGTAGCAGTATGATCTTGCTTTTGTCTGAAATCTTTCGATCCACACATAACCGTAACAGTACCCGCCGAATCTTTCGATAACTGTTATCCTCGTCAACCACGTAGGTCCTGGCGCTCATTACTATATTCCTCATGTCCCTCCCTGAAACATAATAACTGTTACTAGTATACTATACTTTTATGAGAATGCAACTTAAATTTTTTATAAATTTAGCTTCTCAAGGAAGGATTTTAAAAAAAGAAGGTGTCGAATATAACAGGGATTCTTACTCACTTTGGGTGCAAGTACAAATAAGGAAAAATGAGGAAGTAATTATCCTGTGAATTTAGAAACTTCATGTTTTCTTTCTTTTAAACTGTTTTATCAATTCTCCTTTCCAAGTAAAAACCTTAGCATAAATTTCACGGCTTATTATCAGAAACGGGTGTAACTTTTCCGGTTCCATGTACGCATTCACCAAGCTTTCATGCTCCTTGTTATTTAATGACAGTACAGCTTCTGTAGAATACATCGCCTATCATTTGTTCAAGATGTATAAATTAAATACAATATCCTTGTTTACAATTTCTGCATTAAAATAAAACCTTCATTTTATTTCAGAAAATTTCCATAAAATGTTAAGAAAACGCTTGCATTTATTTTTTTGTCCTAGTATTATGTGGTATAGACCAAGTGGTATATACCATTTGCGATGAATGTGGCAATGACCATCGCAGCACTGCTGCAGATTAGGAAGAGAGAGGAAAGAGACAAATGAAAAAAACGTTATTTATGGGTGCTTTAGCACTTACAATCGCTACATCCATGGTTGCGGGAACCATGGCCGTTTACACACATGCAGATACACTTGCCGGAACAACGGATGATATGGTAAGCGCGAAAAAGTTTTATATAAACTCTACAGCAACGGATAAAATTAACATAAAGCTGGCTCCGGGAAACGAAGAATTCTGGGATTTCCAGGTGACGAATCATAAGGATCATATCGTTACCGAGGTTCCGATGGATTTGAAGCTGAAGGTGGATTTGAAAAATGCAGCGGCACTGCCCGATCTTGTATGCACATTATATCGCGTGGATGGTGATAAGGATGTCGCACTGGCAAGTGGAACAAGAGCAGATGGCAGTACAACGATTGAATTAGAGAAGCTCGGTGAATTTGCTCCGAATGTTGAAAGAGACAGCACCTATAAGCTTGGCTTCTATTGGAAGGATACGGCTGGAAGCAATGATGCGCTGGATACGGCAATCGGTAGTGATGGCGCTATTAAAGATGACGGACAGGCGAATCCGGGAGACACGCTATCCGGTATTTCTGTAACAGTGACCGGTACGCAGACCACGGATGCAGCAATCTTGCAGAGTATGAACCAGCCGGAATATAAGCCCGCCAATAAATAAGTAAGGAACATTCAGAATTATGAAGCAGGATGTGTATACCAGCGAAGCACAGCTGCAGGCAATGCTGGACGAACTGGAGCATGCACATGATCTCGACAGCAAGGCACATACGCGCATTGCCAGAAGAAAGCTGTTCAAGCTGATTGGTAATCTGGCAGGCGTGCTTATCATTGCCTTTCTGTTTATCACATGGCTGCAGGTGGAGGATGCAAGAAGCAGGGGGGAGGTACCGACCGTATGCGGTTATCAGATATATGTAGTGAAAACCGGCAGTATGGTACCGACTATCCCTGTAAAATCACTCATCCTCTCCCGCATTCCAAAGGACGCGGCAAAGCTTGCGGTCGGAGATATTGTCACCTTTCAGGATAACGGAGTAACTATAACACACCGTATTGTTGAGGTGATACAGGAAAAGGGAGCGATTGGATATCGTACCAAGGGCGATAATCCCGCTAATTCTGTAGACCCCAATATCCTCACGCCGGATCGCATACAGGCCGTTTATGTGATGAAGCTACCCTTCCGGTTCACATCGGAAAGTGATTAGGTGATCGCTATGGAACAAGCGAAGAAACGCGCTCAGTGCGTACTGATGGAGCATGTCGGCTCCATGGAATATTATCAGAGTCCGCAGCAGGATCCAAAGCAGGTGTTTTCGGATATCAACTTTGAGGCGCTGGAGGGCGAGGTGTGGGCCATCCTTGGCACCAGTGCGTTTGAAGTGCGACTGCTGCTGGAAATTATAGCAAATGCAAGACCCTACAAGGACGGACGCTGTGTACTTGCGCAAAAGGGCATGATGCGCAAAAAAAGAACCATCCTTCCACATGTATATTATATAGGAAGTACAAATATGCTGTTTACCAATATGAATGTACTGGAGTATCTGATGTATATCACAGCGCGTGAGCAGGGGGATGCGGCAGTCAGGCAGAAACGTATACTGGAGAAAATCATGGAACTGAACATGGGCTATGTCGCGTTATCCGTAATAGGAAATCTCACACCGTCTGAGCGATCTGTGGTCACACTTCTTGTATCACTGTTCACGGAAAGTAAACTGATTATCTGGAATCTGGCACGGTTGGAATACGATGAACGCAGTCTTCAGGCAATTGCCGCAATCTGTGAAGAAATCCAAAAACAGAAGCGAACACTGCTGTTTTCCACATTTGACTATCAGCTGATCGAACGCTGTGCAACGCATATCGCTCCTTTATATGATGGCAGGCTGCTCTATACGGGAACGGTAGAAGCCTTTGTGCAGACCTGGGATCACCTGAGTACGATTATACAGGATGCACATATTACAGCTATACGACATGCGATAGAAACGGCGCACAGCGACTATACGGTTCTGGAACGGGATCAAACGTTATATGTTTGGGATCAGGAACAGAAAACGGATACCTATCACAGCATCTGGAAACTGCTTACCGAGCATCAGCTGCATCCGGATAGTATCCGCCGCCATCCACTGTGTGTGGAAAATGCCTGGAAGGAAATAAGAAACCATCATGATTTACAACCATAATATAATTACAAAGGAACAGAAGCAGGCGTTTGTGGAAAGAAAAGAGAGCCGCAACAAGATTTTCTTTTACGGAATCATCGTAGCTCTTTTAACCTTTTCCCTGCATTTCATGCTGCAGACCCTGACGCGCAGCGTATTATCCACCGCTCTGCCGCAGCTGATGATGCCAAGCTACTTTTCCACACTCTCCCTGTATATTGTCATGGCCTTTATCTTATACACGGCCTACATGATCCGTTATTATGATTTTCTGACCTATGCGGAAATCTCACAAAATAAATGGTATACTCTGGCAAAAAACGGTTATGCGCCTCATCGCATGATTCTCGTCAAGCTGCTGATGCGGTTGTCCGAGGTGGTTGCCTACTATACCATCGGTTTTTTGGCAACGCTGTTTCTGACCATGTTTCTGAAATATCCGTTTGTCGTATCATATATGCTTCCCTTATATATATGCGGACTGATTGATCTGATCTTTTTGTCCCTGATCACCATGAGCGCCTCTTTGTTCATCAGCCGTCAGAGGAATGCACGGTATGTGATTATCATTGGTGCGGTATGCATCTGGATGCTGCGGCTGCAATGCGGCTATTATCATCTGATCAGTGATCGTATATGGATGAGCACACCCGGGAATTTATTTGATCTGTCGCAATGCTCCTACCTGTTGTACTTTATCATTATGATTATCCTCTGTGTTCTAGTGGTTGTCTTTCGGGCGAAGCGAATTGCCCAGTATACCAATTTTCCGTTTTATGAACGGGATATGGATATGGGTGAGGATGTGAATATCGTTGTTCTTCAGGAGGACGGATATCGTGAGGTCGAGGAGCAGTATGTACGCAGACAGCGCAGAAAGGGAATGGATACACTGGTGAATCTGGCCATGGTTTTACTAATCACGGCCGGTGTTCTGATCAATGTGTTCGTGCTGTTTGTATCCTTATCCTCACCGGAGCGGGAAACCAACTTCTTCGGTGTGATACCGTTTGTCTTCCATACGGAATCTATGGAGCCGCAGATTATGTATAATGATCTGGCGTTCTTTGATGCAATCGACAAACAGGAGCCACTGCATGCCGGGCAGAGTGTTCTGTACCATGAGGATGACGGTCCGCAGGTCGCAAGCATCAAGGCGGTAAAGGGAGAAAAGCTTTCCGTTGATATTTTGAAGTATACGGATGATGTGAAAAAAGGAGCCTATGAAAAAGTCATAGCACGCGATGCGGTCTATGGACGCTACAGCGGAAGAAGCCGATGGCTGGGGGCGATCATCCTGTTTGCCAATACTGTTTTAGGAAGACTGATTCTATTGTTGATTCCGGCGTTTATGCTGTATTACTACAAACCGATTCTCGCCTATCTGAAAAAGAAAGGGTTTATTACAGAGTAAGGAGGAATGCAGGAATGAGAAATTATGCAATGCTTGCTGCTGTTCTGCTGTGCGCGATTGTGCTATCTTCCGTTTCGGATAGCGCCGCAGTCTATACGCATTCTCAATCCTACAGCGGTGAGCTTACCTTTCACCGAGAAATAACGATCGATGATTTCTTTCATTATGAGATGGTGGATACCGTGGTAGACAGCACCGCCGTTTATGACAAGGAACAGAAAAGCATTATCCTGCAAAATGAATCCGGAGCTTTTATACAGCATACCAAGCTACCCGCAAAGGGGGATTACATGGCCTCAGTGGAACTGACATCAATTATGCCAGATACCCTGCAATCCATCGCCTTTCAATTTGGCGGCTCTGCGAATGTGACCAGTGAAGGAGAGGAAGGCAGAACGAACTATACTGCGATGGGAAACATTTTGAAGTTTGAGGACAATGGGGATCTTGTGATAATCAATCAGGGATTTCAGAAGAATCTCAATCAGCATGATCAGTATGTGGAGTATTCCAATCATCAGGTATATCATCGGATTCCAAAAGCCGAACTGCCTGCTTTGAATGGCCGTCCGGTTACGCTTCGGGTGTTTGTGAAATATAACAGAGATAATGAAAACTGCTCCATTTACATTGTGATCAACGATTCTCTGCTAAATAAGGATGCTTTGATTCCGGCAGGCAGAGCAATGAATACCCAGTTTGCGGATCAGGTGGGCGCTAATCAGATCATCACAGGTGTATCCTCCTATGGCGCTGGTAAGCAGGTCACCTTTACAAAGCTGAAAATCGAACCTTGGGATGGAGAACGAAGCTCTGTTTATTAAAGCAGGGCTTTTTTTATAATCAAAAGCCATATCGGAATGCTGCCGGTATGGCTTTTACCCATTGAATAAGAAAAAGCCTGACTATTACAAACTGCATTGCAAGAAAAACAGATGGAGTACTGTAATAAATTACATAATGTCATGAAAATGTGTGAAAAATTTGCAGAAAACACTTGAAAAAGAATCCGTGAGCGAATATAATAGAACTATCAATTTTAACGGTAATTGATATAAGGAAAATGAAAAGAGGAGAGAGGAACATGGGAAATTTTAAGAAATTTATGGCCATGGCAGCAGTCAGCTGTATGGCTTTGACAACGATGACAGCCTGTGGAAACAGCGGTGATGCAGGCTCCGGTGATGGAGATACAAACGAAATCAAAATCGGTTTAAACTATGAGCTGTCCGGGGAGACAGCAAACTATGGTACGCCGGAATACAACGGCTCCATGCTGGCCATCAAACAGGCAAATGCAAACAAGGACAACAAGTTCAGCTATAAGGCAATAAAAGGGGATAATAAATCACAGGCGGATGAATCCACAAACGTAGCTACCAAGCTGATTACATCCGATGGTGTAAAGGGGATTGTAGGACCGGCAACCTCCGGCGCTTCTGCGGCAACCTATCAGGTTGCTACCGATAATAAGGTGCTGGTTGTTTCACCATCCGCAACTGCAACCAATGTGACGCTGCAGGACGGTAAGACGAAGGAAAGCGTATATCCGTATGTATTCCGTGTCTGCTTCGAAGACCCTTATCAGGGAGCTGCCATGGCAGTCTATGCTAAGGATACCTTAAAGAAAACCAAGGCTGCTGTCATTTCCGACTCCAGCTCTGATTATGCAAAAGGTTTATCAAAAGCATTCCAGGATAAATTCAAGGAAAAAGGCGGAAACATCGTAACCGAGCTGAACTATCAGGCAAAGGATACCGATTTCAACGTACAGCTGACAAAAATCAAGGGTATGGACTTTGATGTGATTTATATCCCAGGCTATTATAATGAGGTAGGTCTGATTATCAAGCAGGCTCGTGAAATGGGAATTGATGTACCAATCGTCGGCGGTGACGGATTCGATTCTACCGACCTTGTGAAGCTGGCAGGAAACAAGAACCTGAACGATGTATTCTTTACAACAGCCTATACAACCGTGGATGCAAGTGATGCACTGACACAGTTTATTGCGGACTACAAGAAAGAATATAATGAAGATCCAAGCATGTTCTCCGCTCTGGCATATGATGCGACGAACGTCTTGATTCAATCCTTTGAAAAAGCAGGAAGTGCAGATACGGAAGCAGCACAGAAGGCTATGACTGAGCTTGATTTCAAGGGAGTAACCGGAGATTTCACATTTGATGAAACACATACACCGAAGAAGGCTGCACTTGTTGTTGAGCTGGTAGACGGCGAACAGAAAAATGCAGTTGAAGTTGATCCAAACAAATAGTAGAATACGATGAAGTATAGAATAGGGGAAAGATATTCTTTCTCCTATTTTCCAGTATAGAGGGGTGAAGTTATGACAGAATTTTTTCAACAGCTGGTAAACGGTCTTTCCATCGGCAGTATCTATGCTCTGATTGCATTGGGATATACGATGGTGTATGGCATTATCAAGCTGATCAACTTTGCGCATGGTGATATTTACATGCTTGGTGCCTATGTGGGATTCATCTCCATAGCACAGTTACATTTGGGCTTTTTTCCGGCACTGCTGCTGGCCATGGTGGTTTGCGGTGTGCTGGGTGTTATTATTGAACGCATTGCGTATAAACCACTGCGTAATGCTACACGAATTGCGGCATTGATTACGGCAATCGGTGTCAGCTATTTTCTGGAATATTCCACACAGAAGATCATGGGGCCGGGGGTTAAAACCTATCCGTCTGTATTGAGCAATCAAACCTTCCATGTGTTCGGCATCCAGATTCAGATGCAGCAGATTTACATTCTGGCGATCACCATCATTCTGATGCTCGCATTGCAGTTTATCGTACGCAAGACGAAAATCGGACGCTCCATGCGTGCTGTTTCCGTGGATGCGGATGCGGCAAAGCTGATGGGGATCAATGTGGACGCAACGATTTCCTATACCTTTGCCATCGGTTCCGCACTGGCCGGAGCCGGCGGTGTTCTGGTTGGTATGTATTACAATACGATCAACCCGCTGATGGGAATGGTTCCCGGTATCAAGGCGTTTGTCGCTGCGGTATTCGGCGGAATCGGTATCATTCCGGGTGCAATGTTCGGCGGCTTCTTCATCGGCATTGTAGAGGCGCTCGTCACAGCATACGGAAGCTCCTTATATAAGGATGCCGTTGTATATGCCATTTTGATTCTGATCCTCATCATCAAGCCGGCAGGACTGCTGGGCAAAAATGTGAAAGAGAAGGTGTAGGCGTATGAAACATATCTTTAGTAAGCTGAACCTTTGCTGGATTTTATTCACAACGGCATTGTTAACGATCATCACGCTGCTCATGCAGGGCGGTGTGATTAACTTCTATTATCAGAGTACCTTATATACCATTGGAATCAACATGATACTGGCAATCTCCCTGAACCTGATTATCGGAGTGACCGGTCAGTTCTCTCTGGGACATGCCGGCTTTATGTGTATTGGTGCCTATGCGGCTGCCATCATTACCAAGGCAACACCGAATCTGGGCGGCTTTGCGCTTGCCGTTGTGATCGGCGGTGTGATTTCCGCGCTTGTCGCTCTGGTTGTTGCGATACCAACCCTGCGCTTGAAGGGGGACTATCTGGCAATTGCGACGCTTGGTTTTTCTGAAATCGTTCGTATCATCGTATTGAATATGACGATTACCAACGGAGCTGCCGGACTGTTCGGTATTCCGAAGCTGACGACCTGGCCGCTGCTGCTGTTCTGCCTGATCGTATCCCTGTTAATTGTACTGAACTTTTCACGCAGTGCACCCGGGCGTGCCTGTATTTCCATCCGTGAGGATGAAATAGCATCCGAGGCAATGGGAATCAATACGACAAAATATAAGACGATCGCCTTTGTGATCGGTGCTGTTCTGGCATCTCTGGCAGGTGCCTTGTATGCCTGCAACTTCTATGTTGTAAAGCCGGACCTGTTCACCTTCAATAAATCCGTGGACATCCTGATTCTGGTGGTGTTCGGCGGTATGGGAAGCTTTACCGGATCCATTGTAGCGGCGGTTGTTATCGGCTTTATCAATATGTATCTTCAGAATTTCGCAGATGTCCGTATGATTATTTACGGGGCAGCACTGGTACTGATCATGGTCTTTCGTCCGGAGGGCCTGTTTGGAACCAAGGAATTCACCTTCTCGGGTCTGCTGAAGCGGTTCTCGAAAAAGAAGGAGGTGCGTTAATATGGCATTGTTGAAGGTCAGCGGACTGACAAAGAACTTTGGTGGTCTTTGTGCGGTATCCAATGTAAATATGGAAATCAATGAACAGGAGCTGATTGGACTGATTGGTCCAAACGGTGCCGGAAAGACGACACTGTTCAACCTGCTTACCGGTGTTTATGAACCGAGTGAGGGGAAAATCGAGCTGAATGTCGATGGTGCGATGAAGGAAATCGGCGGTATGAAGCCGTATGCGGTAACGCGTATGGGGCTGGCGAGAACCTTCCAGAATATCCGTCTGTTTAAAAATCTGACAGCGCTGGATAATGTGAAAATCGCAATGCATAAGAATATTAAATACGGAACCCTGCAGGCAATCCTGCGTACACCAAACTATTATCGTGAGGAGGAACGTGTGGAGCAGCAGGCAGAGGAGCTGTTAAAGGTGGTTCATCTGTACGACAAGCGAAATGAGCTTGCCAGCAACCTTCCCTATGGGGAACAGCGCCGTCTGGAAATCGCCAGAGCGCTTGCCACACAGCCGAAGGTATTGTTTCTGGATGAACCGGCAGCCGGTATGAATCCACAGGAAACAGCGGATCTGACCAGACTGATTCACCAGATCAAGGATGACTTCCATCTGACCGTGATCCTGATTGAGCATGATATGTCGCTGGTCATGACGATTTGTGAGCGAATTTATGTGCTGGATTATGGAAAATGCATTGCCAACGGCGTTCCGGAAGTGATTAAGAATGACAAGCACGTCATCAAGGCGTACTTGGGGGAGGATATTTAAGATGCTGAAGGTAGAAAAATTAAATGTCCACTATGGCGTGATTCATGCATTGAAGGATGTATCCATGGAGGTTAAGGAAGGCGAAATCGTTTCGCTGATCGGTGCCAACGGCGCCGGTAAGACAACGCTGCTTCAAACCATCAGCGGCCTGCTGAAGAAGACGAGCGGAGAGGTTGTGTTCCTTGGGAAATCCATGAACAAGGTCAGTGCCAAGAATATCGTAAAGGAAGGTATCACACAGGTACCGGAGGGACGGCATATCTTCTCCGGTATGAGTGTGTATGAGAATCTTCTGATGGGTGCCTATCTGCGTAAGGACAAGGACGGCATCAAAGCGGATCTGCAGGATATCTACCAGCGGTTTCCGATTCTGGAGAAGCGAAGCTCACAGGATGCTTCCACCTTATCCGGAGGAGAACAGCAGATGCTGGCGATGGGAAGGGCACTGATGGCCCGACCGAAGATTCTGCTGCTGGATGAGCCGAGCATGGGGCTTGCGCCGATTCTGGTAAAGGAAATCTTCAACATCATCAAGGATATCAATGAAAAAGGGACAACCGTTCTGCTTGTTGAACAGAATGCAAAGATGGCATTGTCCATTGCGGATCGTGCCTATGTTATGGAAACCGGCAATATCGTCATGACGGGAACCGGTGCAGAACTGGTCAACAGTCCGGAAATTCAGAAAGCATACCTGGGAGGATAATACTATGTACGTAAAAAACAGAATGACAAAGCATCCGATCTGTATTGATGTGAACAGTAAAATCAGCGATGTTGTCGATATCATGAGTGAAAAGGAGCTGCACCGTATTCCGGTCATCAGCGGTAAAAAGCTGGTCGGACTGGTTACGGAGGGCATGATCTCCAAAAAGGGTGCCAGCAAGGCAACCAGTCTGAGCATTTATGAGCTGAATTACCTGCTTTCAAAGACAAGCGTGGATGCGATTATGATTCGCGATGTTATCACGATTCACGAGGACCGTTTTCTGGAGGATGCGGCCCTGCTGATGTATAAGCATGATATCGGCTGTCTGCCGGTTGTCAATGATGCCAATGAGGTTGTCGGCATTCTGACCAGCAACGATGTTCTTTCTGCATTCCTGGATATTCTGGGCTATCGTACAAGCGGAAGCCGTGTCTGCATTGAAGTCAAGGACGAGCTGGGAACGATCGGTAAAATCTCGGAAATCTTTGTCCGCAATAACTGTAATATCACCCATCTGGGGGTATACTCTCAGCACAACGGCTTTGCGGATATGATCATCCGTATTGATACCTTCCAGACAGACGCGTTGGCAAGTGATCTGGAAGCAAATGGATACAAGGTGTTAAGTATTACCAAAAATCCGAATTAACACAGCGGGATATAGTCATCGGGAGTATCCTTCTATTATAGAATGAGAAAAGGGGTTGTTTGAATGCCAAAGTATATCATCAAACGTGTGCTGATCGGATTTGTGACACTGTTTGTATTAGCCAGCGTTACGTTTTTTCTGATGAAGGCAACGCCGGGATCACCATTTTCCCTGGCGAAGTATAAGACACCGGAGGCACTGGCTGCCGCAGAGGCAAAGTATAATCTGGATAAGCCGCTGATGGAGCAGTATGTGATCTACCTGAAGGGGGTCGCACAGGGGAATCTCGGAGAAAGTATGATCAATACCGGACGCAGCGTTTCCTATTATATTAAAACCGGCTTTCCGGTAACCGCACGTCTGGGGCTGATTGCCTTTGTCCTGGCACTGGTGGGAGGAATCGCACTGGGAACCGGGGCAGCATTGTCACGGCATAAGTGGGTGAACAACCTGTGTATGTTTGTGGCGACCATCGGTGTCAGCGTACCGTCATTTCTGATTGCGATGATCATGCTGATCGTATTCGGGGTGCAGCTGCATATTCTGCCGTTTATCGGCTTGAACAGTCCGCTGAACTACATCATGCCGGCGCTTTCACTTGCGTTTTATCCCATCGCTATGATTGCCAGATTGACCCGTTCCAGTATGCTGGAGGTTATGAATCAGGATTATATCATCCTGGCACGCTCCAAGGGGACGCCGTATAAGAAGGTAGTCATCAAGCATGCCTTGAAGAATGCCATGCTGCCGGTGGTGACCTATGCAGGTCCGATGTTCGCCTTCATGCTGACGGGAAGCTTCGTCATCGAGAGTGTTTTCTCGATACCGGGTATCGGCAGTGCTTTTGTATCCTGTATTACAACACGAGATTATCCGATTATCATGGGGCTGACGATATTCCTTGGTTTTCTTGTCATCACCTTTAATCTGATTACAGATATCCTGTCCGCCATCATTGATCCGCGGATCAAGCTGGATTAGGAGGTGAAGGCTATGAGTGATAAATTATTGCAGGAAGAATTGAGCGACGACCTGTTTGAACGTCTGGATGATTCTGAAAAAAATGCGGAAAAAATAGCATATGAAAGCCGGACCTATCTGGCGGATGCATGGCATCGGTTCCGACAGAACAAGCTGGCATTTGTAGGCTTCTGCTTTCTGATGTTCATGCTGCTGTGTGCGATTATCATACCAATGATATCCCCCTATACCTATGACGGACAGAATCTGGAGCTGCGCAATATAGGTCCGTCCCTTCAGCATTTGATGGGTACCGATAAATTCGGTCGTGACATTCTGGTACGTATCATGTGGGGCGGACGTGTTTCCTTAAGCGTCGGCTTTGCGGCAGCGCTGATTTCTCTTGGTGTCGGTGTTCTCTACGGAGGAATTGCCGGCTACTTCGGCGGTAAAATTGATATGGCAATGATGCGGTTTGTGGATATGATGTATTCCATCCCGGATATGCTGTATGTCATTATGATCGTTGTGGTCATGGGACCGTCGATGAGCTCCATTCTGATCGGTATCTGTATTTCGTCCTGGATGGGGATGGCGCGGCAGGTACGAGCACAGGTCATGACGCTGAAGGAACAGGAGTTTTCCCTTGCAGCCAAGGTGCTGGGAGCGGGAACCGGACGTATTATTTTCAAGCATCTGATTATCAACAGCATGGGGCCGATCATCGTATCTGTCACGATGCTGGTTCCAAGTGCGATATTCTATGAAGCCTTTCTGGGCTTTCTGGGAATCGGTCTGAGCGCACCGCAGGCAAGCTGGGGAACACTGGCAAATGAGGCAAGAAGTACCCTGACCTCGTATCCGCTGCAGACACTGTGGCCGATTCTGGCAATCTGTCTGACGATGCTTGCATTAAACTTTATCGGTGACGGTCTGGGGGATGCCCTGGATCCGAAGAAAAAGAAGAAGTAGGGAGGGAATCATATGAGTATGCTGGAAATACAACACCTCTCTACCGATTTTGAAACAGAAAACGGTATGGTACACGCCGTGCGTGATGTGTCTTTGTCTGTGGATAAGGGAGAGGTTTTGGGAATCGTAGGGGAATCCGGTTCCGGAAAGAGTCAGACGATGTTTTCCGTTATGGGGCTGCTGTCAGGCAACGGAATCGTGAAGGATGGCAGTATCACCATTGACGGCAAGGAAATATCGCCAAAGGCTTTTTCCGACCGTAAGGAATATGAACAGGTAATGGATCACATCCGCGGAAATGATCTGGCAATGATCTTTCAGGACCCGATGACCTTTCTGAATCCGGTTCTGCGTATTGAAACGCAGTTAATGGAGCCGATTCTGAATCACATGGATATATCAAAGGAAGAAGCGAAAAAGCGCGCAATCGAATTGATGCGAAAGGTTGGCATTCCTTCTCCGGAAGCCAGAATACGACAGTATCCGCATCAGTTTTCCGGTGGCATGCGGCAGCGTATCATCATTGCAATCGCACTCGCCTGTGATCCGAAAATCATTATCGCGGATGAGCCGACAACGGCGCTGGATGTGACCATACAGGCACAGGTTCTGGAATTGATTTCCCATCTGAAGGAGGAAATTGATTCCGGTATTATCATGATTACGCATGATCTTGGTGTTGTGGCAAGTATCTGTGATCGTATCGCGATTATGTATGGTGGAAAAATCGTTGAAACCGGGACAGTATTTGAAATCTTTGAACATCCGCAGCATCCGTATACGAACGGTCTGCTTTCCTGTATTTCCAATCCGAATGAGCTGGAAAAAAAGGAGCTGCATCCGATTCCCGGAAGTCCTCCCGATTTATTGAATATTCAGGAGAATTGTCCGTTTGCGGATCGCTGTGCATCTGCAATGAAGATATGTAAGCTGCATATGCCTCAGGAAACACAGATATCTGCTACGCATCGCTGTTCCTGCTGGCTGCAGCATCCCAAGGCATGCAAAGGTGGTGAAGTCCAATGAGTGATGCAGTATTGAAGGTGGAAAACCTGAAGGTGCATTTCCCGGTCAAGGGCGGTCTGTTCACAAAAAAGCAGGTGGTAAAGGCCGTGGACGGTGTCAGCTTTGAAATCTATCCGAGAGAAACCTTCGGACTTGTTGGAGAAAGCGGATGTGGAAAAAGTACCACCGGTCGTGCAATCGTCAAGCTTTATGAGCCCACAAGCGGAACGGTGTATTACCATGGAGAGGATGTTACGAAAATCAAAGGCAGCCATCTTGCGGAATTCCGCAGGAATGTACAGATGATTTTTCAGGATCCCTATGCAAGTCTGAATCCCCGTATGACGGTAGGAGAAATCATCCGTGAGCCAATGGATATTCATCATATTTTCAACACGAAGGAAGAACGGGAACAGCGGGTTCGCGAGCTGCTGGATATCGTCGGGCTGAAGCCGGATCACATCCGCCGTTACCCGCATGAATTTTCCGGCGGACAGCGTCAGCGTATTGGAATTGCCAGAACGCTTGCCCTGAATCCGCAGTTCATCGTCTGTGATGAGCCCATCAGTGCACTGGATGTTTCCATACAGGCACAGGTTATCAATCTGCTGGAGCATATCCAGAAGGAAATGGGCATTTCCTATCTGTTTATTGCGCATGATTTAAGCATGGTAAAGCATATATCCGACCGAATCGGTGTCATGTATCTGGGAAATCTGGTGGAAATCGGAGACAGTGATGATGTGTATCACCGCCCGCTTCACCCGTATACACAGGCTTTATTATCAGCGGTACCGATTCCCGATCCCCGTGTTGCCAGAGAAAAAAAGCGCATTGTACTGGAGGGCGAGCTGCCGAGTCCGCTGGATACCCCGAGCGGCTGCGTATTCCGTACCCGCTGTCCCAATGCCACAGAGCGCTGTGCCAGGGAAAAGCCGGGAATGGTAAACGTAGGGAAACGAACGGTTGCCTGCTTCCTGTATGAAAAATAATGTGATCATATAAAAGGAAAACGAAGCACTGTCCATCCGGCTGTGTTTTCGTTTTTTTGAAAGAAAGGAAAAGGTATGGTATGCGGCACTCATTCCTGCTGCATAAGATACCGGGAGGAAACATCATGAACAAGGGTTTGCTGTTTGTATTAACCGGCGCCAGCAGTGTGGGAAAAAAGGATATCCGTGACCGGCTGCTTGGTGATGAACAACTGCATCTGAATTATTCCATTTCCATGACAACCCGTCCAAAACGCGGGGAGGAAGTGGATGGCAGGGATTATTATTTTGTCAATCATGAAGCCTTTGCGCAGGCTTTGCGAAATCGTGAGCTGCTGGAGTATACAGAGTTTGACGGCTATTACTATGGAACACCAAAGCATCAGGTGGATTTTCTGCTAAATAGTGGGAAAAATGTCATGGTTGAGGTGGAAGCACAGGGTGTTGGGCAGATCAAGCTGCAATATCCAGATGCTCTGTGCGTATTCGTGGAACCGGAAAGCATGGAGGAACTGGAGAAACAGATCATGCTGCGGTATCGGGATGATGCGGCAAGCGCACAGCGCAGAATTAACAAGGCGCTTGTTGAACTGGAGCTGTCCACACTCTTTCGCCATACTGTGAAGAATACGGATGTCAATGCGGCATATGAGGAAATCTGTGAACTACTGAAAGAGCATATGCAGGAAAGAGGAAATAAGGGATGAAAAAGGGTGTAGAGAAAACCGATCTCTATCAGCTGCACCTGTTGAGCGGCTTGAAAGCATCACCTTCCGGAAACCGTCTGGTTTATGTGCATACGCAGATGGCGGAAGCAAGTGATACGTACGAAAAAAGTCTGTGGCTGTTGGAGGGAAAGAGGAATTTCTGTATCTATCAGAAGCAGAAGTTTTCCGCCTTTCTGTGGGAAAATGAACATACGCTGCTGATTCAAAAGCCTGCAAAGGAACAGAAAACGGAATTTGTTCGTCTGCATCTGGATACCTTATGCACCACACCGGCTTTTATAATTCCTGCGAATGTTGTCCAGCTGGAGAGGATAAGCGAGCAGCACTATGCCTATCTGGCAGAGGAATCCGTACAGAAACAGAATGATGATGACACCATCGTGCTGACACAGATTCCCTTCTGGGATAACGGTGTCGGCTATATCAGTGGGAAGCGAAACCACCTGTATGTCTTTTATGAGGAAAGTCAAACATCCAAAGTGTTGTTTGCAGGAAACTGGCATGTAGAAAACCTGTCGGTTTCAAATACGCAAATTGTATGTAGTGCGCAGGAGTATTCCACAAAGAAGTCGTTGACACAGGGAATTTTTACCTTTACCACAGATACCCTGCGTCAAACAGAGCTTCTCAACTGTGACACCTTACGCATTGAAGCAGTTACCTGTGAGAAGGATACCGTTGTTTTCACAGGAACGGATATGCAGAAGTATGGCAATGAAGAGGCGGCGGATGTTTATGTCTGGACGAAAGAACAGGGTGTGAAAAAGCTGCTGGATTGCGAGCATTACGCATATTGCAATATAGTGAGCGACTGCCATGTCGGAGCCTCCACATCCATTCTGATGAAGGAGCAGATTGTTTACCATCTGAAAAATGAGGAAGGTCGCTGCCTGCTATACGCATTGTCCATGGATGGCAGGGATATCTGTCTGACACCAAAAGCCAATGTGATACGGGATATTGCCGTGAGCGCTCAGGGCTGGTATACACTGGAAATGGAAGAAAATGCGCTGGAGGAAATTTATTACCGTAAACCGGATGATTGTCAGAAGCTCACAGCATGGAATGCGGAGTATTTACAGACGCATCGGCATGTGCAGCCAAAAGAAATTCTGTATACCAATCGTGAGGGAGGTATACAGAAGGGCTGGATTTTATATCCGGCTGACTATGTGGAAGGAAATCGGTATCCGGGTCTGTTGAGTATTCATGGAGGACCGCGCTGCGCATATGGAAATGTTTTCAATCATGAAATGCAGATGTTTGCATCCATGGGGTATATGGTATTTTACACAAACCCAAGGGGCAGTGATTCCTTCGGCGAGGAGTATGCGGACCTGCGGGGGAAATACGGTACGATAGATTATGAGGATTTGATGGCGTTTACGGATGCGGTGCTGCAGGAAACCCCACAACTGGACAGCGGGCGCTTGGGTGTGCTTGGCGGAAGCTATGGAGGTTTTATGACAAACTGGATCATCACACAGACAGACCGGTTTCAGGCAGCCGCTTCCCAGCGCAGTGTCGCAAACTGGACATCGGATTTCGGTACCAGCTGTATCGGCTATACCTTTGATCCCAATGAGATGCAGACAACACCGTGGAAGGATGTCATGACGATGTGGAAGGCTTCTCCGCTGGCATATGCAAACAGGGTAAAGACGCCAACCCTGTTTATCCATTCTCTGGAGGATTATAATTGTCCGCTGAGTGAAGGACTGCAGATGTTTACGGCTTTGCAGTATCATGATGTGGAAAGCCGCATGTGTCTGTTTCCACAGGAGAATCATGAGCTGAGCAGGAGTGGAAAACCAAAGCATAGATTACGCAGACTGCAGGAAATGGCAGACTGGTTCGACGCACATTTGAAGTAGCATAGCAAAAGGCGGTTCAGCAATAGAATCGCTTTTTTTATTTTCACAATTTAAACTCATGGCTGTGGGAAATGTTTATAGAACAAACTTGTAATATACGAAATAAAATGTCGATGAGATCCTTAGGATATGCCTGTTCCATCATCGTAATGAATTTGAAATGATATCGTATTCTCCTACAATATTCTTTATTCTCCTATTTTATACAAGATTATAGGAGAATATGGGAATTGATAGGAGATTATCAAACTATCATTCTCCTATGAAAATAGCTAGTTAAGATGGTTTCAATCATAAATATGGAAGATTATATACTTCGAAAAATTTATGGATCAGCAAAAGAAGAATAGGCATTATTTACTGATACAACATCCATCTATTAGGTAGTATATACTCATGTGATATCCACTATCCATAACAAGTTTCTCTCCGTTTACCTCAAAAAGAGAGCTTGGAAAGATAAAAATGTGATATAATGACGATACTATAAAAAGGAGCTGATGATCCTATGAAAATGCTGCCGATTGGAATAGAAAACTTCAAAGAATTGATTGATAATAAGTATTATTATGTAGATAAAACGGCGCTGATTAAAGATGTTTCTAGCGAAAAGGTTGCTTTGTACACCAGACCAAGAAGATTTGGGAAAACGCTAAATATGAGCATGTTATACTATTTCTTTTCCAACAAGGAAAAAGAAAACAGCTATTTGTTTAATGGATTAGAAATCTCAAAGGATAAAGAAGCATGTAAACATCAGAATCAGTATCCTGTTTTGTTTTTGACATTGAAGGATATGAAAAGGAATCATTTTGAAGCGCAAATAGATAAATTTAAATCTATCATCTCTATGCTGGTTGATCAATACGCTGAGCTGTTGGATAGCCCTAAATTACGAGAGTCAGAAAGAAAACTATTGTCACAGTATTTGAATGAAGCTGCCCCAGTAAATAAACTTATGGATGCCTTATTCAATATAAGTGTTTTTCTGGAAAAACATTATGAACAAAAGACGATCGTTTTAATTGATGAATACGATGTTCCACTGCAAAGCGCCTATCTTAATGGCTACTATGATGAAATGATAGAGTTTCTTAGAAATGTATTCAGTACAGTTTTGAAAACGAATGACGCGTTAGGGAAAGGCGTATTGACAGGCTGTTTAAGAATCGCCAAAGAGAGCGTATTTACAGGCTTGAATAATTTTAATGTATATTCTATACTTCAAAGAAAATCAAGCAGTCGTTTTGGCTTTACATCAGAAGAAACAAAAGAACTATTAGAATCCTATGATATGATTTCTTGCGAAGCAACTGTGAAAGAGTGGTATGATGGTTATTTGTTCAATCAAACGGAGGTATATAATCCCTGGAGCGTTTTGAAGTATGTAAAAAAAGGCATGGAGGAATCGCCAGTACCTGAATCATTCTGGGCAAACACCAGTGGTAATGAGATCATTTATCGCTACATTCAACAGGGAACTGCACAGATGAAAGTCGAGTTTGATGAATTGATGAAAGGAAATGCAATTGAAAAGAATATCAAATCAGAATTAACGTATCGAGAAATGGATGATATTGATAATATTTACAGTTTTCTGTTATTTACTGGATATTTAAAAATTGAAAAATCATCAGACTTATACCGATATTACTTAAAGATTCCAAATAAAGAAATCGAAATGATTTATGTTCAGATATTCTCACAGTGGTTTGATGCAGTCATAAAGAAAAACAGTACTTCCTTTTATACAGCATTATACAAAGGAAATGAAGAAGAAGCAAGAAAAGTATTGAATGCAATTTTATTTCAATCCATCAGTTATTTTGATGCGAAGGAAGATTTCTATCATGGATTTCTGACAGGTATGCTGCAGGAATTTCATGTCATTTCAAATCGAGAATCTGGAATGGGAAGATTCGATTTGGCTGTGATACCGGATGATTTTTCGAAAAGAGGACTGATCATCGAGTGCAAACATGCTGCATCCCTGAGAAGTTTAAAAGCGGAGAGTGAAGTAGCCGCAGAACAAATCAGAGAAAAACAATATATCGAGGGATATCTTGCGGATGGATATACTGATTTTATTGGATATGGTATTGCATTTTACAAGAAATCCTGTTATATAACAAAGCTTAATAAAAACAGATAAAAGAAAAGAATTGATGCTGTTTGTGATACTGGAATCATTTGGGACAACAAACAGTCATGAAATCGAAAAACACGCAAAATCCTATTTGATCAAACAGAGAAAGCGTGTTTTTCGTATAGCATTCAAAAATTGATATTACTGGAGAAGCGTTAGCTTTAGGATACCATCTTATTTGTCACAACCTATTAACGAAAAATTTCGATTATAGTCGATAAAGTGATTAAAAACATAATTTATTTTGAGTATAATCGAAATGAAGGGGTGAAGTTTATGCTATATCGTGAGGATTACATTCAAAAAATTGCTTGCTTTAAAGATTAATGGATGTAATTAAAGTGATTACAGGATTGCGAAGATCTGGAAAATTGACGATCATGAGGCAGGTTCAGGAATATTATAAAACGCTTGGAGTATCATCTCAGCAGTTACTGTATTATAATTTTGAATCCTATGAATATGTTCATTTACTGGATGATCAAAAGTTATATACGTACAGGAAAGATAGAATCAGGAATATAAAGGATTCAGTCTATTTGTTTTTTGATGAAATTCAAAATGTGAAAAACTGGCAAAGGTGTATCAATGCTTTACAGGTTGATTTTCTTTGTGATATATACATCACAGGTTCAAATGCAAAACTTCTATCTGGGAACTGGCAACTTATATTGCAGGAAGGTTCATTGAAATTAAGGTTTTTCCTTTTTCTTTTAAGGAATTCACTGCAGCTAAAAAGAATCAGAGAATTGAAAAAGAATCACGGATTTTGTTTCAGGAATACCTACAGTATGGAGGAATGCCTTTTGTTTGTTATCTGAATGATAAAGAAAAATTCAATGACTATATGAGTGGTGTATTCTCGATCATTGTTTTAAATGATATGATTACGAGGAATAATGTACGAATCTCATAATGGAACGTGTCTTAAGCTATGCTATTGATAATATCGGACATCTGATACAGTTCTACGAGAGAACGTGAATTTGCACCATTGCTTTTGATTAAAGATAATTATCCTAAATATGTAATATCAATGGATGTACTAGATTTCAGTCAGCAGGGTATTCGGCATAAAAATATAATTGATTTTTTGTTAGCAGGGGAATGCAGATACGATTGGTGTCTTAGGAATTTGTACGATGGATATACTTAACTGAAAACAAGCAATATCATTAGGAAAAGCAGAGGTTTTTAAGTCCTCTGCTTTTCCATGCAGTTTGTGGCAGTGTAAAAATCTATCAGCATTCACCGGTAAGAAGTTTAATGAACGCATCGTAGGATTTTACTTTGATCAATTCCTGTATGATGGTAATATCTTGAAGCTTTTCCAATAAATTACTATAAAGCTCTTTAAAAAATCTTCTCTGATTGTGATTTATACCAATCATAATTATAATATTGACCTCAAAATAGCCCCATTTCATTGGCGTTTTATTGACGATTACATAAGAGCAGTTTCTGCTTGTCGAACAAAGTATGGAATGCGGTATTGCAACTTTGTTGTCAAAGCTTGTTGAGGTTATTTCTTCGCGCTCCAGGACAGACTGTGTGAAGGATGCAGGAGCAATTCCTGCATCAATCAGTTTCTCTGAGATATATCTTATCATGGCATTTGCATCAGGCTCGTAATGCTCCAGTTCAAACATATCCTTAGAGAAAAAGGAATGGAATTGATGTTTCATCGTATTTGTATGTTGCTGGTCAATAAGTTTATTAAGGAAATCATATACTTTATTCAAATCTTTTCTATCAAAAAGAGGGCTGATGAATACCATTGGAACAGCATATGATCTGTTTGGTTCTCCGGACGCATCTATGATAAAATCTATACCTTCTATATCTATCGAATGAATGCTTTGCATAATGGAAACTATGTCAATTTTATTCTGAAATTCTTTTTGGAATTGATAAAGGTAATTTGAAACCGGATAATAGTATTCATTCATTATAAGCAGGGCTTTATACGTATGGCTTTCTTCCGCTTTTTTTTCGATAACTGCTCCAATATGTAAAGATATGAAGGTGATTTCATCTTTATTCAGCTTACAGTGATATCTATTTCGAATTTCATTCGCTATATAAACGGCAATATCATAGATGAGCGGATTCTGAATAAAAATCTGATCACTGAAAGGATTGGTATTAAAGGTATTGTTGTTCCATCGAAACAATACGTTTTTCAAATGGAGGGAGAAAAAGTTAATAAAATCAGAATCGTTTAGATCAATATAATAAATATAATTGATATTCTCTACCAACTGTTTTGTAAACTCTATGTATTCCAGACTTATGAAATCCTGTGTATACTTTCTAGTTTGATTATTGTGATTCAATCTAGTAGTTTTACTCATAAGTAAAAATATTAGCTGATTTTTCTCCTCTGTATTAAACATAATATTATAGTTTGTTTCTATTTCCTTAATGATATTTGCTGCACAAATGCTTTCCGTTTCCTTTTCCTTTGCCGAAGGAGAACTTTGTAATTGCAAAGAATACTTATTTTGTAATCTTGATAAAGTTATAATGACATGTGTTAAAATATTTTTTATCGCATAATCACTGGCATAAAGCTTTTGCTGACGGGTTTGATAAGTAATCAGATCCTTAAGCGTATCGAAGGGAATATGTATATCTTTACATATGGCATGGAGCGTATTTTGCACAGTTGCAGAATCTTGTTGAGAAAGCAGATAGCGTATAAAAGAACGTTTGCTCTCTTCACTACCTTGGATGGTGGCTTTCCCGTTACCACGCAGAAGAGTGAGATGGAAATCTTTTATAATACCGCGAATTTGTATCAGGTCTTTCTCAATGGTGGAATAGCTGATATAAATGTCATCTGCTATATCATAAAGATCTGCTTCCTCTGATGAAGTGATGATCCTTTCTGCTATATATAAAAGACGTTCATTTTGTGACGAGAAATCATAAACGAGGGAACTTTCAATCTTCCTTTTATTACATGGACTATCTAATACTGTTAGCCAGTAGCCATTGCTAGAAGATTGAATGATAAGTTTTTCCTCATTTATTTCACGGATATAATTTCGAATCGTACGATCTGAAACGTTGAGGCGTGAAGAAAGCTCTTTTCCTGTAACAGGATGATTTGCACTTGATAATAAAGCAAACAGTTTCTTTTTCTTATCCATAACGATCTCCTTATTCTCCCAATATACCCTCTATGTATATATTATAAATATATTTACCAAAAGGTACCAAATAATTCTTTTCCTATACCTAGGAAATTTATGGAAAGACAGATGTTCGAGCTTATGTGATAATGAAAATGCAAAGAGTGAAAGGAGATGAATTACATGAAGATTTTACTGATTTGCGGAAATGGTGTATCAAGTGGAATGATTGCACAGAAGATTAGAAAGGCAGGAATAGCGAGGGGCTATGATGCTGTTTCTGATGCATACAGTTATTCTCAGCTGTCAGAGGTTGTCGATGAATTTGATGTGGTACTTGTTGCACCGCAAATGAAATTCAATGAGGACATGATACGGGATATTTGTGCTGTGCATCATAAACCATATGCAGTACTGGATAATTTCGTTTATTCAACATTGGACGGAGAAAAAGGATTTGACACTGTGCTGTCATTGTTAAATGAGTGAGAGAAAAGGAGAAATTATGAAAAACATTTATGAGAGGATAACTGCCTGGCTGGCAGGTCCATTTAGTTCAAAGATATCAAAGTTTACACAAAATGCCTATGTAATGGCAATCCAAAACGGCTTTCAGACAGTATTGCCAATGATCCTGGTAGGATCCATTGCTAGTCTGATCAATACTCTGCGTAATTTTTGGGAATGGGTACCGGATTTGTCTTTAGTAAATCAGTATTCCTTTGGATTGATTGGTATTTTTCTAGCCTTTATACTTCCTTATAATATCATGGAAAATAAGAAACAGAATCGTGCGAAACTCATATCCGGATTTACCGGTGTTTCTGTATTACTGGCGTTGTGTAATCCGGTATTCAAGGAAGGTAATATTTCATTAAATGCAGGTTATATCGGAACTGGAGGGATGACGGTAGGACTGCTGGTCGGCTTATTGATTAGTGCAATCTTCGCTGTTTATTTCAAGCATGGTCTTTTTTCAAAGGATACGAGTCTGCCTTCTATTGTTGTGAACTGGTTTGAATCTATCGTGCCTGTGTTTCTTGTTATCGGAATCGCTATCCTGATTGCTGGCAATGGTGTTAACCTGTTCGATCTGATGGAAGAAGTAGTGTCTCCAATAGCAGCTATTGGAAATACATACTTAGGCTTTGTATTATTGTATTTTATTATGGCATTATGCTACAGTCTCGGACTGAGCGCATGGGCTGTGTATCCGATTTTCCTTGCATTGGCGTTAAATAATATTGCTGCCAATATAGATTTGGTCGCAGCGGGTAAGGATGCAGTTTTCATCACTACAGTTGAGGTGGTATTCTGCGGTTGGTGCTGCATGGGTGGTATGGGCTGTACAATGCCATTAAATATTCAAATGCTTCGTTCAAAATCAAAAAAAATAAATGCGATTGGGAAGGCAGCTATATTTCCATCCCTGTTCAATATCAATGAGCCTGTTATGTACGGCTTGCCTGTCGTATGGAATCCGATTATGATAATTCCCTACCTTCTGGTCTCCTTTATAGTACCTTCGCTCGTCTATCTGGTTCTTACAGTGGGTTTTGTGGATATTCCTGCTAGAGCATTTCAAATGAACTTCCTTCCACAGCCTGTAGCAACCTTCCTTACAAATTATGACTTCAGAGGGGTGATTTTCTGGATTCTGTTATTTATATTGATTTATCTGATTTATCTTCCGTTTTTTAAAGTATATGAGAATCAGGAAATGAAAAAAGAAGCAGCGGAAGAAGGAAAGGAAACGGTATAGACAGTATGAAACAGACAAAAGAAGAATGCGTGATCACAGCTGCAATGAATATTATCCTGCATGCCGGAAATGCCAGAAATATTTTACGGGATGCAGGAAAATGTATCGCAGAGGGGAAAAACTTGGATGCAATCGCACAACAGCTGGAGGAAGCTAGGGGTAGCATTCTACTTGCACACAAGGCGCAGACGGATATACTGCATGAAGAAGCTGAAGGTAAACATATTGAGGTAACCGTTTTGTTCTCTCATGCACAGGATACGCTTATGACAACACAAAGTGAATTATTCTTTGTGGAAACATTATATGAACTGGAAATGAATAGGAGGAAACAAACGTTATGAAGTCAACTTTTTTATGGGGTGTTGCCACTGCAGCGAACCAATGCGAGGGTGCCTGGCAGGAGGGAGGAAAAGGTATTTCCACTGCAGATATTCTATACGATGGAACTGCCGGAGAATACCCGGAGAATTTAAAGATTTATCCGGAACGTTATTATACTTATCATACAGGAAATGATTTTTATCACCGTTATAAAGAAGATATCGCTTTAATGAAGGAATTGGGAATTAAGTGTTTCCGCATGTCAATTGCATGGACAAGAATTTATCCGAAGGGAATTGAAGATAAACCAAATGAGGAAGGACTGGCCTTTTATGATCGCGTTTTTGATGAGCTGAAAAAGCAGGGAATCCAACCGCTTGTAACAATATCACATTATGAAATGCCATTGTATCTGGTACAGGCATATGGCGGATGGAAACATAGATGCGTTATTGACCATTATGTAAAATATGCGAAAACAGTACTTGACCGCTTTCATGAAAAAGTTAAATACTGGATTACCTTTAATGAAATGAATTTTATCAGTACGATACCGTTTTGTGCGGGAGGTCTGTTGATCAGAGGTAAGGATAATAAGGAACAGGATATGTTTCAGGGAGCACATCATCAGCTACTTGCACATGCACTTGTGACAGCCTACAGTCATGGATCATATCCGGATTTAAAGATTGGGTGCATGGTTTGCGGTACACTTGCCTACGCACAGACACCAAATCCACAGGATGCTATGGAACAGCTGGAATGTGACAGGGAAACTTACTATTATACAGATGTGTTTGTAAGAGGAAGATATCCGAATTATGCGGACAGCTTTCTGAAAAAAAAGCAGGTTGTTTTACATAAACAGGAAGGTGACGATGAAATCTTAGCAGAGGGAAAGGTGGATTTCCTTGCATTCAGCTATTATTTCACTAGAATTGCCCCGATAAATCCGAATAACGATCCAGATTTAACAGATAATGAACGTATGCTTGGAAAGCTCGAAAATCCATATTTACAACGAACACAATGGGGTTGGGTAATTGATCCTGTAGGCTTCCGTCTTGCCTTGAATAAATTTTATGACCGTTACCAGGTACCGCTGTTTGTAACTGAAAATGGTCTTGGCGCAAGAGATGTATTGTGTGAGGACAAAAGGATTCATGATGACTACCGTATTGATTATCTCAGACAGCATATTCGGGAATTGAAAAAAGCAGTTGAAATAGATGGTGTTGATGTTATGGGCTATACCTCATGGAGTGGCATTGATCTGGTTTCCGCAACAAGTGCACAAATCACGAAGCGCTACGGACACGTTTACGTAGATTATGATGATCAGGGAAACGGTACGGGAAATCGATTTAAAAAAGATAGCTTTGCGTGGTATAAGAGAGTGATTGAAACAAACGGTGAGCAATTATAATAGAGGAGTCTGTAAAAGGAGTTCGTTACGGGCTCCTTTTATGCAGGTCTTGTAATCAGGTAAAACAATCATGCGTATGAAACACTGATAAAAGACCTGCATGCTTAATTTTCTGTAAACACGTTTACTTTTATATAAGTTTTATCTTGAAAGTATTTACATTTATTGAAAAATATTCGAAAAAAAGGTATGATAATAAATGTAAAAAGGAGAGAAACTGTATGAAAAAGCTAAAAAAATTAATGTTATCATTCTTCATGGGTATCAGTGTTCTCAGCCTGAGTGCCTGCGGGGGCGGGGAAGAAAGCAGCAGTGAGCTCAAGGTTGCACTTGGCGGACAGATTACCAGTCTGGATCCGGCGCTTGCGGATGACACATATTCCATGATTGTAATTCAGAACATGTATCGTACCTTGTTCAAGCTGGACGAGGAAGGGAAGCTGGTAAAGGATCTTTGTGAAGACTATAAAGTCAGTGAGGATGGGAAAACCTACACATTTACTATTAAGGATGCAAAATGGAGTGATGGGGAAGCAGTAAAGGCAGACGATTTTGTTTACGGTATCAAGCGAGGACTTTCTTACGGTCCTGAGAATTCTTATAATGCACAGGATGGAAGAAAATACATTGTCGGAGCGCAAAAGGCTTATGAAAAGAATATGAAAATTAAGGATATGAAAGATGTTGGCGTAAAAAAGGTGGATGACAAAACCTTTACCGTTGAATTGATTCAGCCTGTTCAATACTTTGACAAGCTAATGACACAGGGAATCTATACGCCGCTTCGTTCCGATATCGCGAAGGAAAAGGATTCTGAATGGTCTTTATCTGCAGATGTACCGGTAAACGGACCGTTCAAAGCGGAAAGTGTAAATCCTGCAGATGCCGTTGATCTGGTGAAAAATACAGAATATTATGACGCTGAGAAGACAACGCTGGAAAAGCTGCACTTCAAGATTATGGAAGACAGCGTTTCTCAATATCAGGGCTATGAGGCAGGAGAGATTGATTTCGCTACCTATGTTGCCAATGAAGGATATACCAATTATAAGGGCAAGGATGATCTGTATCGGGTAGATCCATATGTATCCAATTACTTTATTGACATCAACTCCTTATCTACAGAAAACAAAGCACTGCAGGACGTCAATGTTCGTAAGGCAATGGCAATGGCAGTTGATCGTGACGGTATCGTAAAGGTACTGGATACAGGAGATTATGTAACGCCGCTGTTTGGTCTGGTTCCACATGGAATTCAGGGAGAAAAGGAAGATTTCCGTAAAGAAGCGGATGATGCAGGTGATTTAATTAAATATGATCTGAAGGGTGCACAGGCACTTATGAAGAAAGCTGGATACTCTGACAGCAAAAAGCTGACAATCAAATACAAGACGACCGGTCAGCAGGTAAATATGGATATTGCTCAAATACTGCAGGAACAGTTCAAGAAAATTTATATTGATTTGAAAATTGAACAGGTGGAACAGGGTGTCTTCTATACGCAGGTAGACGGCGGTCAGTTTGAAACAAGCCGTTATGGTCTGAGTGCCACCACACTGGATCCTGCCGCAGCATATCTTGGTATGTGGCAGAAGGAATCTCAAGCGGTCCTGATTTTCGATGATGCAGAATACGAGGATCTGATGGCGAAGGCTGCACTGGAAACGGATGCTGCGAAGCGTATGCAGCTGCTGCATGATGCAGAAAATCGAATGATCGTTGAACAGGCTTATTTCATTCCACTGGTAACAAATACACAGGTGATGCTGAAAAAGCCGAGTGTGAAGGGGCTGGAACGTACACCGGCAGCAATGTTCTACTTTGAACATGTAACAATCGAATAGCACAAGAAAGAAACAGAGAGCCCATCTCTGTTTCTTATTCCATGTGAAAGTCTTGATACAACTGCATAAAAAGCAAGCTGTAAACGGATATGCAAATACTGATGTTAGTATTTTTAAGGTAATATCAATGAGAATAGTGGAGGCTACGATATGAAAGAGGAAAGAAAAAAGCAGCTGGAAGAGCTGTATGCGGCAAAGGTGCAGGCCAAAGCTGAGGAAATCAGCAAATGGATATACGAACATCCCGAAGATGGTGATCAGGAATTTTTGTCAAGTGCATATATTTGTGAACAGCTGAAGGAGGCAGGCTTTTCTGTACAGCTCCCGTACGGGTCTTTGAAGACAGCATTTCGATGCGAGCTGAAGGGCAGTAAGCCGGGAGCAACCTATGCATTTTTGGCAGAATATGATGCCTTGCCGGGGTATGGTGAGCAGCACGATGAGCTTGCACATGCCTGTGGACACAACTGGATCGGAGCGGTGTGTGCGGGTGTGGGGCTCATGTTTGCACAGATGCAGGAGGAACTGGAGGGTACCATTGTTATTATGGGAACCCCTGCAGAGGAAACAACCGGTGGAAAATGTGTTCTTGTTGAGGAAGGCGCATTTGATGATGTGGATTTTGCTTTTCAGCTGCATCTGGGTGCAGAAAATAATGCACATGTCGTTACACTTGCCATGGACTCTCTAGAATTCACTTTCCATGGAAAAGCAGCTCATGCAGCTGCCTATCCGCATCTGGGAGTCAATGCCTTGGATGCGGTCAATCTGATGTTTACGGGAATCAGCTATCTGCGCCAGCAGATGCGCTGTGACACACGGGTGCACGGTATTATCACCAAGGGTGGAGAAGCATGCAATATCATTCCGGATTTGTGTGCGTGCAAATTTTACATCCGCGCAGCCGATAAGGCATATATGGAGGAAATCAGTGCGAAAATCGTCAATATCGCAAAGGGAGCTTCTTTCATGACGGGAACGCAGATGGAATATCGTAATTTTGAAAATACCTATTATGACCTGGTCAACTTGGAAAGCTTTCAGCAGCTGTATGTGGAAAATGCAAAGCTTTGCGGCTCCGGTGACTTTGTGGACAGTGATGCGGATGCCAGCGGCTCCAGTGATGTAGGAAATGTATCGCATGTCTGCCCGATGATGTACAGTGAGCTGGCATTGAAAGGACCAACACCCGCTTATGCGCATGATGTTAATTTTCTCGAATATCTGAAGCTGCCTTGTGCGGATGACAAGCTGAGAAAGGGAATCATCAGTCTGTGCTTAACCGTATTCGATTTGTACGATGAAAAACAGCGTGAAGGTATTATGAATGAATTTGATACTAGAAAAGAGTAAGCAGATATCGATATATCCTGAGAAGGCAGGAGCATATAGACACAAATAGAATTGCTGAACAATGAATGAAAACTGTCGGAAAAAATACCGGCAGTTTTTCCTTTAAGTATTTTAATATGATTCAGGTAAAAAAGGTATTGCATAATGTAATAAATTCCAGTTGTAAAAAGGAAAAAGACGAAATTTATATATTTTTAAATTCACTATAATAAAAGTAGATAAAGGAGAAGGAATATGGAGCTGAGAAAGATATTGCATGAAGATGATATTCTGATTCCCATGCAGGCAGATTCAAAAGAGGAAGCAATACGGCAGCTTGCTGAAATGCTGAAGGCACATGAAGTCGTAATGGATATGGATGCGTTTATGAGTGATGTCTTTTTACGGGAAGCGGAAGGAGTTACAGGAATTGGAGACTATATTGCAATACCGCATGGAAAATCGAAGGGAGTGAAAGAAAACAGAATTGCGGTTGGCATATTGCAGGAGCCCATTTACTGGGAGAGTATTGATGAGCTTCCGGTAAAAGTGGTTATCCTCTTTGCGGTCTGCGCCCGGAAGCACGATGCTGATCAGAGTCATTTATCGATGATGGCGGCTGTTGCTAAATCACTGGCTTATGATGATGTGAAGCAGCGACTGTATGAGGCGGAAAGCAGACAGGATGTCATGGAGGCTATTTTATCAAGACAGTGAAAGAAAGGTGAGCGTATGAAAATTGTAGGTATAACAGCATGTACAGCAGGAATTGCACACACGTATCTGGTAAGAGAAAAGCTTGTAAATTCAGCAAGGGAGCTGGGACATGAAATAAAGATTGAAACACAGGGCAGCATTGGCGTTGAGGATATTCTGGACGATCAGGATATTGCACAAGCAGATGTGGTCATTATTTCAGCAGATATTGAAATATCCGGAAGGGAACGCTTTAAAGGGAAAAAAATTCTGGATATGCCAATGAAAATGGTAATGAAGGCACCAAAAAAATTATTGATGCAGATAGAAGAAAAATTGAAAGAAAGCTGAGGTGGAGATAGTGAAAAAATTGCAACTGAAAAAACATGTTCTTACGGGTATTGCCTATATGATACCGGTGGTTGTAGCAGGCGGTATCTGTCTGGGGATTTCCAGGATTTTTGGAGGGGTGGATATTCAGGAAGGAACGATTGCGGCAGCGTTGGAGCAGATTGGAAATGCGGCGATTGGATTTACGGTTCCTGTTATCGCAGCGGGAATCGCGTATTCGATAGCAAATCGCCCGGGTATTGCTCCGGGTCTTGCGGCGGGTACCCTGGCAAATGTTGTTGGTGCAGGATTTCTTGGAGGTCTTGCAGGTGGCTTTATCGCTGGTTACTTTGCATGGCTTGCAAAAACCTATATTAAGCCGCCGAAGCTGATTGAAGGCCTGATGCCAGTGCTTGTTATCCCGGTATTGTCAACGCTTGCTGTTGGCTTGGTATTTATGTATCTGATTGGTACACCTTTGGCAATGATACAGCAGGGTATGACTGACTGGCTTCTCTCCCTGCAGGGGGAATCAGGCTTTTTGATGGGTGCTATTATTGGCGGTATGCGCTTTGATATGGGTTGTCCGTTTGCGCAGGCAGCAGGCGCTTTCTGTGATGCAATGCTTACACAGGGGGGTCTATGCACCGAAGGCAGCAAGCATGGTCAGTGGAATGACACCGCCTGTTGGTGTTGCCATCGCAGTATTCTTAGCAAGAAAACGGTTTACAAAGGCAGAGCATGAAGCCGCAAAAACAGCACTTCCGCTAGGCTTATGCTTTATTACAGAAGGTGTCTTTCCATTCCTTGCAAGTGATCCGCTGCGTATTGTAGCGGCATGTACTGCGGGGAGTGCAATTTCCGGTGGTTTGGCAGTAATTTTCGGATGTCTGTGTCCGATTCCGGCAGGTGGTGTTTTCGCGATACCGTTTATCACAGAGCCATTCCTGTTTGTGGTCGCTTTCCTTGCTGGTGTAGCTGTAACTGCAGGGGTACTGCTTCTGTTAAAGCCGAATCGTAGCGCAGTTGCCGAGGATACCGAGGAAGACTATGATTTCACCATTGAATTCAATACAAAATAAGAAGGAGAATAGAAAATGCTTGTACCAATGAGGAATTTGCTGGATAAGGCGACGATAGAGGGCTATGGTGTGGTGGCACCAAATGTTATCAACGAATGCACCGCCCGCGTATGTATAGAGGCGGCAGAGGAACTGCATGCACCGCTGATCTTGGATGTAGGCTATGTATTTCACCCGGATTTGGTTTTTCTGGGGCGTATGCTGGAAGAAATAGCTGTTCGATCATCCGTCCCTATTGCCGTTAATCTGGATCATGGTGCAACCTATGAACAGGTCATGTGGGCATTGCGTGCCGGATTTACATCTGTTATGATAGATCGCAGTACTGCATCCTTTGAGGTGAATGTACGTGATACTGCTGAAATCGTAAAAGCTGCACACGCTGTACAGGTCAGTGTGGAGGCAGAACTGGGGCATGTCGGAGACGGCTGTTCCTATGGACGTGAGGCTTGTCTGTATACAGATCCAATACAGGCCGTTGAATTTGTAAAGCAGACAAGTGTGGATTGCCTGGCGATTTCTGTAGGAACTGCACATGGTGTCTATGCGGGAAAGCCGCAGCTTGATTTTAAACGTATCCGTGAAATTCGACAGGCTGTTGATATACCGCTGGTCCTGCATGGCGGCAGTGGAAGCGGTGATGCAAACCTGCAGAAAGCAATACAATGCGGTATTTCCAAAATCAATATTGGCACCGATAATTTTGCAGCTGCTATCAAAGCGGGTGGGCAGGCAGGTGAACCTCATATGGTCTACCATCGGATGCAGCAAGGGTTTAAGGATATGGTTAAGCATTATATGCATATTTTTCATCAGGAGGGGAAAGCATAGAAAGGGGACAGTCTGTCCCCTTTTATAAAAGGAGGTATACCTATGCTGAGCAGAAGGCAGAAAGATATCCTGCAGCAGCTGGAGCGCGCAGATGATTTTATCAGTATACGCACCCTGTGTGAAACCTGTTCCCTGTCTGAAAAGACGATGCTTTCAGAACTAACAGTAATTGAAGCCATCCTTCAGGAACAGGAAATCGGTGTGTTAATTCGCAAACGAGGTAGCGGAGTGTCTCTGCAGCTGCAAAAGAATAAACACAGGCAATACGAAATGCTGCTGCATACCCGGCAGGATCAGGAGGAGGCATTCATTGTAAGGAGTCTGTTCTTTCATAATGCAGACCACGTATGGAGTGAAAAGCGTTTTTGTGAGGTTCTGCATGCGGGACGCCATGTTGTTCACGGCTACCTGCGTGAGCTTTCTGAGTTCTGCTGCAATTATAACATAGTGATCCGCAATCGACAGAAATATGGCATTTTAGTAAAGGGAGATGAGTTTCATATCCGTGATTGTATCATTGCCCTGTTCATGGAACGAAGCGATTACCCGTTTGTAAAGGGGAAGGTTGGACAGATTCTGGATGAGCAGCAGAGCAAGCAGTTTCAAGAGCTGTTTCAGGGATTTTTGTATCATCCGCTTGAAACCTGTGTGTTGGAGCTGGAAAAGGACTGTCATGTATATCTGGATCATATCAGTCGTTTAAATGTCTTCCTGCATCTTTGCATGTGTATTCTGCGTGTCCAGCAGAAGGCTTTTGTGGACATGCGGCAGGAGCAGATGGATATGCTGCATAAAAAGCAGCGCAGCAATCGACTTTTAAAGGTCTTTGAAACACTGGAAGCAATATATCATATTCTTTTGCCGGAGCAGGAAAAATGCTATATTCAGCTGTATCTTGATATTTACGGTCTGGTAGATGATAGTATGTTTGATGTGGTACGTGAGGATTTGGAGCATACCGAGCATTTTCATACCTTTGTAGACCAGTTTCTGGATATATTAAATGGCATTTTGAGTATCAGCATAGATCGTGAGGAGGAATTGATGGAGGGACTGCTCACACATCTTGCAGGAACGATAATACGTTTGAAAAACGGTGTTCGGATTCATAATCCGCTGCTTCATGAGGTTCGCAGCAGCTTTTCATCCATATATCAGGCTACCTGGGCAACCAGTATTTTATTTGACCAATATTATAGCGTGACGATTACAGAGGATGAAATTGCATACATAGCTTTATATCTTGGTGTCGTTAGAGAAAAGACAGACTACGATTTGCATGTCTGCCTCCTTGTAAAGCGCTATGACAATGTGATTCGTATTTTGCGGGAACAGATTCAGAAGCTGCATCATGCCATAAGGATCGATGATATTATGACTGAACAGGAATATCAGAGCAGGAAGCAGCATCGAAGATGGGATTTGGTGATTGCTACGATTGATCTTCATGATGATTTTCCTCAAATTCATGTAAATGAAATTTTAAAGGAGGAGGATTGCCTGTACATTCGCTCCATTGTAAATCATATATTGGACAAGAAGATTCTGCATAGTGAAAACAATCTGCCACATGCAGAAAGCATGTTCGATGAGAATCTGATTTTTCTTGAACAGTCGGTAGAAAACAAGGAGGAGCTTTTGAAGCAGATTTGTGAAAAACTGCTGAAGGCTGGTTATGTAAAGGAGCCGTTTTTCTCTTCTGTCATGCAAAGAGAACGCGAAATATCAACAGAGATCGGATCAGGTGTTGCCATTCCACACGGCAATGCGCAATATGTTAATGATACAGTGATTGTGTATGCCGGACTGCAAAAAACCATTCCATGGGGACGTGATGAGTCGGTTCAGCATGTGTTTCTGCCGGTGATATCCGTAAGCAATAAAAATGAGGTTGAACGCTCCATCAAGAATTTTTACCGCAGGCTGATTGCTTTGATTGAGCATGGGGAAATCAGAAGGCTGCTGGATATGCGGGATGCCTCAGAGGTAATTGCACATTTTGAAGACATATAAACAGTATACACTTTCAACAAAAAGGAATCGTATACTGTTTTTCAATATCAATTCGCGAAATATGCTATTATCTACTTGACACTCCTGTGCACAGGAACGTTTACAATAAAGCAGAGGGAGGTGAAGCATTATGTACACCATCAGCCAGTTTTCCAAATTGTGCGGTTTAACAGTAAAAGCATTGCGGTATTATGACACGGAGGGAATGCTGAAGCCATCCTTTCGAAAAGCAGAGAACCAGTACCGTTATTACAGTGATGAGGATTTAAAAACGGCACAGATGATTCAGTATCTGCGCTCCCTTGAATTTTCCATCATGGAAATAAAGGATATTCTGAATAATAGCAGAGGGGAAGACCTCTCCTATATTCTGCAGGAAAAAATCAGCCGGATGGAGGCTAATATACAGAAAGAAAGGGAGCTGATTCAGCGAATGCGGGAGCATAGCTTTGCACAGGGTGAGGAATATGTGGAAAATACATATGCGATTAATACGGCTACCGTTGCAGGACAACTGGTCGCATCCATTCGCTTTACAGGCAGATACCAGGATCTGGATACGCACATTCCGTTGCTTTACAAAGCTGTAAAAGGAAATGCGAACGGTAAACATTTCAATCTGTATCACGATGAGGAATGTAAAGAAGCTGCCGATATTGAATTATGTATTCCCGTGAAAAAGGAGATACACCATCCCTCGCTAACCTGCAGATATCTTGAGGAGCTGCATGCTCTGCATACAACACATCATGGCGGCTATGACACACTCTGGATTGCCTATAAGGCTTTGTTTGCCTATGCGAATGACCAAGGAATTCGCATTCTGACACCATCCAGAGAGGATTACGTGAAGGGACCGGGAATGCTGTTTCGCGGTAACCCGGATGCCTATGTAACGGAAATCTATTTGCCCTTTGTAAGAGAGGAGAACCGTAGATGAAAAATACAGTGGAGAATTTCGTCCCGCAGGGAGGGAAGCACTGCATTACCAATTCCCTGAAACAAATCTTTACGTATTACGGATATCCGATGTCAGAGGAGTTAATGTTTGGGCTGGCCTCGGGATTATCTTTTCTCTATCTGAATCAGGCAGCCTCTCCCATGATCAACGGACGTACCAAGGTATTCGAATTTGAAAAAAAGCTGGCAGACAGATTACAGATTACCATTCACTGTCGGGCCGGTAAGAATTATGAGAGAATATTTCAGACAACAAAGCAAATGATTGATGCCGGCGAACCCGTTCTGGTTTATGTGGATATGCCGTTTCTTCCCTATCTCGGACTGGATGCGCAAAGCCATTTTGGCGGACATGCCGTTGTGCTGTTTGGCTACGATGAGGAACAGCACAAATTTCTCGTCAGTGACAGGGATCAGCAGGATGCTCCCATACAAACGCCCAACGGACTGGTTGCTAAGGACTATCACATGGTGGATTATGAGGATATTAAGCGTGCCCGCAGCAGCAGCTTTCGTCCGTTTCCTGCAAAGAATAAGTATCTGACCTTTGATTTTCAGGGATATCGCACCGTGGATAAACAAATATTACGGGAAGCGATTTTGGATACCTGTGACTGCATGCTGCATCCACCGGCTCTGCTGTTGGGTGTTTCCGGTATACTGAAATTCTCCAGAGAAATCAATAAGTGGAAAGCATTTCATGCAGAAAAGCTGAAGCTGGCAGGAATAACAAACTATTTTCAAATCAATGAGAGAGGCGGAACCGGAGGGGGAATCTTTCGCAGGATGTATGGTGATTTTCTGAAGGAAGCTGCCAGTATATGGCAGGATACGCGTTTATTTGAGCTGGGAGAACAGTTTATTGCGGTTTCCTTTTTATGGGATGCTGTAGCAGAGCTGCTGTGGAAGCTGTCGCAAACCAAAGATATACGACTGCTGGAAATGATTTCACAGCGTGTGCTGGTGATTTATGAGCGGGAAAGCTCCTTGTATCATGCGCTGTATGCACTTGCCGCTTAGAGGAAGAGGAGGTAACACAGCAGACGAAAGGATAAATCGGAAGATTTCCACGGTACTTCATTCGTGAGAAAAAAAGGAAACATTTACCAATGTATATAGCCATGCTGTCTGCTTTCCTGTAAAATATAGCTGAATAGATGCAGACAGGAATTCGTATCGATGGCTGCACAGGTGGAGGAAATGAACATGAATCTGATTACGGAGCAACATATCATATTGGATATGGAAGGCAGTACCCAAAAAGAAATTCTGCATGCACTTGCAGAAATTGCATTTCGTGAGGGAAAGGTGAGTGATGCAGATACCTTCTTTCAGGAGCTGTGCAAGCGGGAACAGGAATGCACAACCGGCTTTGGAAAAGGAATTGCCATCCCGCATGCCCGTCATGCCTGTATAAAGGAAGCAGGAATTCTGTTCGTCAGAATGAAACATAAAATAGAGTGGAAATCCATAGATGAAAAGCCGGTGGAAGCAGCTGTCTGCCTGCTTGCCCCGGATGATAAAAATGACTTTCACCTCAAGGCATTGTCAAAGCTTGCCCGCAGACTGATGCATGAGGATTTTGTGGACATATTAAAAACGGCAGAGAAACAGCAAATCTTAAGTGAAATTATAGATACGGTATCCTGAAGGATAAATGTGACATCACATGGAAGCTTCCACATGGTATGAATTTCCCGGGAAATATATGTACAAAGACCTTTTTGAGATTTGTCTGTTTTTCATAGGACAAACACTGAAAAACAGCCATGTTCAAGTTGCTGTGAACGTTGTATAATAAAAGCAAGGAGGGTTTTTGATTATGAAAAACTTTATTTACTCAATTCCCACAGAAATTTATTTTGGTAAGGGGCAGATAGCCAATATCGGCAGAATCGTTTCCGGCTATGGTAGGAAGGCATTGCTGGTTTATGGTGGCGGCAGTATCAAGCGCAACGGTATTTATGATGATGTTGTAAAAATTTTCAAAGAGAACGGCATCGCATGGTGCGAGCTGTCCGGCGTGGAGCCGAATCCGAGAATTACAACGGTGCGCGAGGGTGTGAAGCTGTGCCGTGAGGAAGGTGTTGAAGTTGTAGTGCCGATTGGTGGCGGCAGTACCATTGACTGCGCCAAGGTGATTGCTGGTGCTGTCAGCTATGACGGCGATGCATGGGATATCGTTTTAAATCCTGCAAAGGTAGTTAGTGTGCTTCCAATCGTAACAGTTTTGACCCTGTCGGCAACCGGTAGTGAAATGGATACCTTTGCCGTTATCAGTAATCTGGAAACCAATGATAAAATCGGAACGGGGCATGAGGATATGCGGCCGAAGGCATCAGTTCTGGACCCAAGCTATACCTGCAGTGTATCCGCATACCAGACTGCGGCAGGTACGGCGGATATTATGAGTCATATCTTCGAATGCTATTTCTCCAATGTACAGGGCTATATGCAGGATCGCATGGCGGAAGGACTGTTAAAGACATGCATTGAATTCGGTGTACGTGCAGTGCAAAATCCTGAGGATTATGAAGCGCGGGCAAACCTGATGTGGACCAGTAGCTGGGCAATCAACAATTTCATTAAGCTGGGAAAAACGGTGGAATGGACGGTGCATCCGATGGAGCATCAGCTTTCTGCATATTATGACATCACACATGGTGTAGGGCTGGCTATTTTAACGCCGCACTGGATGGAATACGTGCTGAATGAGGAAACTGTGGATAAATTCAAAGACTATGGTGTTAATGTATGGGGCATTGACAGGGAAAAGGATCCGTTTGAAATTGCGCATGAAGCCATCAAAAAGACGAAAGACTATTTTGTTGCTATGGGAATTCCGACAACGATGCGCGAAGTGGGAATTAAAGATGAAACAAACTTTGATGTCATGGCGGAAAAAGCTGCAGCGGATTTGAAGGGAGCTTATGTAGAGCTTACGAAAGAGGATGTAAAAAACATCTACCGCGCCGCATTATAAGTATTTTATAAGGAAGCCAAGGCTGCTTTCATAAGCAATATAGAGAAAGTCTGTAATACATAAGGTTCTTTTTCGATTGTGGGTAAACTTAACATAGGGAGACTTCCATACGATTGTAGTTAACAATAGTATGGAAGTCTCCCTTTTGCAAACACTCTAACGTAAGAAAGAACCATGCATAAGCAGGGTTTTTTCATATGAAACAGTGAGTGAACAATATGCTGGATAAGACTATACAGTTTCTGATGAAGGGTTTCTAAGCAATAACATGATGAGGTTCAAAATAGAACTTCAAGCTTATATAAGGACGCTTACGAAAGGAAGCCTATCTGCCGGTAGATGGTGAAAAGGAATACTCTCAGTGTCCGTTGAAATGGCAGGCTATAGCACTTCCTGTACAGGGTGCGATGTGTGATAGCATCGACTTATATAATGGAATTTCAGTATTTGCTGTTATTTTGGAAAGTAAGAAACTAGTAAACAGAAGCTACATCATTCACTCTTTCCATATAAAAAAAGAGTTGCAGGGCTTTGTAGGATAGCGAAACATTCTGCAGGTCTTTACAGGAGAAACTGGAAGATCGATGAAAAGAAAAAGAAGAAAAGGTATTCATTTTGTCAGGAGTTGTGATGGAACGGATATCATTTTTTTTCGTTTTGTGTCACTATGAATCTGCTTGGTCTATTATAGGAAAGTGATTAGGAAAAGATTTCCTGTTTTTGCCGCAGATAGTGGAAAATGATAGCCTATCAATCCCCCCAATGCTCTTTTATAATAAGACCATAAGCAAGGAGGGAACAGTATTGGAACTATATAACAAACGTATGATTCAGATTCTGGAACTGCTGACACAAAACCGAAAGGTATTGAGCAGCGACCAAATTGCTTTGTCGATCGGCGTGTCATCAAGAACGATTCGAAACGATATAAAGGAATTGAACGGCATCCTTCATGCTCATGGTGCAACCATTCTTTCCGAAGCAGGCAGTGGATATTATCTGAATACGGAACAACCGGAGGCTTTCACAGAGCTCATGGATCAATTGCATGCCGAGGAAGAAAAGGATGCGGATACGATTATCCCCAGTGATCCCAGAGACAGGGCAGCCTATATCATGCAGCATCTGCTAAAAAACACGTTGCGCAATGAAGAAATTATTGATCCCAACGATTTGGCGGATGAGGTGTTTGTCAGTATGTCCACGCTGAAAAAGGATATCCGGCAGATTGATAAAATGCTGGAGCGCTTTTCCTTAAAGGTCGGTATCAGCACAAAGAAAGGTGTGCATATCATTGGAAGTGAAGCCAATATCCGTTATTGCATATCGGAATTTATTTTCAAGCACAACGATGCGCGTGCATCCAGAGAAACAGGATTTTTTGATGATATCGTTAGTGAAGAGCTCTTTTCCCAGCTGCATGAAATCCTTCTGGAAACCATGAAAAAGTATGATATGCGTCTTACGGATATCGCATTCAAGAACCTGATTGTACATATTGTCATTATCTTAAAGCGCTCCTTTCATGAACGGCGTGTGGATTATGAAGAAGCGGAAATCCGTCAGCTGGAAAGTCATATGGAGTTTGCGGCGGCAAAGGAGGTTCTGGCTGTTATTTATCATAAACTGCACATTGATATCACCGATGAGGTGTACTATCTGACGCAGCATTTGATATCCAGTAAGAAGTTTCTTACCACAAACTTTACGGATGAAAATGAGGAGTATGAATTTAAGAAGGAAATTCAGGCAATTCTGTATCGAATCAGGGAGGATACCAATGTTGATCTTTCGGATGATACGCAATTGATCAATGGTTTGGCAGTTCACCTCAGTGTTGCGGTTCAGCGGCTTCGATTCCATATGAATATACGCAACGACTTTCTGGACTATATGAAAAACAATTATCCCTTTGCATTCGAGCTGGCAGTCAAGGCGAGTGAAATCGTGGAGCATGTTTTCTCCATTAAGACAAATGAAAATGAAATTGGTCTTCTTGCGATTCATTTCGGTGCAGCACTGGAGCGGAAGGGCCTGAATGAAAAGCAGAAAATCTTTGAAGCTGTCATCGTATGTGCCTCCGGAATGGCAACCGCAATGCTGATGAAGGAAAGAGTGAAACAGTTTTTCCAGAACCGGATTCATATTGTGAAAACCTGCCCGCTGTATGAGGTAACACAGGCACTGATTGACAGTGTGGACCTCGTACTGACAAGTGTGCCGGTGGAGGCATTCCACAGTGAAAAAATCCTGCAGACACAATTATTGCTGGATGACCGGGATGTCCGCAATATTGAAACCTTCATGACGCATCACCATGAGGACAGCGGATATTTCAAGGAAATCTTTCGGGAGGATCTGTATTTCACAAATCTGAAGCTGAAAACAAGAGATGAGGTACTGCATTTTATTACCGATGCTATGATCGAAAAGGGGTATATGAAGGAGGAAAACAAACAATCCGTATTCAAACGGGAGGCTATGGCGACGACTGAGCTGGGCAGTATGGTTGCCATGCCGCATTCCCTGGAAAATGATATGCTGGAGGCCAGTGTATCCGTAACGATTCTGGATAAACCGATCGTCTGGGATCAGGAAAAGGTACAGGTTGTCCTGCTGTTAAATATACCGAAGAGCAAATACGGCATGTGGGAAGATGTCTTCAAAACACTGTATAAATATCTGATACGTGATTTTGGTGTTCGCAGGCTTGCCAAGGGCTGCACCTATGAAGAGTTTATACGGGATTTGGAATATCAGAGGCAGGGAAAGGAATGAGGTTATGAAGGGAATTGAATTAAGTGAGAAAAATGTAAGGCTGCATGTAAGTGCAAGGGACTGGGAGGAAGCAGTCCGCATCGGCGGCAGGATTCTGGTGGAAAACGGAACCGCAAGGGAAAGCTATGTGGAGGGTATTGTAAATTCAATCAAAGAATACGGACCGTATGTTGTCATATCAAAGGGATTTGCCATTCCGCATACAAGAGCGGAGGATGGTTCTCTGGGCATTGGGTTTTCTCTGATTACACTCAGGGAACCGGTTTACTTCGACCCCAAGGATGATCCGGTTGAGGTGATGATCTGTTTTTCCGCAATTGATTCCCAGACACATCTGGACATATTGAAAATGATTGTGACCTTTGTGGAAAAAGGGTATGTGGAGAAAATTGCAAAGCTGGATACGATCGATGAGCTCAACGCCCTGTTACAGAATGAAGAATAAGGTAGAAACGGCAACCCCGTGAAGATTGGAGGAAAATATGAAAATTTTAATGGTATGCGGTAACGGTCTGGGAAGCAGCTTTGCCTGTCAGATGACAGTGGAAACCGTGCTTCAGGAGCTTGGTGTCAGTGCCTCGCTGGATCATTGTGATCTATCCAGTGTGAAGGGAATGAAGGCGGATCTGATTCTTTCGGGTAAAAACTTTGAGAGCCAGTTCGCAAATCTGGAGCTGACGATACCGACCATCTTTTTGAACCGTCTGGTGGACAAAAATGAAATCAGGGAAAAGCTTGTACCATTCCTGAAGGAACAGGGCAAACTTTAAATTTTAAAAACAAGAGAGGAAGGGAACTACTATGCAAATTGTAAATTTTATCATTGACAACATTCTGACACAGGCACCGATCACCATCGCATTGATTGCGATGCTGGGATTGCTGCTGCAGAAAAAACCAACCGGACAGGTGATCTCGGGAACCTTTAAAACACTGCTGGGATTCATGGTGCTATCGGCAGGCTCCAATGTCATTGTACAGGCACTTACCTACTTTGGGGCAATCTTTACCGAAGGCTTTGGCATGCAGGGGCTGGTACCCTCCATCGAAGCGATTAACGGACAGGCAATGGGGGAGCTTGGTCTGGGGAGTGAAATCGCACTGACACTGGGGGCAATCTTCATCTTCAATATTATCATTGCGCGCTTTACAAAATGGAAATATATCTTTCTGACAGGACAGGCGCTGCTCTGGATGTCAACGATCTGCGCTGTCTTTGGATACTGGTGCGGACTGCGCGGGGTAACGCTAATTCTTGTCGGTGGACTGATTGGTGGAATCTTCGCTGTTGCCATGCCTGCGATTGCACAGCCTTATGTTAGAAAAATTACCGGCAATGATGATATCGCACTCGGGCATTTCTGTACTGTAGGCTATGTATTAACTGCATGGGTAGGTAAGCTGACCGGTGGTAAGAAATCAGTTTCCACAGAGGAGCTGCAGCTGCCAAAGGGTCTGGAATTTTTACAGGATACCTACTTGTCTATCGGTATCGTCATGATTCCGCTGTTTCTGGTAACGGCTTTCTTTGCGGGACCTGAGTTCTGTGCAGAATATGCAGGGGCAACAAATTATCTGGTACACGCCTTCCTGCAGGCAGTTCAATTTGTCGTAGGCGTATATGTATTGCTAGCCGGTGTCCGTCTGTTACTGGCAGAAATCGTTCCTGCGTTCCGTGGTATTGCTATGAAGCTGGTTCCGGATGCAAAGCCTGCACTGGACTGTCCGGTCTTGTTCCCATATGCACCTAACGCAGTTATTATCGGCTTTGTAAGTACGACGATCGGTTCTGTTATCGGCATGTTTCTCTTCCCGATGTTCGGTCTTCCGATGATCCTTCCGGGAATGATGACCAACTTCTTTGCCGGAGGCTGTGCCGGAATCTTCGGAAATGCGATGGGAGGTACCAGAGGTTGCATTATCTCCGGCATCATTCACGGCTTGTTTATCACACTCCTGCCTGCAATCCTGTCACCGATGCTGGCAGATATCGGATTCCTGAATGCAACCTGTACAGATGTGGATACCATCGTATGCGGGCTGCTGTATGGCTGGCTGTTAAAACCGGTTCTCGGCTTGTTCTAGGAGCTTGTATATGTTCTTTAAACGCAAAGAAAAGAAAGAGGAGCCTGTACAGGAAGAGGTGGTACAGGATACTGGTGAGCTGCTGGCAAACGCACAACGAGCTGTTGCGGAGCTTAAGGATAAGAGTGGAGAGGAACGCATTGCGGCATTAAACGAAATAGGAATCCTGTATGCGGAAGCAAAACAGATTGATGAAGCTATCACATATCTGGAAATGAGTCTTTCGGAAAAGAAGGATCTGGGGAAGGGATATCGTACACTGCTGAATCTGTATAATACCAAACGAAGAGAGGCCGCAAAGGCAAAGGATGATGAACAGATTCAGTATTATCTTCGTAAGATTGATGAAATGATGGCGATTTCCAAGGAAGTCACGAGAGCCAGCTTTTAAAACCGGAAACGGTATAACAAAAACAAGGAGGAGTTTGGAATGTATAAGAATCTGATAGAAATGTTTAGGGAAAATGAAGGAAAGGGAGCTGTGGGAGCCTTCAATCTGCACTGCTTTGAAATGCTGCCGGCAATGATTGCGGCTGCACAGGAATTGGGAACACCCATCATTATTCAGACGTCTCTGGGGACTGCGGAATATATTGGCTTTGAGGCACTGATTGCGGCTGTCAAAGCATTGGCACAGAAAGCGGATATCAACGTATGTCTGCATATGGATCACTGCAAATCCATAGAAGCGTTAAAAAAAGCAATTGATCTGGGATATTCCAGTGTTATGTATGACGGCAGTGATCTGCCACTGGAGGAGAATATCAAAAACACACAGGAGGTCGTTGCCTACGCCCATGAGCGCAATGTATCTGTGGAAGGGGAAATCGGAAGCATTGGAGGAGCAGAGGATGGTATTGTGGTAGAAAAAAGCGTTGCGGCTTACACAAAGCCTGCGGATGCAATCCGTTTTGTAAAGGAAACGAACGTGGATGCTTTGGCAGTCGCAATCGGAACTACTCATGGACAGTATAAATCCAAGGCAAACATAAACTATGAGCTGCTGGAAACCTTACAGGATAAGCTGCCGGATGTCGGACTTGTGCTGCATGGCGGTACCGGTGTCAGTGATGAGGATATGAAGCGATGTGCAAAGGGTATGAAGAAAATCAATGTCGGCACGGAATTAAATAAATCTTATATTGAAGAAGTGAATGCCAGCTTCCCGGATGCAACACCGTTAACATCTTTACGAAAGCTGTTTACGCCGGCAAACGATCATATCAAACGTATCATCACAGAAAAATCCACATTATTTAAGATATAGTCTATTGCCCACGGAACGGTGGGCATTTGTATAACAGAATCAGATAACACCTGATGAAAACAATCAAAGGAGAAGCTGTAAAGTGAAAAAGACACTCGTATTGCTGGCAGGCTATCCGGGTACCGGAAAATCCTATCTGATGCGTCAGATTCAGGAAGCATATCCAACATTCCAAATCCTTTCCCCGGATGCCTATAAAGAAGAAATGTGGGATCGTTACGGTTTTGATACGATGGAGGAAAAAGAAGCCGATATACAAAAGGCTTGGATGGAATATTACAAGGATATGAAGGATAAGATGCAGATGGAAATACCCATTCTGAGCGATTATCCTTTCAGTGATAAACAAAAAAGCAGACTGGAACAATTGGCAGCCACACACGCCTATCAGATTGTGACCATACGGCTTGTGGCAGATTTAGACATCTTGTATGAACGTCAAAGAGCACGTGATCTGGATGAAACACGCCACCCGGGACATATTGCCGGCAGCTATCACAAGGGAGATATACTTCAGAGCAGGGATGATCAGCCCTGTATGGTCGGTTATGAAGAGTTTATCAACCGATGCACAAATCGCGGTTATGGAACCTTCGCATTAGGTATGGTATTTGAGCTGAATGTTACCGACTTCAGCCGTACGGATTATCCTGCCCTCATGCAGAAACTGAACAGAATATTACGATAAGTCAGTAACTCAGAAAAGCGGTATTTTACATATAAGCGACTAGCTGCTATATCCTTCTGATATACGAAATTAGATAATAGAAATCAAGCCTAAATTTCAGAAAATATTACTTCATTATCAGTAGATCACTTGTCTACGACAAAAAGATGGAATCTTCCACTTTTTTGAGTAATATGTATAATATAAATAGGCTATCTTTGAAAGATAGTGTTGTTCTTGCACATACCGTAAATGATTTTAGCTAGTTTAGCGGTACATGCAACCTTGGCGGCTCTTGAATTTAACGGGTTCAATTGCTGCCTTTTCTTTTGATAAAACTGATTGATGGGAACATGTTTTATACTCTTTTCGGTGAAAAAGAAAACTACAAGAATCATATAAAATGGTTGCTGTATTAAAAAATGTTTGATAGACAAGAAAATTGAAAAATGAATGAATTTACGAAGATGACAAACGCTTACTGCCTTGTCATCTTTCTTTAAATAACCATGGACATCATTTTTTGCTTCAAATGCCTTAAACTATAATGTTATATCATATAGAAATGAATGAATCTGGTATCATTTATAATGAGTTGAAGAAAATTGATTTTCTTTCATCTTTTCACTATTTACTGCGTTATACAGAATGAGGAGGGGCGTCATGCAGATGAAAATAAATAAACATGCTGTTTCTAAGGAAGCAGAGCTGGAAACAGCCATACGGGATGCCTATCCGAAAGTGTATTCCTACCTGTATCATCGAACACTGGATGCGGCACTGTCCAAGGATCTGACACAGGAAACCTTTTACCGGTTTTACAGACATCTGGACCAATATGAGGAACAGGGAAAGCTGCTGAATTTTCTATACCGTATTGCTAGGCATTTGGTGTATGACCATACCCGCTCCAGACGGTATACGGACGAGCTGCAGGAGGAGCAGATGCGCGATGATACGTATAATGGTGAGCGGCTGTTTCAGAAGAAGGAGGAATTTGTAATTCTTCGTTCATGGATAAGCGAGCTGCCTCCGCATTTGCAGGATGTGCTTCTGCTGCGGTATGATGAAGGATTGAAATACCGGGATATCTCACAGGTTACGGGAATTCATGTTTCCACTGTGAAATCGCAGGTAAGGCTGGCACTCCATATATTGAAAAAACGTGCTCAGAAGGAGGGATGGAAGTGAAAAAAGAAAGGATTCGCCTGGAAACGCTGGAAATACCGGACATACCGGAGGACGATATTGTGGAGGTTATCACAAACGTAAAGGAACTGCTACAAAAGCGTGCTGTGAAAAAATATGAAAGCAGTATACTGAAAAGTCTGCGTGAGCTGCTGTATGTACATGGTTGGAAAAGTATTGTATTACAGGGGGGACTGACACTGCTTGTGGCACTAGCTGTATGGCTGTGTCTGCCAAATGGATATAAAATGAATTCTGTAGCCTTTCTTTCACTTGGAAGCTCTCTGTTGTCTGTTGCTGTTACAGTAGAGGTTTTCCGATGTGATATCTATGGTATGAAGGAGCTGGAAATGGCGTCGCCTTATTCGCCGCAGCGTATGCTTATGTGGAAAATGCTTCTGCTGGGTGGTATCTCCTTTCTGGGTATTCTGATTATCGCAGTCAGCATCTCCCTGCATACGGATATTCATCTGCTTACGCTGCTGTATAGCGGCTGTATTCCGTTTTTGCTGCTGAACGCCTTTACCTTGCACCTATACGCCCATGATCAGGTTTTGCAGGTGTTTCTGACGGTATACGGCTTTGCGGCAGGTGGTCTTGTCCTGCTGGAGCTGTTTGGAGCGGGGTATTGGATCGGTTTGCTGGAACAATATGGCGGACAGCTGTTTCTTGCTGTTCTGGCATACAGCGGCTTTGTCCTGTGGGATCACCGCAAAAGGAATCTTCATGCGTAGACTGTGTTGGAGTGAGCTGCATAAATTTTTCCACTCCCGGCTGCACTGTGCCCTGCTGCTGTTTCCGCTTCTTCATCTTGCTTTTACGCAGCATGCGCAGACACAGGAGCGCTACGCCTTGCTCAATGATACGGTATTGAACGCAAAAGAAGCAAAAGCCATAGCGGACGATCTGCGCAGAAGCATGTCCGGGACAGTGCAGAAGAGCTGGATTTCCAATCGAAAGCAGGCGCTTGAAAAGCTTGTCGAGCAGGGTATTAAGAAAGAGGATATCCGCTATCTAACACTGAATCAGGCATACTGGGACGGCTATCGTACTATGGAAATGCGGGATGCCATACGATTTGACCCGCAGACACCCGCTATCGTACGACATGATTTGAACACACACCAATGGCACTATGGTCCATACGAGGGCTGGACGAGCCGCATGAAGATATTTGAGGACACTGCCAAGCTGTATGCAGTCTTCTGCCTGTTTCTGTTTGGAAGCATGTTTAATCAGGAGGAATCCTGCGATATGCTGGAGCTGTTGAAAAGCTGCCGTAAGGGAAGAAGGAAGCTGGCCTGTGCCAAACTGATTGTTTCTTTTTTGCTGGCACTCATGCTGGCTATCGCGCTGTATATCATTCTGTTCGTATCAACCTCTCTCATCCTGGACTTATCCGGCGGGGATACGACACTCATGATGCTGAGAACAATGCATATCTATACTTTTTCACAAATTGATTTGCAGGCGCTGGGATTGCTGCTGCTCAGTGGAATAGCGTGTACTCTGTTTGCTGTCTTCACCTCCGTCATAGTAAAAAAACCGGCAGTCTCTCTGGGACTTGGCATTCTCTTTTTTTCTATTGCCGATGCTGATAACGATGGATGGTCTGCAAACCTCGTGGACATCATTTTTCCCATCCAATTTCCTTTCCTTCCAGGCGATGGGGCAGTTAATGATAACACCATGGCTTGCTGTTTTGGGAAACCTCTATCATCGTTTACCCCTGTTGTACGCTGTATGGAGCTTGTTGTGTATCATACTGATTCCGGTTATAATTGCAAAACACAGCAGCATCTGTTCATGGTCGATCATGCGCATGATGAGTACATTGGGGAAGGGGAGAAAACGGAAACCGAACCATACCAATCATAGTATCCATTCATAGGCTAATCATAGAAATCTGTGCAGCTTCCACCATGAAGGTGGAGTGAGGGAAAGAACAGAAATGAAGTGATCCGGCAAATGAAACATGCAGAAAATTATATACTTGTATTCAGCAAGAGATAGGAGATTTATATGAATGTAAAACTGGAACAGCTGTCCAAGCGGTTTGGAAATGTAATGGCAGTTCAACATATGAATGCTGTATTAAAACCGGGAATCACCGGTCTTCTGGGAGCGAATGGCAGCGGGAAAACCACACTGCTGCGCATGATGGTCAACGTACTGCCTCCGGATGAGGGACATATCCTGTACGGTGATATTGACATACGGGAAAAACGGGAGGAATATCTTGCCAACATCGGCTATATGCCGCAGCATCTGGGGATGTATCCAACCTTTCGGGTTGAGGAATTCCTTCAGTATATGGGGGCTGTCAAGGGCTTGACGAAGTCCTATACGACACAGCGTATTCAGGAGCTTCTTCCTGCCGTTCACCTGGAGCCACAGCGGAAAAAGAAAATTCGGACGCTTTCCGGCGGCATGCGGCAGCGCCTTGGCATTGCACAGGCGCTGCTGAATGATCCTGCTGTCCTGATTCTCGATGAACCGACTGCAGGGCTGGATCCAAAGGAACGAAACCAGTTTTCCCAGCTTTTAAGCGAGCTGTCCAGGGATAAAATCATTTTACTGTCAACACATATTGTCAGTGATGTGGAAGCCATAGCCGATCAGATTATGATTATGAAAAAGGGCTGTCTGATTGCCCATGATACACCGCAAAAGCTTCTTTCAGTGCTGGATGGCAGGGTGAAGGAGCGTCAGGTATCACAAAAAGAGCTGGAGCAGCTGCGTGGGAATGCCGTTATATGCTATCAGCGTGCATCAACACAGGGAACACTTGTCCGCTATCTGGATGAAACAGGCAGGGATGCCTGCAGTGTGGAGCCGACCCTGAACGATTTGTATTTGTATCATTTTCAGGAGGAAGAGGCATGAGACTGTATTTGCTGGAATGTAAAAAAATAATGACCTCCCGCTTTCATCTGATTCTTTTACTGTTGTTTATGATGCTTCCAATGGTCATTTTTCAAAACAGAATCACGGATACCGGAGAAAATACAAATCCTTATCGGCATGCGGATGGAAGCAGGATGAGCACGGAAGAAATTCAGGAGGAAGTGCATCATGAAAAATTAAAATGGACTGGTACCATGGATGCGGCGTGGTGGAACCGTTTAAAGGTGGCAAAAAAAGCGGCAGATAAACGCATAGATACGCATTTTTTCAACATGGAGAAAATGAATGCACTGTATGGGAAAGACTGGTATGAGGATTATCAAAGCAATAAAAGAGATTACGCCTATGCGGATGATACAAAGGAAGCAAAAAAAGGAAAGCGGATTCTCTATCTGCGCGAGGAGTTTCTACCGAATTATAAAGAGGATATCGCAGATGAGGTGGTCAGTATGCTGTATTTGAATTATGGAAAGACTATGCTAGCGGATAAACCATGGAACAGTGAGGATGGCACCTTTGGGACGATGTACAGCTCATTTAATAATGAAAAGGTCGCAGCCCCGGTATATTCCCTTGATGTGAGCAGGGCTGAGCTTCAGCTGCTGAAGGATTACATGAATGAAAAGGAATCCTTTCATTACGGAGACAGCAGAGAATGGTTTTCCTTACTGGAAACCTATTCCACAGTAGGCATCGTGCTTATGGTGTGGGTACTGGTGATATCCAGCAATGTGGTCAACAGGGAGCGTAAACAGAATATGCTGGAGGTACTCAGCTCCTGCAGCAGAGGCGGCAGCGCTTTATTCTTGTCCAAGCTGGCCGCTGTGATAACCTGTGCACTGATTGGCTTGCTGCTGATGATTCTGCCGGTAACACTGTATGCGTGGCTGTCCGGAAATCTCGGTGATATGGCGGTAAATATAACCGAGGGTCTGCATATGATTTCTGTATTTACCTATCAGGAGGGATTCCTCATATCAATGGAGGTCCTTGTACTGGGAGCTGTGGTCTGTGCAATTCTGGGAACACTTGCCTCCACCTGTCTGAAATCCTCCTATGTATCTCTTGGACTCTGCATGCTGTGTATGCTTGCAGGTACTGCTCTGTCCTCCTACGCATCGTGGATGAAGCTGTTTCCCTTTAAATTTATGGAACTTACATGTGTCGCAGTCAGAGGCTTCACCTGCAATCTGTTTGATCAGGCCTTTTTCCTCTGGAAGCTGCTTCCTCTTGTATGGATTCCCTGCAGTTTTCTGCTTTGCTATGCAACCCTGCGCATCTATCGCTCCCGCTCTTATCACAGAATTTAGAAGCTATAAAGCATGAAAAGGAACATGCTGTCCATGAAAGAGGATGCATGGCATAGCTGTAGCTGAAATAAGCTGAAATGAGGATATATCCTATACGTGATTGATTGCACCCCTGTGGATATGAGGAAGGGGTGACCTTTATTCATAAACAAGGTCAATGGACTTAACTGGTAACAGATATGTTTGCACAGCATAGAGCTAACGTAGTTGTTTGAAAGACAAACTTATATGGAAAACAGTGTACGAACAGGCCGGAATATGATATATTTATAACAAATTCAAAAGCGAGGGATAAGCAATGAAGAAATATATATATTTTCTGATTCCTGTATATGCACTGTACATATTCGGAATGTTTTATGTGATGCTGCCACCATTGAACTGGCATGCACCGGCTTTCTGGAAGTTTCTGGCACTGAGTGCAGGACCGCTTCTGGTGCTGCTGATCGTGTTTTCCTTTACCAAGCGTCAGATCGATTCCTTTCAGAACTGGCGTTCATCCTTTCATAACAAGAATGCCGTTAACCTGACCAGTGAACAGAAGCGCTGGGGAACAATCTGCAAGGCTTCCATTCTGGCACTGATGTTTGTGGTTGTCTTTCCTTCCGCAGCTACTCTGGTTACTTCACGCATTTTCCATGCAAAGGCATTCTCACAGAGAATTGAACCAAAGGATGTGGAATTCAGCGAGGTTCCGCAGGTGGATTTCAAAAAGACACCGATTATTGACCGTGACAGCTCCATCCGTCTGGGAGATAAGGTTATGGGAAACATGACCGAATGGGTTTCCCAGTTTGATGTCAGCAATGAGTATACACAGATTTCCTATAAGGACAGTGTGTATCGTGTGACACCGTTAACCTACAACGGATTTATCAAATACTTTAAAAACAAGAGCGGCGGGGTGCCTGCCTATATCACGGTGGACAGCACCAGTGGAAAAACGCAGCTGGTAAAGCTGAAGGATCTTGGAATGGATGGTATGAAGTATGTACCATCTGCGTATTTCAATCAAAACCTGAGCCGTCATTTGCGTTTCCAGTATCCGACTGAAATTTTCGGAGAGCCATCCTTTGAAATTGATGAGGAAGGAAGACCGTGGTACATTTGTACGACCTATACGTATTCCGGCGTCGGAAATAAGAAACGTGTCACCGGTGCGGTGTTCCTGGATCCGATTACCGGTAAGAGTGAAAAATATGACACTAAGCATATTCCATCCTGGGCAGACCGCATTTATCCGGAATCTCTGGTTGTGGAGGAGCTGGATGACAATGGCAGTCTGAAGAAGGGGTTCTGGAACTCCCAGTTTGGACAGACCGGTGTCATTGTAACCTCCGAGGGCTATAACTATCTGGAGAAAAACGGCGATATCTGGCTGTATAGCGGACTGACCTCGGCGAATGCGGATGAATCCAATCTGGGCTTTGTACTGGTAAATCTGCGTACACATGAAGCCATGAAAATCGCTACGGCGGGCGCCAATGAAAAGAGCGCGATGAAGAGTGCGCAATCTGAGGTGAAAAACTACGGTTATCAGTCCACCTTCCCGTTACTGATCAACATCAAGGGGAATCCGGTATATCTGATGTCCCTAAAGGATAACGGTCTGATTAAGATGTATGCGACGGTTTCTGCTGTGGATTATCAGAAGGTGGCTACTGTATATACGGATGAAGGTCTGGATGCACTGTTTAAAAAGACACTGAATCTTTTAGGAAGCGGCAGTGAGGACAGTATCAGTAAGGAGTCCTTAAAAACAGAAGACATCACGGTTGCCGGAGTGGAAAAAATCAATATGGACGGTAATACGATCTACTATATTCAATCGGAAAAGGGCGATATCTATAAGATTAGCTTTACAACGAAATATGAGAGTCAGCTCGTATTCCTGAAGGCCGGCGATAAGCTGAACATATCCTATATCGATGCCGAGGGCATTAAGACGATTAAGGAACTGAAATGAGGTAAGCATCCCCGAAACGGGGATGCTTTTTGTCTGGGCAAGATATTAAAGGTATACATTTTTTACCATATAGGTTTCACCTATGCTTCTCTACAACATCTTTTTCGCAGATAATGGTTCTTTCTTTCGTGAAACAGAAGGAAATTCATGTATAATAAAGAGTAATAGGAAGCATTTTGTATAATCAAATACATTATCTAATAATTATACAGAATATGTATGGGTGGTTCACTTCTGAAATACACGTATTTCATGGAAGAAAAGGAGAGAGTGCATGAGCGATAATACGATCAGGCAGGGCATTCTGGAACTGCTGGAAAGGGAATGTAGTATTCTGGATTTTGACAATTTATGGTCGTCTGAGGAACTGGAGGTACTGACGGCAGCGTGGCTGAGCGATCATTTTCAATGCAGCCGAAATCTGATTCCCCATTACATGAGTGAGCTGCAGCAAAAGGGGCAGATTATCAAAATCAATACACGCCCGGTATACTTCTTTCTGCGAAAATCACTGGAGGAACGCTTTTTTGTACAGCTGCAGAGTGACATTTATGAGACACTGGAAGAAATGCGCAATGAATTAAAGGCAGCGGATAAGAAGCATGCATTTATGAATCTGATTGGTGCACAGGATAGTCTGAGCTATGTGGTAGAGCAATGCAAAGCGGCTGTCTCCTATCCTGAACACGGACTTCCGATTCTTTTACAGGGACCTACCGGGACCGGGAAAAGTCTGATTGCGCAGCTGATGTTTCAGTATGGGAAGGATACGCATATCCTATCCGCAGACAGCCGGTTTGTGACGGTAAACTGCTCGGAATATGCAAACAATCCGGAGATGCTGATGACCAATTTATTCGGCTATAAAAAAGGTGCCTATACCGGTGCGGAAAAGGATACTCCGGGATTGCTGGCACTGGCGGATGGCGGTATTTTGTTTATGGATGAGGTGCATGGACTGAAGCCGGAGTGTCAGGAAAAGATTTTTCTCTTCATGGATAAGGGCATTTATCATATGGTCGGCGATAATGATGTATGGTATGAATCCAATGCGAGAGTGATTTTCGCGACAACCATGCAGCCAAGTGAGGTGCTGCTGAAAACACTGCTGCGAAGAATACCGCTGATTGTCAAGGTGCCTTCCCTTGCTGAGCGCCCTCTGCAGGAAAAGCGAAGACTTCTGCAATTTCTGATACAGGAAGAGGAACAGCATATTCAACGGGAAATCTGCCTGTCGGATCTGGTCTATCGCACACTGGAGCGTCATGTTTTTGCCGGCAATGTCGGAGGGTTGAAAAACTGTATCCGGGCAAGCGTTGCCAAGGCATTTCTACGCAGTCAGGAAAAACAGAAGCATGTGGAGCTGCATCTGTATGATCTGCCCAGCGACCTGCTGGAAAGCACCGGCAAGGATTTAACACTGTACAGCTATGACGATAAAACGATGATTCGCAGTGGTGATATGCTGGTAAATACACAGAAGGACGGACATCTGTATAAACTGAATTCCTACCTTGTTCACAAATACCGTACCTTGAATCATGCGGAGCTGAAGCTTTCCTCCTATGTGGAAAGCTGCTGCCGAAAGCTGGAACAGTATGTGGATTATCTGTTTGCGGGAAATACCTATGAATCGCCGAAGCTCGATATGATGAATCATCTGGTGAAGAATATCATGAATATAGTGATTCATAAGTATCATCTGGAAACATTCTCCAACAATGAAATATCCGTGCTTGTTCATTTTATGAATGATTATATGCAGAACTATGCTTCCATCAACCAGCTGAGAATCTGTAACCGCAAGGATGTGGAGCAGCTGCAGAATCTGCTGCATCGTGAATACGGACTGGAATATGATATTGTCTGTGATATCTGGCAGCTGGTCAGTGATGCGTTAAACTTTGTGCCCGGACCGTTTGCTTTTCTGGACCTGTTCCTATTTATCCGGTATTTTGACCGGGACATGCAGGCTGCGGATATTCCGGCAGTGATTATCGCCCATGGCTATGCAATTGCCAGCGGAATTGCAGAGGTTGCCAATCAGCTGTTAAAGCAGCATGTATTTGATGCTATCGATATGCCGATTGAAAGTGACTTTGAGGTTATCGTAACGAAGCTGAGCGACTATTTAAAGGGGAAGGAAAGCAGTAAGGAAGTCATCGTCCTTGTCGATATGGGCTCCTTGGAGGATATCTATCAGCGATTGGGCAGTGTTAAGCTTATGGATATCGGTATCATCAATAATGTTACGACAAAGCTGGCGCTGGATATCGGGAGTATGATTTTGGAAAAAATGACGATACAGGATATCCTCAGGGAAGCCAGCAGTCATCTTCCTTATCATTATAAAATCATCAAAAACCGTGTGAAGCAGGATGCCGTCTTATCGGTATGTGAGACAGGTATCGGTACGGCGGAGAAAATCAGTAATCTGATGGAGGCATCATTACCGCAACATGTAGCCATCAGTGTGATTCCCTATGATTATGATTCCCTGATAAAATCAGGAAGAAGCTCCTCTATTTTTGAAAAATATAATATTCTGTTCATTGTTGGCACAAAGAATCCCAAAATAGCCGATATTCCTTTTATTTCATTGGAGGAAATGATTGAACAGAAGAGTGTGGAGAAAACGAATGCAGCGTTTGCCCAACGGATGCGTCCGGATCAGATCGAAGCCTTTAATGAAAATATGATTAAAAATTTCTCTATGGATAATTTACTGGACTATTTAACCATTCTGGACAGCGATAAGATTATCAACAGTGTGGAAAAAATCATTAAGACGATTCAGCGGGAACTGCAGATGGTTCTCAGCAGCAATATCACACTGGGACTGTATATCCATATCAGCTGTCTGATTGAGCGACTGATTATCAATAAGAATGTGACAAAGTTTCATAATCTGGATACCTTTATACAGGAGCATGGAGATTTCATCGCTGTTGTAAAACGGGCATTTCATGATGTAGAGGTGCATTACAATGTGGAAATACCGGTTAGTGAAATTGGCTATATTTACGATTATATCTTTAAGCGGGACAGTGTCAAGGCGGTGGATGACAGTGTCAACGAATTATGGGAAACGATTGAATGATGGCTTTTTGATAGTAGCTGCAATACCTTCAATAAAATTAAATAAGCCCCTGTTTAAAGGGGAAACAGGAACTGCGTGTCGATTTTACGAAAATTGGCACGCAGTTTGCTTATAGATTAGTGAGACGTGAAATATCAGGAAAGGAGGGGAGGAATTTGAGAAACATCATACTGGCTTCTCATGGTTCATTGGCCGAGGGCATGCTGAGTGCTGTGCGAATGATTGTGGGAAGCACGCAGGGAATCGCCGCATATGGATTGGACGCTTATAAGACACCGCAGGATATCTACCAGCTGCTGAAGGAGCAGATTGAACAAAATCAGGATCAGGAGTACATCCTGCTCTGTGATATCAATGGCGGAAGTGTTCACAATCAGCTCATGCATTTATGCATCTTTCCCAAGGTTTATCTGATGACCGGAATGACGCTGTCTGTTGTATTGGAGTTGCTGCTGACACAGGATCATGGAAATACAGAGGAGCTTTTAAGGAAAACGATGGAGAATGCCAGGAAAAACATTCTGTTATTTAATTATCAAAGTGTTAAAAGTGAAATTGACAAAGGAATCGAGGATGATAAATTATGGTAGAACTTTGTAGAATTGATGATCGTCTGCTGCATGGACAGGTGGCGGTAACATGGGTTGGTGCAGTGGCGCCGGAAGCCATACTGATTGCGAATGATGAGGCGGCAACAAATGAAATGAGCAAGCTGGCGTTGAAAATGGCAAAGCCGGCCGGCGTAAAGCTGGCTATCAAAACAGTCGATGATGCAATTGCTCTTCTCAATAATCCAAATGCAAAAAAAATAAAAATCTTTTTGATTACAAGAACGATTCAGGATACCTTAAAGCTTGTGAAATCGACAGATTGTATCCATCGCGTAAACATTGGCGGTGTTAAGAATAAGGAAGGAGGAAAGATGATTGCAGCTGCTGTATGTTTGGACGATGAAGACCTGGCTGCTTTGAAGGAACTGAAAACACTGGTAGACAGTTTAGAACTACGAATGGTTCCTACAGAAAGTCGCACAAATATTGATAAATACTTATAAGAAAAGGAGGAAAGATTATGATTCAAGCACTATTAGTCGGGTTAACAGTAGTTATCCTGGGCTTCATCGAATGCTGGTGCTGTTTCCCTATGGTGGAAAGACCGCTTATTGTAGGAACAGCGATTGGTATCGTCTTGGGAGATGTGAAAACAGGTGTTGAAGTTGGGGCTTCCCTGGAGCTTGTATTCATGGGGGTTATGGCAATCGGTGGTACAGTGCCTCCGGATGCTGTATCTGGAACAGCTGTTGGTACAGCCTATGCAATCATTCTTGGTGCCGGTATTGAAACGGCATTTGCATTGGCGGTTCCTACATCAATTATCTGCCAGATGCTCTTTGTACCAAAGGTCGCAATACGTTCACTGTATACACCTTTTATTGACAAGATGGTGGAAAAAGGCAACTATAAGGGTATTCAAAGAATATTCCCGTTAGTTGCTGTAACAACTTCTTTATTCAGCGGTCTGATTTGTGCATTGGGTGTCGGGCTTGGTGCAGATGTTATGAAAGAATTCATCAATAATGTTCCGCAAACCTTACTGGACGGCATGGGTGTTGCAGCGGGAATGCTTGGTGCAGTCGGATTTGGTTTACTGCTGAAGATGATGTGGCAAAAGAAGCTGGCTGTTTATTTCTTTCTTGGATTCATTATGGCATCCTATTGTGGAATGCCGTTAATGGCGATAGCTATTTGCGGAATGATTTTAGTTATTATCCTTTACTTTGAAGGCGAATTCAGTAAACGCCGGCAGGCAAGTAAGCTGATTACAGATACGGATACCGGGGAGGAGGAATTGTTCGATGATTAAGGAAAAATTTGGCTTGACAGATGAAGAAGGGAAACTGATGGCCAAGGTTGCACGACGCTCTCATCAGGTCGATGCAGTTTATACATGGGAAAAATTTCAGGCTATGGGTTATATGTGGGTTATGATCCCTGTCATAAACGCAATGTACGATAACGAAGAAGACCGTATTGCAGGATATAAACGCCACTATGAATTATTTAATACGAATCCTGTAGTTGGAGGGTTTATCACTGGATTAAGTACAGCGATGGAAGTACAGGAAGCTCATGATTCGAATTTTGATAAATCTTCGATTGCTGCTGTAAAGACATCGTTGATGGGGCCGTTTGCCGGTATCGGTGATTCAATTTTCCAGAGTACATGGCGCGTTATCACGATGGGAATCGGCTTAAGCATGGCAAAGGATGGCAATATATTAGGTCCTATCGTTTTCCTGATTCTGTTTAATTTACTGGCAGAACCGGTTCGTATACTATTTCCTTATATAGGCTATAAAATGGGTACTAAATTTATGACACAGGCTGAAGAAAGCGGCATTATGAGCTTTGTAACGAAAGCAGCCAGTATCGTAGGTTTAATGACGGTTGGAGCAATGGCGGCTACCATGGTATCTCTGAATATCGGCTATGTCTTTACCATGAATGGAGCGGAGCAGTCAATACAGGAAATGTTGGATTCCATCTTTCCGTGCATGCTTCCATTATTATTGACGCTTGGCTGTTTCAAGCTTTTGAATAAAAACGTAAAACCAACCTTACTGATTGTAGTAATTATGATAATAGGAATTGCAGGAAAATATATCGGAATTTTCTAATAGAAAAGAGAGGAGAAATAAAATGAGTTTAATTGATACGATAAGGCGTGTCCCGGGAGTCGTGGACAAGGTGATAAAGGAAAGAAAGGAATTAACCGCCGGATTATTCGCTTACCTTGGTGATAAGCTTTCTTCCATCAATGAAATTGTGTTGATAGGATCCGGTACAAGCAATACCTGCTCCATGACTTCCCATGAATTCGTCGAGAAAGCAAGCGGTATTTCAACTACGGTACTGTTGCCTAATCTATTACTTGAGAAGTGTGCATATAATCCAAATGCTCTGTATATTTTTACATCACAGAGCGGAACATCTACATTAACGCAAAAGGCATTGCTGAAAATGAAAGAGCTTGGAAATTTAACAGTGGCTGTTACAGAGGATGCATCATCACCACTTGCCAGTGTTGGTGGCTGCCATATTCTGATGGAAACAGATCATGAGGAATACGGCTGCCGCACAATCGGATATTGTATGTCTGCCTTTACACATATGATCACCGCTATGGAAATAGGACTAGCCAGAGGAACGTTATCAGAGGCGGATTATGCTTCATATCTTAAGGATGCAGAAGCTGCAGCTGTTCACCATAGTGAGCTATGTGATGCTACAATGCAGTGGTTTGATAAAAATAAATGGAGGCTGATGAACAAGGATGGCTATGCACTATACGGCTCTGGAGCTCTATATGGTGTAGCGGTGGAAGGTGCTTTGAAATGTCTGGAAATCGCGAAGCGATATCTGTGTGTAGGATATGAAATGGATGATGGAATGCATGGTCCGACGATGGGCTTTACCAATCGAACAGCTGTGATTATTTTAAATAACGGACGAAATACTGAGATTGCGAATGGTCTTGCACACTATATCAAAGCAGAAGTAGGTGATGCATTTGTCATCGGTATGAATACCATAGATGAAAGAGATCTTGCTTTTGAACCTCATGGAAACGATTTTGCATATCTTGAATATGCACCGGTCGTAGAGATTCTTGCTGCTCGTCTGGCTGCTGACTATGGTATTATAACTAAGCCTTTCGGAGCTGATGATGAACCAATGCCGGAGGCAAAATATTTCAATACGCATGATGAATAAGGAATGAAAAATAGATGCTGATAATCGGCAGTCCATAGCACATCACAATCTCATAACGGTTATTGTAAACGTGATGGATACCGTTGTGTCAGATGTTCTGGGCGAAGCCTGATCAGCATCTTCTCTTTTCATCATTTTATACGAATTTGGTAATTTTAAAAATACAAAATATGAATGTTTTTATTGCTTGGTTGAAAAATATTTCATGTTCCTTTTGTTGATTTATCCGGCTCTTGCATATTTGTACAAACAAATCCTGAATTTACCAGTATTTCCTATATGTACGCTGCCAGTCTTGAGTGATATGATAAAAGCCGGCATAGTATCATACGATGAAAAAAGTTGACATGAAAAAGATGAGAGGTGACAGAATGATTACATTCCAATATACAGTAAAGAGTCATATGGGGCTTCATGCGCGACCTGCGAGTGATCTCTCCGCAATGGCGCGTAAATTCAGCAGTACGATTACCGTGCATAGCAGGCGGCGAAGTGCCAATGTACGCAGAATCGTAGAGCTGATGGAAATCAATGTGGGAAGGAATGAAATTCTGTTATTTGAAATTGAAGGCAGCGATGAACAGCAGGCAGCGGAAGAATTGCGCCATTATTGTGAAAGAAGGTTGTGAGTTTGCAAAACTATAAGATGGTGGTATTTGATTGCGATGGTACTCTGGTTGACTCTGCCGTTATGATTTCCATGCTTTATGAAGGGTATCGTAAAATGTATCCGAATCGCAAGCCCTTGCCATATGAACACTTTATTCCCTGTTATTTTCAGACGGATCAGGAGAACTGTGTGTATCTGCAAATACCGCCGGCAGACAGGGAACGCTTCGAGGATATCTGTTTCCATCAGCACGAAAAAGGAATCGATAACGTAAAACCCTTTTCCGGAATTGATGAGCTATTGATTGAACTGCACACTCGCGGCTATGCGCTTGGCATTGCGACCTCCCGCAGCTATGACGCTTTCTATGAATTGAAAAATCAGCTGACAAGGGAAGCGTTTGACAGCTTCTCCTGCATTGGCGTACAGGATGTCGTAGCAAACACCAAGCCTGCACCGGATGTACTCCTTTATATCATGCGGCAGAGCGGACTTCTGCCGGAGCAGCTGCTGTTTGTCGGTGATTCCATGAACGATGCACTCTGTGCAAAAGCGGCTGGTGTAGCCTTTGTCTGGGCGAAATGGGGCAGGATCACAGAAGAATCTCTGCCCTGCCGCTATGCTGTGGAAACACCGCAGGAGCTTTTAACTATCTTATAAGCAAATGAGTGCTGAACGGGAGGGAAAACGATGCAAAAGAAAATAGATTTACTGCATGGCAATTTATATTCAGCCCTGTTATGGTTCGCCCTGCCCTTTCTGGCAGCGAACCTCATACAGGTACTGTATGGCACCGTTGATCTGCTGGTGGTTGGGTGGTACTATAGCGAAGCGCAGATTTCTGCAGTATCACTTGGCTCCCAGATTACGCAGCTGCTGCTATCCTTGATAACCGGTCTGACGATGGGGAGTACCGTACTGATTGCACAATATGCAGGCTGTGGTAAAGATAAGGATATCGAATCCTCCATTGCCACGACCTTCACGCTTTTTTTGCTGCTGGGTATCCTGCTGACAGTTGTCATGCTGGTGCTGACACCACAGCTGTTAACGCTTATCCAGACACCGCAGGAAGCCTATGAGGATGCCTGCAGCTATGTTTATATATGCAGCATGGGAATTATTTTCAGCTTTGGGTATAATGCTGTCAGTGCTGTTCTTCGAGGTCTGGGAGATGCCAAGAGTCCCTTGTATTTTATTACGACAGCCTGCATATTCAATATCATACTGGATGTTGTGCTCGTTGCCGGTTTTCATATGGGAGCTGCAGGAGCTGCCATTGCGACTACCTTCTCTCAGGGGGTATCCCTGCTTTTGTCCATTATCTTTCTGCGCAAACAGAAATTCAGCTTTGACTTTCATCTTTCCAGCTTTCATCTGCAAAGGGATAAGGCTCTGCTGCTGTTAAAAATCGGTCTTCCCATTTCTTTGCAGGAGGTCATATCAGCTGTCTCATTCTTATGTATAGCTGCTATTATCAATGGTTTCGGGGTTGCAGCAAGCGCTGCTGCCGGTATCTGCAACAAGTTTGAAGGCTTTGCCATGCTGCCGTCAACGGCAATCGCATCTGCCATCAGTACGATAGCTGCACAGAATATCGGAGCCGGAAACTGGAAGCGGGCAGGAAAGGCTTTATGGATCAGTATATTCTTTGCGTTTACCGCCTCCATGATTTTCTTCCTATGGGCCGGTATATCCTCAGAAAGTATTCTGCAAATTTTCAAGGCGGAGGGAGCCGTTATCACTGCAGGAGAACAATATCTGCATTATTTCCGCTATGATTTTCTGCTGGTTGCCTTCGGATTTACAATGAACGGCTTTTTCAATGGCTGCGGACGAACACTGTTCGCCATGGTCAATGGAATAGCAGCATCTCTATGTATTCGTATCCCTCTTGTATTTATTCTGTCGCAATACGGGAACCATGATCTTACCGGAATTGGTCTTGCAATTCCTGCCGCAACGCTTGTATCTGTGATTGCCGCAATCATCTATTACCGCCGCGGCAAATGGAAACAGGCACTTACGGTGTAAAGCAGAACTCAAAACTGAATACATCTGGTTTTGGAAGAGGAGGACACTTATGCTACATAACTTCGATAACCAGTGAGTATATAGGAATCAAAATCTGTCACGCATCCCTGTGTACTTGTAAAAAAGCTCCTTTGTTCTTATGAAGAGGAACGCTGTTTGCAGTCATACAGGGATTTTTTATAAAAAAGAAGTCCTGTATCGGGTTTCGGTGAGTGCTATTTACTCGCTTTTCCTGTATAATATTGCCATACGAATAAAAGGAGAAATGCATGGAACAAATAAAAGAAACAAGCCTGAAGTTTTCAGAATCACCGCTGTGTCCGATTGCGGCTGATGTCATCAGTGATGGAGAAAGTATTTATTTTTATATGTATGATCTGGATTTTGAAAATGAACGGCTGATTGCCCGCTCTGCCTGCTGGGTGAAAAATCTGGTGGAGGCACCTCTGTCCTTTCAGAAAGATAAAATCGAAGAGGATCATCAGCCGGTACTGCCAAGTATGTTTGTGGATGAGGATATGGATATAAAGCCGTGGAATGAGGATGAGCTGGAAATTGTCTGGAGTAAGGAAGGACATATCGCAGGTTTACTGCATAACGATGAAATCGTCTGCGTCATACCCTCCTGGGCAGACGGTCATAACTTTCCCGGCTATGCTCTGTATGCGAAGGAAAACAATATGGTTGCGTGGAAGCTGAAGGATGCCAGTCCCATGGTGGAACGGATACTGGAAGGGAAGGCTTTCTGGAAACAGGAATTTAATGAGGTGTGGAAAACCTATAACACCCCTTATTTCTCACAGCTCAGTGATTTGTTCGGGGCTGCTACCAACTGCTATGACTTAAACAAGGACTGTTTTCCAAGCAGACTGCTGTTAACCTTTGAAAAGGATGGGATGTCGTATGCCTTTACCATTGGTGCCGGTATGTTTTCCATGCCGAATGCAGACCGTTATTATGCGGAGTATGAAGACTACGCCCGATGTGAATACGCAGTTCAATACCCGAGCAGTTCGTTGAGCAGGGAAGAGGAAATGGAGCTGTTCTCCTCGATTGCTGGTTTGTGTTCACTTCCATGGCATGCGATTGACTGTGTCGGACACGGGCATACACTGGATATCCCAATCAAAGATAAGTATGGCTGTGTGCTGATCGATGATGAAAAAAGCGAGGATCCGTTACCTCTGCATTTAAAAAAGGAAGGCGTACATGTATACTGGATTCGCAGTGTGGAGGATGAGGTTTTTGCACAGCTCAAGGATGAGGAAAAGAAAGAGCAGCTGCTGGAGCAGCTCTGCCTGCATACCGAATTGCTGTAAGGTACAGTACGAAAACATCTATATACGTATACGGGAGAAAGGCAAAAAGAACAGAACCATATGTGAGCGCTCTGTTCTTTTTATCTGGAATCCTCTGTATTTTCCTGCATCTATTCTTTCCTTAACAAGGCGATTTCCTCTTTCAACAGCTGTTGTACACTGTCAAATGATAGGATGGAAGACTGTTCCATATCCTCTAACATATCTTTTATGTGCGTCCGCATGATTCCCTTGGCGAGCCCCTGAGCGTTCAGCTCTACATGATCAAACCAGGGAATGTCATGTAGCTGCATCTGCCGCTGTTTCTGAAGATTGTCCATTGATTTCAACTGCTCGATATATTCCTTTACATAGCGAAGAGTGGCTGCTTCATCATGCAGTGCCGCACTGTAGATATACAGCTGGGACATTACCGAGAGAGGGAGCTGAAACAGGTGGCTTAAGCCTTCCATCAGCTGCAGATAGCTTCTCAGCATATCCATACGGTTGTTGCGCTTTGCCAGATTACACATATTTAACAGGATCATGCCTATCTGATGATAGTGGGAAAACAGCTGAGCCTGCAGCATATGCATAGCCTCGTCTTCATCCTTGATCTGCATGGCAAGCGTACCTTCCAGAGAAGAGGTATCCGCAAGTCTGGGCAGTTTCTGCAGCAGCTGCAGACCTTCCTCATAGCGCTGTTCCATTGCCAGAAAATTCACCAGGAGGATGCCGGCAAGCTGCTTTTTCTCTAAATCCGCTGACTGTGAAACCTCCTGTGCCAGCTGCTTTGCCAGTGCCAGAAACTCACTTGCCTGATCTTCCTCCTGAAGCAGAAGAAGGACCTGCATAGATAAGCGGGCAAACGATAACTTCAGGCTCTCACTGTTGGGATACTGCCGTAAAACTTTTTTCACATATGCCATGGCTTCAGGGAAAGGTGCACTTTGAAACTGTCCCAGCATTTCTTCACATAGCCTGTTCACCTGCTCCTCGCTCAGATTTTTTTCAAAATTCAACAGCTCATCAATACTGATATCAAAAATTCGTGCTAAAATGGGAAGTGTAGATATATCGGGACAGCTGCTGCCATGCTCCCATTTACTCACTGCCGCAGAGCTGACATGAAGAAGTGATGCCAGCATTTCCTGTGTATAACCCTTTTCATTGCGTAGACGAACGATGTTTTTTCCTATATCCATATATATGCATACCCCTTACTTTCTACAGGTACCTGTAACTATAGTATAAAGCAGGACAGGGCTTCCTGCAATGGAAGAAGAGTTAACTTACTGTGGTATAAATCAACTGCTGGTTAAGGCATAAAGGAGGGATGTTCATGAGTACCTATGTGATGAGTGATGTCCATGGCCTTAAGGACCGCTACGATGCCATGCTGGAGGCACTTGCGTTACAGAATGAGGATACGCTGTTTGTACTGGGGGATGTGATTGACCGCGGAAGGGATGGAATTGCCATCCTTCTAGATATGGGTGGTAACCGATCGCTGGCAACGCAATCACTGCAGCCCGACGATCGATGCCTTTGAACGTCTGAATGAAAGGAAGCAGCGTGAGCTTCTGGATTATCTGGATGAACTGCCGATTGCAATCTGTGACCTTAAAGTGCATGAGGAACTGTTTTACTTAACACATGGCAGTGCGCAGCCACAGTTTACGCATGGTATCGTAACACAGCAGGATGTGAAAGACAGTGATGTTACAATGGAACGCTTTGTATGGGATCGTATGGATGTACATGAGCGTCTGTTTGATGACCGCAGTGTGATTGTCGGTCATACACCTACCCTGTTTTTTCAGGAGGCACATCCTTATGCTATTTGGACAGATACCGGTGATGTAAAGACTGCACGTATAATGGATATCGACTGCGGGTGTGCGTCAAATGATATTCACAGCAGACTGGGGGTTGTCTGTCTGGATACAAGAACCGTACAGTATTTCTAAAAGCGGGTTGACTCTGACATTGTGTCATGGCGTATACTTCCTGTGAGCTCAGAAAGCGAGGTGCCTTGCATGTTAAGGATTGGTGATTTTTCGAAGCTGTCCAGGATCAGTATACGGATGCTGCGGTATTATGAAAAGCATAATCTGTTGAAGCCCCGTTATGTGGATGAGGAAAGCGGATATCGCTTTTATGCACATGAACAGATTTTCGAGGCTGCCAAAATACGGTTTCTAAGAGAAGCCGGCTTCAGTGTCGCCATGATGGAGGAAATCATGACGCAGTATGACAGTCCGCAGGAGATTCAGCGGTATTTTCAGATACGCATGAAGGAGCTGGAAGAGGAACGGCAAAGGATTTCGAATACACTGATCCGACTGGAACGGGCGCAGAAGCTGCTCGATACGGAGGATACGTTTATGAAGTATACGGTAGAAGTAAAACAAATCAAGGGAATGTATGCCGCAACCCTGCGCAGCATGATTCCCACATATGAGCGTGAGGATCTGGTATGGAAGAGGATGTACAGCATCCTTGCGGAAAAGCATCTGGATATCACCTTTGCACAACCGCAAAATGCACGGGCATATTTCTTTGATGAGGGATTTGCAGAAAAGAATGTGGATATAGAAATCGCCACGGAGGTAGTCGGCAGCTATGAGGATGTTGAGGATATCTGCTTTCGTCAGCTGAAGGATGAAACGGTTGCCAGTGTTACCTTTACCGGTGATTACAGCCAGATTACGGAGGTCTGCATGGCGATTACGATGTGGATCAAGGAAAACGGCTATGAGCTGGATGGAGCGAATTTCTGCATTTATCACAAGGGCTGGGGGCAGTGTGACAATCCAAAGGAATTTGTGACAGAAATCTGTTTTCCAATTCGTAAATAAGAAAAGAAGGTAGAAGAAAACAATCCTGTTTAAGAAGTACGCAGGATTGTTTTTTGTTGTTTCTGAAGGTATCTGTAAGGATACCTTCCATATGCATTATTTCATATACTCATCGAGGAAGTGGAAAATCTTCTGATAATACGCCTTTGGCTGTTCATACATATTGGCTCTGTGTCCGCTGTTTTCCACAATGTAGAGATCCTTCGCGGACTGACAGGCATCATATAGGCGAAATGCCATATCACAGGGCACATGCACATCCTTTTCACCATGGAGAAACAGAGTTGGAAGAACCGCCTTTTCCATCTTCGGCAATGCGCTTGCCTTGCGGATGCCGAATTTCATTTTCTGTTTTACAAGGACACCCATGGAATCCAGAATCGGGAATGGAGGCATTTTATAATAGTGCGTCATCTGCCATGATAATATATCATACACCGAGGTGTATCCGCCGTCTTCAATGATACAGCGTACTGCGGCAGGCAGTTTTTCCTGCGGACAGAACAGAATTGTGTCCGCTCCCATGGAAATACCGTACAAAACGATTTCCGCCTGTGAATCCATTTCCAGAACCGCATCGATCCAGCGAAGTAAATCCTTACGCTCATTCCAGCCCAGAGATATCAAAGAGCCTTCGCTCTCTCCGTGTGCGCGTGCATCCGGGGTAAGCACATGATAGCCCTGTTCATGAAAGGCTCTTGCGACTGTCCGCATATCCTCCTTGGTGCAGGCGTAGTCATGCAAAACGATTGCCCAGCGGTGTGATGTATGGTCATGGGAAGGATAAATCATACCAACCAGCTGCAGACCGTCTTCGCTTTCTACAGATACCTTGTCAACCGCAACATTCTGTATCCATTTCTTACTGAGCAGCAGCTCCTTGTGGCGCCGTGTTTTTTGTTCATCATTCAGATCCGCGTCTGCCAGACTCAGCTGCTTCCCCTTTTTCAGTTTTTTCCGGTTTAGCGTCTGGTCAAACAGTGTCCGGCACAGAAAGAAATCGGTTGCGGCCGCAAGTGTGGACGCTGCCCCCAGCCCGGTAATGATTTTTGATTTTTTGCTCATGTTGTCAGCTCCCATCTAATTTGTTTCATTATCTATATTATATAATGAAATCTGTGAAATTACGAGCGGAAACGTTTACATATCGTATGAAAGGTACAAAAAAGTTGTTTTTAGCACGTTGCAGGCTGAGCATTCTGCAAGGGGAATTTTAAGATGGAAAGCCAGGGCGGTATCTATCATAAAAGGCAGGTCTGTAAGGTAGAAGGGGATGAGGTACACCATGGATGTCTATTGGTAAGAATGTCTTTTTATTGTGATAAGGGAAATTAAGACTGTTAATCTATCGTGCTAAAAAACAAATAGTAGTAAACATCAGGGATATTCATAATAAACGTAAGCAAGGCAGTGATATTGCAGAAATAATTATATGGATATGCAGGTGAATCTGCTGTACTCTGTATGGGATATACATAGATTCAATGCAATGAATCTATGCATTTGCAGAAACCTTATGCTTTGCTGTATGCCGTAACCTGCTGTAAGGGCTTTGTAGTTAGCGTTATTCTGCTGTCGTGGATGCTATTGATATAGAAAGCCGCCTGTGGATAATCTTTGATTCCTTCAGCTGTAGCAGGTATGGATGACTGAAAAAATCTCTTTTTCTGAATACAAAAGAAGCGATAAAAGAGAAAGGGCTATTACTTGCGTAATTTAGCTGAAGTGAAAAGTTAAATTCCACTTTCAAAAGGCGAATAAAAAATGTGGAACT
>OBXC01000129.1_pt1 | contig 81392 bp, 71 predicted proteins | sample 1538111 | NCBI WGS metagenome assembly OBXC01 (sample SAMEA2580137, study PRJEB22360) | human gut metagenome | biome: human gut; feature: human-associated habitat; material: faeces | place: Denmark | collected 2008/2010
TCATCTCATAATATCGACCGAAACTATTTTTATACTCATAGTATACCACAAGGCGGTCTGATTTAACATATTTATAAAGAAAAAGGATAGGACTTACGCATTTATTTGACTTAAGATATAGATGGAAATTTATTCAGGCATTCCTTATTTAACAAAGTCATATCAATTGTGCTCATCTCTTGATTTTTTCACTCAACAGTCATAAAAAGCATGAGCAAAATTCCTTCTCAATATGTTTTTGCTTTTTTTGTATCTAAGAAATTTAATCGTGTTTATCCTGTGTGAAGGAGAAAGGAAAATGGCTGCATTCATCCCACCATCTGCTTATCGTCGCAGAGATGGGGGACTTCTGCCTGTTATTTGTTAAAAACATCCCCTGAAAGGGTAAAAAACCATGGATATCATTTGTTAACCAAAGAAAAATGACAGTTGGTATTGAACATAACAAGCATCCAGCGATTGAAAAATTGCATTTTTCTTTACCAGCCCATAATCTGATAATCTTTCCTTATTCTTTAATAAAACTATAAGGATACCTAAAACTGACATTCCAAATTGAATTAGAAGCACTGGCACAAATCGAAGAACTAATGGCTTTGATAGTTCTCGTCCATAATCCATTATTATTCCTTCCCATCCTACATACATAATTGCTGAAATCAAACTAACAATTATAATTATGGCTATATCTGTTTTTGCCGTCTTTTTCATCTTTCTTCCCTCCACTAAATTCTAATCTAACAATGCTACTGAAACTGGAAAATAATTAGATCAAAATAACGATATTCACATCTTTATCATGTGAAACTTTTTCTTTTTTTCGTACTATCTTTTTGAGTGGCAGCAAATAAGTGTCATGCTTTGTATCAAACCAGATAGCGGTTTGCCATTCTGTACCACCAATTTTTGCTGTTACTTTCATTCGTCCCCAGCCCTCTTCAAGACACTTAAAATTTTTTCTTATTTCCAATGATAAGTCCTTGGGAAGTGAAACAAATGTCCAGCCATTCATATCTGCTGATGATGAATATTGATATGGTCTTGCAGTAAATTTATATTCTATACCTTCCACTATTTTTCCTCCTCCAGAAACATAGTATTTCATATAATAGAAATCGTAGCTGTCAGTTTAATCCCCCCTCTTTTTATTACCTGTAAGTAAGGAGGCTTATTTCACAATAATTTCTATATTCCCAATAGCAATGTTTATAAACAACTCACATAAACAACGCTTCATATTTCCATTGTTATAATGTTCTAAGGCAATATCAATGAAATCTGTATGATAATAAGGATATAAAGCACATAGCAATCCGCAGAATAAATAAAGTATTTCTTTCAACATTAGCACCTCACAATTTCTTCAAACTTGATTTTTCAGTTTGCCAAAATGGAAGTTATCTCTTACTTTATCTTATTTATCATGTAAGATTGTAAGCTTTTTTGACAGCCATTCTTTTCATAAAATTTCTCTGCTTCTGGTTGAGAACCGAAATATAACCTTGTAGGTGTATTGTCTTTTGCAAGTTGAAGAAGTTTACTTCCAATACCCAGTTTTTGATACTGAGGAAGAACAAGTAGCTCTGTAATTGTTCCAAAATAGTAACCATCAGAAAGAATACGCAAACACCCTACTAACTTTTTATTGTCATAGGCTGTTATGTTTAGTGTTTTAGATAATGCTTGCCTTGTCTGTTCCTTGTCATAATTGCCTTGCCATACATGATTGACAAAAGAAATAAACATTGATACATCAAGGTTTTTATCATCTACTTTGTAGTCCATTATTGTTCCTCCAAATTCTTATTTTCCACTTTGATAAACTGGAATTTAGCTATTCCATAACATGAAGATTATTGCAAAACATGTTAACATAGGAAAGTATAGAAAAGAGTATTTTTTAATACCATTTCTTCCAATCCAATTAGGTCTCTTTTCTAATATAACCATATATGTGACATGTCCTAAAAACCCAAGGACAGGTACTAATAAAATAATATACCATTTACTTGAATAAATATCTGCATTTCCAAAAAAATTAAAATGTGTAGCAATTTCATTAGGGAATGAATCACAAAACACCAACAATAGTACAGATGGAATAAAACATAAGACTCCATATTTGATATCTTTCATAAATTCCTCCAACTTCTAATTTTTCAGTTTGATAAACTTGAATTTGTGTAGCGACGATAGTTTAATTATCTTTATATGTTTCAGCAATCCAACTTTTTTGATGGCAATAAGGACATTTCAAATATTTTCCCTTTTTTCCATTGTTCAAGGTTAGCATATCTTTTAGAAAGGTGATTTCAAATTTTTTATGACATTTAGGACAAATATATGCATTTTGTGTTGTATGGATATAAATTAAAACGTATAATAATAAAACATCTATGCTAATGGCAAGAAACATGCCATCTAATAATGAACCAACTATACAGCTTAGTATCAAAATTATCATATAAAAGCAAAGCAATAAATATGTCAGTTTATCAATTCTATCATGTCGCTTTTTTCTTAAACATAAACTCCTTAGCTCTTCCTCATTTCTTATCGAAATTATTTGATTCATAGAAATTTCATTATAAAGTGTTGTTGATTTATCTCTTAACTTTTTTAAATCTTCTATTTGATTATCTATCTTTTCTCGTTGGTTACTTAATGATTCCATAATTACCTTATATTGATTACTTGATTCCAAAATACTTTTTATTTCCTGTAATGATAAACCCAAATCCTTATATAGGCAGACCAATTGAAATTTTTTTAAATCATCTTCTGTATAAATCCGCCTTCCACCATCACTCATTTTCGCTGGTGTCGCAATATTTTCTTTATCATAATATTGCACCGTTCTTTTGGTAACACCGCATAATCTTGCTATTTCACCTGTAGTATATTCTTTCTGCATTATTGTTTCCTCCTATCGGTTTTCAAATACAGTTTACTGTATTACGCAACGTTACTAGCAAGACAATTTTGCTTTATTTGATTTGATTTTCAAATAAAAAAATGATGACAAGCATGAAAAACTCTTCTACAAATTCTAATTTATAACCATATCTTAACATAATCAAACCTCAAATACTATGCAATCAAAACAATACTAGGAGAAGATAATGTTACCTGTAAATCAGCCTTTTGCAACTTCGCTGGAAAAACATAGAAAAGACCGGTTTGTATATATCCGGTCCCTTCATTGTATTTTCCTGTAAGGCGTCCAGTCTTACTCCTGATTCTCACCTAAAGTATCGCTAACAAGTGGAAATTCAATAACCGCCTTAAACAAATCTCCATCCGTCTCAATGCGGAAGCTTCCCTTCATCGCCTCTGTAAAGCTCTTTGCAATAGCCAGTCCAAGTCCGCTGCCTCCGTCATGACGCGATTTATCTCCGCGAACGAAACGATCCACAATATCCTCCGTATCAAAATTCAACGGTTCCTTTGATATATTTTTGCATTCAATCCGTACCCGGTTGGCTGTCTTGCGGATATCCACATACACACGGGTATGCTCCAGTGCATAATGGTGTATGTTGATAAACAGATTTTCAAATATCCGGAATGCCTTACTTCCATCCAGCAGTACACTCAGCTGTTTTTCACCATGCAGATTCCAGAGTACCTCCAGCCCGCGTTCCTGCAGAAGCTCACTGCACTCCGCCTGTACCTGCTCCACCAGTGCGATAATATCCAGACGGGCCATATCCAACTGAATATTTCCGCTGTTTGCCTTGCTAACCTCAAACAAATCCTCCATCAGAGCATGCAGCCGCTTGGCATACTGATCCAGCATGCTCACATACTCCTTACGCTGCGTTTCACTTATGCCCTCCTGCTGCAGAAGCTCTACGTAATTGCGAATTCCGGTCAGCGGTGTCTTCAAATCATGTGACACATTGCTGATCAGCTCTGTTTTCATATTCTGTGATTTCGTTTCCTCCTGTACCGCTTTCTCAAAGCCGACGCGGATTTCACTGAATTCATCCTTGAGGGCATTGAAGATACCGACATCCTGCGGCAGCTCTGCCTGGAAGTTGCCCTCCTTCAGCTCCTGCGTCTGCTTCAGCAAGGTACGATAATCATGCTGTACAGCATTGAGCTTCTGCTTCAGCCACAGGAAGAGGGCAAAGCCATAGATGATTGCCAGAAACATGCCGAACCACCAGAACAGACACAGCACTATCATGATGACAATCTGCATCAGCATGAATTTCAACAGCTTACGGTTTGCATCATCCTTCAAATCGATATCCGCGAGAGTGTCTATATGCCGGTGGATACTGCCGATCATACTGCCCAGAATCGTATCCTCCTTCATATATTTCCAGAATCCCTTTACAAATATATATTTCATTGCAAACAAGGCGATACTGATCATCAGAAACAGCAGCATCCAGGAAACGACATTCGTCACAAACAGAAGCTCATCAGACATCATGATATGATATTCATTCATGACACTCTGCAATGTTCCGCTGATCGTAGCTCCACTCAGTGCCAGAACGCCGGCTGTCCCCAGCGTGATTCCGGTAGCGAGCAGAATAAACAGAAAACCGAACTTCACTCTCTTAAATGTCAGGAACGGATTCACTTCCTCAACGATTGCGATTGGATAAAACAACAGATACAAAATCAGGACCATTGTACCAATCATAGCGGCTATTACAGAGAATTGCGTATAATTTGACCAGTCATACACCGTACGTGCTATCAGTCCCTGATCCTTGATAACCTCCTGTGGTACACGGAAGATGATTTTCATCTGCTTCGGGTTCTGAATCATTGCCTGTGATTGTGTGAATTCTTCATCATTTATATTATAGGTAGTCATGGGTCCGTTTTCATCAACGGAATCAAAATAGCGCAGATATCGTGTCAGTGACTGCGGCTGGAAATCCATATCACTGAAGTCTCCCAGAATTTTCGCTGCTCCATCTTTATCATATTCCAGAATACCATACAGCAGGCTGCTGTCACGAAGCTCCTTCTGAGACATATCCCTCAGCTTTTTATTTCCATATTCCCTACCGTTTTTCAAATCCTTCGCATAGTATTGAAAATTGGCATCCTCCTTCAATTCCAGAAAGCTCTTTGTGACTTTTTCTTTCAGATCATTGGATAACGTGCTTTTCAGATAATTCGGCAGCCCGGTATCGAATTTGATAATATCATCCTTGGGACGCACAGACTGAGCAAGTCCCAGAACTCCCTCCTGAATATCATCTTCAAGATACCAGATAACCGCCTGCTTGCCGGAACGCCCCAGCTCCTGAATCTGATCATTACGGTATACGGAACAAATCATAAGGCTCATTACAGAAAGCAGTGCAATGAACGTTGTTAGAAATATATGTTTTTTCTTCATAAGATCACCTGTTTTTATTTTTCTATTTTATAGCCGATTCCCCAGACCACCTTTAAATAACGCGGATGCTTGGGGTCCAGCTCAATTTTCTCCCGCAGCTTACGGATATGCACCATCACAGTTTCCGTATTGATTGCTTCCTCATTCCAGACGGCCTCATATATCTGCTGTGCTGAAAAAACACGCCCCGCATGCTTCATCAGCAGCTCCAGGATCATAAACTCCTTCGGCCGCAGCTTGACGATCTGATTATCCACACGCACTTCCTTTGTCGTGCTGTTTAATTCCAGTGCCCCAATACTGTAAATTTCCTCCTCACGATTCACAGAGGATACCGCATGCTCCTTCAGCATCAGAATCTGTTCATAGCGGCGCAGCTGACTGCGGACACGGGCCAGCAGCTCCATAGAGCCAAACGGCTTTGTGATATAATCATCCGCACCGATATTCAAGCCGGTTATTTTATCGATATCTTCGGATTTCGCACTCAGAAAGATGATTGGAAAATCATAATCCTTACGCACCTCCATCGTCATAGTGATTCCATCCATAACCGGCATCATGATATCCACCACAGCCAGATGAATTGTTTCACGTTTTATTATGTTCAGACCCTCCTGGCCGTTTTCAGCCAGAAATACACGATATCCCTGATTTTTCAGATATATCTGTATAGCCTCCCGTATTCCTTTTTCGTCCTCCACGACGAGTATGTTATGATCCATAGCCTTCACTCCCTCTCAACAAGTGTAATTGTACTATATTCCGGATGATTCTTCCATGTTATGCAGCAGAAACCCCAGAAAGGTTGCAACTGCACAGAATGTGCAGATAATAAATTGTATCATATCGCTGTATCCTCCTTCATGCGTTTATAAGCAAAGCCTCCTGCAATTACAAGCAGAATCGTAAGTATTGCCACTCCGGCAGCTGCGACGAAATTTCCCTCCTTCAATGAACCGCTGAGAAATGTCGATGTCACAATGCTGGGAATACGTCCCACGGTTGTGAGCAGCAGCCATTTCCCAAGAGCAATATTGGATAGGGATACGACATAGGTCATAATATCCTTCGGCGTGCCGGGAATCAGAAACAGCAGGAAAATCCACAGCATGCTATTCCTTTTTTTCAGCACTCCGGTAAACTCATTCAGCTGCTCCTGTTTAAAAAAGACGGTTACCAGCCGTTTCCCATACCGCTGAACCAGAAGGTATACAAGGGCTGTCCCAAGCAGAGATCCCACCAGGCAAAGCAATGTCCCGCCAACGGAGCCAAACAGAAATCCGGCCGCAAGCTCCAGCGGCTCTCCCGGCAGAAAAGCCAGAAAAATCTGTGCGGCAATCAAAACAATCATGAGTATCTCACGCAGGCCATGCGGGATATCCTCCAGCATACGGGAAATCTGATTCATGTCGATACTGCCAAAAAGAAGACCAAGTCCGGCCCCAGCCAATAGAAGAACACCACCCAGCATAACGATGTATTTCTTCTTCATGAAATCAGCTCCCTTCCTTACAGTCCTTATTATGCAGGAAATTTCTTACCATAAAACGCAGGTAAATCTTAAACTTTTCTAAATCCGTCACGCAATTCAAAAAATAGTGAAAAAGGCATCCTTTGCATTTTCTTTCCGACAGGGATGCTGAGAGGACATGTTACAGTGAAGCAATTCAGCTGACGGTTTCGCTGCAGACATTCACAGAAAAAGAAGCCATGCTAGGTACTGCTGAAAACAGCCGATTATAAAAAGCTGATGTGTTCCTTTCCGCATTCACGCAGTACAGCTTTCCATAGCTTACCCTGTCGGGATACATGAAATAAGTTGTATATCAGCCATACGGTGATGATGAAAAAGGAATCCGATTGTATGGAGGTTTTCCCATAACCGGATTCCTGCTTTCTCATAATTCAAACGTATGCTTCACAAAATGCCATGCATTCATCCCCTGCTTTCTGTAAATTAGCAGGGGAAACTTTTTACATCCTCCGTATTCTTACAGAAAGGGAAAACGCTTTACTCCTTGGTAGGCATGAAAGCCTCTTTTTTACGCAGTGACTCGCTTTTGCATATATGTCAGTGCATGTTGTACAGCAAGCTGTACTGCCTGCTGTGCCTGCTCTCTTTGAAACGGATAACGTTCTACCATGCGTTCAATATAATGCTGCTGTAAAACAAGAGACAGTGCATAGGCATCATGATAATCAAATATAAATGCCATATGGGACAGCAGGATATCGAGATGCGTTTTCCGTTTTGCGGACAGAATGGGACGGCTGTTCAAAAAATCCTGCAGAACCTCCTCACTCACCGTTTCCTGCAGCAGCTGCTCTTCACTGCACAGATAGACATTTTCCGCTTTCTCCATCAGATTTACACGGAAGATATCCGTTTTATCTGCATCCCTCAGAATCGTGGCATGCAGAAATGCATGTTCCTCCAGGTCGTCTGCAATCTGAAACTTATTATGGTTTTCTATCGCATGCAGCATTACTTCCTGCTGGTGCGGATCATCACAGAAAACAGATAACAGCCCTTGTTCCTGTAAAATCCGTACCCCAAGTGCCGCATGATTGATACTTTTCGCATCCAGAAAGGTATGATACTGCTTCAGCTGTTCAAATCTTCCGATATCATGATACAGGCCTGTCACCTCGGCCAGATCCACATCCATAGCAGAGCAGTTTCTGTGGATCGCCAGCTGCTTTGAAATCTCAGCCACCTTTTGTGAATGCACGATTTTAAGAGCCACCCGCTCATCCTGTGTATCATATCCTTTGCAATAGGCGGCAAACTGCTCCTTTGCCTGTATAAGATTCACCATATATACGCCCTCTTTTCAATTAGGTATATCCTATGACATACCTTTTCTTATACACCCTGTTTCATTTGCAGCTGCGCTTTACAGGCTGTGATAATCCTGTGGCAGTCAGCCTCGCCTTCCATGGTGAACGTGCATAGAAAATGCTGAATCCCATGCTGCTTTGCTTCCGGAATCGAATCAATATGATTGCGCACCTCATAATGTAGAATATGCGTACGGCAAGACTCGTCACACAAAATCGGATAGCGATGCTGTTTCACATCGAGAAGAGCGTATTTCGCCCCCTGCCTGCAAAGACCGCAGTTTCTGTCTGTATGATTACAGATAACAGAATTAATTGGACAGTATTCGCTCAGCATCAGCTCTGCTCTGCCGTATACCGTATAAAAGAAGGGTGCATCCATCGCATATCGTTCCTGAAAGCACCGTTTGATTGCACTACAGTCCTGTAGGCTGCTTTCCAGAGAAAAGCTGATCCCCCTTGCACCGTGAGTAAGCAGAAATGCGGCGGTATGGGAATTCGTCATATTCAGCGAGGTATCACAGAAGATCTCTCCCGCTCGCAAGCCACCGGTTTCCTGAATCATCATCAGGGAAGCAGGATACTCCTCCTTCATCACTCGTGGCATACGCGGATAAACTCCCTCTGTACCCTTCATCAATGCATACAGGCTGCGATTTTCCACAAAGATCATATCCAAGCCCTCCTGTAGACAGGCCTGCAGCTGTTCCTCAGTATGCACAACAGCACAGAGTGATGGAGCGTCCTGTATTGAATGGATCACGGGCTGCTTGTCCGCAAGAATACGGCGCTGCTTATGCAGAATTTTCCGCTGCTCCTCCAGCTTCGCCAATGCACTTCGACGCATCTGATTGAGTTCCCGGATAGGAAGTATTCCCTGCGCATCCAGCTGATAGGAAATGTTCTCGAATACAAACGGCGTATCTCCGCTTTTTTTCAGCTGCGCAGCAATTCGCTCCTCTTTCAGCGGCATCCTGCGTGCTGTTTCACATACGGCATCACTTTCCTCTCGTACACTTCTGCCTTCCTCGTCCATAATCTCCAGGACTGCCGGTTTGCCTGCCTGCATGGTGAACTGTGCATAAACGGCAACCTTACGCGGTGCTGCCTCATAGCTTTTCTGCAATGCCTGCAGCTGCTGTGCATCACTGGTCTTCAGGACAATACTTCCTTTCACAACAGGTGCTGTTTTATCCAGCTCCACAATATCCCCTGCTGCTCCGTGATTGACCAGCAATCCGTCCTTATACAGAAAATTCACCTGAAAGCCGATATCCTTCGGTTCCTGCAAAATGCGGATACCATCCTGCTGCCGCAGGGTATCCTGCAGGCGTATCACAATTTTATCTCTGGTAACCTGAATGACTTTACCGACCTTGACTCCGATATGATTGGGACGGATCGGATTCATCAGCTGTGCCCCGTAATGATGAAACAAATGTCCCTGGGTAAAGCCGCGGTTGAATATTTTTTTCATCTCCATATCCACAGCTTCATCATAGATAAATGCTCTTCCCTCATAATACGCATCAATCGCCTTACGATATAAGGCAACCATCAATGCCACATATTCCGGGCGTTTCATCCTGCCCTCAATTTTAAAGGAGGCAATTCCCGCTTCAATCAGCTCCGGAACTCTTTCCAGCGTATTCATATCCTTCGGGCTCAGCAGGTATTCCCCTTTTCCTTGCAGGATTTCCCTATGACCGTCCTCCCGCTTTTCCAGCTGATATTTCATACGGCAGTTCTGTGCACATTCGCCGCGGTTTCCGCTTCGCTGCAGTGTCAGTGAGCTCATCAGACACTGCCCGCTGTAGGATACACACAGGGCTCCCTGAACAAAAACCTCCAGGTCTACGCCCAAAGCCGCATATGCTCGGATTTCCTTTAGCGGAGTTTCTCTTGGCACCACCACTCTGCTGGCACCGCAGGACTCCATAAAGCGAATTCCCTGCGGATTATGGATATGCATCTGTGTGGATGCATGCAGCTCCATATCCGGGAAGCGTTGGCGCAGCACAAAGAATAAGCCCAAATCCTGAATAATTACCGCATCCACATCATGCTCATATAAAAACTGAACATACCGGACACAGTCCTCAAATTCCTCTTCCCGAATCAGGGTATTGACGGTAACAAACACACGGACCCCATACACATGGGCATAGGCGATTGCTTCCTGAATTTCGTCCTCATCAAAATTATTGGCGAATGCTCTGGCACCAAACATACTGCCGCCAAGATACACAGCATCACAACCATTTTGGACTGCCGCACGAAGCGCCTCCATAGAGCCGGCAGGTGCCAGCAGCTCCACTTTTCTTTCAGTTTTCCACATGCCTTCTCACACTCCTTCTCTCCGGTTTGAATACAGCCTTCATGATTGTTGAAACAACAAGGATTCCCAGAGCCAGTACGCCTGCGGTGGTCAGCGTATCCAGACCGATGGACAACGCCTGCATCACATCCCCTTCTATCGCCTTCAGCATCGTGCGATACATTCCACCTCCGGGTACCAGCGGTATCAGGGCACAAATGATAAAGGTTGTTACCGGTGTCTTGCAGATACGGGCAAAAATTTCAGAATACAGCGATAGTGCAACCGACCCCAGAAACATGGCAGTCAGCTCCGAGCAGCCCACAAGCAGTGCCGCATGGTAGACTGCACCGCCGATTGACCCTGCAATTCCTGCAAGAATCAGTTTCCTTCCACGAATATTAAACATTACGCCAAATCCCAGTGAGGCAAAAAAAGAGGCAATCATCATATTGATCAGATACATGTCACATACCTCCGCTCAGTCCGATGGACATGGAAAGGACAACACCGATTCCGGCAGCGATTGCAATCGCCACCAGAAAGGCCTCGGTTGCACGGGCAACACCGGACAGATAATCCCCGGAAACCGTATCCCGTATGGCATTGGTAATGGCTAAGCCGGGAACAAGCAGCATGATGCTGGATATAATAAGGATATCGACATCCGTATCCGGACAGAGGGCATGTGCCCCCAGTGCCGCAAGCGCACCGCTCGCCGCCGCAATTGCATTCGTAAAAAAGCCGTGCAGGCCGCGCTGTTCCATAAGGGCGCTTACCGCTTTGATCAGCAGTCCGATCAAAAAGCTGCATCCTGCCTCCAGATAATTTCCACCGAAGAAAACCGCAAAGCCACCTGCACTCAATGCTCCGAAGAACATGATTATCCAAAAGGAATAGCGCTGTTCATTTTCTATTTCTCTCAGCTTTAGCGCCAGCTCCTCGATTGTGTAATTCTGCACGGCGGTTTCTCTTGAGAGGCTGTTGATTTTATCAATGCAGTTTAAATTCACACCGCGTGTATGCACACGAAGGATTTTTGTATGTGTTTTGCTGGCAACCGTGATGGAGAACATGATGCCGGTTGTGGTAACGAAGCTCTGTGCATCCTCCACCTCGGAAAAGCTCGTGCAGAGCCGCACCATCGTTTCCTCCACCCGATAGATTTCCGCTCCGCTTTCTATGAGCAGTTTCCCTGCATAGCTGGCCACATCCAGCAGCTGATCTGTATTCATGCACAACCCCTCAACTTTCCTCTAACAGTATAGCGGATTCGAAGGGAAATGGAAACAGTTTTGTAAACAATATACAAGAAAAAAGCAGAAGCTACACACTGTTTTCGTTTCGTATCCTTGTTCATAAATTTCCAGGCAAATAAGTTCACCTTTTCAAACAATCCGGGTATACTATGTACAGAAAGCGAGGGATATCAAATGAATATAACCTTTCAGGGAAATCCTGTGACAATAAAGCATGAGGCAGTGAAGGAAAATGAGACATTAAAGCCGTTTACTGCTATACGAAATGATATGAGCGAGTGGCGAAGTGAGGACAGTACAGGTACACGTATTTTCCTCAGTGTACCTTCCCTGGATACCGGTGTATGCAGTATGGAGGTCGCAAAGTTTATCAATTACGCAAAGGAGCTAAAGGATGTTACCGTATGTGCAATATCCATGGACCTGCCATTTGCTCTTGAACGCTGGTGTCAGGCAAAAAACAATGAAAATGTAATTACATTGAGTGATTACAAGCTGCACAGCTTTGCAGCGGCAACTGCAACCTATGTCGAAGAGTTAGGTTTACTGACGCGGGCAGTATTTGTAGTTGATAAGGACAATATCCTGCGCTATGTCGAGTATGTCAGGGAAATTACAGACGAACCGGATTATGAGGCTGTTCTTTCCTGTGTGAAAGGCATCTGAAGGTACTCGTAATAACAGAAGCTGAATGCAGCATGCAACATGAGGCTGCAGGGCGCATGTTAAAAGTGAATGCAATAGCTTAATTTCTGAAAGGCAGACGATTGATAAACGTATCGTCTGCTTTTTGGTTACTCCTTTCGAAAAGGAAGAAGATATGGATTTCCATTATCTCCTTCATACCAATGCAGAATAAACAGCTTCACCGCTCACTCGCATACTTTTCATTGCCTGCAGCCCTTTGAGATTCAGGATGTCCGTAAGCAGGAAGCTTTATGGAAGACTTGATTCGTTGTGGTAGACCTTTTTATATAAAAAACCGTAATCATGTAGTTATGATGCAAGCTGCACCATATTCAGGAGCTCTTTTCACACAGCTGTTTGCTATCCATGGACTTACTCACTGCTTTTAGCATACGACTTTCTCTTATCCTACTTGTATATACCGATATGATTTCTTTTTACTTCCGCAAGCATTCCCATAGCTTTTTTATCAGCTTTCTTTAGATGATTGTATTAAAAAGCAGCTCCCCTTATAATAATATTTGATAAAGAAAGGGAGGTTTTTATGAAACAGGAGCGCGTAGATAAAATCAATTACTATCTGGATATCGCAGGAACAGTCGCACAACGAAGTACCTGCCGCAGAAGAATTTACGGTGCGGTAATCGTTCAGCATGATGAAATTGTCTCCACCGGATATGTGGGTGCCCCTCGGGGACGTACCAACTGTCTGGATCTGGAATACTGTATTCGGGAGAAGCTGCAGGTTCCCCGTGGAGAACGCTATGAATTATGTCGCAGTGTCCATGCGGAAGCAAATGCAATCATCAGTGCACAGCGCAGTGAAATGCTGGGAGCCGATATGTTTCTGGTAAGCTATGAAGCAGTCAGCGGGGAGCTGATTCAAAGCTCGAACAGCTGTTCCATGTGCAAGCGAATGATCATTAATGCAGGAATTTCAAAAGTCTATATACGGGATACGCCTTCCCAATACCGTATGATTGATGTATACAACGACTGGGTATTGCAGGATGAATCTCTCGACGGTGTCTTAGGATATTAACACTAATTCCTGCACCCCACTTCCCTTTTCCGTCTTTATGCTTTACAATTATACGCAAAGGAAACGGGGTGTATATATGGATCGACGCATCAGAATCATTATGAATCCAAAGGCAGGAAAGCAGACGGCAAAAACGGCTTTATTTACGTTATGTGACCGGTTTTGTGCCATGCAGGATACGATACAGGTTTATGTAACCCAGTATGCGGGACATGCACAAAAGCTTGCGAAAGCCAGTGAAGGCTGCTGTGATATTCTCGTATGCATCGGTGGGGACGGTACCTGGAATGAGGTGATCAGCGGCATTATGGAAATAGACAGCAAGCCTGTGCTTGCCTATCTTCCAAGCGGGACAGTCAACGATTTTGCGGCTACGCTGAAGCTGCCGAAAAGCGCTGGAAAGCTCATGGACACCATTGCACAATACCGTCCGTTTTCCTGTGATATCGGCCAGTTCAATAACCGCTATTTCACCTATGTTGCGGCGTTTGGTATCTTCACAGAAATTTCCTACTCCACACCGCAAAGCACCAAAAACTCCTTTGGAAAAATCGCTTATTTTCTGGAAGGCGTCAAGCAGCTGACGAATATTCCCCGCTATCATGTCAAAGCCGTCATTGATCAGAATGAAGTCATTGAGGATTCCTGTATCTTCGGCTGTGTTACCAATTCCAAGTTTGTCGCAGGCTTTACTGCCGTAAACTCAAAGGATGCACAGCTGGATGACGGGCAGTTTGAACTTCTGCTCATCCGGGTTCCCAATAATCCACTGGATGTACAAAATATCATTGCGGCACTGATAAAACATGAGGTTAATGAAACCTGGATGTATTTTCGAAAAGCCTGTGATATCCGCATAGAAGCCCGGGAACAGATTCCCTGGACACTGGATGGTGAGGATGGAGGAAGCACTGCTTCCGTTCATATCCTGAATAAAAACAGAGCGGTTACCATTCTGGTATAGCCGCTCTTTTCTTATCCGTTAAAATTTACTTTATTAAACTTGGCGCTGTTCTTCCCCTTGCCCAGTGTTTTTTCCATAGCTTTGGTGCGGGGCTTCTGCTTGGCTTTGCGGGCCTGCTCCAGCAGCTCTGTTGTACTCTTCTTATTTTTATCAGCCATGTTATGAACCTCCTTTTTTCAATACATCCAACAGACTCTGCACATCCTCCACGATGCAGTCAGCGCCTGCTTCCTTTAGCTCCTCACGGCTTCCGTATCCATATAATACGCCAATCGTGCGCATGCCGTTCTTTTTCCCACCGATGATATCGTGCCGGCGATCTCCAATCATCACACACCGTTCAACCGGGAGGCGATGCTTCTGCACAGCATAGGCAATGACATCCGCCTTATCACTGCGGGTACCATCCATCGTGGCACCGCAAATATCCAGCATATAGGAATCCAGCTTAAAATGCTTCAGGATGGTACAGGCGAATTCCTCCGGCTTACTGGTAGCGACCAAAAGCGTTTTGCCCTGCTTCTGCAATGCCTCCAGCAGTTCACGAATCCCCGGATATGCCACGTTTTCCAGCATTCCCTGCTTGCGAAAATAAACGCGGTAATCCGCAATTGCCTGCAAGGCCTGCGCCTCGTCAAAGGAATACAGCTCCATGAACATATCCTTTAAGGGCGGTCCGATAAATGCGCACAAATCATCCGGATTTTCCACATGAATACCGGCTTTATCCAAAGCAAAGGCTACCGATCTGGTAATACCAACCTTTGGATCTGTCAATGTTCCATCCAAATCAAACAACAGGATATCCTTATTCATCATTTTCCTCCTCCAATATTGTATATAATTCCCGCAAATCCCGAATTTCATAGGTTAACGGAAGCTGCTTGTGATTCTTTTTCCCATCAGGATTATACCAGCAGGTGGAAATACCGGCATTGATGCCTCCCTGCATATCACTGGATAACGAATCTCCGATTATGAGGGTCCGATCCCGCTTCGCTCCATTTAATCTGGCAAAGCAGTGATCAAAATAGGATCGATCCGGCTTCCGAAATCCGATTTCCTCCGATACAAACATATGATGGAAATACGCGTCCAGACCGGAATCCCGCAGACGCGCATACTGTGTTGCGACAACACCGTTGGTCACGATACACATACGATACTGCGGATACAGGCGGCGTACCACCTCCATAGCATGCGGTATCATATCGTGCCCTCTGCCCAGCTCCTTTTGATAGATATCCTCAAAGGCGATGCCATCATCCGCAATACCGAATTCACGAAACAGCTTTCCAAACCGTGTGTAAATCACTGCTTCCCTTGAGATTTCGCCTTCCTCATACGCTGACCACAGCTGTGCGTTTATGTCCTGATAGCGTTTCTTCATTTCATTTGTCAACGGGTAGTGATGCAGATCAAATACCCTCTGCAGAGCCCGCTTTTCCGTTGCATCGAAATCCAGCAGCGTTCCGTCTGCATCAAATAACAGCGTCGTAAACTTCATATGTTCTCCTTATGTGATAATACGTTTCTTCATCCATGAGCCGCTTCGATACCGCCAGTAAAACCAGAGTATGCGAAAGAGCCAGTCGGTAAACATTGCGAGCCAGACGCCCAATACACCAAGCCCCAGTATCACCCCTAGCAGCCAGCTCAGACAGATTCTGCACAGCCACATGGATACAATCGAGATGCACATCGTAAAGCGCACATCTCCGGCTGCACGCAATGCATTGGGAAAGGTGAAGGATGCCGGCCACAGCACCATGGCGAATATGCCGTGATACAGCAGCAGCTCCAGTGCGGTATCATACGTCTGTGCACTTAAATTATATATGTTCAGAAGCAAAGGCACAAGACACAGGATGATAAGATTTACCGCAAGCATGGATATATATGCGATTTTCATTAGTTTTTTTATGTAGAGACGGGCCTGCGCATAATCCCCAGCCCCAACGCACTGCCCTACGACCGTTATCATTGCAAGTCCGATTGCGGCAGCGGGTATGATTTCCATTTGTGCAATATTGTTCGCTACGGCATTGGCCGCTATCGCAACCGTACCAAAGCCCGCAATCAGTCCCTGAACAAGGATTTTTCCTATCTGAAACATACCGTTTTCCAAACCGTTTGGTATTCCGATTGTCAATATACGGCGTATCATATCCGGATGAAATTCCAGATTCCTGTAGGAATCAATATAAATCAGATTATCCGGACTGCGCAGCAGATACAGCATACACAGGGAACCCAGAATACGGGAAACCAGCGAGGATATGGCAGCACCCGCCACCCCCATATGGAAGCCGTAAATCAAAACGGCATTTCCGAGGATATTGAAGGCATTCATGAACAATGAGGTAATCATTGAAATTTTGGAATTCCCCATGGAGCGAAACAGTGCAGCTCCGGAATTATACAGCGCGATAAACGGGTAGGACCATGCGGATATTTTAAAATAGATCTCTGCATTCCACATGACTGCCGGCTCCACATCCGTGAAGACCAGCTGCAGGATTGCCGTACAGCCAATCAGAACGATTCCCATGATGATAACAGCAAAAATACCGGTTGAAACAATCAGCTGCTTTGCCGACACACATGCTCGATCGCGGTCGCGACCACCGAGATACTGACTGCAGACAACAGCGCCTCCGGTAGCCAGTGCGGCAACGATATTGATCAGAAGGATGTTGATCGTATCCACAAGACTAAGACCGGAAACCGCCGCCTCGCCCACACTCGACACCATGATCGTATCGCTCATCCCAATCGTTACCGCCAGAATCTGTTCGACAACAAGCGGCAGAATCAGCCGCTTCAGATTCTCATTTGTAAACATTTCATCACACTCCCAATCATCCCTTTGAATGTTACTATTATAGCCCATATCAGGGAATGCGCAAGCAAATTGAGAAAACTCCTGCCGGAAGTGAAAAAGTTTTGCAGGGTATGCGGTTTCATTTCAAAAGTATGGTAAAATGGTTGCGGGAGCGATGTTTATGAAAGAGTTTTTGTTTGTCGGCCTTGGCGGTGCCGTAGGAGCGATGCTGCGCTATGGAATGTCCATGATGCCTGTAAAAAGTGAGTTTCCGTATATGACACTTCTTATCAATTTTCTCGGTGCGGTAGCAATCGGGATACTGGCAGCCCTGAGCATGAGGCAGTCATTGTTAACGGAGCACAGTCTTTTGTTATTGAAAACCGGTGTGTGCGGGGGATTCACCACCTTCTCCACCTTTTCCCTGGAGGCGGTTTCCCTGCTGGAGCAGCATAAAACAGGGATGGGAATCACCTATATTCTTTCCTCCGTTCTTTTATGCCTGCTTGGAGTGCTGCTTGGCAAAGCAATGCTTCATCCTCTTTAATATGCGGAAGACGAAAAATCCTGCTAAGCAAAAAAAGGTCTGTATGCGTTGAGATAGTCTCTGCATACAGCCTTTTTGCATTCCATACCGGATTATCCGAAAAGCTTACACAAGCCAGCAGCGTGCATATCGGGAAGGGTCTGCTATGAATAGGCTAACACTCTCCCTGTTCTGCAATCAGACGCTGAAATTCATCCATCGGCATCGGACGATAATAATAGAATCCCTGAATCATATCACAGCCATGCTGGCGCATATGCTCTGCCACAGTCTCATCCTCAACTCCCTCTGCCACAATCTGTACAGGAAAATGATGCAGTATATCCAGCAGACCATCCACAATCAGAAAATTATCGATATCCCTGTATGGATTCTGAAAAAGGGAGCGATCCAGCTTAATGATATCGATGGGAACCCTGGCAAGGACACTCATGGAGGAATAGCCGCTGCCAAAATCATCCAGCGCACAGCGAAATCCTGCCTTATGTATCGTATCCACCACCTTGATCAGCTTATCGGAATTATCCATGCTTATGCTTTCCAGCAATTCAAATTCGATGTACTCCTTCGGTATGTCAAACTGCTGAAACACTTCCATATATTCCTGCATGAACGGCTCATCCTCAAAGCTTGCCTTGGAAAGGTTAAAGCTGATGGGAACCATCTTCATCCCCTTTTGTATGCTATCCTGTATCATTTTACATACCAGCTCAAACACCATTTGATCTACATAACGGATGTAGCTGTTTTCATTCAGCACCGGCAGAAACAATGAAAGAGGAATCATTGTACCATCTTCATCAAACCAGCGCAGCAATGCTTCTCCTCCGCATATTTTCAGGGTTTTGGCATCAACCTTAGGCTGAATATAAACCGCATAGGTTTCCTTGCGGCAGGCCTCGACTGTCTTCACCTCAAGCTGCGATCGCATTTGAAATTCCTGCAGCTGTTTTCTGGTAAAAAACTTAAAATCCGAGCTTTTCTTTTCATGCTCTTTTGATGTTATGCGTGCAAGCCATGCATATAAGCAGCAGGTTTCAAAATCCGCCTCCGGGAAATCCCGCAGACGACACACCCCCATGGAAAAAAACACTTTGTTGAAAAACCGAGAATCCTTCAACTCATAGCCCTCGTAGTCTCTTTGAATAAGCTCATCAATAATCTTCTTTTTTCGCCACTCATGAATGAGGAATATGAAATCATCCCCGCCTGTATACAGCAGATACTGTCCTTTCTTCAATCCCTTTGTGAAAGTCTTCAGAATCTGTTGAAGCAGCTCTTCCCCTGTTTCATGGTCATATCGGCCAAGAAAATATCGAAATTTCTTAACATTAAAATGCAGAAGAGAATATTCCTCGCGCGGCTGCAGCTGAGAAAAAACAGCCTGTAGCTCTGAACGATTGTACAGCACCGTACCATTGTTGTCAGTCTTCATAATATTTGACCCTTTTTTCCTTTATCTGTTTTATTTTACCACACTTTATTCATAAGATAACAGGAAAGTTTCCATCTGCTGGCTGTTTCCATTGCCCGTTTGTAGCAAGGGTGACATGGAAGCAGGCTGCAGATGCGGATATCCGAAAGCGAACACGATTGCTTTCATCATGCGGCGTAACAGCATTTCGTTCAGCTGTAAGGTTTTGGCCTGAAAGCATACATAAGAAGCAGAAAAAGGTGCACCGTTTGCTTTAGGAATATGCACCTGGGTAACAGCATGATGGATGATGCAGCTTTGTGAACTGCCGCCAGCTATAGAACAAGCGGCTTCTAATGCATGCCTGCGCGTTCATTAAAACGTTTTGTTCGTGTTCAGATACACGTAGCTGGTACGTTCCCAGTACCTCTACGAATCGCTCTCGCTCTGGCATACTTGGATATACTTTTCGGATGATATTGCTTGCTTTATTGAGATTGGCATTCATTAGCCCTCTTTTCCAGCTTATGCTTGTTCGTTCGCAGTTCAGTATTTACAGTATTTACAGTATTTACAGCATTTCACCTGTGGTTGGAACGTTATGGAAGAGACTTCGCTGTTGGCAGCTGCCTCTGTCTTTTGGTGCCTGCTGATTTCACATACAGGAAAATAATCCCTCCTGCAATGAGCTGGATGTGATACGTTGCCACACGCCATAATATCATAACACTGCTCGCTTCTGTTCTACCAAACAGAACTGCAAATATCAGAATAAATGCGCTTTCTGTCCATCCGGTATCTCCGGGAAGAGGCGTTAAGGCATTCAGCATATGGATACACGCAGACATCAGCAAAACATTGATCAAATCAGAAAGGGACAAGGGTACCTGCAGCGCCAATGCCGCCACATAGGGAATTGCATAGAAAATTGTCATACGCAGAAAATTCAGAAGAACAGCCTCCACAATCATGCGGCGGTCCTCCTTCAGCTTTTTGATTTCCTCATTAAAGTATAAAATCTGTCCCTGCCATTTTTCCAGTGTATACGCCTTATTCTTCACAATATGAAAACGAAAGCCGACATTGACAATTCCACGGCTGATTTTCACATACAGCTTTGGAAATCTGGCCATCGTCCATAAAATCAGTATGACAGAGGCATTGATGGCAAAGCCAAGCAGCACCAGAAAAAAATAGATCTGAAAATGTTCCATTGCATAGGAAAACCGTGTAAGCAGCAGTATGCTCACATAAAACAGGACTGTACTCTGATAAAGGAAGAAATCCTTCCAAAGTACACTGGCGATATCACTGTACTGCATATCCAGCTTACGAAATGCATAGGTCTGAGCCACCTGTCCTCCGCCCAACGGGGTAACACCGTTGAAAAAAGCTGCAATATACGCATTGTGTATTCCGTCCCATATGCGGATATCCGTTTTATAGGGTTTTGCTATCCTGTATAAGACGATTCCCTGAAGCAGATAATAAGCGGTGCCCAGTACCGCGATAAGCACAATCCAATACCAGGATATATGAGAAATATTATATAAAACCTCTGCACAATCATCCTTTAACGCAAACCAGCAGGCAAAGGCTGTCAGTGACAGAAGCAATAGAATCTGTAGGATTCGTTTTTTCCAGGTAGTCTGCATAAAACACCCCGCTTTCTAAGCTCTCGAGTAAGTATAGCAGTTAAATCTTAACTTTCTCTAAATATTTTCATATCATTCTTCAAATCTTTTTCTACTCATGCTTCCTTTATTCTGATATTTCCTGTACCTTAAAAAGGTATGCAGCAGCTTGCTTCTTTATAGCAGAATACGAATTTCTTCTATTGAAATATGCGAAAGCATCAAGGAAATCATGCAGAATGCCCTGTAATCCACCCCGTGTTTTTCCTATATGAAACACTGGTTTGCTTATTGCAATCCCAATCCATATGCTATAATGGAGAAAAGGCTTAAACATGCAACGTGAACTTTCTAATTCCATTTGCAGGCTGGCAGAAAGCAGGTGCGTTTGCATATCCTCCATAATGGGGAGTTGTATCTACTTCCATTATGCAGACTGTCAGAAAGCGGGAATAGACTGTTAGAACGACAAAATAGACAAGCTCCAATCATTGTAGGAATCGACATGATTTTCTATACGTGTTATTTGGTATGAGAGTCTTCACCTGTAAGAAAGGACATGATCATATGCTGCTGGATATATGTAAAGAACACAGAAAACGCTATGGCTGGCTGATTCGGCAAAAAAGAATAGCACTCGGCTATACCCAAAAGGAGCTTGTCGAAACGCTGGGTCATGCTGTTTCACTTCGCAGCTACATTGCCTTGGAAAACGGAAAAGCGCTGCAGGATATGGATATCTATGATCAGCTGTTTGCCCTGCTTGATCTGCAGTATAATTATGCATGCAATCCCGATCCCCTGCTGACGCCTTTTCTGCAGAAGCTCTTTGAAAGCTGGAACGCTTATGTGGAGGAGGCATGCTGTAGCTGTATCCGGGAGCTGCTGCAGCTTCTTTCCCCCTATAGACAATACAGCTGGGAGAGCGTGGTTTTAAAAAGTCTTTCCATCCTGCTGGATGCTTTGAAAAAGGACAGATTGCTGAAGTCAGAGGAATATGACTGGCTGATGCAGTTTCATAGCGTATTGCCAAGAGAATTGGAATCTGTGTATGCCTCCATCCTTTATCACTATCAATATACCCTTCCCCATGATCGAAATCAGCTGCGCAATCTGCTGACCATATTTCCTATGCTTTCTCATCCCGATTCTGTGAAAAACTGTATTACCTATGCGCTTCATCAGACAAATCTGGAGCATAATGACCTGCCTGCGTGGAGGCAGCTGCAGAAATTTCGAAAGAAGGAGGAGCACAGCGGAAACTGGACAGCATTGTTTGATCTGTATCACTGGCTCTGTCTGATCAGTGCCCGCATTCATGTACCTGCCTTTGAGGACCTGCACAGGATGTGTGAAAAGCTGCTGCAGGAGCATACGATCAAGGCCGAGCGCAGAATCACCTATTATTTCAATCTCTCGGGTGTTTATCATAACCAGAAGGAGTATGAGAAGGAGGAATATTATCTTTGCCTGTTTCTGAAAAATCATACCCGCCAGCTTCTGCCATTCATGTTTTGGTATATTCACAATCAGCGGCTTCAAGGGAAAGGAATTGAAAAGGTTCTTGCGCAATCCTATGATATGCGTGACTGCAGTGAACGTCTGCAGACTCTGTGGGGCTTTTTTGAAATATTGCCTCATGAGGATGCGCAGACTTCCCAGAAATATCTTATGAAGCGATGTCTGCCATTGATGAGTGAGCTTGCTGTGGAATTTCAAATCGTTTTTCTTCATGAGCTTCAACTTTTGATTCCCAAAACCAGAAATTACAAGGATCTGCATCTTTATATGAAACAGCTGCAGCTGTAATCAAATACCCTACACAGCTTACTTGAAGATTTTAATACATTGATATTGCAACAGCCTTGAAGTTCCCTTTTCTGATAAAGTGTTTCTGCACCTGATAAGGAATTCATCAGCTTAACACCTCTTTTCTCAGCAATCTGCAGATTTCCCATATCGGTGTACGGTTTCCTGTATACTTTGGGAAACAAGAGGAGGTAGTGATTATGGAATTACAGGAATTGTATGAACACTTTGAGGAGGAAAAAAGACTCTTTCACGGTTATGCAAGTCAGGTCGAGTACCTGACAACCATGCACTATATTCACCAATATACAAATACACAGGCGCAGATTCTGGAAATCGGTGCAGGCTGTGGTGCATATTCTCTCGCCTTAGCGAAGGAGGGGTATTCCCTTACTGCGGTGGAACCGGTTAAAAAGCATGTCCAGATTATGGAAAGCAGAAAAACAAAGGATATGGATATCACCATTCTGGAACGTGACGCCGCACACCTGCCGGAGGACTGGAATTCAAAATTTGACATGGTTCTCTGCTTCGGTCCCCTGTATCATCTGTTGGAAACTCAGGAGCAGCTACAGGCTATCGAGGCAGCCTGCCGGGTATGCAAAAACAAGGGCATCCTGATGTTTGCCTATATTCCACACGATATGGTAATGGCAACGGAAACCATGCATGTGGAGGGATTCCTTACGGGAGATGAATTTGATGCGAAAACCCTGCAGCTTCACAATGATCCGTTTGTGTTTCATGATGAGCAAAGCATAGATGAGCTGTTTCATCCCTTTCCCTTAGAAAAGCTGAAGCATGTTGCGGCAGACGGTCTTGCGGAATTGATGAGTGAGCGTATCAATCGCTTTACTGCAGAGGAATTTCAGGTATGGATGCGATACCATTTGAAAACATGTGAAAAACCATCCTTTTTGGGACACAGCAATCACAATCTTTTCATTGCACGAAAAAACAGCCGTTAATCTTTTCTGTTTGAATCCATACAGGAATGGATGCCATCAGGCAGTGCAACCCGTGCCCGTCAGGTTGCCTGATAGAAAAAGCTAATATGGCTACCCCTGCATGCTGTCGCATGCTTTCACAGGAACATTCCCGCCACAAAAGCGACTTTTCGAGCGGTTGTTTTACATACCTTCATTTTGAGCTATCAAAAGCAATGCTATGTATGCGACTGCATCGGTAATGTAAATTGGTAGATGCTAACAGATTTACAGCTTCTTGAAAATTCAATTGCATCTGTCGTCCATATTCTGTATAATGAGAGCGTGGCAGCTTTTAAAGGAGATGGTTCTGTCCGGCGCACTTGACGCTGTTGAAGGCGTAATGAAGTGAAACGTGGAAAAGTAGAAAATGATCAGAAAACAGATATAAAACAGCCTGTATCAGACAGGGTTTATATCGTGGTCATTGTATCAGCTACTTCCACAGAAATGTTTATAACAGCCTGTGGGATATCCACAGGCTTTTCGTAAGCTGCCATCAGGAAAAGAAAGGACAGAACAAATGAAAAAACTATTTACCATGGCAATGCAAAAACCGGCATTGTATGAAACAAGCAAGGACAATATCTGGAGTGATCCGCATACTGTAAAACGTATGCTGAAAGCACATCTGGATACTACCGAGGACTCCGCAACTCGTAGGATCGAAACCGTGGAAAAAGCCATTTACTGGATAAGCAGGCAGTTTCCAGCGGAAAGATATCCGACACTACTAGACCTTGGCTGCGGACCCGGTGTTTATACGGAGCGCTTCTGCAAAAAGGGATATGCAGTCACCGGTGTGGATTTTTCCGAGCATTCGATTACCTATGCAATGCATTCTGCCAGACAGCAGCAGCTTTCCATACACTATCTGTGTGCTGATTATACACAGCTGCACATGAACAGCAGATTTCACATCATCACCCTGATTTACTGTGATTTTGGTGTATTGTCTGCTGTGGACAGAAAGAAACTGCTGGCTTCCGTTTACAGCTGGTTACAGCCGGAGGGCGTCCTGCTTTTTGATGTATTTCTTCCTTCCCGCTACGACGGAGTCCCTGAATCTAAAACATGGGAAATTACAGAGGATGGCTTCTGGGCGGATGAGCGATGCCTGACTCTGCATGATGTTTTTCGCTATGAGGAAGACAATACTGTTTTGAACCGATATATCGCGATAACAGAGGATGATATCCGTCAGTTTCATGTATGGGAGCATACCTTTACGAAAGCAGAGCTGCAGGAAGCACTGCAGGAGGCAGGCTTTACAAGCATAGCATTCTTCCGTGATATGAACGGAAATCCATGTGGTGATTATGATCAGACAATGTGTATCGCCGCCTGTAAAAGCAGAACTAACGCAACGGATATAGGCAGTGATGGCTGATTGCGGCAGATAATTTACGAAATCTCTATTCAGATATAGCTAGCAGGAAATGACACAAGGCTCTCTTTCATGGGAGCCTTTTTTTGAATAGAGACTTCCTGGGACTGTGCATTCATGTATTCATAAGTATCGCTTTATTCGCATAAGCAGCTGAGGAACAAAAAAAAGCCGCTCTTTGGATGTGAAGAGCAGCACCATCGGGAGTTTATAGAGAAGATTGATGGCATGGTTATTGTATCACCTTTTTTTGTATATGCAAACTTATTTGCTCACAGTAATATTGTGATACTCATATGATTGCTCGCTGTCATAGATTGAAAGTAAGCTGTGCAGCAGCGATATATTCACTATGTCCATGGTATAAAGGGAAGTGCTTTGATACGCAGTTGTATTTCCCTATAAAGGTTTGCTGGCTACCAGGTGCTGTAGCTATGAATAAGCAGTATGCCATACCCTTTTAGGATTTCAGGAGTTGTGTCGCAATATGCAAAAAGCGATGTGCATGATCAATGATATTGCAGAGACAGCAACCTGAGAAATGGATGGATCAGGTACCGCGGTTCCTGTAATTTTTACGATTTTCTTATTGCCATAAATCTTTTTCTGTGATAATATAATAAAGCGTTAAAGCCTAGGGGTATAGTACAATGGTAGTATAACGGTCTCCAAAACCGCTGATGGGAGTTCGATCCTCTCTACCCCTGCCAGTTTACATCTTCAGATGCTCATTCGAGCATCTTTTTTTCATCATTTTTTGGGAAATGCAGGAGGATCATAGGCAGCTGTACCTTTTTCTGATACAATCTATACAGGTGATGTATATGATTGAGCTTCCTGAAGCAAGAACAATAGCAGCAGATTTACGTAAAGAGGTTCTTGGAAAAACTATTCAAAGTGTGTCCGGAAATTTCACGGATCACAAATTCACATTTTATTATGGTAATCCGGATACCTATCACGATCGACTGAAAAACAAAGCCGTAACCGCTGTAGTAGAGCGCAGCTTCTATGTGGAACTGGAGATTGAGGATGAGGTGCTGACCTTTCGTGATGGAGCAAATATCCGCTGGTTTGCAAAACCACAGCAATTCAAGAAAAGCAAGCTGCTGCTTATGTTTACAGATGGAAGCTGTCTGCACGTTACGACCTCCATGTATGCGGCAATACATGTTTTTCCAAAGACTGAGGGTGCACAGGATGCCTATTATGAGGCAGAGCTGAAAAGCTGTTCTTTGCTGGACGAGTGCTTCACGTACGAAAATTTTTTAAGCAAGCTGTATCATGAAACAGAAAAGCTGAGTGTGAAAGCCTTTCTGGCGACAAAGCAGAGGTTTATAGGAATCGGAAACGGTGTCTGTCAGGATATCCTGTTTTATGCGGGACTGCATCCGAAACGGAAAATGAATACACTGACAAAGGATGAATTAAACACATTGTTTTTCTCAATGAAGCAGACGCTGCAGCAGATGGTATTGGAAGGCGGCAGAGATAGTGAGAAGAACATTTATGGTGAAAAGGGCGGGTATCACTGTGTCATGTCGGCAGGGCATTATAAGGATGGCTGCCCGAAATGCGGAGGCAGAATTCAGAAAGAGCAATATCTGGGGGGAAGTATTTATTACTGTCCACACTGCCAGAAATAAGAAACCGCCGGATGTAACGGACACCGGCGGTTTCTTTGTGGATTCCATATCCAGAATTATGGAATTAAATGAATATGCCACAGTATACAGGTAGTATGTGGCTGTAAGAACTATATCATAGGTACGAAAAGGCAATCTAAACAAAATGTAAAGCTTTTATAACAGAAGTGAACTGGCAAGCTTCCTATATGTGCAGTATCTGCTCTCTTTGCCCTTCAGATTCTTTGTATAGCATAAAACACGCATGCTCTTCACAAGGTTCTTTCTCGACTGTGGGTAAACTTAACATAGGGAGACTTCCATACGATTGCAGTTATCAATAGAAGTTGAAGTCACCCTTTTGCAAACACCCTAAAGTAAGAAAGAACCCTTCACAATTTCATGCGTGTTTTTTCTTGCGTATATCACTGTCAATAATTCTCATCTGTCCACTGTGATCTCAAATACTTCAGAAGACCACTGCAGCCTTCCATCACATCGGTAAACGTAGCATCAAAGTTACCAGTATACCATGGATCGGCAATTGCGCCCGGGCGGCTTGTAAAGTCAAGCAGCAGATACAGCTTATGCTTTGGATCACCATGAACAATACGTTCCATGTTTCTCATGTTTGCGCCATCCATACCGATCAAATAATCGTATTTTTTATAATCTGCTTCACACATCTGTACAGCCCTGTGATTTCCTACCGGTATTCCTTCTTCACGCAGCTTACGGCGTGTTCCATAATGAACTCCGTTTCCGATTTCTTCGCGGCTTGTGCCGGCGGATGAAATATAAAATCTGTCCTGCATTCCTTCTTTTTTCACCAAATCCTTCATAACATATTCCGCCATTGTGGATCGACAGATATTGCCGTGGCAGATGAAAAGCACTCGAATTCTCATAATTTCTCCTTTCAAACTGCGAAATAATGCCCAGTTTTGCAAGGTTTTGCCAACTTTTCTACAAAATCTCATCTACACAGAATCTGTGATACATTCTGCATTTTTTTGCAAATCCGTGCAAAACACAGCCGTCAATCGTAGTCAAAACGTAGTATAAATCACTCCTGATTACTACTGGTATTTTCTCGCCTTTTTATAAATTACCACTATTATACCATATATGAAGATACTTCTGAATATAATTTTTACGCAGTAAAAAAGGGAGCTGTCCAGTTGCAACTCCCTCTGCATATACTTTTCGCTTCCATATTAAATTGCTCGGAACATTTTCTGATTCATCGGTTTCTCCTGTCCTTTTTCCATTTCTCTCCGTACTTTCTCCACATCTTTCATTTTCTTCAGCTCATCAGCAGCATCTTCCAGTCCCCAATGGGTATAGGTGTTCATTGTAACACTGATGTCCGAATGTCCCATCAAGTATTGCAAAGTTTTGGGATTCATGCCCGACTTCGCCATATTGGAACAGTAGGTGTGTCTACATACATGCGGTGTGATGTTCGGCATCTGCACTCTGTAAATATCATTGTAGCGTTTTACCATGTGATTCAGTCGATGTTGCCAGTGCATTGCCACTTCTGGATTTCCGTTCTTGTCAAGAAACAGAAATCCCGTATGCCCTTTTATCATTTTCTCATATCTCGGTTTCTTCCTATCTTCAAGGATTGCCCGAAAACAATCTGCCACATCCTGTGTGATCGGCAGTTTCCTTGTTCCTGCATCAGTTTTGGTAGTATCTAGAATGTACTTCATATCCGAAGTTCTCTGTAACTGGTGGTCAATGTTTACGATATTATTTGCCAAATCAATATCGCTAATTGTCAATCCGCAGAATTCCGAAATTCGCATTCCTGTGTGAAAGAGAATATAAATTACCTCATAATATTTACAGTACACATTATCATCATGCACGAATTTCAAGAACTTATTCATTTGTTCTTTTGTAATAGCTTCTCTGGTTACACTGTCATTGACTACCACACCCGCCAACTGAAATCCAAATGGATTTTTATTCAGAACATCGTCATCCACCGCCATCTGAAACGCAGGTCTTAAAACACCCCTGATTGTCTTTACAGAACTGTAACCTCTGCCATCCTCCTGTTGCAACTTAATCAGAAAAAGCTTTGCATCGGATGTCTTTACCCTTGAAATCTTGGTATCACCAAACGGATGCGCTTTCAAAATATTTTTTACAAAATTGTAATTCATCTGGGTGTTATATTTTACCCCTTTTTTGGTTGCAAGGTATCTGTCCACAAGTTCATTCACCGTGATATTTTTGCCTACAGGGTCAAGCCGATTATCCAAGTCATATCCTATCTGCTTTTCCAGTTCCCGTAAGGAAAGGCATGGTTTTCTCCCTACGGGCAGTTTGTCGGTCGGCTCAAGCCTCCAACTGTACACAAAATGTGCTTTCCCATTCACATGGTACTTGAACTGATACCGCCCATCCTGTCTGATGGATTCTCCTCTCCGAAGTACCCTGTGCTTAGAATCTCTCCTCGTTGCCATTCGTACCCCTCCTTCGTAATTCTGGATGTGCCTGTAAATACTTTTCAAATTCTGTTCGGATGATTAGGTTGTGTGTCCCGTACTTTGCCAAGAATTCCAGTCCCTTATTGTGTTTTAACAAATCATAAAATTTCCTTCGGCTGAGGACGAATAACTCAATCGTTTCCAGTGGATTCAGCACATCCTTCTGTGATAAATCTGCTTTCACTTTCATCCCTCCAATCGTGATATATGATAGCCCATCTGGGTCATACCATATATCACTCTAAACGCTGATAATATCAACTACTTTCGGCAGACAAACGGAATTATATCTCAGACGAAGCACTGATAAATTTTTCAAATTGCGGACGGATAATCAGATATCGGTTTCCGCTAAATACCGCAAACCTTCCCCTGTTGTCTTCTGCCAGTCTACGCATTTTCTTCGTACCGATGTTAAAATACGATGCAGCTTCTTTGATTGTCAGAGTGTACTTTTCACTTACAGGGACAAGTGTATTTTCTATACTTTCAAAAGTATCATGTTTTTCTACTGTCATGTGCAATCCTCCTTCCATAAAACAGCTACGGCATCCTCACAGTACTTAGTCTGCTGCCATCTGAAGTACTTTCACTGCATCCTTACGGATCAATTTCCCGTCCAGATACTCACACCCTAAATATCCGACCTGTCCACGCACTGCAAACAATTCTCTCAGTGTACGGATTGTCATTGGAAATCTCTGAACCAACCAGTAATTGCTGAAATCCCCAAATGCAATCACTTTCTGTCCCTTTCCGATGGACGGCATGGAGTCAACAATCTGTACATGTTTTGAGAAAATAGTTTCATTAATATCTTTCCACAGATAGTTTCCGGCAGAATCTTTTAGTGTTCGAAGCACCAGAGCCGTTTCATCATTCATAAGCCATGTACCATGCTTGCGGTACTTTTTATCCACGGACAGGTACAATTTAATAATTTCATCATAGCTGATAGATGAAGCATTCTCCGTTGTAACGCCCGTTTCTGCCCCTTCAGTGTCGTGCAGAATACCTATCGGTTGATTTTCCCCTGTTCCATTAACAAACGCCAATTCTTCACTTGTCCCAAAGCATCGTGCCATTTTTCCGATAAGATAATCCTCAATAGCAAAGGACTGATCCGCCGCAAATTCCAATCCAAGTTTTATGAACTCTGACAATCTATGCGCCTGTATATCAAACCTCTGAAAATCTTCTTCAGTATCCAGCCCCTCCAGATTGACTATATCACTCCATTCTGCCTGTCCCGTATAATCAAAAGTCCAGAGACGGCTATCGCTTTTGGTAGCGTTCACAACGGTCGCCAGCTGGCGGACAATACTTTCCTTTTTTAACGCTGCCATATATTTTTTCTCAGATTCTTCCGGCAGAGGGCAGGCATTTGTTTTGCTTTCCCTAACATTGCTGAGACTGTCTGAAATAACTTCCATTCCTCTCATTTCATTCCAAAAATCATTATAATAAGCTGTACTGTTAATCATAGTAATCCTCCTTAAAAATTTTATTTCTGTGCTATATAACCGCTCTGTCTGCAATACTCTACTGCTTCGGAATATGACAAATAACACATCTGCATCGTCCTATCCACCACACGATAATAAGGTGGATCACAGGTTTCGCTTACCAGAATAATAACTGGGTCTCTATCTCTAAAATTGATAACATTTACACATCTATACTTGTCTGTTGAAAAATCCGATGGTTCAAATTTCATCGGTAACACTTCTTTCTGTTTTCCCATGTGTACCTCCTTTTCAGCAGAGGAAATCTCTGCACAAGAGCCGATAGCCTGTTAAAAGTGTGGTCTTTTCTCCGCCATCCTTTGGCCGCTTTCTGACTATCATCCCAATTGTGCGCAGTGCCTGATTGAAATTCCGGCTGTTCTCTGCAAAATATCCATTATTATTACACCAATTGCGGTATGCCTGATACACCGCAGAAGTCCGGCATTCCGCATCCTTTTCTTTCTCCAAAAATTCTTCTACAAAAAGTTGCATCTTATCGCTGTCATGCTGATAGGACATGATAGCATCTTTTACTGCGGTAGGTTGATCGAAGCCTTCCTCCTGCAAAAGAGTATATCCTTCAATTAACCAATTCAGAATAGCACTTGCTATCTCCGGTTTAGAAAATTCAGCTTTCAGATTCTGTTCCTGTTCCCATTCCTCAAAGTGCCTGTCAAATGGAATAATCACAATCCGCCCGCTTGAAAACAATGTCATATCCGTAATAGCAGGAAGATAATTCGTATTTACATACAACTTGAACTGTGGCTTAAAGTCAAAGCTATTCTCATGCAGAAATCTGGCATTCAGAGTATCATTTCCCGTCATACTTTTAATTTGCGCTTCATTCAGCACTAATCCCCGTCTTGGCTCTGAAATATTGGCAAACCTTATTCCCGCAAGTCTGGCAATATCCTCTGTTGGACTCTGGCTGTTGGCAGACGGCTTTGCAGCAATCGTCTCTGGGCGGACTGTCAAGCCGTAATCCCCCATCACATGAAGCGTGCTTTCCATCAGTGTTCCTTTTCCATTTCTGGTGGTTGCACCATAATAGAAAAACATACATTCATAGCGGGTATCACCTGTCAGGCCGTAACCAAGACTTTTCTGCATGAACCTTGCTTTCTCCTTATCCCCACTCATAACCTCTGAAATAAATCTGATGAAGCGTGGACTTTTGGCATTCGGGTCATAGGCTGCTCCGGCAATCTTGGTCAGCTTATCCTGTGGCGTATGCGGGTGGAACTCTCCCGTCTGCAAATCCAGTGTTCCATTCTGGCAGTTCAGGTAATAAATATTTCGGTCAAATTCAGACATTGCAATCGGATAAACGCTCTGGGCATCACTGATATACGTGTTACGGTAATTCCGGCTCTGCCATTTTGCAGAATATTCCAGATAATCCTTTCTTCTACGCTCATCTGTGATTGTCAGCGCATATCTTACTAAAGTATCTGCAAGGGATTTTGCAAGTTCCATTGTTTTCAGTCCGCCAATATCTGGAATCCACCGTGTTCCGTCATACACATACCACTTTTTTCTTTCTGGCACATACCTTGCGATGTCTTTATACACATCCGCAAATAATCTGCCCGATCCGTTGTCATTCCACGGATATCTTCGATTATCAGATACGTTCCATTCCACCAGTTTCTGCAGCATATCATCAAAATCACTCTCTGCTGATGTTGTTGCATAAGGTCTGTAAAACTCCACTGCCTGTGCCACCGCTTTTTCCAGTGTTAGTGCGCCATAGGTCGAGCCACTCTGCACACGATCCCATTTACTACGCATCAATCCTGATTTTCTGAACAGTCTGTCCATCTGTTCTACGTCACCACCGCACCAAAATGCAAGGATGCTTGCAAGCGACATATCTGCATCACTATGGGATTTGCCTTCAGGAATTTCTCCATTCCACAAGGATTTGAACTTTCTACCCTGTCTGGAATCAGATGCCAAGCGAACTACTGAATCATCGGACAAATAACTGCCGGGAATATCCTGTTCTCTGTCCTTTTCCTTTGGAATTTGACGGAGCATATAAGTTTCCAGTATGATTCCAAGTTGACCGCTTCGTTCCTCCACACCACAGTTTCGGATTGCATCTCCTGTCAGAGTACAGAATTTCTTCGTTACGCCTGCTGCATAAATTTCCAGTCCAATTTTGGAATTATTAATGTAATATCTGCCCTTATCATAAAACAGGGAAGATGCCTTACATACAATGCGGACACCTGTTCCAGATGGACTGATTTCTGTATAGGAATCCATTTTTTCTATGATATCTTCAGCCATCTGAGTCAGCTTTCCACCACATACACAGTGGTCAATATCCACCATGCAGAAATCATCGAACGCACCCATGCCGATTCCGTCATAGTCATCCATTGCATTAACTGCCATTCGAAAATCTGAAAAAGTGTTTTTATCGGCACTGCTCGCTTTTTTACCATTAATTTGATATGGAACTTTCGTTATACGTCCATTTCTTTCTTCGTATTTCCACAAACAAAACCATCCATCTTTTTTCAGTTCTTCTGGAAGCTTTTCGTACATCCTGTACTCCTCCTTTCCCGCTTATTTCTTGACGCATCATTTTTCAGTGGCTCTTGCTGATAACCACACTTTAAATTCAGAAACTGGAATCAACACCCGCTTGCCGACACGTACAATTGGAAAACCCTCTTCTCTGGTCAGGGCATATGCTTTACTCAGGCTGATTCCCATCTGCATTGCCATCTCCTGAACGCTCATCGTGACCTTATCCATAGCCATCCTCCTCTCTGTGATTCAAATATGAATTGCTCTTGTTTTCTATCACAGTATACTTTATAATGTTACCAAAGACTATTTTCTATTGGTAAGATTTCGTACTAAAAATAAGCTCTATCGGTAAGAATGGAGGTAGAATATGAACGAAGATTTCAGTTTGGGAAAAATGAATGCGGATGCAAGACTGACTGCAACTTTCAAATATTATGAAAAAAAGGAACAAGATGGGAAAATCATGATAACCGCCTATCTGGGAGAAGGAGATGTTCCAAAACTCAAGCGTGGATATGGCCTAGATGGTAATGAACTGTGGCTTTCATTGAATAACCTATATCAAAACATTCGTGGAAAAGATGATAATTCTGCTGCCGATGACATCATTTCATGGTGTCAGCACTATGCACATCCATACTATGCTTCTCAGGGCATTGAAGAATATAAATGGGATATTGAAAAGGATACGGAATACTGGGATTTTTCCACGAATATTCTTGGTAACTTTACTTTTGATGTTCGCACTATGCGAAAAGATCTCGAAACCCTTTATCGGGATACCCTTGTAATCCTAATGTTCAAAAAATGTCTGGAACGCCTTGATGTTTCCAATGACCTTGCACAGATTACATGGACAAATGAATTTGTAGATTTTAATTCTTTTCCAACACAGACACATCTTAGCAAAATATCTGCTTACCTAAACCAAATGAATGGAGTGACTATGAAACTTGGATTAGATGAAAACGGAGAATTGAAGGTCATGCCAGACTTTCACTCTGTCTTTGATGCTGCCCGATTCGCCCTGTCGCAATATGTATCCATCCCTATGGATTATCCAATTGCTTATGCAGAGCGAGTGGGCATAGCCACCTGTGAATGTTGTGGCAGACTGTTTATTAAAAACGGTAACCGCCAAAAATACTGCGATAATCCAGAATGTAAGAAAGAACGAAACCGTAGAAAATCCCGCACTTCTTACCACAGAAAAATACAAGAAGAAAATGATAACCGTTGGGCGTGATCCCGACTGTTTTCACACTGGGGCAGGATGTGGCAAGTAATATCAGTTATTTTCTATATAGGTTCTATAAGAATAACCTAAATCATCTGCCACAAGTTGCCCCAACTGTTTTTTATAGAAAAAGGGCATCGGTTCTCCGACACCCGTGTAATTTTTTATCTTTATTCTCCGTAGCGAAATGCTGAATTTCCAGTCAGATTTCTAAGCAGAATCTTTCTCGCTGTCTTATATTCTTTTCCGATAAAGCCAAGTCTGAGCAAGAAACAACGGAAAGCATATTTGTCATTGTCCGTTTCAGTTGGCTTTGATGATACCCTTTTTGCCTCTCTTGCCATATCACGCAGCCTTGAGGTAAATTGCGTATATGCTGCAACTTCTTCTCCATCCGCTGTGTATGGAAACCATGTAAAATTTATTTTTTCCTCCGTGATTTCAATTTCTGTGCTGTCCGTTCGAAATGCCCGTTGGAGGAGTGTCTGCTTATTTGCTATGATTTTCTGTAAATTTTCCAAAGCTGTATCGGTAAGGCTTTCTCTCGGTATTGCTACAGTCAGCTTTTCTTGTTGCATTGGCACTGTTTTCGTTAATTCTGCATCATCCTGAAACCCTCGTTTCCGTAACTGATGAGTCAGCTCTTCCACCGTTTCTTCCATTGTTCCCTCTGGAATATGTAACACGCCCTCTTTGTCCAGTCGGTATCCTGCAATGTTATATGCGCAACTTGGTACCCGTTCATAATGCGGTGCTACTCCCAGTATATCGCCAATCGCCTGTGCCAGCTTCGGTCTCTGTTTCAATTCCAATGTAAATCTGATTTCATTCTTCATAATATGTACCCACTTTCTTTTTTCGATAGTACATATATCACTCTGACGGCGCAGAATAGCAAGACATTTCTGATTATATTACTGCCAAAATGTGCGCATAAAATTTGTGCTTTTTATGCTGTTTTTCACACGATTTTTCTACCTATTTCGGTACTATCCGGCAAAACAAAATCAGCTAATACAACGATATTGTGCGGATGTTTCCATATAATTTAAATTTAATGGGTATCCCCCCTGTTTAATTCTGCGAAAATTCGCACGAAAGGGGGCGCCGGTCTTCAAGAAGAAAGTCTGTAGAGATTTCAATCCCCCCTCCCATAGAAAAAAAGCCACAGCGGATTACTTTCCATGTGGCTCAATTCATTTATGATTGCTTTCCGTATGGAGTTTTTTCTTCTGCTACCATCGATAGCGTTTCCTGACCATTCAAATCATATACCACTGTTTTATGCTCTGGCTCTGTAAAGGTAGATGAACCCCCGATGCCAAAATACTTTTCAAAGAAGGTTTTCAGCTTTTCAATAACTCCCTGTTTTTTCTTGGTTCTTCCACCACCACCAAAGCGGGATATCGGCGGCATAAGTTTATCTATGTCAGTTCCGACTGTTCTAATTTCGCCATCCCGAAACGCATTTTCTATGAACTTTCGGGTATCCTCTGGCTTCAGCTTTTCTTCCTTAATGATAACATCAAGGTCATGATCCCGCTGTGCCACCACAAATTCATGCCACTCATTCATGACATCATCCACGTCATTGATTCCTGCAATAAAAGTTTCAATGAGCTGTTTCTTACTGCGCAACTCTGGACTCGCATCAATCGCCTTATTGATGGTTATCAGCACTTCCTTGTCTTCGCAGTGTGTATCATGATACTTCTTTACAAGCATGAGGATATAATCAATATTAATTTCTATCTGCCGGATCAGTTCAATTTCAAATACCACATCATCTGTAATATCTGTACTTTCCTGACGCTTGCGTTTCCACTCATCACGCAAATCCTGATAACGACCGAGGTAATCCTGTAAATCACGCTCAGAAATCAGCTCATTGCCCTTGAACTCATCAAAAGAAAGTAAAAGATTTCTCATACGGAGAATTGCACCAAACAGAGCAATAAAGTCCTTTTGATTCTGTTCTCCGATAATCTGCGGTTCTGATAACGGAAATTTATTATTCAAGTCCTCCATCATATCCACATAACCCGGCATCGGTTTACCATCTACAGACTCATATCCATAATAATAATCTTTAAAACTCTGTAGCAGTACAATGCCTCCGGCATTCTTATCCCCAAACAGGGAAATCGCGCTATCTACACGCTTTTGCAGATTTCGGAAACACACAATATTTCCAAAGGTCTTAATAGAATTCAGAATACGGTTGGTACGAGAAAATGCCTGTATCAATCCGTGCATTTTCAGATTTTTATCTACCCATAGCGTATTCATGGTTGTGGCATCAAAACCTGTAAGGAACATATTTACTACGATCAAGATATCCAATTCCTTATTTTTCATGCGAAGCGACACATCTTTATAATAATTCTGGAATTTATCACTTGAGGTATCGTAATTCGTATGGAACATTTCATTATAATCCTTAATGGCTTCTTCCAGAAATTCTCTGGACGGCTGATCAAGTGCAGAGGTATCTTCAGAATTTTCTTCGTCCAGAATACCATCCGATTCTTCTTCGTTTGCACCATAACTGAAAATGGTTGCAACACGCAATTTCTTGGTCGGGTCTGCTGCCATCTGCTTTTTGAATTCCTGATAATATAATTTTGCCATCGGAACACTCGATACCGCAAAAATAGAATTAAAACCACTGATACGCTGTTTCTGCTTGATTTCCTCTACCTCATCCCGCTTGGCAGAAGCTACCTCTGAAATATTAGTAAGCGCATTATATATGTATGTTTTATCCCCACGATACGTCTTCTGGTCAAAATGTTCCAGTATGTACTGTGTCACAATACGAATGCGCTCAGGAGCCATCATAACCTTTTCCCGATTGATGTCCCAGACCATCTCGTCTGTAATTTCTTCTTCCACATCCATCGTTTTAATATAATCAACTCGGAATGGAAGAACATTTTTATCGTTAATGGCATCCACAATCGTATAACTATGGAGCTGATCTCCAAAGGTCTGACCCGTAGTAAAGAATTCTGGATTCTTGGCTCTGCCAGAATTAACAGAGAAGATTGGTGTTCCTGTAAATCCAAACAGATGATATTTCTTAAAATTTTTTACAATAGCAGTGTGCATATCCCCAAACTGGCTGCGATGGCACTCGTCAAAAATAATAACGATATGTTTCAGATAAACTTCATGTCCCGGATTCTTTTTTATAAAGGTAGCCAGTTTCTGAATTGTGGTAATGATGATATGCGCATCTGGGTCTTCCAATTGCCGTTTTAATATGGTAGTCGATGTATTGCTGTTGGCTGCACCTTTTTCAAAACGGTCGTATTCTTTCATAGTCTGGTAATCCAGATCTTTACGGTCAACCACAAACAGTACCTTATCAATATACGGTAGCTTCGATGCCAGTCTTGCCGTTTTAAATGAAGTCAGTGTCTTGCCAGAACCTGTGGTATGCCAGATATAACCACCACCCTCGACACTGCCGTACTTCTTATAATTATTGGCAATTTCGATACGATTGAGAATTCGCTCCGTAGCTGTAATCTGATACGGACGCATGACCATCAGCATATCCTCCGATGTGAAAATACAATACTTCGTAAGAATATTCAGAATCGTATGCTTTGCGAAGAAGGTCTTTGTAAAGTCAATCAAATCTGGAATCACACGGTTATTGGCATCTGCCCAGAAGCAGGTAAACTCAAAGCTATTACTTGTCTTAGTCTTACTTGCTCCCCGCTTCTCATGTTCCTTTTCTGCATTCCGTCTAGTGCTGTTGGAATAATACTTTGTATTTGTTCCATTGGATATAACAAAAATCTGGATATACTCATACAGTCCGCACCCCGCCCAAAAAGAATCCCTCTGGTAACGGTTGATCTGGTTGAATGCCTCACGGATGGCAACACCTCTACGCTTCAGCTCAATATGCACAAGCGGCAGACCATTGACTAATACTGTAACATCATAGCGGTTATCATGCTTTGCACCGTTCTCTGTACCAATCACATATTGATTGATAACCTGCAACCTGTTATTATGAATATTCTTTTTGTCTATAAGCGTGATGTTCTTGGACGATCCATCATCACGAGTCAGAACTTGGACATTATCCTCCTGTATCTTACGAGTCTTTTCCACAATATGTTCATTTGGGTTCGCAACAGCATTTTTGAAAAAAGCATCCCACTCTGTGTCTGAAAACTGATAATTATTCAGTTCCTCTAATTTTTTACGGAGATTGGCAATCAGATCTTTCTCCGTGTGAATAGGCAGATACTCATATCCCTGTTCACAGAGTAGCCGGATAAATTCCTGTTCCAGTTCTGCTTCGCTCTGATAACTGTCAGAACGTTTTTTCACTGGCTCATATTCTGTGACAACGGTGTTCTCCGATGTCTCCGCTACAATATTAAAGTATGGCACATCCTCGCCTCCTTACTTTGGTAATTCTTTAAAAGATAACAGCTTATCCCTGTAATATTCATATTGCTTCTGACGTGCTTCGATTTCTGCCGGAAGTCCTGTGGATAGGTCATTACAGAGAGTATCAAAACGATCGAGAATTTCTGTGATTTTTTTCTGCTCCTTGACCGTTGGAATAGCAATTAAAATATTTAAAATATCTGCTTTCCGTAAATTTGTTTGATCTGCTCCGTTATCATATCTTAACAACTGTGGATTGCGGCTTAATATATAATACAAATATTTTGTAGTAACCAAATCTGGTCTGCTAACTGTAAATGCTCCAATTCTCTGATTAAGAGTATATTTATCGTCTTCATCAACTAAATAACATTTCGCCAACGCACGACCATTTGGTAAATCACTCATAACCATCAGAATATCATTCACATATAATGGACAAATCTGTTCATCTGCATATTTTTTCACTTGTCCATCAGTAGAAATAAACTTAGAATTTACAACAATATATTTTCCATCAGATACAATATTTTTTTCATGTCCTTTTCCATTTCTGAAATTAACAATATAATCAAGACTAACGGTTGCATATCCAAACACATACTGAATAAGCTTAATTGCGCTCAGCTCTGTCTGTCTGTCTGTCTGTCTGTCTGTCTGTCTGTCTGTCATGAGCGTGCTGCCTATTTCAGCAAATGTCAAGAGCAAATCACGATAATATTCATATTGCTTTTGGCGTGCTTCAATTTCGGCTGGCAGACCTATGTTAAAGTCAGAACAGATAGCGTCAAAATTATCCAGTACATGAACCAGACGTTCTTGCACGCTCAACGAGGGGAGCGGAACCATAAAATCATTGAGTTGCTTCAAGTTCAAATTTGGTTGCGCAGAACCTTTAATATTTTTCTGCATATACCGCTTCATCAAATCAGACTGCAATAAATACATTACATACTTAGGGGAATTTCCTTTTGCAAGTCTTATAATTGCAAGAGCTTGATTTGTATTCGCTGGTAAAATCTCTTTTGGAACCATTGCACATTTCCCAATGGTTGCTCCTGCAATAGTAACAAGAATATCATTTTCTTCCAAAATTGATCTTCTCAAAAATGTAGTATGGGTTTCCTCATCCACATAAGACAATTTTTCCGGAACGATTCTTGTTCCGTCAAATGCTTCCGTTTTTACGAAAGATATGCCTGTTTTGGTGTAACTTTTAGGTGTTGTTCCCTTAGTAATAACAGAGCATATATCGCCTAAGCGAACCTGTTTGATTGTAGTATCAAAGGTAAGCAAATGATTTCTATAAAATTCATACTGTTTCTTTCGAGCTGTAAGCTCGGCTGTAAGCTCGGCTGTAAGCTCGGCTGTAAGTAACGTGAAAGAGTCCAAAATATGGACTATTTCACGTTGTACCTCCAGAGGAGGTACAGGAAGCTTAATAGCTTTAATTGATGGTACGCTGGAATGGACAACTTTACTTTTTACCTTTCCAGAGCTTTTTTGTTTTTGTGCATCTACAGTTGATAAAGCATAACTTATGTATTTGGGATCTTCTTTATGTTTCAGTACAACAATATCTCCACCCGCTAAACATTTCTCATTTCCCATATATGCGCAACACTTTGCAATATCTTCAACACTTTCTCCAGTTATTGCAAACAAAATATCTCCATATTCAAAATACTTTGGCGATTTTACATACTCCAATTTTGTATGAGACTTGCATTTTTCAAACCAGACACCGTACGTTGTATAAATTTCCCCATAACGCACACACGGTATCCCTTCCTCAGTTACCTGGTCCCTTTTAATACCAGAGCCTCTGTATATATCCACTGCTATTTCATCAATCGTTTTATATTCCACACCGTTTGGGCAAAACTCCGCAATCAATTCATCTAATCTGCTCATGCTTCAGTCTCCTTGCTCAAAACAGCCTGTAATCTTTTTGTAAGTTTTTGTTTCAAATCATTATCGTTTTCATAAAGAACAATGTTATCACCACTTACATCAAAATGAACTCTTTCATTTTCAAAAAAGCTTCGTTTACAAGTTAGAATTAATTTAATTGGATGATTACATAATTGTAAACCTCTAGCAATTCCAGCTTCATAATAAACACCGCCACGATTTCCTGTTAAATCTGCAATCAAAGCAACAGAATCTGTTATTTCAGCAGTAATTTCTCCGATAATAGATCCATTGAATTGTTTCTCATCAATTCTCATAGCTGAATAATTCAACGATTGAATAACAGGCTTATATACCTGTTCGTATGTAGAAGCAGTTTCCTCCGCAAACATCATAGCAACAAATATTTGATTTCTTTTCGTTATTGGTGGAATGGACACTTTATCATATTTTTTCTTATAAAGTTGGCGTAATAATGCCACCAAATTTTCGCAACGCTGAAAAGCATCCCCTTGCTTTTTTATGCCATCAATAAGTATCCACGCTTCTTCGTTATTTTCATTAATTTCTTCTAAAAACGCCTCGACCTCATAAACCCATTCACTAACATTAGGCTGCTTGGGATTATCAATCAATTTTTTTAACGCTTCTTTTTCATCCATAATTACACCTCAATTTCTGCGATAATTTTATCAATCTCATCACGGAGCAGCTGCTCACGAGCAACAATTTCCTTAATTTCTGCATTCAGCTTCACAATATCAATTTTCTCTCTAGTATCTTCGGCTTCAACATATGTAGACACAGACAAATTATAATCATTGCCATATACTTCCTCATAACTAGCCAGATGTGCAAAATGCTCCACTTCTTCACGCTTTGCAAACACATCTACAATCCGGTCTATATTCTCTGGTGTCAGCTTATTATTGTTGGTAACTTTCACGCACTCGCTTGTAGCATCAATAAACAGAGTCTTATTATCTATCTTATTCTTTTTCATCACCATAATACAAGTTGCAATCGAAGTACCAAAGAACAGATTACTCGGCAACTGAATAATACAGTCCACATAGTTATTGTCCACAAGATATTTGCGGATTTTCTGCTCTGCACCACCACGATACATAATTCCCGGAAAGCATACAATGGCAGCAGTTCCATTAGACGCAAGCCACGACAGACTGTGCATGATAAATGCCATGTCAGCCTTACTTTTCGGTGCAAGCACTCCGGCAGGAGAAAATCTTGGGTCATTAATCAACAATGGATTATCTGTTCCTGCCCATTTTATAGAATATGGTGGATTGGATACTATTAATTCAAACGGTTCATCGTCCCAATGCTGTGGTGCAAGCAATGTATCTTCACAGGCAATATTAAATTTATCAAATCCGACATCATGTAAAAACATATTGATACGACACAAGTTGTAGGTTGTGATATTGATTTCCTGACCGTAAAATCCATTACGGATAGCATCCTTACCAAGAATTTTCTCAGCCTTCAGAAGCAATGAACCAGAACCGCAAGCTGGATCATATACTTTATTGATTTCTGTTTTTCCCACAGTGCCAAGTCGTGTAAGTAATTCGGACACATCTGCCGGAGTAAAAAATTCTCCACCAGATTTTCCAGCGTTCGATGCATACATGGTCATAAGGTACTCATATGCATCACCAAAGGCATCAATGGAATGGTCTTTCACATCTCCCAGATTCATTTCACCCACGCCATTCAGAAGTTTTACGAGTTTTTCATTACGTTTTGCAACTGTAGCACCTAATTTATTACTGTTTACATCATAATCATCGAATAATCCGGCAAAATCGCTTTCCGACTCGCTTCCTTGTGCAGATTCCTCTATATGTCGGAACACACGCTCCAATGTTTCATTTAAATTTTCATCATTTGCAGCATCCGCACGTACATTGCAGAACAGCTCACTCGGCAGAATGAAGAATCCTTTTTCTTCTACCAATCCCTCTCTCGCTTCTTCTGCATCCTCATCTGATATTTTTGCAAAATCAAATCCTATGTTACCTGCATCAGCCTCACCACTGTTTATATAATTACACAAGTTCTCGGAAATATAGCGATAGAACATTGTGCCAAGAACATAATTTTTAAAGTCCCAACCATCGACTGCTCCACGCAGCTCATCTGCAATCGCCCATATTGCACGGTGCAATTCATCACGTTCCTGTTCCTTTTTGGTATCAACCATTCTCTTTTCCTCCGTTATTCTCTGGTATAAATTCCAGAATATCGTCAACGCCACAGTTTAAAACCCGACATATACTCTCCACGCTTTCGAGGGAAATATACCCATTACGTTTCAGTCGTGTGATGATATTTGCAGAGAAGCCAGCTTCCTGCTGCAACTGTGCATTTGTCATATCTTTTTCTATCAGTAAATGGAATAATTTTTTGTAACTGACTGCCATGTCATCCCTCCATTAATTCTTAACAGATATAGGTAAAGTATATCACGAAAAAGTGAATTTTTCAATCTGTGCAAAAAGCAATCACTCCGTCTCAAAACTCAGAAACGGAGTGATTACACACAATTTTCTATATTTTCGGCTCTAAAACCTCATTCGTAGCAATACCGTAGTATCATACCTTTTTATATGCTGTGATTTGCCCAAATACCGCCCCACGTTGCGGAAATATGCAATCTACACGTTTATCCTGCCGTGGCAAATGAATAGTATTTTTATCATGTGCTCATATCTCCATTTAAGTCTTATGTTTCTTTCCAAACGCTTGATATTTCAGGGTTTTCCGTTTTTCAAGGTATCCTCTCATATCTTTTCGTGTTTTCTCATGTCTTTTCCTGCAATCCTTGTAAATCCATCGGTAAAGCAAGCATCCTTACCAACGGGCTTTTTTAATCCTTCGCTATCCGATATACTTCTTCCTCTGCATATCGAAATTCACATGGGTGTATGTGTTCAAGGCTACACTGATGTCTGCGTGACCCAGAATATACTGCAAGGTTTCGGATCTATCTCGAATTTTGTCAAATAGATCTATTTGCTGTTTCCGGGTATTCGCTTCTCTGGTAACAGAATCATTGACAATGGCAGATGCCAGTTCAAATGCCAATGGATTTTTGCGAAGAAAATCATCGTCCACTGCCATCTGAGCGGTTCTTTATCATTTCATCTTTCTATTCAGTCATAAATCCGAAATTCATATCCGTCTTCCGGTTCTCCTATGGGATATCCCAGGATTTCCTCTGCTCTGCGCTGAAACTGCGCAAACCACGCATCCCATTCCTCCTGTGGAAGCTCTGCGTAAAACTGCAGACCACTGGTCTCCAAAGAAGCCTCAATCAGCTTTCCGTCACATCCATACCATTGCGGACAGCCATCACTAAAGCCCCGATAATGCGGCAGCTGTGCAAACATTTCTACCAGCTCATTCCATAAGTTTTCCGGTATGGAATAATGTATATTCAGATTATGATTATGTATGTCCATGTATGCTTCTCCTTGTTAACATTTACGTAATCGAATGCTACGCTTACTTATAATGCCTTCCATTTCATCATCGCCTCATATTCTTTGCCAACCTTGTGCAGAATATCGACATATCCACAGCTGCTGTATCGTTGCGACGTCTCTGCATCAAAAAATGAATTGAAGCTTCCATAGAAGACATCTGCAATGCTATCGTTCATATAAGATAGCGTGTCAGTCCGTCGAATCAGAAATATCCGTTTGATATTTGGTCGTATATGCCTGTTCACAAATCCCCCTGCGGCAACGATTTGCAGTGACCTGGAAAGAATTTCATCGCCCTGATGCTCCTGTGAAGTTTCATGAATCCGCGAATCATGTATCTCTTTCCTATCCGGACTACCTGCTACCGTCCATGGTATCATGAAAAGCACAGATTGACAAATCCCTTTCTATAGATTTTTCAGTTTTTCCATAATTTCAGCATATTCCTTCTCCAGTACTTCCCGATCACCTGATGCCTGTATGAGTCGATGTGCCACCTCACTTCTGCGCATATCCAGAATCATTCGCTTTGTCGCTATATCCGGATCGATTTGTCCCTGCTTTTTACTGCATGACTTCACACAGTCCTGCGGCATGTACAACGTATGCTCGCGAAGCTCCCATACCTCAGTTGCGACCTCTTTGATAAATGCCGCATCATGAGATACAAACAATACACTTCCCTCATAATTTTGCAGCAGCTTTGTGATACAGCGAATGGAAGGAAGATCGAGATAATTTGTCGGCTCATCCAGAAGCAGCAGATTGCTGGAACCTACCATCAGCTTCGCAAAGCCAAGCCGCATCCGCTCTCCACCGCTTAACACAGCTACCGGCTTTTTCAAATCCTGTTGTTGAAATAACAACCGATCCAGAATTGTGCGCACGACATGCTCCCCCTGCACACTATCCGCCATGGCATTCTCATATACACTTTGCGCATCCTTCAAATTCTCAAACTGCTGAAACAATCTGCCAATCTTCACCTTTGGTGCCTTCCATATCGCAGGATTTCCCTGTACAATCGCTTGCAGCAGCGTTGTTTTGCCACAGCCGTTTTCTCCAACAAGAGCTACTCTGCTGTGATTTTTCATAAAGAAATGCACATTCTTTAGCACATTGTGCCTTCCATAGGAAACACTTAGTCCTTCTGCTTTCAACAGCCATTTTCCTTTTGGCAGATCCAGCGCCTGTACATCCATCACAATTGCTTCTTCCTCTTTTAACACCTCAACCTTTTCCAAATGCTCCATACGGCTTGCAATCGCATCCGCCTGCCGATACATCGCCTTACTGATACCGTCCTTGGACTTTCGAAGCGCGACCTTTCCCCGCATTTTACGTTCACTGTTTGAAACATTTCGCGGCTTCCGCTTCGCCTTTTGTGCCTGCTTTATTTTTTGCTCATACGCCTTTTGCAGCTGGTGACGCTGCTTCTCGATTGTATCGTAACGGTGCTGCAGATATTTTCTATGTTCCTCTTTCTGATAAAGATAGCTTTCATAATTACCTTCATATATGTGCAGCCTGCCATCCTTAATTTCAATGATCTGGTTGCATACCTCCTGTAACAGGGAACGCTCATGCGTAACCAGTACAAAGGAATCCATATTCTGCAGGGCTTTTTTCACAAAGGCAATTCCCTGCTGATCCAGATTGCTTGTCGGCTCGTCCAGAAGATACAGATGACAGGGTGTGCTCAGTGCTTTTGACAACCGCAGCCTCTGCTGTTCCCCACCGCTTACCTGTTTCATCGATTGCAGATGAGAAACAGATAATTCCCTCAGTAGTCTTCCATCCCCATAAGAAACCTGTTGTGACAGCTGTTCAAAATAGGAAAGCGTACAAAATCTACGTACAACACCTTCTTCAACCTCACACACTCCCTGTAAAATCCGCAAAAGTGTGGTTTTTCCGCATCCGTTTGCGCCAATCAGTCCAATCCGCTGACCCTGATGAATCTGCCATACCGGTATTTGAAGCAGTTCTTTATCATGAAACCTTTTTATTACATGCTGTAATTCCAGCAGCATAGAATCCCTCCCTATGAGCGGGTGGATTATCATATATAAAAAATCTATGCTCAATATCTATCTTACCTGCATTCTACATGCATTGAAGTATAAAAAAAACAGATTGATAAAAAAACACAATGATAATTTAACCCACAGTCCGCAAAACAGTACATACGCTATGGTATGTCTGCTAGTTTTCACGTTTTTGTAAATTAGATTATCAAATTCTCATCGCAGCTGTTCCTCTGTCTTTCTATATCCTTTACTTAATATTATACGTTAGGACACTGATACGTCAAGTGATTTTTTAGAGACTCCTTTTCAGTGCTTCTTTTTATGCAAAGCATATCCGACTTTCATTTTCTTGAATCGTCTGTAATATCAATTTTTTCATAGTTGGTATGCGGAAGGTAAAAGCCTAACATTATAGTATCAGAATAGTACTGTCTACAAGAAATATAGAGGAATATATCATTCATACTTATGAAACATAACGAAAAGTTTATTAACATGCTATCCTCTCACAGTATATACATGCTTCATACTGTAAACAGCAGCTTTGACTTATCTTTGTGTAATCTCGTCTTAGTCATTTGATCCTTTATGTATATCCGGTACCTTCAGCAACTGTTGCCTTACAACATTTTTTTCGCAGACACAGTCTGAATGCAAGCAGCAGGCGTATTTTTACAAACACTGAACGGTATACATATCTTCTCTTTATGGAAAAACATTTCATATACAGGGACAAATTACGTGAAAAAGATGGTACAATAATAAGATGAAAGCAGGGGTGTATGTATGGAGTTTACCAATGCACAAATCCGGGATTTTGCCGGAAGTGATGAACAATATGAAAAAGCGAAAAGACTGGTGGATGAGCAGAGAATCGTATCTCTGGATATCGATGATTTTTCTTCCAGGGAAATCATCATGATCAACGCTACCATTAAGGATGGAAAGGACTACCGGGAAGTCAACATGTCCATCGACAAGGATGATGTAACGGTGCGCGCACATTTATGCAGCTGTCCGCAGCATGGGAAAGATACATTGTCATGTGAGCACTGTACGGCTGTTTTAATAAAGCTGAATGAGGAGCATGAAAAGAAGCAGAAGGAGACGGATGCACATACCGCAGTTCAGCAGCATGACAGCTACGCCATTTCCCTTATGAATGCCTATGAGGAACAAATCATCTATTCCTCGCTGGCTATGAATCTGAAGCAAGCGGTACATATCGAGCCTGTTTTGGAGATTCGTCAGCGAACTATCCTGGCACTGACACTGAAGGTGGGGAATGCAAAGCGCTATATCGTAAAGGATATTGCGCAGTTTCTTGACGATATCCGCCACAATGTGAAAAAAAGCTATGGCAAGGAGCTGGAGTTTCTGCATAACCGCTTAAGCTTTGATGAAGAAAGTCAGAAGCTGCTTGACTTTATGCTGCGCCATGAGCATGATGTCCTCTATTTCCAGAACCGCCATGCACTGGAGCGCTGTCCGCAGGCACGTAACCTGTGTATGACACCGGATGCGCTTGATGAATTTTTCCAGCTGTACGCCGGTGAGGATATCATGCATCGCATGAAGGAAAAAATGCTGATCAACATGCGCTTTCTGGATGAAAATCCAAAGCTTACCATGGAAGTTAAAAAACAGGAGGATGACTCCTATGAAATCGCCTTGAGCTCTTTGAGCTATCGCATATTTGAAGGCCGCAGCCATGTATATTTGTTAATGGATCATATTTTGTACCGCTGTGATACCGCTTATTCCAAAGCCTGCAGCCGCCTGCTGCAGACATATCTGGAAAAGAAAAAACCACTGCTGTTAAGCAGTGAACTCATGCCCACCTTTTATAATAATGTCATTATGAATACACGCCGGTATATTCCGCTGAGAGGTGTGGATATCTCTGCCTTTGCACCGCTTCCTCTGGAATGCCGTCTGTATATCGATATGCCCAAGCACAATGTGATTTCCGCACGCCTGATGTACTGCTATGGAAATGAGGAATACAACGCTTTCAGCACAAGTGCCCTGTCCACCTCCAGAAATTTCAATGATGAAATTGCGACACGGCTTGTCTTTACCCGTTACATGACCCGAATCGATGCAGTAGACGGCATTGCCTATATCGAGCATTCGCAGGATGCCATGTATGAATTTCTGAATCAGGGGCTGAAGGAGCTTGGCAGTACCTGTGAGATATTTGCTACAGATAAATTTAAAAAGCTGCAGATCAAGGAGAGTGTCAATATTTCCATGGGTGTCCGCATTGAAAGTGATTTGCTGGAAATTAATTTTGATACCTACGATTTCCCTGTTAACGAGCTGCAGGATGTCCTTGCCTCTTATCGTATGAATAAGAAATATTACCGTATGAAAAACGGCTCCTTTGTCAATATCGAGGATAGTGCACTGCAGGAGCTCAGTGCAATTCTGGATGGTATGCACGTGAGTGAAAAGGAAATCAGCAGCGGTGTGATCAAGGTTCCCAAATATCGTTCTCTGTATATTGACAACAGTCTGAAAGACAGCGATATGATCAAGGTCGACCGGGATTCCTCCTTCAAGGATATCATTCGCGGCATCCGCAATGTCAAGGACAGTGACTTTGCAGTCCCTCCAGCGCTGAAGTCAACACTGCGTAATTATCAGAAAACCGGCTTTCGCTGGATGAAAACCATGGCTGCCTATGGCTTTAGCGGTATACTGGCAGATGATATGGGTATCGGTAAAACCCTGCAGGTCATCACGCTGCTGGAGGATGAACGACTGCAGCGCAAAGATTCTTTGTCACTGGTCGTTTGCCCGTCTTCACTGATACTCAACTGGCAAAGTGAAATTGAGAAATTTTCCAAGACGCTGACGAGCATCATTATCAGCGGCTCCAGTGATGAGCGAAAGGTACAAATCCGCAGCTGTAAGGACTATGATGTCGTTATCACCTCCTATGATTATTTAAAACGGGATATTGAAGCCTACGAGGACTTTATCTTCCAGTATCAGATCATCGATGAAGCGCAGTATATCAAAAACCACAACACCAAGAATGCCATCAGCGTAAAGCAGATACAGGCCCGCCATCGGTTCGCCCTGACCGGAACACCGATTGAAAATTCACTGGCAGAGCTGTGGAGCATCTTTGATTTCCTAATGCCCGGCTATCTGTATACCTATTCCTATTTCAAAAAGCAGTATGAGCAGCCCATCGTCAAGGAAAACGATATGGGAATGCTGAAGGAGCTGAAACGTATGGTTGAACCATTTATCCTGCGGCGTGTGAAGAAGGATGTCCTCAAGGAACTGCCGGAAAAGGTGGAAAACACCATGCTGATCGAGCTGGATGAAGAAACAAGAAAATTATATATGGCCAATGTATCCCTCATACGGGATGACCTTAACAAAAGCTTTAAGGAAAAAGGCTTCGCAAACAGTAAAATCATGATTCTCAGTATGCTGACCAGACTGCGTCAGCTGTGCTGTGATCCGCGCCTGCTGTATGAAAATTATAACGGTATTGGTGCCAAAATCAGTGCCTGTATGGAGTTTATTGAAAGCTGCCGGGAATCCGGAAAAAAGGTTCTCCTATTCTCACAGTTCACCTCGCTTCTTTCGCTGCTGGAAAAGGAGCTGGTACGCCAGGATATCCCTTACTATTTGTTGAAGGGAAGCACACCGAAGCTGCAGCGGCAGCAGCTGGTAAACAGCTTTAACAGTGATGATACCCCCATCTTCCTGATATCCCTGAAGGCAGGCGGTACCGGCTTAAATCTGACAAGTGCGGAAGTCGTTATCCATTTTGATCCATGGTGGAACGTTTCTGCACAGAATCAGGCAACGGATCGCGCCTACCGCATCGGTCAGCATAACAATGTACAGGTTGTCAAGCTGATAGCAAAGGATACCATCGAGGAGAAAATCATGCAGCTGCAGAGTCTGAAGCAGGACCTCAGCGACTCCATCATTCACAATAACGAGGGAATCATCACCAGCATGAGCAAGGAAGAGCTGATGAATTTGTTCTAACGCACTGCCTCTGTCTGACAAGGTCATGTACAAAAATAGAGTTACTTACACAAGCTGAATTTCATTACTATTTTTATAAGGCTGTCTTTTATAACAGCATGGCATAATGCACAGCTGAAGCTATCATAACAAAGACGCATATACATTTGGATACTCCCATGTACTGCGTCTTTTTCTATATCCAACCTTACGATAGACCTCTGAACGCTTTTCACAGCGCAATGGCTGTCTTACTCATTTGCGGAAGAGAAAGACATAGGGAAGCATGCTGGCAGCATATCTTTTCTCCGTTAAGCAAACGATTGCCAGTTATTTCTTTCGCTGCTTATAAAAATGAGCGGTTTCTTGCATCTCATTCCCATATCAGCAAAGAAAAACGAACGATGCCTTCTGATTTTTAAATGCTCCATAACCGTATACAGCGAAGACATGCATTCTGTAGCCGCTTTTCCCCTTAAAATCATCAGTAAATTGCATACCTCCGCATTTTCTATCTGAAGCTGTAGAAAGCGGTATGATGTAGAATAGAGCCACTCTGCTGACTGTTGTGCAAATTTGTACTTTTTTCGACAGCCGCCGCATAGCTTACAAACAGGTGATCCCATATGAAAAAAGAACTTTTATTTCCACAGGATTGTGACGGTGAGCAATACCTGCGCCGTCTGATAGACGCCTATCCTTATGATATTGAGGAAGCAAGAGTACTCGCCCTGCTTACCGCACAGCCGCACCCCAGTCCGTATCTGCTGGAATTTCTGACCTATGCCGCGACACTTTCAAAATTTCGTCTGTGCAGCAGTGAAGCAGCACGAAACCCTTCTCTGGACACCCTGTTTCAGAACATGGCCGTCCTGAAGCAAAAGGACAACAGCCTGCTGCATATGCAGCCCTTTGGATTTGATGCTACCCTGCAGCTGCGTGTATGTGAGGTATCCCATCCCTATGCGCACCTTCCTCTGGAGCAGATTCCCTTTATTTCACAGGTACAGCTGCATCATGTACCACTCTTTCAGCAGCCGGATGCCGCCAATATTTCTATTGAGCGCTCCTCCACCTTCATCTACCGCGATATCAGTATGGATGCAAATGCTTTTTTTGCAATGAGTATTGCGATTGCGGATAAAAAGGGCATTGTTTATCTGTCCAGAGAATGCGTACAGCTGGGCGTCTGTCTCGCCGCCCTGTATCCGCTCACTGCCTTGTCCCTGCAACAGGACTTCATTCTCATTTTTGCCTTAGCCTCCGCAAAGGATCAGGCCTGCTACTATTACGATGAAACGAATCAGATCACCATTGGACTGGTCAGCGGAACCCCGCGTATGCATCATATACGCTATCTCAAGGATATGCTGCAGACCCTTTACAATGCAATCTGCATGGAGAAGCACGATCTGCCCATTCATGCCTCCATGCTTCAGATGCAGACGGGTGATACAAAGAAAGGACTTGTCTTTGCCGGAGAAAGCGGAACCGGCAAAAGTGAGCTGCTTGATGCCTGTCTTCGAGTCTGTGAACAGAAGGGGCTATCGGCAGCCCCCGTTTATGATGATCATGGAACCCTGCATTATCTGGATGAGGAAATTGTCAGCACCGGCGGAGAAATCGGTGCCCTGAAAAACATCACACATTCCCGTATCACCTCGGTATTCTCCACTTTTTCCGACAGCCTGTTTCTGATACAGGAAAATCAGGAGCTGTATCAGATTCTGCCGCTTATTCAGCATGCAAATACCCTGCAGTTTCACAAGGTTACACATTTGTTTTATCTGGATAATGTCAGCGATGAATACGGCTATCGGCGACTGGAAACACTGGATGAATGTCTGGACCTGTTCCGCAAGGGACCCTGCCGCAGAAACGGACAGCTGATTTCCTCCTATTTCATCAATCCACTTGGCTGTGCTCAAAACAAGCCTGTCTGTGACGCCCTCCTGCGGGATTTCTTTACCATCCTCTATCTGCAGGATATTCCGGTCTATGTTCTGTACACGAGAAGGGCGGAAAACAATACGCAGCTGTATGAGGAATATACAGCCTCGATTTTACGTGAAATCCTTGGAAATGATTGCGAAAACGAAGACGAACCGCTATACTTATAGTAGCTGTACGTCAGGAGGTAGTACATGGAAACAAAGGAAATCATAGACGCGCTCCAGATGAAACGTTCTCTCATCCGCATATCGCATGAAATCATCGAGCATAACCGCGGCGTAGAGGATATCGTCTTAATCGGTATCAAGACAAGAGGAGAAATTCTTGCCAGACGACTGGCAGACATTATATGCAACGTGGAGGACGTCAGTGTTCCCTGCTTTGCCCTGGATGTATCGCATTGGAGAGATGATCGGGAAAAGCCCTATCCCCTGCCGATGGAATCCCTGCCGGTAAAGGATAAAAAGGTCATCCTTGTGGATGATGTACTCTTCAAGGGAAGAACCGTACGGGCTGCGATGGATGCGATCATGCACTATGGTAGAGCCAGGGAAATTCAGCTTGCTGTGCTGGTGGACCGCGGGCATCGGGAGCTTCCCATTCGCGCTGACTATATAGGAAAGAATATTCCCAGCTCCCTGCGTGAGGTCATTCGGGTCAGAGTCAGCGAGATTGACGGAAACGACGGCGTTTCTATAAGTAAGTGAGGTAGACAAATGGATAAGACATACGTATTGGATTTTGCTTCAAGACTTTTGGGGACGGACTCCCCAACCGGTTATACAAAAAAGGCAATTGACCTTGTAGCCGACGAGGCAGCAGCCTTGGGATATCAGATAAAACGCAACAATAAAGGAAACCTTCTGATTTATGTAAAGGGCTCCAGCAGTGAAAAAACAATCGGCTTCTGTGCGCACTGCGACACACTTGGACTGATGGTACGCTCCATCAAAAGCAACGGTATGCTGGCAGTCACCAATATCGGCGGCCCGATCATTCCCACACTGGATGGGGAATACTGCCGCATTCATACAAGAGATGGCAGGGTATATACCGGTACCGTACTTTCCTGTTCTCCCGCATCGCATGTATATAAAGACGCGTCGACCAGAAAACGTGAGGTCGATGAGATGGAAATCCGCATTGACGAGGTTGTGAAAACAAAAGCGGATGTGGAAGCACTCGGCATCTGCAACGGTGATTTTGTGGCAATCGATCCAAAGGTTCAGATTACGGAAAGCGGCTTTATCAAATCCCGCTTTCTGGATGACAAAATCAGTGCCAGTGCCCTGATGGGCGTCCTTCAGCATATGAAGGAACACAGCATCACCCCTGCATACGATCTTATTTTCATGATGAGCACATATGAGGAGGTCGGTCATGGCATGTCACACATACCGGAATGCATTAGTGAGCTGATAGCCGTGGATATGGGCTGTATCGGTCTTGATCTGGCCTGCAGTGAACAGGATGTTTCCATCTGTGCCAAGGATTCCAGCGGACCGTATGATTATGAAATGACCAGCCGGCTGATTGAGCTGGCTAAGGAAAAGAAGCTGTGCTATGCCGTTGATATTTATCCGATGTATGGCAGCGACGTCAGCGCAGCACTGCGCGGAGGCTGTGATATCCGCGGTGCACTGATCGGTCCGGGCGTACATGCATCCCATGGAATGGAACGAACGCATTATGATGGTGTGGAAAACACCATGAAGCTGATTCTCGCATATATTTCCTAGCTTTCCCCTTGATTTTCTTCAGAATATGCAACCATGCTCTGAAGAAAATCTTTTTTATATTCCCTGCATACCGCCTGCTTCCCACGCATATAGTTGAAAGAGGTGAACCTATGCTGTTTCATACATTTCTATTTGTTTTTCTGGCGGAGATGGCCGATAAAACACAGCTGATGATTATGGCGCTGACAAACCGCTACTCCGTAAAAACCGTAATTGCCGGCATGATACTCGGTGTCTTTGCCATCAGCGGTGTCTCCGTACTGGCCGGTGATCTGATCGGTGATCTGATTCCCATGCGTCTGATCAAGCTGGCGACAAGTGCCATGTTCCTGTTTTTTGGACTGATGAATCTTCGCTGCAGCACCGAGGAAGAAGCAGGGCATCATGTTGCATTGAAAATCCCCGTAATATCCATTGCATTTACCTTTGTTATCGCAGAGCTTGGTGATAAAACGCAGCTCGCCACCGTTGCGTTGGCCGCCGATCACATGCGTGAGCATTTTCCGATTTTCCTCGGTGCATCACTGGGGCTGATTATGGCGAATATACTCGGTATCTTTGCAGGCAAGCTGATCTTCTCTCACCTTCGTGAAGATACGGTCAAGGTGGGAAGCTCCTTCATCTTTTTCCTCTTCGGCTCGCTGACCCTGTTTGAAGCCGTCCCCGGCAACAATCTGATATTCATCGGATACAGCACGGTGCTTATGGTATGTGCCTACGCAATTTACACCTTTTCACGCCGTCACGTTGGAACACACGGATAAAAACACCTTCCTACAACCTGTCACAAATACCAAAAAAATTGCAATCAGCACAACAGAGTATTCCTATTTGAATTGCATAAGAGACCCCATGAAAAGTGGAGTCTTTTTACATGTCATCCTCTCAACTGCACAGTTTCCTGAAATAAGCTTTGTAAAACTGTGCATTTCCTGTATAGATGGGATATAATATGGGTATTGTCTAAAGGATGAAAGAAGGTAGATACTTATGAATGAATGGTCTTTAGATGTTTTATACAAGGGATATAATGATGAAGCCTTTGTCAATGACTTCAAAAAAATGGATACCGTTATTCAACGCTGTACACAGGCTGCTGAGCAGCTGTGTCATGATAACGAGGTGAAAGCTTTACACGATATGCTGTCCCTGCTGGAGGAATTCCACACACTAGCCGATCGCGTCGGGCACTTTATTTCTCTGAAGCAGTCCACGAATACATCGGATGGAAAAACGGTTTCGCTGATGAATCAGTTTTCACAGAAATTCAGCGGCATCACGAAAGCAAATGCAAGGTTCAACCGCTACGTGGCAGAAATTGAGGATCTGGATGCGTGTATTGAACAGGATGCACTGCTGAAGGAATACAGCTACCTCCTGCATACAATAAAAGAGGACAGTACCTATCTGCTCAGTGATGATGTAGAGGATGTATTATCCAAAATGAATATCAGCGGCGGTGAAGCCTGGGCCAATCTGCAGGAATATCTGACGAGTATTGTAGAGGTAGAGTATAAGGGCGAAGTCTCCACCCTTTCTCAGATTCGCAATATGGCCTATGACAGTGATGCAAAGGTGCGCAAGAGTGCCTATGAGGCAGAATTGAAGGCCTATGATAAAATACGCGATGCCGTTGCCTTTTCCTTAAACAGCATCAAGGCACAGGTTTTGACAGAATGTGAGCTGCGCGGCTTTGCTTCTCCACTTGCCATGACACTGCACAATGCGCACATGAAGCAGGAAACGCTGGATGCCCTGCTGCATACCATGCAATCCTATATGCCGAAATTTCATGCCTATCTCAGACGCAAGGCAGAGCTTCTCGGATATAAGAACGGTCTTCCCTGGTATGAGCTGTTTGCGCCACTCGGTGAGGAAACAAAAACCTATCGTGTAGAGGAGGCAAAGGAATACCTGCTGAAGCACTTCCGTCCTTTCGCAGAGGATATGGCAGATATGATGGAGCGTGCCTTTGACGAAAGCTGGATTGATTTCTTCCCGCGCAAGGGAAAGGTCGGCGGTGCCTTCTGTGCTAATTTAAGCGGCGTAAAACAGAGCCGTGTTCTGACGAACTATGACGGTGCGCTTGGTGATATCGTTACGCTTGCCCATGAGCTGGGACATGCCTATCACGGTATGATGATTGAGAATCACCGTCCCCTGAATACCGATTATTCCATGCCGGTTGCGGAAACTGCTTCAACATTCAATGAAAACATCATTATGAATGCCGCAATTGAGGAGGCGAAGGGTCAGGAAAAAATCACATTGATTGAAAATCAGCTGCAGGATCTGACACAGGTTATCTGTGATATCTATTCCCGCTTCCTGTTTGAAAAGACAGTATTTGAAAAGCGCAAAGACAGCTTTATGTTTGCGGACGAGCTGGAAGCCATCATGATCGAAACACAGAAGCAGGCATATGGGGACGGTCTGGACCCCGACTATCTGCATCCGTATATGTGGATTTGCAAGTCCCATTACTATTCCAGCGGTTTGAGCTTCTACAATTTCCCATATGCATTCGGAGCTCTGTTTGCACGGGGACTGATTGTGAAGTATCAGGAAGAGAAAGAAGCTTTCGTACCAAAATACCGTGAGCTTCTAAAAGCAACAACGGTATCCAGTGTTGAAGATGTTGCAGCGATGGCTGATATCGACCTGTGTGATGAAGCATTCTGGACAAGCTGTCTGGATACATGCGCACAGCGTATTGATGAATTTCTGGAGCTGACCAAATAAAAAGAGATACCGCAATACCTGTTTATGAAAACAGCATTGTGCATACATGAATTTTGAAGTCGGTTGAACAATGAATGAATATGCAATATTCGCTTGTGGAATACATCCCATTCGGATATTGCTTTTCTTTTTACGCTTGGCATAAAAAAACCATGTTCTGGGAGAAACATGGTTTTTTTAAAGAAAAAGGATTAAAGTAAGGCCGGCTGGTAACAGCCTTACCATTATGGTATTGCAGATATAATTATGATTGTTAAATTGGTCTTTTATCTGCAATGTTATTATATAACTGTTAAACTAGTAAATTCTTGTTATCTTTAGCAATTATTTGCAGTTTCCTTTTATTTCCTATTTGTCGTCGAAGGAATTCTTATACATCTTCGGTGTTACACCGGTATACTTCTTAAATATTTTTGTGAAGTAATTCTGTCCCTGAAAGCCGACCTCATAAGCAATCTCCTTGATTCGCTTACCGCTTTTCAACAGCTCCTTACTCGCCTCCACCCGCCGCTCGCTGACAAGCTCGGTAAAGGTTTTATGCAGAGAATTATTCAACAGCTTACTCAGGTAAAACGGTGAAACCTGCAATGCATCCGCCATATCACTCAGGGTGATCTGTTTACGGTAGTTGGCATCAATATAGCGGACTGCCTGACGTACCAGCTGATTGGTGTTACGGAAGCGCTCCTCAACAATGGGATCATACAGTCGATGCATCTGCATATGTAGATACAGCGGCACCTCCTGATGAATATTCGTACTGATTTGCAGCGGTGCTATTTCTATCCTTTGCAGATCGATATCCGCATATTCCTTTTGCAACGTATCACGCAGCCTTTCAAACAAATCGGCCACCTCCTGAACGATTTGCCTGCGCTCATGAGGAATCAGTGTCAGACAGAGCTGATGGACTGCCCTTTTTAGACCCTCCTCATCCATTTTCTGAAAGATGGACACAAATCGTGCCACAATTTTATCCAGATCGATATCCACCCTGCAATCATCGCTGCTGTCCTGCAGAAGCTGAGAACAGATCGGCTCCTGAATGCCGATGCGATCTCTTGCTATTTGGAAGGAATGGTGAAACAGCGCAATGTCATTTACAATCGGTCCGATACCAAATTCAAGGCTATCCGACTGCAATGCAGTGATATAGCGCTCCAAATGCTGCAAATCCTCCTGCGGAATAGCCCGCTCTGCAAGGATATAAAAAATCTGCAGCTCATGAAAGAGCTCCTTCAGGCAGCGAAAGCCCAGCTGTATGAAGCCTGCGGACACCTTTTCCATATAGGTTTGATCGTAATGAGAGGATCGGATGATGAAACAGAAGCCGCTGCAGATGCGCGGACTGAGCAGTCTTAGATTCTTGCGCAGCACCAGCTCATCCTCATTCGACAATATGGCAAACAGACATTCATTTTCCACGACCGGAGTAATCCTTTCTATTTTTTCCAGCAGATCACTCTGATGCTTTTTTTCATTCTGCTTCTGCTGTAACTGCTCCATCGTTTTTCGCAGAGCATCCTTTAAATGATCAATCGTATACGGCTTTAAGATGAAATCCTCTACACCAAGACGAATTGCCTCCTGTGCATATTCGAAGTAATTATAGGAGGATAAAATCAGAAACTCCACTTCCCCCGCTGTCTGCCGAATACGGCGAATCACCTCCAGACCATTGATACCCGGAATATTGATATCGGCTAATATGATATCCGGATGATGCTCTTCAAACAGGGTCAGTGCTTCTTTACCATTTTTCGCAGCATACAGCTCCTGACATTCCGGAAAACCCTCCTGAATGATCTTATACAGCGTTTCCCTCTCAATCTGTTCATCCTCAATGATCATGATTTTATACATATCCGTTCTCCTTCAAATCAATCTGTATATTGATTTCAAATCCGCATTCCTCCAGACTGTTGACAATGATACGTACCCCATCGCCATAGAAGGCCTTCAGGCGCCTTGTAACATTATAAAGCCCAAGATGAGAGCGTTCATCACTGCTCATGCGGAAATCGTTCAGAATAAGCTTCTCCAGCTCATCCGCAGGCATACCGGTACCGTTGTCACTGACAGATATCATGATTTCATCATTGAGACGGCTTACCTCAATCACAACCTCTCCATCCTCGATAATATCCTGTAAGCCGTGTGACACCGCATTTTCCACAAGCGGCTGCAGCACCATGGAGGGCATCGGGATATCCGGTAAATCCTCCTCGATATCCATCAGAAAGCGGATTCTGTCACCGTATCGTTTTTCCTGTATGTAATTGTAGTTGTAAATTGCCTTGATTTCCTTTTTCAGAGAACTGATTTTACTTGCATTATCAAGACCGTAGCGAAGCAGCTGGCTCGTCTTTTCCATCAGCTCACTTGTTTCATAGGCTCCCTCACTGTACGCCTTTTTATAAATCATATTCAGTGTATTGAACAGGAAATGCGGATTGATCTGATTCTGTAAAATACGCAGCTCACTTTGGGCAAGCAGCTCATCCTTTCGCAGATTGTCATTCTGCTGTTCCAGAACCCTGCGTTCCAGCCTTGCCTTTTCATTTTCATACTGGATGTTTTTTTCGATACTGTCCGCCATATCCTCCAGGGCAAGACAAAGCACATTCATCTCCTTATTCGTATTGGAAATCTGCGTAAGGTCATATGCTCCCTTCTTGATACGGTTCATATTATTGATTACCTTTTCCAGAGGATCGGTGATGGATTTGATAGTGGATATGGAAAAATAGATCATCCATACAATCAGATAGAGGATAAAGAACAGCGACACCAGCTGCATGGTCTTCTGATTGCTGTTGACTGCCGCCTTTTGCAGCTGCATATCCTGCGTCGCCAGGCCATAATATTCACTAGCTGTCTTGTTGATCAGATCATATTCATACAGCAGCTCCTGATACTTCACACTGAACTCCTTTTCCTGCTGAAGATCGGAAGCGATGACCAGCTCTGCCTGCGCCATATAGCCATCCACCATATTGTTCAGCAGCTCGAAACGCCAGACATGATCCTGATTTTTCAGACTCGCCTTTACCTTTTCCACATTCCCCTGCAGAACTGTACGATATCTGTGAAAATCCTTATAATTCTGATCATCTTGAGAATACAGGTACACCTGTAACGCATCGTTGAGATTCTTCAAATTGTCATAAAACTGATTCAGCTCATTGTAGGTGGTATAGGTGGAATTGAATTTCTTTATCGTTCGATCATTGATAAGTACATAGGTCGTGCAGACAAGTACCATCACCACGATCAGCATGAGATTGTAGTTCATGATTTTACTGCGAAAGCTTTTCGATCTATTCCACATGCATTTTCTCCTTTTGCAAAGCGGATGCATAGGTATTCAGATTCTTCCTGTTAACGAGCACAAGATAGGAAGGAATCCGCTCCTTTTCCGGCCGTACTCCCCTGGTAACATAATCATATAATATATGTACCGATTCATATCCGTACTGATAAAAGGATGTCACAATACTGCCTTCCACCTTCCCCTCCCGTATCAGCTCCAGTGTTTCCTTCATATCATCAACGCCGTACACAAGAATCGTATCGCGATTGTCCATATATTCGCTTGCATCCACAAAGCCGATTGCATTCTCCCCTGCAAGGTTGATGGAAACATTCATACCGGTATCCTTCTGCAGCACCTTGATCCACTCGTTGCGGGAGGTGAGCTGGTCACTGCGTGATTCACTTTTTGCGACAATCTCAAAGCCGCCGGGATGCTGTGCAAATACAGCTTCAATGGATGCAATCTGATCCCTTGCAAGGTCAAAGCTCAAATCACTGACCTGAATGCCGATGCGAAGCATTTTATTCTTACCCAGCTTTTCTTCGATATCGGCTAACAGAAGTCTGGCCTGCTCATCAAAGTCCTTGCTGATCGTCGTTAGCGGACTGCTGCCCTCAACAGGAGAATCCACCAGGACAAAGGGGATACCCTTGTCATTTCCTTTTTGGATCAGCTCCTTGCTGATGACCCCCTGTGTGATTATGCCATCTGCTTTTTTTAAAAGACCTGTATTGATGACATCCACCATATCATCGGTGGAAATTTTAATAGGTCCCTTCCAGTCACAATGCACCTCCAGCTCCGTACAGGCATCCTGCATCCCTTCTCTGGCCTTTTGCCATAGCGTATGCGTAGATAAAGGTGTGGCAAATAGAAAATACTGTGAGGATTTTTTCTCCTCCTTTGGCTCAGCTGCACTGCATCCGCCACTCAGCACCAGACACAGGCACACGATTCCGCATAGTCTTTTTTTTCTCATTCTCATCCCCGCTCTCATGGAATCATTCTATCACATCACAGACAAATTGAAAACGCGTGAAAAATAAAAAAAATGATTCTTGAAAGGGATCGTAAGAATCATTTCTTTATACAAGATTATCAGCAATAGAGACGATCCTCATATCGCTCCATCATTGAAGAACCGCTGAACTGCATTCATGTCCGGGGTTTACCGCGGCTGTTTTCCTCTCTGATAACTTTGTGATTAAGCGGCATATCTGCCGACTACAGTACATAGTATACAGTATCAAATATAAAATATCTTGTCATTTTTAGCAATATCTTGTCATGTACTCAATTCTGTAATATCATAACAGTTTCCACCGGCGTGCTTTGCGTGATACATCGCTTCATCCGCCTTTTGGAATATCTCGTCATACCTGCAGATATGATTGCTCATACATACACCGATACTGGCACTCAGGACCTGTCTGTCCTCGATTCTTGTATTTACCAGACGATCTAAAATCTCATCCAGACGCTCATACAGATAGGGCAGAGAAAGGATATTCTTCATAAACACACAGAACTCATCACCGCCGATGCGACCGATGAAATCGCTGCTGCGAAGAACCTCCTTCAACACCTTAACGACATGCAGAAGCACCTGGTCACCGACAAGATGACCGAAGGTGTCGTTGATGCTTTTAAATTTATCAATATCAATGACCAGCAAGCAGACATACTGATCCTGATGCATGGTTTCAAGCACTGCACTCACATGTGTCCGAAACGCCGTTTTATTCATGACATTTGTGAATTCCTCTATTTCAGAACGACGCTCCAGCTCCCTGTTTTCCTTTAAAATCTGATAACGTTCATACAGCAGCTGTTCCATGTCTATCTTTAACAGCAGCGTATTCTTCATGTTGTTGTGTGCAGCCGAAAGCTCCAGCTGCCGAATATCATAATACTCCTCCAGCGCCTGTAGACGCTCCTGTTCAGCTTTAAACGTGTTCGCATAAATGACCTGACATTCCTTAAGCTCGGAATGATTCTGATAATTCGGATAATCCTGAAGAATCAGCTGAAGCTCATATAAAATCTGTGAGGAAAGCTTCTGTTCCTGAAACTGCATGCAGACCTTAAATACCTTAAGAAGATTTTTAAACGTATGCAAACGATCCTCTTCTCTGCCGGCAATTTCCAGAAAGCGGACCACTTCAGCACGCAGCCTTGCTATATCCTGCGTATGGGCACACAAGAGAACCTGATACATCTGATAGTCATTATCTACTGTAACGATCTGAAATCGTTTTTGAAATTCTCGGTACCAGATCAGCCAGCGCTCATATTCAAGATCATCCTTCAGATAAATGCTTGTTCCCATCAGATTGATGATATTGAAGCCATCATTGATTTTAAGATCATCATAGCTACCGATTCCGCGCTCTTCAAAGGCATTGGTGAAATATTCCTTTTGCGATTTCATAATAACCAAGGTTAAAAAAGAGTACACCCAGATTGTTTAAAATGATATACAGATACCCGAGCTCCTGATGATCCAAAGCGATATAATAGGACTTCAGCATATATTCAACCGACATGATATCATCGCCAAGCGTTCCACTCACCATCCCTACCAGATTATAGCACATCATCTGAAAAAATGGATAGGGCGCATGTTCTCCGATGCGAATTCCCTCCTGCAGATATTTCATCGCTTTATCATAAACACCTGTGTTGAAATAGGAACTGCCAAGAAAATAACAGCTGATTATCATATAATGATCATTGTTTTGTTCCCTGCTGGCTGTATATAACAGGGAGGCATAATGAAAAATGCCTTCAAAATCACGAAGGACTCTTTTTTCTTCAATGTGTGTATACAAGCTCTCTAACTTATCTGTTTTCATGGTATTATCATATCACAATCATATATGTTTTTAAACACTCTGTCGATACAAGTGTCTATAAATGCAGTTTTTTACATACTATTAAGCGATTTCATACGCTGTCTGAATGATTGATACAGCAAAAGCTGCAGTACCGTTCGTATTTTTCACTGGAATTTCAGTCTGTTTCACTATAAAAAAGACCGGACAGCAGTCTGCCATCCGGTTCCATTTATAAATATTATTCCACTGCTTTTTTCACAAGTGCAAGAACATCTTCAGCAGTCGCCTGCTTCAGTGCTTCCTCAGCAAGACCTTCCATTTCCTTCTTGCTCAGGTTGGTAACCATCTTGCGAGCCTTCAGAATCTGTGTAGCTGACATGGAGAATTCATCGAGTCCAAGACCGAGAAGTACAGGTACCGCATATTCTTCTCCAGCCATTGCTCCACACATACCAGCCCATTTGCCTTCCTTGTGTGCTCCGTCAATCGTCATTTTAATGAGACGCAGGATAGATGGATTGTATGGCTGATACAGGTAGGATACCTTCTCATTCATACGGTCAGCTGCCATAGAATACTGAATCAAATCGTTTGTACCAATGGAGAAGAAATCTGCTTCCTTCGCAAAATTATCTGCATTTACTGCAGCAGCAGGAATTTCCACCATCATACCTACTTCGATTTTATCTGCAACCTTAACACCTTCTGCAATCAGTTTTTCTCTTTCTTCTTCAAAGATTGCCTTACCCTGACGGAATTCATCAACCGTCGCAATCATCGGGAACATGATGCACAGTCTTCCATAAACAGAAGCACGGATCAGTGCACGCAGCTGTGTGCGGAAAATTTCTGTTCTGTCCAGACACAGACGAATTGCACGATATCCCAAAAACGGGTTCATTTCCGGATCGAACGTGAAGTAAGGAAGCTTTTTGTCACCACCGATATCCAGTGTACGTACGACAACACGGCGTCCTCCCATACCTTCCAGAACTGCTTTATAAGCTTCAAACTGCTCATCCTCAGTAGGGAAGTGATCAGAGTGCATATACAGGAATTCTGTACGGTACAGACCGATACCTTCACCACCATTGTTCAACACACCCTCTACATCATCCGGTGTACCGATATTTCCGGCAAGCTCAACCTCATGTCCGTCTGTTGTAATGGATTTTGCATCCTTTAATACCTTCAGTGCTTCTTTTTCTTCCATATAAGCAGCACGTTTTCCTTCATATTCCTTGATTTCCTCAGCAGTTGGATTCAGAATAACAACGCCGTCCAATGCATCCAGAATTACCGTATCGCCATTGCTTGCGGCATCCAGAACACCACTGCAGCCTACAACAGCAGGAATCTCCAGAGAGTTTGCCATGATAGCAGAGTGGCTTGTCTTACCACCGATATTCGTCGCAAAGCCCTTTGCGTATTCATTCAGCTGCGCTGTGTCGGAAGGTGTCAAATCATGTGCGATAATAACGGAATCCTCGTTGATTGCACTCAGATCAGGAATCGTCAGTCCCAGCAGATTACATTTCAAACGGAATGTAACATCCTTAACATCAGCTGCTCTCTCTTTAAAGTATTCGTTATCCATGGATTCAAACATGGCAACCATCATATTCGCAACTTCATTGGTCGCAAATTCTGCGTTTACCTTGTCGTTTTCAATCATTGAGATAATCTGGCTTGCCAGCTCAGGATCCCCTGCCATCATCAGGTGAGCATCAAAAACTGCCAGCTCTTCCGGTGCCAGACGTTTTGCGGCACGTTCCTTGATACCTTCGATATCAGATTTCGTTTTTTCCAAAGCAGCGTTGAATTTCGCTACCTCTTCTGCAGGTGTTGCTTCTGTCTTAACAATTTCGAAGCTCGGTGTTTCCAGCTTGTAAACCTTTGCAATCGCAATCCCTGCGGATGCTGCAATACCTTTTAACATAAGTATGTCCTCCTCTTACTTCATGTAATACTTATTAAAAGTAGTCCTTATCTGATAGAATCACAACGCTTCCATGAGTCTATCTCTACCTAAAATAATAACATTTTTTGAGCCTATAAGCAATGGAAGAATGCATTACAAAGCGCTTTTTTCGACAAAGGAAAAGCTGTACCACCGCACGTCCTGCAGCTGAAAGCTTCAAGGAAAATACCAATTGTAGTCATTTCCGTCTGGATACAGTCATAAAAAGCCAATACAAAAAAAGCACAGAGCTCTACAAATATTTGCAGACACCTGTGCCTTCGTCTTTAACGACTTAGTGAATATACAGAAGAAAGAGCCAGATAAATATACCGAGTACGGCACAGAACAGCAGAATTACCGGTACAAACACCGAGAATGCAGCCATAATGAGAGCCAGAAAGTCACCCTTTTCAAGATTTGCTTCCTTCCCTTCCCGCACTTCCTTCTTTTTCAACAGATCCTTAAATTTCGGTTTATTGATGAACACTAGAACTCACCGCCAAAATGGCAGAGAACAACGTGACCCGGTTTGATTTCCTTCGCTGCCGGCTCCTGTGTTTTACAGATATCCTTCGCGTATGGACAACGCGGGTGGAATTTACATCCGCTTGGTACGTTGACATTGCTTGGAATCTCTCCATGAATTGCTTCCATGCTGGAACGCTGTGTAGGATCCGGCTTTGGAATCGCAGCCATCAGCGCCTTTGTATAAGGGTGCTGCGGATTCTCATAAATTTCATCCTTATCCGCAAGCTCTACCAGTGAACCAAGGTACATAACACCGACACGGTTACTGATATGCTTCACAACACTGAGGTCATGAGAAATAAAGATGTAAGAAATCTTTCGTTCTTCCTGCATATCCATCATCAGGTTGATGATCTGTGACTGAATGGAAACATCCAGTGCGGATACCGGCTCATCACATACGATGAAGCTTGGATCCAGTGCCAGAGAACGGGCGATACCGATACGCTGACGCTGACCTCCGGAGAACTGATGCGGGTAACGGTAGCAGTAGTATGGCGGCAACCCGCATTTTTCCATCAGATTCAGAATATACTGTTTCAGCTCGTCACCTTTTTTATAATAGCCATGCGCAACCAGCGGTTCACTCAAAATGTTGTATACATTCATCCGGGGATTCAAAGAGCTGTATGGATCCTGGAAAATAATCTGCATTTCCTCACGCAGCTTTCGCATTTCCTTACGGTTCTTTTTCAGAATATCTTCACCATTGAAGTGCACTTCTCCGCTTGTCGGTTCATGCAGACGAAGAATTGCACGTCCTAGTGTGGATTTTCCACAGCCGGATTCTCCAACAAGACCAAGCGTCTCCCCTTCATACAGCTTGAAGGATACACCATCAACAGCCTTTACATATTTTTTATTTTTATCCAGCTTACCTTTTCCAAGAGGGAAATATTTTTTCAGGTCTTTGACTTCGAGAATTACTTTCTTGTCTTCCATTTTTTATTCCTCCCCTTTCGCATCATCAAACAGGAAGCAGCTAACGTGATGTCTGGATCCGACCTTCACGTCATGCGGCTGGGACTCCCTGCATTTTGGCATCGCCTTCGGACAACGGTCTGCGAAATAGCAGCCCTTTGGCAGATTGATCGGGTTTGGTACATTCCCTTCAATCGTACTCAGACGTTTGCTTCCGCTGTTCAGGGAAGGCATACTGCTCATTAAGCCAACGGTATACGGATGCTTCGGGTTTTTGAAGATTTCAAATACCGGAGCACTTTCCACTACCTTACCGGCATACATGACATTTACATGATCCGCCATCTGTGCAACTACACCAAGGTCATGCGTAATCAGCATGATGGAGGTTCCTGTTTTTTCCTTCAGATCATTCATCAGCTTCAGAATCTGTGCCTGAATGGTAACATCCAGTGCTGTTGTCGGTTCATCGGCAATCAGCAGCTTTGGATTACATGCAAGTGCCATAGCGATCATAACACGCTGACGCATACCACCGGAAAGCTGGTGCGGGTAGTTGTCCACAACCTTTTCCGGACGGGAAATTCCAACCATGTCCAGAAGCTTGACAGCGCGTTCGTGTGCCTCTTCCTTTTTTACATCCTCATGCAACAGGATATTTTCCATAATCTGATTTCCTACTGTGAATACCGGGTTGAGTGAAGTCATCGGCTCCTGAAAAATCATAGAGATATCGTTACCACGAATCTTACGGATTTCATCATCCTTTAATGTCGCAAGGTTTTTGTCACCGTACATGATCTTGCTGTCTTCCCCGATTTTACCGGGTTCATCCACCAGACCAAGGATACTCATGGCCGTAACACTCTTTCCACAGCCGGATTCCCCAACGATTGCCAGTGTTTCATTTTCGTACATTTTGAAGTTGTTTCCGTCTACAGCCTTGGAAACACCCTTTTTTGTATAGAAATATACTTTCAGATTTTCAACATCCAATATTTTCTTGTTCTTTACTTGTTCCATACTCACCAGCTCCTATCGTATATCTTTCGGGTCAAACGCATCACGCAGTCCCTCTCCAATCAGATTGATGGAGATAACGGTCAGCAGACACATGATACCGGCAGGCAGCCAGTTCCATGGAAAGTCCTGGAAGACTTCGGTATTTCTTGCCAGTTCCATCAGATTTCCCCAGGAAGGCGTAGGTGCGGTAACACCCATACCAAGGAAAGATAATCCGGCCTCTGTCAGAATAGCACTCGCCATGGACAATGTCGCATTAACAATGATCATGGATAAAACATTCGGTATCAGATGCTTGAATATTTTTGAAAAATCACTCAGACCAAGTGCCTCGCAGGCCTGCATGAATTCCTGTTCGCGAAGTGACAGAATCTGCCCGCGCACAAGACGCGCCAGTCCCGGCCACGAGAGCACACCGATCAGAAACGATACGATATACATTTTCACATTTGACGGTGTCCATAACATATTATATGCCAGTACAAGAATCAGTGGTGTAAATGGCAGAGAGTACACAATTTCCGCAAAACGCATAAGAAGATTGTCAATCCATCCACCATAATAACCGGATATACCACCGATCACACAGCCAAGGAACACCGTAATCAGGGCAGCGATGATACCTACCATGATAGAAATACGTCCACCCAGGAACAAACGGAAGAATACATCACGCCCCTGCTGGTCAGTACCCAGCCAGTGCTCAGCATTCGGTCCAATATTTTTTGTATCAAAGCTATAATCATTTACATTAACACCGCTTATGATCGGTACGAAAATCACGGCAAGAACGATCAGTATAAAAATGATCAGACCAGCCATAGCGATTTTGTTTTGTCTGAATTTATTCCATGCAATTTGCCAAGGGCCCATGGTATCGCTTTTATCCAGCTTTATTTCCGTTTGATTTACATTTTCTTTCGCCATTCTAATCACCTCTATTCTACTTTAACACGTGGATCGACAACGGAATACAGAATATCCGACAGCAGATTTCCCAGCACCATCAAAATGGCAGAGAACATCAGACACGCCGTGATAATACTCTGATCCTGTCCACTGATTGCCTCGATCAAAATCTTACCCAGACCAGGCCACAGGAATACGGATTCCAGAATCATTGCCCCACTGAACAGGGAAGGAATGTACAGACCCAGCAGTGTAACAAGAGGTATCAGCGCATTTTTAAATGCATGACGGTAAATCACTGTTTTCTCTTTCAAGCCCTTTGCACGCGCGGTTCGCACATAGTCCTGATTGATAACATCAATCATGGAGCTTCGAACATAACGGGAGAAGGTCGCAAAGTTACCGAACGCAAGAACAATTATCGGCAGCAGCATATGCAATGCAACATCTCCGATTTCCTGGAATATATTATCATATCCGAAGACTGCAAGATCCGGGGTACGCATACCGTTGACCGGTATCACGCCGGAAGGCAGCGCTACGAAGAAAATCAGAATCAGCGCAAAGAAGAACGTTGGCACAGATACACCCAATAAGGAGAATACTGTCCAGAAATTGTCGAATTTAGAGAATTTTTTTGTTGCCTGCTTAATTCCAATCGGAATAGAAAGCCCGATACCGATAACGAGGGAAACCAGATTCAGCAGGAATGTATTCCATACGTAGTCTCCAATGATTTCAGAAACTGGAAGTTTGAACTTGGTAGATGTCCCCAGTTCTCCTTTAGCAAGATTTCCAACCCAGATTACATACTGTTCTGGCAGAGATTTATCAAGTCCCAATTCCTCACGAATCTGCTGTTTCTGTTCCGGGGTAGCCTTGCTTCCCATTCCCAGATAAGCATCAACTGGATCTCCTGGCATTCCCTTTACGGTCCCAAAAATGACGATTGAAATAATAAATATGACAGGAATTAGATTTAGCAAACGTTTAACTATATATTTCAGCATGAGATCACCTCCAAAAAAACTTAATTTTGAAACATAGAAGTTGAATTAAAACATAAATAAGAGCAAGTGTATCCTTGCTCTTATTTGAACACTTTACAGTTTACTACTTAAATTTACTCGATTGTAGCATCCCTCAGACCATGTGTCCACTGGTACAGTGCACTTGTCTTCAGATTCTTGATCTTCTTGTTGTAGAAGTCAAAGTAAGTGTTACCATATACAGGCAGTGCAGAAACGTCTTCATTTACCTGTTTCTGAGCCTCTACCCATTTGTCTTTTGCTTTATCCATATCCATTTCTGTCAATGCAGCATCCATCAGACTATCCAGCTTCTCGTCTTTCAGACGGCTTGTGTTGTCCAGACCATCACCAACATATTTGGAATCAAAGTTCGTTACAGCACCTGACATTGTATCATCTGTGAAAGAAGTAGCCATGAAGTAAACGTTCCATTCTTCAATGTTCTTGTCATAGTATACTTTATCCATCAGTGTGTTGAAGTCAACAGTTGCAACCTTAACATCAGCTTTCAGCTCTTCACCCCAAGCCTTTTTCCACATAGGGATCAGGTTGTTCAGGATATCATGATCTTTGATTGCCATGATTTTGATTTCCAGCTTCTGTCCGTCTTTTTCGCGGAATCCGCTAGCTCCGACTTTCCATCCTGCATCATCCAGAAGCTTTTTAGCCTTTTCGATGTCATAGTTGTAGTTTGTTAAGCCGTCAACCTTTTCCTCGCCTGTGATAACTTTACCAAGCTTAGAGATTGGGTTGTTCCAAGTTGTTGGTACATAACCGATTTCTACACCATCAAGATCCTTGCAGTCCTTGCATTCATAGTAAGAATTAACGAAAGACTGACGGTCGAATGCGTAAGACAGTGCCTGACGTACTTCTTTTTCACTTGTTGCACCATTTACTGTGTTGTAAGTGATGTAACCCATACCACCACGTGGGTAGTGGTTGATTGTCAGATCCTCGTTGTTGGAAGCAGGTCCGATTTTCTTAGGCTCAATCTGTCCTGCCAGCAGGTCGATATTGCCGGATTTCAGTTCCTGATATTCCGTTTCCATCTTTACCGGTTTGATAATGACATTTGCAATACCCTTGTAATCATCGCCCCAGTATTTCTCATTCTTTTTCAGAGAAGCACCTGTACCGGCTTCCCATTTGTCCAATACGTATGGTCCGGTACCGATTGGTTTACCTACAGCATCCTGAATTGGTTTTGTTTTCTTGTAAGCATAGGAATCCTTAAACTGGTTAGAGCTGATAACACTGATGTTCATCAGACTCTGCAGATTATCGTTTCTTGCTTCTGTGAAGTGGAATACGACAGTATAATCGTCCTTCACTTCGATACCAGGATAATCTGGTTCTTCCTTGTTCTTTTTGTTGTTGTACTGCTTGTATCCTTCCAGATACTGGCAAGTAGAGATGAAACGTCCTGTATAGCTTGGATCTGAAACTACCTTGTATGAGAATTCAACATCCTTTGCTGTGAAGTCGCTTCCGTCTGAGAACTTAACACCCTTTCTCAGATTGAATGTAATTGTTTTACCATCCTTGGCAACGTCCGTTTTTTCTGCCAGAGAAGGCTGTAAATTACCATCCACGTCATACTCCATCAATTTGTTGTACACCAGATCGATTACGTATCCGTCGTAAGCACCAGTGTAGTACAATGGTGAAAATGTTCCTGTAAGTTCCTCAGCTCCTACAACTAATGTATCACTTTTTTTAGAAGATCCTCCACAGGCTGTCAGTGAAAGCGCACATGCTGCTGCGGCCATCACTTTGAATAGCTTTTTCATCTAATTCCCTCCTATCATTCCTGATAATGACCTTATTATATCGTAATTCACATAGAAATACAATATTTTAACTCTCACTTTCACACGAAAATGTCATTTTTGTTTACATTTTCATGAAAGAAAACCATCATTTTTATGAAACTAAATGCATTGGCATGCTATGTATCACTTTATTTTCAGACAAAATGATAAATTTGTGCATTATATATGGACACCCTTTCGCCCCCATGCTGCTGCAGAAAAAAAGGATGCCCTCAATATGAGAACACATCCTTTTTGCTGTTCATGTTTAATCTTATCGTTTGTTGAAAGGAACGATTGTCTTAGGAATTCCGTTTTCCATGATCAGTGTAGGCTCACCCTGAATCAGTGGTGTGATGTAGTCATAGAATTCCTGTGTCAGACCCTGGTAATCCGGCAGAATCCATTCAACAGGTACATGTTTTACATGGTTAGCGAAGTTTTCAGCAGGTCCGGAGATGAATTTTGCATTATATCTTCCATCCACATATTCTCTCTGTACGGCAACTACGTGTCCTGTAAATTTGCCATCAGCACTTCTGCTGTGTGCTGACATACCCAGCTCAAATGCTTCTGTAACGTCAACCAGTGACTGTGCGAAGTTGGAGCTTCTTGCTGCAGTGCTCAGATCCTGCACCTTAGCACGAGGAGCGATACCAGCTTCCAGAATCATGTTTTTCAGGTTTTCACCGGCACCACCTAATACAGCGTGTCCGAAACCGTCATTTACAGCTTCACCGGCTGCAATGTATGTACCGTCTGCATAGTGAGCACCCTCACTTGTAACGATGTAGCATTTTCCTTTTTCATCCATGCATTTCTTAACCTGTGCAAGGAATTTTTCCTTATCGAAATCAACCTCAGGCAGAACGATCAGGTCAACTCTTCCGGTAACAACTGTAGATCCTGCAAGCCATCCTGCATCTCTACCCATTGTTTCCAGAATAAATACTTCTTCACGTGTATATACGTTGTAGTCCAGCCAAGTAGCGTTTACAACTTCATTAGCAAATTTAGCTCCTGAAGCGAATCCCGGACAGTGGTCAGTAACCATCAGGTCATTGTCTACTGTTTTTGGAATACCAACAAAACGCTTGTCGATATTGTTTGCCTTCGCCCACTGGCTCAGTGCATCAACAGTATCCATGGAATCATTTCCGCCGATATAGAACAGAATTTCGATATCATGCTTGTCCATGATTTCAACCAGCTTGCGGTAATCTGTTTCATCGTTTCTCTTCAGCTTGTAGCGGCAGCTTCCAAGTGCAGAAGACGGCGTCTGACGCAGAAGTCTGTTTTCGTAGTCGCTCATGTTTGTCAGATCGTATAAACGGTCTTCCAGAATTCCTTCAATACCATTTAATCCACCATATACGTGGTCATATACAGGGTTCAACTGGTTTGCGCGTACCACACCTGCCAAAGAAGCGTTAATAACGGTAGTTGGTCCACCAGACTGTGCAACTAAACAATTTGCCATGTTATAATTCCTCCTATTAACATTTAACATTACGGCATTATTTTAGCACATAATCCGCTATTTTTAAAGTTCCTATTTGTTTTTCTTTGTATTATACTGTCCAAATATACCGATAAAATCAAGAATCAGGTCATTCACAAGCAGAATCGCGGAAACCTGCCAGTTTTTAAAGGCGATGATCACAATACCTGCCAGCATACAGCCCTCCAGAATCAGCAGCAGACGGATATCCTTTTTATAGCGTGCATCCCCCCACAGCGGCAGCAGTCCCTTCACATCCTGATGCCTCAATATATAGTCATCCATCAAAATCAATACGATCCAGTACAGAACACCGCCGTCGCGATAGCTGTACAGCAAAGCAGGCATCAGCGCCAGCTCCATACAATGTGCCAGTATATTATCCTGTATTGTTTTTTCCATATGCAAATCACATCCTCATGCATATGGTAACACGTTTCGCAGATTATGGAAGCAAAAGTTTCAGGAACGGCTGCTGCTTTTCCCTCGCAGCTTTTTCCGTGCGAATATCATTTTGAAATCATGTGGATTGAACGGGAACAGCGGATAGAAATAGGAGGTATTTGTCACGGTGCGGTTGCTTGCCATGATAATCAGCATAAGTGCGATACCGAGCCAGAAGCCCCAAACCGGTGAAATCGCCGTAAGCACCAGCAGCATCACACGCATGAATTTGATCGCATAGCCCAGCTCATAGCTTGGCTGCGTGAAGTTCGCAAGTGCCACAAATGCCATATACAGGATAATTTCCGTTGCCAGCCAGCCTGCATTCACTGCAAAATCCCCCAGAATCAGTGCACCGATGATACTGAAGGAGCTGTTCAGGGAGCTTGGGGTGTTGAGAGATGCCATCTTCAAAGCATCAATACCGAATTCCAGCACCAGAAACTGCACGATGATTGGCAGATTCATATGGTCCTGTATCATCGCAAAGCTGAGCCAGTCCGGTGTCAGCTGCGGATTGCAGTTGAGATAGTACCAGATGGGTGTGACAAGCAGTGTCAGGAAAAACACCAGAATGCGTACGATGCGCAGATAGCTTCCGGTAATCGGTGGCAGATAATAGTCCTGTGCCTCCTGTATGAAGTCAAAAAAGCTGGTCGGCAGGATGAGCACGCTGGGCGAGTTGTCAATCATCAAAATGACCTTTCCCTCCAGAATATTACTGCTGGCCGCATCCGGGCGCTCTGTATAGCGGACCTTAGGAAACGGATTCAGCCATTTGTGCGGTACCAGTGCCTCGGCAAGACTCTCCTGCGCCATGGTCAGCGCCTCCACATGGATTTCCGACAGCTTTCTGCGGATATCATCCAGCAAATCCTGATCCGCCAGTCCATCCATATAGCACAGCACGATATCACTTTTGCTCATGGAGCCCAGCGTATGGTATTCCATTCGCAGATGCGTATCGCGGATTCTTCGCCGTATTAAGGCTGTATTGAAAATCAGTGTTTCCACAAAACCATCCCGACTGCCGCGCAGCACCTTATCATCCTCCGGCTCCTGCATACTGCGTGTAGGATACGTTCTGGCATCAATCACGATACCTTCTTCATAGCCCTCCACAATCATCAGGACACTGCCGCTTAAAACAGATGTAATCATCGCCGCAAAATCCGGCTGCACATCCACCTCGAGATAGGAGAGCCAGGAGTCGCAGAAGGTTTGAATATCCTGTGTTTCCACGCATTCCTTTACGTCTGCTTTCAACAGAAACTCCATCATCTTTTCCAGTATTTCATCCTTCGCAAAGCCATCCACGAAATACAGGCTCATATGGATTCCCTGTACGAGTAGCGGTTTAACGACGATATCAAAGTTTAAATCCGTCTGCATTTGTTCTTTCAGGCGGGTGTTCAGTTTCTCATATTCCTTTTTCATTTGCATCACCTGCTGTTATCGTGTGCAGAATGAAAGGAATTATGCAGGAATTCATGAATGTATACATAGAATATATAGATTTTCTTCTAGCTGCTTTTATTGCTATACTTCCTGTAAATATTTTTTAAGAGGCTCATCCTGCCGCAAGAATCGTTACAATGACCTCGTCCTTTAAACTATCATTGATTGCCATGCCGAATATGATATCCAGTGCACCACCAGCCTCCGTATGTATGAAATTGACAATTTGCTGAACCTCCTCCAATGTCAGCTCACTGTTACCGCATATGTGAACAATCGCATGATGCAGTCCCCTGATATCATGTTCTAAAAGACTTGCGGATAAAGCCTCCTTGACTGCATCTTCCCCTTTCCGATTCCCGATTCCATATCCGACGCCGATAAACCCGTGCTTCTGTTTTTCCATCGTTGTACAGATATCCGCGTAATCAACATTGATGTAAACAGGAATGGTAATCAGCTCGTACAGTGCCTGTATTCCCTGCTGAATGATGCTGTTTGCTGTGGAAAATGCACTGGTGATCGGAGCATTGCCAAGATGCTGAAGGATATGACGGTTAGAGAGCGTAATGCAGGTATCCGTGTACGAATATATTTCTTCCATGGATGCCATAGCAGTGCGCATGCGTTTTTTTCCTTCAAAGGGAAAGGGCAGCGTTACAAACGCAATGGTCAGCGCATGCAGCTCTCTGGCAAGCTGTGCAAATACCGGAAGTGCTCCGCTCCCTGTACCGCCCCCAAGACCGGCACATAACAGTATCATATCCGCACCCTTCATTCTTTTACAGATTTCCTCCTTCGCCTCGATTGCTGCACGCTTGCCCAATAACGAATCTGCTCCTGTCCCATATCCTTTCGTCTGCTTTTCTCCAATCAATAGTTTATGCTCCTGTGAAAGCTGCAGCAAAGCAAGCCGATTGGTATTGACCGCAATATATTCCACACCGTGCAGTCTATGCTGCAGCATATGGCGGATGATAGTATTCCCGCCATCACCGATACCAAAAATTTTAATTGTGACCTTTCCCATAGAATCTCCTTTATCTTTCAGACAGATATCATAACACATGATGTAAATAAAACGCACACCTTTCATTATGTAGTAAGACGATACTGCTGTATCCCCTGCCAACCTCATTTTCAGCACCTGTACAAAAATACGTTTATCATTGCATTCCATTACAAGACATCCTGTAATAAATACCCACCATCTGCACAGCTGATTTTGTATCCAATCCTGTTCCTTCTCCTACATAATTGTTAAAAAGTAGGGCATCTGTAAATTCGTACAGTTTTATCAAATACATACCATCACCTGTCTGTATATTACAATATCCGCTGTTTCAAATTTGACACATGTCGCCAGTTTTCCAGAAAAAAACAGTCCGAAGACTGTTTCTACATTATTTCATATGGATTCCACGATACAGACACTGACCGATTTCTTCCTCACGAAGCAATCCCAGCTCATCCTGCCATTTCAACAGAAAAAACGGATCACGCAGTAATTTCCGCCCGAGAAGCACATAATCACAGCGCTCCTCCTGCAGGATCTGACTGATTTCTGATTCTTTGGTAATACAGCCAACCCCCATGACCGGTAACGTCGTCATGGTACGGATCGTTTCCGCATAGGGTATCTGATACAGCGGGTACGCATGTACAGCCCCTGTATTCAACCCGCCGCTGGATACAGAAATCGCAGCAGCTCCGGCTTCCTCAATCACCAGTACCGTTGACTTCATATCTTCCGGATGCAGACCACCGGCTTCATATTCCTCGGCAGAGATACGAACCACGATATCTCCCTCAAAATTATCCCGGCAGCCCTCCACGATACGGCGAAGCAGAAGGGTACGGTCCTGCCCATATGCATCGCTGCGCTGATTGGTGAGCGGAGATAAAAACTGGTTAATCAGATACCCGTGGGCGGCATGCACCTCCACAAAATCATATCCAAGCTCCCGTGCCCAGCGGCTTGCGAATTCAAAATTCACAATCAGCTCATTGATACCGTCCTCATCCAGAGAGATGACATCCCCCTGCTCCATCGGTCCATACTTCTGATTACCAAAGGTATTTTTCATTCCGGCGTGATTTAACTGAATACCGATGTTCACACCATAGGCATGAACACAATCCACAATATCCTTCAGAATCTGCCGCTGCCTCGGTGTAAAGATTCCCAGACATTCATCATTGATATAGCCGTGGGCATTTACTGCCGTAGCTTCCTGCACGATAAAGGCCGGCCGCCCCTTGGCAAGCGTATCATAATGCGCAACATGATGCAGATTTCCCACACCATCCTTTGTTTTCACCATATAGGTACACATGGCAGGTACTCCGATGCGATTGCTCAGCTCCATATGCCCCAGCTTGTTTTTTTCAAAAACCTTCAAGTGAATCCCTTCTTTCTTAGTTTTCTACTTTCTCACTGTATTCTTCCCACTTTTGCATCAGATTTTCAATTTCATTGTGAATAAGATCAATTTTTCCATCCAACTCCTGCATTTTATGATAATCGTGGTAATACTCCGGTTCAAAGCGCAGCTCACGAAGAGCCTCCAGCTCCTCCTCCTTCACCGCAATCTTTTTTTCCAGCTTACTGATTTCCTTGCCGTAATTGATGTAGCGCTCCGGCTTTGCACTTTCTTTTTTCTCCGGCTGCTGCCTCTTTTCCACCGGCTGCGCCTTATCCCTGTTCATATATTCCTCATAGGTCAGCGGATAATAGCTTGCCTTACCGTCATCAATGACCAGAATCGCGGTAGCCAGCTTGCTGATAAAGTAACGGTCATGGGAAACAAACAGCATCGTGCCCTCATAATCCTTCAGGGATTCCTCCAGCGCCTCTTTTCCGATGAGATCCAGATGGTTGGTCGGCTCATCCATTAAAAGGAAATTGGGGTGTGACAGCATCAGCTTCACAAAGCTCAGGCGTACCTTCTCTCCTCCGGACAGACAGTCCACAGTTTTGAAAACCTCTTCCCCGGTAAAGAGAAAGCATCCCAATGCAGTACGCACCTCAGTGCGATTCAAATCCGGAAAGTCGTTCCACACCTCTTCCAGCACGGTATTTGCACTGTTGAACTGCGCAAGCTCCTGATCAAAATATCCAACCTCGATCTGATGCCCGAGCAGAAAGCTGCCGGACAGCGGCTCCACCTGCTTCATCAGCGTTTTCATGAAGGTTGATTTTCCTTTTCCGTTTGGCCCGATCACGGCAATCTTGGCAGACTGCATAACCTCCAGATTCACCGTACATAGCGGCTGGTCATAGCCAATTGTCAAATCCTGTACCTCCAGGACCCGTTTTCCACCCTTTACATTGGGTACAAAGCGGGCATTGAAGCTTTTCTCGTTGCTTTTGGGATCCTCGATGCGCTCCATACGGTCCAGATATTTGATTTTTGACTGTGCAAAGGCAGCCTTGTTTTTCTTATACCGGAACTTCTCAATCATCTCCTCCATTCGCTGAATTTCCTTCTGCTGGCGAATATAAGCGCTTTTCTGCTGTTCCAGATCACTTTTTTTCACATTCACGTAATTGCTGTAATTTCCCGGATACCGCCGCATGACACCGTATTCGATTTCATAGACAACATCCACGACATCATCCAGAAACATACGGTCATGGGATACGAGGACAACTGCCTTGGGATAGCGTTTCACATACCCCTCCAGCCACTCGATCGTATCGATATCCAGATGGTTCGTCGGCTCATCCAGCAACAGGACATCCGGCTTGCTCAGCAGCAGTTTTACAAATGCCAGCCGTGTTTTCTGACCACCGGAAAACGTGGAAATCGGGCGTTTCAGGTCTTCCTCCTGAAATCCGAATTTTGTAAAAATCGTCATCATTTCACTGCGATACGTATAGCCGCCCATTTCTTCAAAGCGCTGCTGTACATCCGCATAGGCATTCAGCACAGCTTCACTGTGGTCGCTGCACATTTTTTCACTCAGCTCCTCCAGCCGTTTACCAACCGCCTTCACCTGTTCAAAGGCCTGCTCCATCTCTTCTTCCACAATGACATTCTCATCCGTGAAGGTCGTCTGTGCCAGATAGCCGATCCGCAGTTTATTTTCCTTATGAATTTCTCCGGCATCCAGTACTTCCGTTTCCGCAATCACCCGCAGCAGCGTTGTCTTTCCGCAGCCGTTTCTTCCGACAATGGCGATTTTCTCAGTATTTCTTATTTCAAACTGTATGTTTTCAAATACGGTTGTTGCACCGTAATATTCGCTTCCTTTATGAATCTGATATTTCATCATCTCCACCTTCTTTTATTAGATTCGTAATATTTATTTGGACGCATTGATGCCGCTGGCAAAGGAGGCGGCTGCCTGTTTGGAAATCTTCTCCCCGTTCTTTAACCAGTATGCGGCATCCTCTTTATTTGATACATAGGCAAAATCTATTTCCAGCCCCTGCATGCCGTCCGCATCCACAAAGGTCTGGTTTTCCTTACGGGCATTCTCACTGCCCTTTCCTGCCATGGTTGCACGTCCGCCCGCTTCCCGAATATTGGAATACATATCGTAGCCGCCACTGATCAGCGGACTTGCACCGACACCGGGATTGTTCGCATCCGTATACGCACTGCCGCCCATCTTCAGCTTCTTTTCCAGACCGTACATAATATTTTTTCCAAGCGTCGGACTGCTGTAGGCACTGTGCCAGATTTCCACACCGCTCACATTCTCATCCGGGTTCGTATTAAACCGCAGATAAATATAATAGCGTGCATGCTTCTGATAGCCGTCTGCCAGTCTGCCGTCTTTTCCATAGGCAGGCTTCGGCTGCTCTGACGCATCGCTTTTCGTTATTTCCACCCGCAGACCATGTTGTTCAAGCTCTTCCTTCATCCATACGGCTGCCTTGTAGGTTTCCTTATATTCTGTGATACCATTCCCTTTATTTCCCTCATCCGGGACATAGGTAAGATCCATATTCATTCCATAGGGATCCAGCAGAACATCAATATCTCCCTCTTTGGGCTTGGCTTTTTCCACGGATAAAAACAGATAGTTCTGATCCAGCTTACTGTCGTAATCCTTCAGCAGATCCTGATCCGCAATCAGCTTTATCGCATTGACATTTCCCTTGCGCTGTACGGTGGTAAAGGCATCCGAATGCAGCGTACGATCAAAGATAACCCGCTTCTTCACCAGATTATCAATAACCGTTATCTCATAATAGCCGGGATTGAGATCCTCCAGCGTGATTTTCTGATCCGCTGTGGAATCCATGGTCATCGGAATGGTTTCATCCGTACACAGGTTATGCAGCTCTACGGTTTTTCCTGCAAGCTCATCCCTGTCGCCTTTTGCATCATATGTCTGTGTATATAAACCCAGGGATTCTCCGTAAAAGACATAATCCCGAACCGTGAGGGTATCGGCAGCCTTTTTGTTTAACAGATGTATCGTTTCTTCACTGTTCAAGCCGCAGACAGTGAATTTTTTGGCTTCTTCCTTCTTCTGCGGAAACAGCAGTCCTGCGACTGCATACAAAACAAGAGCAACCAGCAGAATCAGCGGTACTGCGATTTTCCAGCGTACCTTGTATTTTCGTTGTCGAGGTGCGTATGCCATGAGTATCCCTCCGTTTTCTAACGTATATCATCAATCAGTGAAGCCTGCAGTTCGATATCCTTGATATGCTTGGGTGCCTGGTCCTTTAACGGCGGATAGCTCATATGCTGCGTGGATACTTCAACATCCAGCATATCCTTCGGTCTCTTCGGTACCGGCAGCATGGTATCCTCAAACTCCACGTACTGTATAGGAAAAACACTTTCCAAGCTGTATACAACCGGATGAAAAAAGGAATTAAAGGTCCAGGTCAGATCATAGCCAATCCATGCGGTGTTCTTATTGATCTGCCCGTATTTTTTTGCATTGCGTACAAATCGGCGCTTTAAAAGCAGCGGATTGCAGTGCAGATTCTCAAAGAAGACGATCAAAACCATCAGAATACCGTTGCGCACACGCCATATAAAATCCTTTGCTTTGTTTTCGCTTACATGATCCAGCACAAAAATATCAATGAACAAGCCGTCACTATCTCTGCATTTATTTTTTAACAGCGCGTTGTATTCCACACAATAGGTACCTTTTTTTCGTACCTTCATCGGCGGAACCAGCACATTATACTCGCTGTGGGTTTCAAAGCACTGTGTGATATAGGCATCGCCCAGTTCATGAACCACCCTTTGGAATTTTTCATAATCCTCGCGCAGCATTCCGATATCCGCATCATCATCCCATGGAATAAAGCCTTTGTGCCGGACAGCGCCAAGGGCACTTCCGCCGGTCAGCCAGTATCGAATGTTGTGCTTTTTACACAATGCATCTATATCCTTCAGCATTTCCAGCAGTACGAGCTGTACATCCCGTACGGTAATGCTGGTACCATCTTTTCTTGTCTTTAATATGTACTCTTTCATCACAAATCACCATGTTATATTATAGAAGATAAAGATAGCGAACACAACGGTTTTCAAAAAATATCACAAAAAGGTAAGAAACCATAATGCGAAATCACTAAAATAACAGAGTCACCGGTAATATTTGAAAGTACCGGGCTTTTTTGCGGTCCAATCGCGTCATGGAGAGCAGGACAACGACAAAGCATGTAAAATAAATACTACGGATACGGAAATCTATCCTAAACCGTCTTGAGGAGCGCATTGTTTATCGATCTGCTATGAAATCCCCTTTTACATAAAAATATAACAAAAAAAATCAAACATTTGTGGATTTTTTAGGAATATGACAGATTCCATACGTATAGAAGGGGGTAAGGAGCCCTTACAGAATGGAGGACA